>Ga0070697_100000066_pt1 | contig 83881 bp, 89 predicted proteins | sample KBSK1501metaG_FD_65475 | JGI IMG/M metagenome (GOLD analysis project Ga0070697, IMG submission 65475) | Corn, switchgrass and miscanthus rhizosphere microbial communities from Kellogg Biological Station, Michigan, USA - KBS K1-50-1 metaG | ecosystem: Host-associated > Plants > Roots >...
GGAGGAGGTGGACATGCTGCTCCGGCGCCTCCGCGGCGTGCTGGATCCGCGGTGGCGGTTCCCGGAACCGACGTCGGCATGGTCGATCCCCTGGCCTCCCATCTGAGGTAACCTTCGCCCTTCGAGTGAGGTCCGTCAGGTTCCTGGTCATCCTTCCCGTCTGGTTCGTGCTCGCTGCGCAGGGCCCCTCACCGGCACCCACGGCGTCGCCTACACCGGTTACAACGCCAAGCCCGTCCCCCGCCCCATCACCCATCCCCACACCGACACCGACGCCGATCGGTGCCAACATCGTGCTCGACGTCGCCGCCGGCGGACCCAGCACCCACATCACCGCCATGGGGTCATCGTTCCTGGCCAATGAAAGCCTCACGCTGTACTGGGACACCCCCAGCCACGTCGCGGCCAGCGTGACCGCCGACTCGAGCGGAGCTTTCACGAAGGGGGTGACGCCGTTCCCTGGCGACCCGCCCGGCGTCCACCGGCTGTGCGCGAGCGTGCCGCCCAACCCGTGCGCCAGCTTCACGCTGCAGGGCTCCCCCACGCCGACGCCGGCCTCCTCCCCGTCGCCCTCGCCGGAAGCATCCGAGTCGCCGTCCCCTACCCCGATCCCGTCCCCCCTGGTGGTGACGACCCACGGAGGGGGCGGCGGCCTGGACGTGATTACGAAGCCTCCCTTCGTCTTCCTTCCGATCATCGGCCTCCTGGCGCTGCTCGCCGCCCTGGGGTACTGGCTCCTCATGCGGGTGGAGCGCACACCGGTCCTTCCGGCCGCGTCGGTCGTTCACCGGAGCGCGCGCCCCGACATCGGCCCGATCACATCGCGAGCCGAGACCGCAGCGGCGGCTGCCCCTTCGGCGCCCGAGATGGTTCCGCCGCCCGCGGACCTACCGCCTCCGCCCGCGCCTTTCGACCCCACGGACGAGCCCCACGCCGAAGCCGGGCCACCCGCGCCAACCGATGCGCCCGAGCCTCCCGACCCCAGTGCGTACTAGGCAAGAATCCCGGCCGTCTTTAGACTGACGCGCGAAATGGCGCTCCTCGAGGTGCGCGATCTTGCCGTCCGCTTCGGAGGAGTCGTCGCCCTCGATCGCGTTTCATTCACCCTCGAGGAAGGCCAGGTGGTCGGCCTCATCGGGCCGAACGGCGCCGGCAAGACCACCCTTTTCAACATCATCACGCGCGTCTACAGGCCGTCCGCCGGCACCATCACCGTCGACGGCATGGCGGTCACGAGGATGGCGCCGCACGAGGTCATCCGGCACGGGGTGGCACGCACGTTTCAGAACCTGGCACTGTTCCGCTCCATGTCAGTGCTCGACAACGTGCTGGTCGGCGATCACATCAAGACCCGCAGCGGATGGCTCGAAGCGTCGGTGCCCCTGCCGAATGCGCTCAACGCCGAATCTGCCTCGCGCAAGCGCGCGCTCGAGATCCTCGACTTCGTCGGCCTCGCCCAGCTGGCCACTCATCCTGTGGCCGTTCTACCCTTCGGGACCCAGAAGCGCGTGGAGCTGGCGCGAGCCCTGGTGTCCAGGCCCCGTCTCCTCCTCCTGGACGAGCCGGCCGGCGGCATCAGCCACGAAGAGGTCGATGGGATGTCGCGGCTGCTCCGCCGCGTGCACGGCGAGCTGGGGGTCACGATCCTCCTGGTCGAGCACCACATGGGGTTCGTCATGGGCATCTCGGACCGCGTCGTCGTCCTCGACTTCGGCAAGAAGATCGCGGAGGGCAGCCCGAGCGAGGTACAGCGGAACCCCGCCGTCATCGAAGCCTACCTCGGGGCGGCATGACGGCCGGCGCCGCGAATCTGCTGGAGCTCGAGGACGTCCGCTGCGGCTACGGGCCCACGGCGGTCCTCCATGGAGTTTCCCTCCATGTACCCGAAGGAGGCATCGTGTCGCTCCTCGGGGCCAACGGGGCGGGCAAGACGACCACGCTGCGCGCCATCACGGGCGCCATCCACTGGATGGGAGACATCCGTTTCGCGGGCCACTCGCTGCGGCGGATGGCGACCGAGGACATCGTGCGCTCGGGCATCGCCCACGTGCCCGAGGGGAGGGGCATCCTCACCGAGCTGACCGTCGACGAGAACCTGCGCCTCGGGGCGCACAAGAGAAAGGATCGGGAGGCGGTCCGCAAGGACTACGAACGGGTCTTCGAATACTTCCCCGTGCTTCGGGAGCGCCGCCGCCTGTCCGCGAGCACGCTGTCCGGCGGCGAGCAGCAGATGCTGGCGGTGGCGCGGGCGCTGCTCATGAAGCCGCGGCTGATGCTTCTCGACGAGCCGTCTTTGGGGCTCGCGCCGATGGTCGTGCGATCGATCTTCGAGATCATCCGGACCATCAACCAGACCGACCACGTCGCCGTCCTGCTGGTCGAGCAGAACGCCCGCCTCGCGCTCGACTTGTCATCCGACGCGTACGTCCTGGAGGTGGGCAGGGTCGCGGTCAGCGGCAAGAGCGCCGAGCTCCAGGGCCAGGAATCGGTGCGACGCTCTTACCTGGGTTATTGATGCAAGAGCTCATCCAACAGGTCGTGAGCGGGCTGGCCAACGGCGGCATCTTCGCCAGCCTGGCACTCGCGCTGGTGCTCATCTACAACGCCATGGGCCTTCTCAACTTCGCCCAGGGCGAGATGGCGATGTTCGCGACCTTCATCGCGTTCACGTTCATCAACCACGGCGTCAGCTACTGGTTCGCCTTACCGCTCACTGTCGCGATCGCCTTCGCCGGCGGGGTCCTCATCCAGCGGGTGGTCATCCGCCCCGTCGAACGTGCGCCCGTGCTCACGCTGGTGATCGTCACCCTCGGGCTTGCCACCCTCATCAACGGGGCGGCCGGGTTCTTCTTCGGATACGTGCCTCGGGTGTTCCCGAGCCCGTTCTCGGTCAGCACGGTCAATCTGTTGGGCGCATATGTCAGCTACCAGGACATGGGCGTGATCGTCGTTTCCGGGGTCGTGCTCGTGCTCATCTACCTGCTGCTGCAGCGCACCACGATCGGGCTGACGATGCGTGCCGCCGCCCATCATCGCGAGGCGAGCCGCCTCTTGGGAGTGCGTGTGAGCTGGATGCTCGCCCTCGGATGGGGCCTTGCGTCTGCGGTGGGAACGGTGTCGGGGATCATGGTCGCCCCGGTCCTCGTGCTCGAGCCCAACCTGATGCAGACGATCATCATCTATGCCTTCGCTGCCGCCGTTCTCGGCGGCATTGAGAGCCCGCTCGGCGCGGTCGTGGGCGGCCTGATCGTCGGTGTGACGGTGAACCTTGCCGGTGCGTACATCCCATTCGTCGGCGGCGACCTGCAGCTGGCGGTGGCGCTGGCGATCATCGTCGGGGTGCTGGTGGTCAAGCCCAACGGCCTGTTCGGCCGGCCGTCGGTTCGGAACGTCTAGATGCAGCTGATCCAGCAACGATTACGGACCGCGCCGCCGCGCTACTGGCTGGTGCTGGTAGTCGCCATGTTCTTCGTCGGGCTGCCGACAGTGGTCAGCAGCTTCCAGAGCAGCGAGTGGACCCAGGTCCTGATCTTCGCCATCGTGATCATGGGCCTCAACATCCTGGTCGGCTACAGCGGCCAGATCTCTTTGGGCCACGGCGCGCTGATGGCGGTCGGTGCGTATACGAGCGCGATCCTGATCCACCGCTACCGCGTCGATTACCTCGTCACGATTCCGATCGCCGGTCTTCTCACGGGCGTCGTGGGATTCCTTCTCGGCATCCCCGCCCTCAGGCTCTCAGCGCTATACCTCGCCCTGGCGACGTTTGCACTGGCTGTCGTGACGCCCAGCCTCATCAAGCGGCCGGTGGAGCTCACCGGAGGCGTGCAGGGGATCCTCATCGCCGCGCCCGACCCACCGCAATTCGCGAAGGATGCCTTCGCGGCCATCACGGGCGGGCCGGCTATGACCAGCGACCAGTGGATGTACTACGTGAGTCTGTTCCTCGCGCTGTTGCTTTTCTGGTTCGCATGGAACATCGTCCGGCATAGGCCAGGGCGCGCCATGCGGGCAATCCGCGACCGCGAGGTTGCCGCCGCCACCTTTGGGATCAACGTCGCCGCGTACAAGACCATGGCCTTCGGCATCTCCGCCTTCTACGCCGGCATCGCCGGGGCCCTGTATGGCCTGACCAGCGGCTTCGTCAGCCCGGACTCGTTCCCGCTGGCCCTGTCGTTCCAGCTCCTGGTCGGGACCGTGATCGGAGGCCTGGGGTCGATCGCCGGTCCCCTGGTCGGGGGGATCTTCACCTTCTGGCTGCCGATCATCTCCAGCCAGTTCGTTTCGTCCCAGCCGTGGATCCCGGCCCAGATCGCCTCCGCCTTCCAGAAGGCAGGGCCCGCGGTCACCTACGGCGCGCTCTTGATCGTGATCATGATCTTCGCGCCCAACGGGATCGTCGGGCTCGTGTTCGCCGGCTACGTACGCCTCCAGGCCCGGCTCCGCGGGGCCGGTGATCGAGGGACTGGACAGATGCCGCCGGACCCCCAGACTGTTTAAATACAACAGCAGAAAAACAGGAGGAGCTTCTATGGCAAATAAGGGACCACGGCTTGGGGTGCTGGCGGCCTTCCTCGTGATCCTGGCTGCCTGCGGAGGCTCCAGCGGCACCACCACGGCAACCGACGTCGGCATCACCAGCAACTCGATCCTGCTCGGCAACACCATCGCCCAGTCAGGCGTAGCCGCCTCATACGGGACGATCGCGAACGCAGAGAACGCTTACTTCACCTACATCAACAACCAGGGCGGGGTGAACGGCCGCAAGATCAACTTCAAGATCCTCGACGACGCTTACGCGCCGCCCAATGCGGTCACGCTGACCAAGCAGCTGGTTGAGCAGGACCAGGTGTTCGCCATGTTCAGCGGCCTCGGCACCCAGACCCAGACGTCTGTGCGCGACTACCTGAACACCAAGAAAGTACCGCAGCTATTCGTGGCCACCGGCGCCACCACCTTTGACCTCGATTACGGCATGCATTCGTTCACGCTGGGCTGGCAGCCGCCCTACCAGGGCGAGTCGCGCATCTACGCCAAGGACATCCTCGCCAACCACGCCAGCGCCAAGATCGGCGTGCTGTACCAGAACGATGACTACGGCCAGGACTACCTGAAGGGGCTTACCGACGGCCTCGGCTCCAGTGCCACGATGATCATCGCCAAAGAGGCGTTTGACTCGACAGCGCCAAACGTCACGTCACAGCTCGTGAAGCTGCACGCTGCCGGCGTCGACACTCTGTTCATATTCGCGATTCCGGTGCCGACCCTCACGGCCCTCGCGACGGTGACCGCGCTGCACTGGAAGCCCAACCAGATCTACCTCAACTCGGTCTCGAACCCCGCGTCCTACATGAAGTTCGCGGCCTCCAAGGGAGCTGCCATCGACGGCGTGATCAGCGTCGCTTACCTAAAGGACCCGACCGACCCGCAGTGGGCCAACGACGCCGGCATGAAGCTCTACAGGACCGTCATCGCCAACTGCTCGACGTGTGACGCCAACAACGGATTCAACATCTACGGCGTCGCCGTTGCGTACACCATGGTCGATGTGCTCAAGCAAGCGGGGTCGAACTTGACCCGCGCCAACGTGATGAGCATCGCCGCGACCCAGCTCAATGAAACCAACCCGTTCCTACTTCCGGGAGTCACAGTCAAGACATCTTCAAGCGACCACTTCCCGATCATGCAGGAGCAGGTCATCCAGTGGCAGGGCGGTGCGACCGGCGGCTGGAAGCTGCAGGGCAGCATCATCGACGAGCGCGGAACCGTCAAGTAGCCATCCTCAGCGGGGCCGGCGCTCAACCGGCCCCGCTACCATTTCCTCCTGAGTGCTGACTCGCCTCAAGCCTTACTGGCTCCACGCCTACCTGCTGACTTACACGCCGCTCCTGCTGCTGGCCGACAGCCGCATCGCTGCGCTGTGGCAGCAGTGGGCGCTCGGCCTGCTCACGTTCGCCCTGCTCTACCTCGCCGCGCTCAAGGCGCCCAAAGAGCAGCGCATGCAGGTGTGGATCTGCGTCGGCGTCGCGACGGGATTCGAAATCTTCGGATCGCTGATCTGGGGCGTCTACCGATACCGCCTTCACAACGTGCCGCTCTTCGTTCCGCCGGGTCACGGGCTGGTCTACCTGTTCGGCTTGCTCGCAGCCCAAACCCCGGTGGTCATGAAGTACGGACGTCGTGTCGGCCGGGTGATCCTGGCGACCGCGGGCGTGTGGGCCGTGGCGGGCGTCACAGTGCTCCCCGTGATCACCGGCCGTGTCGACCTCCAGGGCGCTCTCTGCCTTCCGGTGTTCGCCTGGTTCGTGCTCCGCTCACCTCGCTGGCCGCTGTTTGCCGCGATCTTCATCGCCACGGCCGAGCTCGAGATATTCGGCACGTCGCTCGGGAACTGGTACTGGCTGCCGGCGGCGCCGTGGACGCACATTGCTTCGGGCAACCCGCCGTCGGTCATCGCGGGCGGTTACTGCGTGATCGACGCCTCGGTGCTGCTCGTCATGCGCGGGCTCGCCTGGGTTCGAGCTCAGCCTTTCACTTCGGCCGTGGCGGTGCCGACGGTCGTGCGGTTGCCGTCTGAATCTTCGCCCCAAACCTCCAGCTCGACCTGATCGCCGTCGACCCTGGTGATCTTGCCCCGGCAGCGGTAAGGGCGCCCCGGCTGGTCGATGCCGCGATAGCTGACCTCGAAGGTCTTCAGCGTGCCCCGCTCGCCCAGCCAATCGGTGACGAGCTGACCGAGGAATGCGGCCTTGAGCAGGCCGTGCAGGATCACGCCCGGCAGCCCGACGCTGCGCGCGAAGTCCTGGTCGTAGTGGATCTCGTAGAAGTCGCCCTGCGCGCCGGCGTACTGCACAAGCTGCCGCGTGGTCGGATGCTTCACGAGCTCAGGAATCTCGTCGCCGACCTGCACCCTCATCGCCTGATCGCCGTCCCCCGCAGGCGCGCCACGGGCCGGCCGTGCTGATTGACGTACTCGGTCTCGAAGATGATGAAGAGCAGCGAGCCGCTCGAGCCGGTCTTCTCATAGACGTCGGCGAGCTTCCCCGTCGCGGTGATGCGGTCGCCCACCCTCACCGGTTCCACGTACTCGAATCGGTTGCCTCCATTCAGCCAGCCCTTGCCGTACTCCTCAGCCTCGGCGAGGTGCACGGAAACAGGCACCAGCGCGACCAGGAAGGTTGGGGGCGCTTCGGCCAGCCAGCGCGGGTTGGGATCGCCGATGGCCTCGGCGAAGCGCTCGAGGTGGCCGGCCTCGACGGTCGCGGAGCGGGGCGGACCGGCTTCGCCCACGCGGGCCCGCAGCCTGTCGACAACCGACGTGACGGCCATCAGCGGCCGCGAGGGAGGCCGAGCACCCGCTCGGCGATGATGTTGCGCTGGATCTCCGAAGAGCCGGCGTAGATCGTCTCGGCCTGCGCCCACATCCACCCGTACTGCCAGCGCCCGTCCTCGATCGCCAACGGCGAACCGGGCGCCAGCGCTCCGTACGCGCCCTGGAGATCGACCGCGGTCTCCTGCAGCCGCTTGTCCATCTCGCTCCAGTACAGCTTGGTGAGGGACGCTTCCGGGCCCGGCGGCTGGCCGTGCTGAGCGCTGGTCAGGTTGCGGAGGCCGATGAGACGGAACACATGCGCCTCGATCTGAGCCTGAGCGACCTTCTGCCGCACCGTGGCGTCGTCACCTTCGCCGCGGTCTCGTGCCAGGCCGGCCAGCTCAGCGACGGCGCGCTCGAACCGGGCCGCCTGGGCGAGGCCTCCGCGCTCGAACCCGAAGACCGTCATAGCGATCTTCCACCCGGCGCCGGGTTCGCCGACGACGTCGCGGTCCTCCACGACCGCGCCCGACAGGAAGATCTCGCTGAACTCGCCGCCGCCCGTCATCTGCCGGATCCGCCGCACTTCGACCCCTGGCTGGTGCATGTCGACCAGGAAGAACGAGATGCCCTTGTGCGGCTCGGCGTCGGTGTCGCTGCGCGCGAGAAGAAAGCTCTTGTCGGCGTAATGGGCGCCGCTGGACCAGGTCTTCTGACCGTTCAGAACCCAGTGCCCTTCGCGCTGCTCCGCGCGTGCCCGCAGCCCGGCCAGGTCGCTGCCCGCGTCAGGCTCGCTGAAGCCCTGGCAGAAGATCAGGTCGCCCGAGAGGATCTTTTCGACGTAAGTGTCCTTCTGCCACTGCGATCCGTGCGCGAGGAGGGTTGGCGCCAGGAGGCTGACGCCGAGGCGCCCGAGGATGATCGGCGCGCCCGCCCTTGCCATCTCCTCCTGGTAGATCGCCTGCATGACCGGGGCCGCCTCGCGGCCGCCGGCCTCCTTCGGCCACGCGAGCTTCAGCCAGCCGGCTTCGTATAGGCGGCGCTGCCACTGGCGCTGGAGGTCGGTCTCCTCTTCCTCTCGATAACCCCCCACTCCCTTGTGGCGCCAATCGGAAGGAAGGTTGCTCTCGAGCCATTCGCGGACCTCCTGACGGAAGGCTTCCTCATCAGCCGTGAAGCCGAGATCCACGATTCGGACGTTATCAAATCGGGCAAGCTAGAAGGGTGGCGTCCGAAGTCTTGTGCGGCCGGTGCGGAGCGCTGCTCACGAACCCTAGCGCGCCATGCCCGCGCTGCGGCGCTCCAGCCTCAGGCGGTTATCAACAGGCGCCTCACCCTGGCGCCTACGCGGGTGCGTACCAGGCCGCATATGTACGAACGCGAAAGAGTCCGACCCTGGCCGCAGCCCTGGCCATCGTCCCGGGCCTGGGTCACTTCTACCTCGGCCACAACGTGAAAGGGATCGCCTACCTGCTCGGCATCGGAGGCCTGCAGTTCTTCGGCGCCGACCTCGACCTCACCGTGATCGGGGCCGCCGTCGGTGTGCCCATGGAGCTCGGCGGCGGCGGCCTGTGGCTGTTCAGCATCGTCGATGCCTACCGCACCGCCAAGCACATGGAATCCGCGAGCGGACCTACCCGCCCGTAACCGGAGCTAGGCGGTTTTTCGGCGCCGTTTCGCCGGCGTCGCGCGACGTCGAGTCGTCGTTGTCGCCGCAGTGGTGCGACGCTTGCGCTTCGTTGTGCTCGTGAGCGCTTTCTGCACGCGGCGCTGAATGGTGCGCAGGCTTCGCTCCACGGTCCCGCTGGCCGCCTTCGTCCCGCGTTCGGTGAGCTTGTCGACCTGCCGCTTGAGCTTGCGGTTCTCCTTGATCAATTCCGCGACCACGGTGTTCAGCTGCTGTATCAGATCGCTGCCGCCGAGCCTGCGCCGCGTTGTCGATTTGCTGCCCGGCGGGCGGCCGCGACGACGACGTGTGGTGGATTGCTGCCCCTGCGCGGTCTCGTCTGCTGCCATTTCGGCTCCTGGTTCAATGAGAATTGCTGCGGACGAATCGCAGTATAGCCACGCCATTCCGCGCGAATTGTTATCAGGTCATGCGGCAGCAAGAACAGGTTGTCGCGAAATGCTCTTCAATCCCTCGCGTGCTAATTCATGTGCGGGATTTGCTTTACGGCTGACATAACGCACGACACGCCAACCGCGGCGGCACCGCTCACGAACCTCGTGCACCGCGACGCGAAAGCTGTCGCTCGAGGGCATGCGGCTGCGTACAACCGGAGCGCAATCCGTGCGGACGATGACGCGGTGATACGGCCAACGGGCCGCGGCGAGGTCGAGCGCTCCTGCGCACACGTGCGCTTCCAGCTGAGCCGAACCGCCGAGGTGAGAGAAACCGAACGATTCCGTATAGACCGCCCGTCCTCTAATGAAAACGGCCAGGCCACACCCAGCCCGGCCGTTCCTGTCGAGAGCGGCGTCCACGTAGATCACCAGGCACTCCCGCAATAACTGTCCCTCCTCGAAGGCGAAATTCAGGATTGCAAGAGAGCCTAGCATGATGTTGCGGCCTTGTGACATCGACGCCACAAGATGTGGGGTCAGTGGAGCCCTCGGTCCGCCGGGGGAAGATCAGCTCCCATCGCGTGATAGCCGCCGTCCACGTGCAGCAGCTCGCCGGACGTCATGTTCAGGTAATCGGAGAGCAGGGCCACCACGGCTCGGCCGACCGGGGTTCGGTCCTGCAGGTTCCAGCCGAGCGGAGCGCGCTGTCCCCACACCTCTTCGAAATCCTTGAACCCGGGGATCCCGCTGGCCGCGAGCGTGGCCAGCGGACCCGCGCACACGGCATTGACGCGGATCTTGTATCGACCCAGGTCGCGTGCGAGGTAGCGGGTCACCGATTCCAGTGCTGACTTGGAAACTCCCATCCAGTCGTATTTCGGCCACGCCTGCGTTGAATTGTCGAAATCAAGAGTCACCAGCGATCCGCCGTGCTCGCGCATGAGCGGGAGAAAACCGGCCGCCAGCTCCTTGAAAGAAAATGCGCTCACCTGCAGAGCCGTCGCAACGCTTTCCCATTTCGTGTTCAGAAATTGTCCGCCGAGCGCGTCGGGCGGCGCGTATGCAACCGAATGGACAAGCCCATCCACGCGATCCCATCTCTTGCTCGTCTCTTTCACGGCGGCAGCGATGTCATCCGGTTTCGTGACATCCATCTCGAGAATGTCAGGCACGGGGTTCAGCTTTTTGGCCGTCATCTGCGTGATGCTCATCATCCGGCCGAAGCTGGTGAGCAAGAGCTCCGCGCCTTCCTTTTGCGCCTCGACCGCGATGGCATAGCCGATGCTGCGGCGATCGCTCATGCCCGCAATCAGGACACGTTTTCCTTCCAGTATCACGGCCCGAATCCTAGCGCTACGGTTCGCTGCCGGTGGCCACGGGCGCGTCCTGGTGCGACCAATCGCTCCACGATCCTTCGTAGAGGCGCACGTCGGAGATACCCGCGATCTCGAGGGCGAGCAGGTCGTGGCAGGCGTTGACTCCGGAGCCGCAATAGACGACAGCGCCCACCTTCCCATCGACTCCCAGCCCTTCGTACCGGCGGCGCAGCTCCTCGGGCGACTTGAAGCGGGCGTCGGCGTCGAGGTTGTCGGTCCACGGCGCGCTGACGGCGCCCGGGATGTGGCCCTTCTTCGGGTCGATCGGCTCGCGCTCTCCGCGATAGCGCTCGCCCACGCGGGCATCGACGATGACGCGGCCTGCGCCGGCGCGCCCGCCGGCAGCCTTCGACAGGCGCTCGACCTGCTCGAAGTCGAGGATGCGCGATCGCTTCGGAGCCCGCGCTTTGAAATCACCCGGCTGCACGACCGGAACCGTCGTCTCGAGCGGCTCGCCCCACCCCTGGAGTCCCGAGTCGAGGACCGCTTGCGCGCCGTGCCCGAACCAACCCAGGAGAAACCACAGCCGCGCGGCGATCGAGCCCCCGGCATCGTCATACGCGACCACCCTGGTGCCGGCGCTGACTCCCGCTCGGCGGATCTCTTCCTGGAACTGTTCGCGGGTGGGCAGCGGATGGCGGCCGGGTCCCTTCCCCGTGACGGCGTCGAGGTCGATGAAGACCGCGCCGGGGATGTGCCCGGCGAGATAAGCGTCCCGACCCTGCCGGCCGGTCAGGTACCAGCGAAAGTCGACGACCCGCAGGTTGGGCTCGCCGATGTGCTCCCGCAGCCACTCCGGGCTGACCAGCGGACCGAACGTGCTCACAGCGCCACCCGCGTGTCGTGGCAGAAATGCACGGCGTGCGGGTGCATGTCGTGCAGACGCCGCAGCGAGCCGGTCCAGGCGTCGCGGTCGGCGTACTGGCCGCGCCACTGCGTGAGGTCTGCGCCCTCCACTTCGCGGTAGATGTCGGAAGTGTAGGCGGCGTCGCCGATCATGATGGCGCCGCCGTCAGGCGTGTCGACGATCACACTCTGGTGGCCGACGGTGTGGCCCGGCGTGGCGACGACTCGGACGCCCTCAGCGACCTCGGCATCCCCGTCCACGAGCTCGAATCGCGCCCCGGCGAAATCGAACCATTCCGAGGTCAGCTTTTCGTCACGCCTCGCGCGTTCGAGCTCCGACCGCTGGACATAGAAGGGCGCGTGCTTGAACACCGCGTTCTGCCCGCAGTGGTCGAAATGCAGGTGAGTGTTGACCACGATGCGGACGTCCACAGGGCTCAGGTCGTGCTCGGCAAGAGCGTCGGCCGCATGGCGGTTGACGATCTTCCAGTCCTTGAGCATGTCGTAGGGCCAGCCGACGCCCGTGTCGACCAGGATCGCCCCCGCGCGCGGATGCTTGATCACGAACCCATGCACCGGGATGTGGTTGAGGGAGTCGATGCGGGCGAGGTGGAGCCGGACGATCTCCATCAGGGCAGGAAGGGAGAAACCGCGAAGAGGCCGAACAGCAGCGCCACGTACGCGAGCGAGTAGGTGAACAGGCGGCGGGTCCATCGGCGCCCGTTGAGATCGAGGATGCTGATGGCCACAAGCCCGAGGCCCAGGACGACGGCGCCGGCAAGGTAGATCGCGCCGGCGGAACCGGTAAAGAACGGGACCACGCTCACCACCAGCGTGAGCACCGCGTACACCACACTCTGGCGCTTGGCGGAACGCTCGCCCGCGACCACCGGCAGCATCGGGACGTGCGCCCGCGCGTAGTCGGACTTGATCAGCTGTGCGAGCGCCCAGAAGTGCGGCGGCGTCCAGAAGAAGATCACCCCGAACAGGGCCAATGCCGTGACGTCAACGCTGCCGGTCGCCGCCGCCCAGCCCACCAGGGGCGGCATCGCGCCGGCCGCGCCGCCGATGACGATGTTTTGCGGCGTCGCGCGCTTGAGCCAGATCGTATAGACGAAGACGTAGATCAGAGCGCCGGCCAGCGCCAGCGCCGCCGCGAGCAGGTTGGCCCACGCCCACAGCACGGTGAACGCGAGCGCGACCAGCGCGCTGCCGATGGCCAGAGCGTGCCACGGCGGTATTCGTCCGTCCGGCAGCGGACGGCGTCGGGTGCGGGACATCTCGGCGTCGATGTCGCGGTCGAACCAGCAGTTGATCGCGTGCGCTCCGCCAGCGGCGAAGGTGCCGCCCACGAGCACCGCCATCACCGAGGCCAGCCGTGGGTGCCCATGGGCGGCGGGAATCATGACCCCGATGGCGGTCGCGTCCAGGAGCGCGACTATGCGCAGCTTGAGCAGGCTCAGGTAGTCGCGCGCCACGACGAGGACACCCGTGTTCGGGCGAACCGTGACGGCGTTCACGCCGAGCTCCTCTCCGCCGCAAGGCGGGAGAGCTCTGCGATGCGGTCGGTTCGCGCAAGTGTGAGCAGGGCGCACGTGAGAACACCGGACCAGACCAGCGTGGCCAGGGCCACGTGGAGCCCGTTGAAGAAGGCGCCATCGGTGAGCGCGGCGCCCGCTCCCACCAGGGTCTGGCCGGTGAAGACGGCCAGCGTCGCGATTGCGCTGAGACCGATCTGGGATCGCATCCCCCATCGCCTGAAGGCGGTGACGAGCACATAGACGATGAGGATCCCGATCCCGAGCACCGAGCCGCGATGCAGCATCGTGAAAGCGTTGGCGCCGCTGAAGTCGGGCGTGAACCCGCTGCCGCACAGAGGCCACGTATGGCAGCTGCTGTCGGCTCCACTCGCGACGACTGTTGATCCGGTGAGCAGCAGCGCATACGTGGCGACCGCGGTAACTGCGGCGAGGCGGCGAAAACGCGAATCGGAAACGCCGGACGACTCCGGCATCGACATCACCGCTGTGGCCACGACGAAGCCGAGGATGATCATCGCGAGCCCCAGGTGTACGAGCACGAGCCATGGAGCCAGCTCGTGCGTCACGACCACACCACCAAGGGCGCCCTCGGCTGCGACCGCGATCAGCGAAGCGGTTGCCAGCCATGCGACCATCGGTCGCCGGGTGCGAAACAGCATCCACGCCAGCACGACCGTGGCGATGATCAAGACGCCGGTGATGGTGCCGACGGTTCGATGCGAGTACTCGATGATCGAGTGGACGTCGGCCGCCGGATAAGGTCGGCCATGGCACAGCGGCCAGTCAGGGCACCCGAGTCCCGATCCCGTGACGCGCACCACGCCGCCGAGTGCGATCTGCAGGTAGGCGAAGATCGCGGTGGCCAGCGCGAGCCTGCGAAACCCTCCGACGCCTATCACCGTCCGAAGTCTACTGACCACTCAGTTTCGACAGCTCGGCCAGCAGCACGCGCTCGTCCAGCTGGCCGAGCTGGCGGGCGTCGATCGAACCGTCGGCGCGTACGAAGACGGTGACCGGCAGGCCGATGGCTCCATACGCCCGACCGACGCTCAGGTCGGAATCGAGGAGCGCGGCCTGGTGGACACCAGTCGAAATCAAGAAGCTGCGAGCAACCGGCGCCGAGTCACCTTCATCGACCAGGACGAGCTGGACCGCCGACTGGGCCCCGACCGTGGCCTGGAGCATCGGCATCTCGACCCTGCACGGCGCGCAGTACGCGGCCCAGAAGTTGATCACCAGGGGCCGGCCCAGCAGCCCGGAGAGGCTGACGCGGCGCCCGTCCGTCCCCCTCAGCGAGAACGCCGGCGCGGCGCCGCCGCCGGTCGACGGAGGCTGCTCGGGACCGCTGATCGTGAGCAGCGCCTGGAGCACCTGCGGCGTCCCCCAGCCTTCGCCGCCGGAGGCGAGCTCGCGGAGACCTTCGGCGCCCAGGGTGGTGACCAGGGCGGGCGCGATGTCGTGGCCGACGTCGGGCACGCCTCGGTAGACGAGGCGTAAGTACCCATGGCGATCGAGGAGCGCCAGCGTGGACACATGGCTGTCGCCGCTCGCCAGCGAGACGTCGAACGTTTTCCAGAAGGCTGTCAGCGCATCCGCCGGCCCGGTGGCGAACGTCCAGCCCGCGCCGATGCGATGTGCGTAGTCGGCGAGCACGGACGTCGTGTCCGTTGGATCGGTGGTGACCTCGACCAGCAGCACCTTGGGCGGCAGTTTTTGTTTCTCGAGCTGAGCGAACAGCGCCGTGTAGAGAGGGCACGTCTGGTGGCACGTGGTGTTGAAGGCCGCGATGACGACGTCCTTGCCCGCGATGGTCACGTTGTCGAACGGATTGCCGACCTGGTCGGTCAGGTTGAAGATCGGCATCGCGACGAACTTGCCGGCGAGCTCTCCGAGGCCGAGGTTGACCTGGTCGTTGCCGGCGTAAGCGGCGCCGGGGATCAGGTGCCCGGCATCGATGCCGAGAAGGATCGGCTCCACCTGCCCGGCCACCACCGAGATCGCCACCGGCTGCTCGTCCGCCCCGACCCGCACCCCGTTGTACTCGCCCACGGCGACCGGTAAGGAGAGGAGCTCGCGCTGCTCCGGGGCCGCCGGCACGTAACCGGAAACCTCACCGAGCGCCGCCCAACCCCCACTGCCATGCAGGCTGACCGTTGCCGGCGCGACCGAGCCGGCCGCATGCGCCGAGCCGAGCACCAGCACGGTCCCGGTCGGCGGCTGCAATCGCGGGAGGGCGAGCAGGACCGTCGCCAGGACGAGACCCGCGATGGCTCCGCCCGCCCAGAGGACCCGGGGACTCGGCAGGTGCCTACGTCCCTGGTAGCGGCCTGCCGCCGTACCTCGCCGCGACGCGGTCGATGTAGGCGGTGCAGAGCTCGGCCACCGCGTGGCTCTCGATCTGGACCACGTTCTCCGCATTCTGCTCGCCGCTGTGCGAGAGATTGAAGCTCCCGGCATAGACATAGTCATCAGCGACCAGGATCTTCGCGTGCATGAAGTCGTGCACCGAGCCGACCGCATAGGGCGTCGATCGCTTGGAGCCGAACTTCGTGGCCGCGACGATGCCGCGGAACGCGGCTATCTTCCACGACGAGGTCGACTGCTCGCCCCACTGATGCTGCACCTCGTCCATCTGAGTCGCATCGTACACACCGGACACATCGACCATTCCGTGGTCGATCACCTCGGCAAGCGTGCCCAGGACCGGGCCCGACGTTAGGACCGGCGAGCAGACCCTGATCCGGCGCTGCGCCGAGGCGATCGACCTCGCCATGGCGTGCACGAGCTTCAATCCGCGACCCGGACAGAAGTACGACCGCACGCGCGTCGTGTCTGCGAGGGTCTGCCACGGCGACGAGATGCGTCCCGACACCGCGACGACGGGATTCTGCCACAGCTCCTGGAAGTTCTCCTCGAAAGAGGTGGCGACATCCGGTGACGCGATCGTGAAGATGACGTTCTCCTCCCGGTTCCACGAATCGTTGGTCCAGTTCGTCGATCCCGTGAGCACCGCCGCCTGCGGTGTGCCCACGTCCCGGACCACGTACTTGTGGTGCATGAGGTCGGGGATGCCGGGAATCGGCTTCGTCTCGACCCCCGACGCCTTCAGCTGGTCGACAAAGGCCCAGTCCACCTCCGATGGTGGGGGCACCGGGAGGTTGGCGGGGTGGTCCTGGTTGAACATCAGGCGCACGTGCACTCCGCGCGTGACCGCCCTTTGAAACGCGCCCAGGATGATCCCGCCGGGACCTGCCTGCAGCCGCAGGTCGTAGATCGCGACGTCGGCCGTTCGGGTGGCGCCGTCGAGGAAGCTGGCGATCCTGTCCCCCACCACCTCCGGGGTCTGACCGCCGTCGGTCAGAAAGTAGAAGTCGAGCGAGGGGGTGACCGGTGTGGGGGCGGCTATCGGGCTTCCGCCCGCGGCTCGCCTGGAGGTTCCTCGAGCTTCACGGGAAGCGGTCTGGTCGCCATCTCGGCCGCCTCCTCGGGGTCGTCGGTCAGGCTCATCAGGTCGAAGTCGGCGGCCGACATGGCGCCTCTGGCGAGCACGACCCGCCGCATCCAATCCAGCAGCCCGCTCCAGTATTCGGTGCCGAACAGGACGATCGGAAAGTGCTCGATCTTGCCGGTCTGCGCGAGCGTGAGAGATTCGAACAGCTCGTCCAGCGTGCCGAGCCCTCCTGGGAAGATCACGAAGCCGCGCGCGTATTTCACGAACATGTTCTTGCGCACGAAGAAGTAGCGGAACTCGACGCCGAGGTCGACATAAGCGTTGAGCTCCTGTTCGTGCGGGAGCTCGATGTTGCAGCCCACCGAAAGACCGCCCGCCTCGTGGCAGCCGCGGTTGACCGCCTCCATCATCCCCGGCCCGCCACCGGTGATGACGGCAAAGCCACGGTTGGCGAGAGCCGCGCCCAGCGACCGCCCCAGGGCGTAGTAAGGATCGTCAGGTCGGGTGCGGGCCGAGCCGAACACGGTCACGGCCGGACCGACGTCGTTGAGGGCATCGAAGCCCTCGACGAACTCGGAGAGGATTCGCAGCACTCGCCAGGGGTCGGCGTGGTGGCTGAGCTCCTCGATCGCGCTGCGCTCGAGAAGCATCTTGTCGGCCGGGGCGGCCTTCTGCGGAACGACAAGACGGCCGGCGCGTCGGACGTCGGGCATTGTGGGGGATCAGGCTCCCGCCGCCGGGGCGGCCGGCTCGATGGGTTCCGACGATTCGGCGGCCTCGGGAACCTTCTCGCCGTTGGCCTTCGCCGCGTCCGCTTCCGGGGCCTCGGTCAGGCGGACGCGCTTCTTGCGGTCGCCCCCACTCTTGGGCGGCGCAGCCGCTGAGTCCGGCAGTGCCTCCACCGCGGGCTGCATAGGCTCTTGCGCCTCTTCCGCAGGTTCGGGCAGCGATGCCTTGGCGGCGATCCTGCCCGGCAAGGCGGCGTGGTCGGGCATCTCCAGGACCTGGTCGAGGTGGGCGCGCAGCGAGGCGACCTCGGCCTCCAGCTCGTGCACCCGGCGCCGGTGGCGCATGTGCTCGGTGAAGTGATGCAGACCGTTCATCCAGTGGTAGAGCGTACCGGCGATCAGAACGAGCGCGAGCGGCACCACCACCACGGTCCAGAGAGGCACCGCGTCGATGTGGAACACCGACCAGTGGACGTCGACCGTGGTGAGGTTGCTGTATCCGAACACGGTCGCGGCCACGCCGATCGCGAGTCCAACGAGCAGCGAGCTCGCGAGCAGGAAGCGCTGCCAGAGATGGTTCAGGTTCGGCACCGGCCGAAGGTTACCCCGTTTGCCCCGTGGTCGCCACGGCTTAGCGCGAGGTAAGGCGGACCAGCACCTGCGCCCTCGACGGGCGTGGTCGCGTACATGCCCGAAGCTACCCGGGCGGGGCTAGGCAGTACGCCCGAGCCACAATGACACCCTCTGATGGCCCGCTCCCCACTAGCCTCCGTCGGTATGAGCGTCGTGACATGCATTGCCTTGGTCGGATGTTCGACTGACTCGGCCACCTCGACCACTCCCGCCACCCCGGCTGCGGCAGTGTCGCCGTCGAGCGTCACTGTGGTGACGCCTGTCTGCGTCGGCGATCCACACTCACACGTTTACAACCCCGACCGCCTACTGCTTCTCGCAGCTTGTATCGAGTTGACCGGCTACGTCGATTTAGAAAATGTCGAACCCGATGGCGACTTCCACGTAAGGCTGCATCTCGATCCCGGGCAGAACTGCTCCGGCCAGCCGTGCCTTGACGCTGACAATGTCAGCCAGCAGGCTGGTGATCTGGTCCTGGAGCCTGTTTGCGAGAACCCCATCAGCCAGGCCGACGCCGCGTCAGCCTGCCAGGGCTACCACAACCCGCTTGTGCTGCCGCCTGTCGGAAGCCACGTTGTCGTGATGGGCCCGTTCGTGCTCGATACCAACCACGGTTGGAACGAGATTCACCCGCTGGAGTCGATCAGGGTCGTGGCGGAGAGCAACGTTTCCCCACCGGCTACTCCATTGCCGTCGCCAACCGAGTCGTCAGCGCCAGCCCAGGCGGCCCTGACGGTCACAATCACAGCGTCGGTTTACGGGGCCGTTGCAGCCGCCACGCTTCCCGGCGCTTCCTGCACGGCCAAAGCCAAGCTGCCGTCCGGCCGGATCAGCACCGCGGCGGGGTTGCAGGCCACCGTAGTGGCAGGAACGGACGGGGGAGTGTCATGGAGCTACCGCACGACATCGACCACGACGCCCGGGACGGGAACGCATACGGTCACGTGCACACTTGGTGGCACGACGGTGAGCGCATCAGCGCCTTTCACCGTGTCCTGAGCGACCACTGTGAGGCTGTGGACAAATGAGCTCCGATACCGAGGGCCAGCTTGGTGGAGGCGGCGGGAGTTGAACCCGCGTCCGAAGCAGTGTCCCCCGGGATCTCTACGAGCGTGTCCGGGATTTTGGTTCTCGCTTGGCGGCTCCTCCCGACAGGATCCGCTTCTGCCAGCTGCGGTGGGTGTCCCGCCCCAGGGCCGCCGCGCCCCTGAGGCGGCAATCCGGTCTTTTGTGACGCCGCTCCCCAGTCCGCCGGATTGACCGGGGGCAACGCCCGGGATCTAAGTCCCGGGGCTCACGTCTCTACTGCTTACGCAGCGAGGGCGAAAGCGGTGTTGTTGTTGGCGTTTGTAAACGCTGCGCTGTAACGCTCGCGGCTCTCGGCTCGCAATCCCGAAGCCCAACTACCCCGTCGAGACCGGACGCCCCCACGAAGCTGAACTCGGTTGCAGGTCCAATTCTACCCGTGGCGGCGCGGGGCTAAGCGCACGCTCCGGCCGGACTGGCGTCGGCATCGGCAAGGAGGACCGCACCCGTCCGCGCCGTCCACAGATATATGCCGCCGGCTGTGCCCAGCCACCAGGAGCCTGGCGCGGCGGCGCTTGCGATCGCGTAAGAGAAGGGATCGCCGGTGGCCGGGTCGGTGATCAGGTCGGACTTGCCAGGCGCGCCGACTGCCCACAGATAAGAGCCGGCGATGTCAAAGCCCGAAACGAGGAGCGAGCCGCCGGCCGCGGCGATCACGTTGAGGTTGGTGCCGGAGCGATAGAACCAAGTGGTGCTCTTCGATGTGTTGAGGTCGATGCTCCGCAGCTCGTTGTACCCGCCGCCGATACCCGGTGGCTGAGGCAATGGGTCGCTTGTGTTGGTGGCCCCTATCCATGCTGTCTGTCCGGAAACCGCCATCACGGTCGAATCGGTGAAGAGACTGCGCAGAAACCCCGAATCCGGGTCGACGACCCACAGTCCCGGCCCCATGCCCTCGCCATAAGACTTGCGCAGATAGATCCCGGCCGCCGTAAAGGCCAGCACGCTCCAAGCATTCCGGGGGAGATTGAGCGCTCGGTCGCGACCGGTTGCCACGTCGACCACGTGGACTGAGCCGGCACCAAGACTTTGACCGTAGTCGACGTATGCGTATCGCGTTCCGTCGGGGGCGACCACACCTGGCACCCAGCGGCCGGCGGCCCGGTCGTAAACGACCGGCGGCGTCCCCGAGAGCACCGGTTCCGCCTGCGAGCGCAAGAGCGCCCCGGCAGTGACAAAACCTCCATTCGGGTCGTCCACGATCTGGCCGTCCGACAGGCTCAGGAATTCACCCTTCGAGCTGGAGGACGTAGATGTAAACAACGGCAATCTGCAGTCGGGCACCTGGGCGACCAGCGACACCGACTGGGGGCTCGCCGTGCCGTTGTCAGTGATCTCGAGGCGAGCGGCACGCAGACCTGCGTCACTGCCTACTTTGGACGTCACTTCGATCCGGCACGTGTCGTTGACAGCCACCGAACGGGCCGAACAGCTATCGCCGGCGATCGCGAAGTCGGCCAGGTCAGGTCCAGCGATGTGCGCGGACGTGACCGTGAGGGGCGCGTCGCCAGGGTTGGTGACTGTCACCGTATGCGTGACGGCGCCCGCACCGGACCCGAAGTTCAGAATTCGAGCGCTGAGTTTCGCCTCGGGAACCGTGACCCCGATGCTGCCTATCCTGCCGCCCTCCGTGAACCACATGCGCCCATCTTTGCCTGCCGTGATGCCAAGCGGCCCAGAGGTGCGCGTGGGGAGCGCGAATTGCCGAAACGCGCCCGCCGGGCTCATTCGGGCGATGCTGTTTCCGCCAGGGTCCGTGACCCATACGTTTCCATCAGGACCTACCGCCAGGCCGTATGGTCTGCCGCCCGCCGGGAACGGAATCATGGTGACCGCGCCGTTGGGTGTGATCCGACCAACCTCGCCTTGCGGCGCCGAGGGGTGCCCTTGGCTGAACCAGAGGTTGCCGTCCGGCCCGGCGACGATCTCGTTGGGCTGCAGCTGATCGATTGCGCTTCCCCCCAACGGGTATTCGGTCACGTCCCCCGCGGTCGTGATCCGAGCTATCGCTGTGTCGTTGAAACTCGACTCCACGAACCAGACGTTGCCATCTGGTCCGGTCACGATTCCGCGCGGACCGCTGTCAGCGGTGGGGATCGGGAACTCGGTTAGTGCGCCGGCCGGCGTCATCCGGCCGATCCGGTTGGACCAGAACTCGGTGAACCAAAGGTTTCCATCGGGTCCGGATGTGATGTCTTGAGGTCCGGTTCCGGAGTTGCCGGTGCCGGTGCCCGCTTGAAACCGGCTGACAGCGCCGTCGGCGCTCATCCGCAAGATCCAGTCTTGCCGTCCCTGGCCGAGCGCATTCGTCGTAACCCAGATGTTGCCGTCGGGCCCTGCGGTGATCCCGTACGGGCCGCCGACAACAGCGGGGAGATCGAACTCGGTGATCGTCCCTGACAGGGTGGTTCGGCCGACCTTACCCCGGCCGGCGTCGACAAACCAGAGATTGCCATCAGCGCCTGCCGCGATTCCGCCGAGACTCGATTGCCCGCACCCGAAGCACCCTGCGCCGTTCGGGATGGGTGTCGGGAGCCTGTACTCGATGATGCCGCCAGACGACACATTGGAAGGGGATGGCGACGCCAACGTCGACGCGGAAGGGCTCGTTCTCGCTGAAGGGTGCGCCGTTGTACCCGTGCAGGCGACCACCAGGAGTAAAGCCATCGCGAGCGGCGCCCTCATGGCCGTTCAAACGGAGCGCAGCGTCGAGAATTACGTTCGCACAGCTGGCTTCTGGTCTAATGGACCACGGCAGCGCCATGGCCGTAAAGACACAACGGGAGCGGCTGGATCCGGACCTGGAACGCATCGCCCGCGCCAACCTCAAGGAGCTGGGCGACATCCGGATCGACGACGTCCTCTCGTTCATCGACCGCGGCATCGAGAACATGCCCAGCTACATGGACCTCTACCGGCGCTGGGAGTCGCAGCAGTGGGCGGTGGGCGACCTCGACTTTTCGCTCGACCGCCAGGACTGGCTGGATGCCACCGACATGGATCGCAAGGCGACGCTGTGGTCCCACCGCCTGTTCTTCAACGGCGAGGAACGGGTCACGTCGACGCTGGCGCCTTTCGTCTGGGCGGCGCCGTCGCCGGAGATCGAGATCTTCCTTTCCACCCAGATGGTCGACGAGGCGCGTCACACCGTCTTCTTCGAACGCTGGTGGCACGAGGTCGTTGGCTCAGAGGCCAAAAACCTGGGAGAGCTGCTGACCGAGATTCGCCCCGACACCAATGAGGGCTACAACACCCTCTTCTACGATCGCCTGCCGTCCACCGCCCAGCGCCTGGCCAGCAACCCGAAGGACATCGAGGCCTTCGTCGAGGGCATCACCCTCTATCACATCGTCATCGAGGCGACGCTCGCCCTCACCGGGCAGCGGTTCGAGCTCGAATCCATGCGCGAGATGGGCAACACGGACCGGGGCTTCTACCGCGGCTTTACGGCGGTGGCCCGGGACGAGTCGCGACACGTCAACTTCGGCATCAAGGTGCTGCAGGAGGCGGTCCGCGACGATCCTGGGCGCTTCGCGCCGATCATCCAGAAGACTTTGGTCGAGTGCCTCCCGCTGATCTCCAACACCCTCGACCCGCCGGACCCGCGCTATATCACCGAGTACGGCCACACCGAGAGCGAGATCCTGCAGTTTGCATTCGAATCGCTGAACAAGCGCCTGCGCGCGATCGGAATCAACCTGGCAGCCTGAACGTCACGCGTTTCGGTCAGGGCGTTCGTTTCTTGCCGAACGCTGCGCGCAACTCCTCTTTCGCCGCCTCCAGCAGTTCGCGTCGCGGCTCTGGAAGAGTCCGGCCGGCTCGGTTTATGTAGAACGTCAGCATCGACATCGCGGACCGATACGGGTCGCTCTTCCGTCGCCGGCTGCGTTCGGCGGAGCGCTTGAGCGAAAGCGCGATCTCGCGTGGGTCGTCTTTGGTGAACACGCTCGGTTCGAGATCCAGAGCGTTGCTTTTCTCGGTGACCTCTTGAGACCACCGCGCTGCTTTTGCCGCCAATTCCACCTCCGGGTCTTTGAGGCGATGTCGAGCCTAGGCGGCCCAGCGTACCCCCGGCCCTCGCGCTCGTCTCATGACCACCCGCTCCGGCGGAAGGAAACGGAACTCGCGCCCGGCTTTGATCACCTGCCATCCGCCCTCATGCACGAGTCGATGGTGGTAATGACAGAGCAGGAGCTCGTTGGCGAGATTGGTGGGACCGCCCCGCGTCCAGGCGACGATGTGATGCGGGGTCGACCAGCTGGCGGCCCGGTCGCAGCCCGGGAACCGGCAGCCGCGATCTCTCACCCGCAGCGCTCGCCGCCTCGGCGCCGAGTTGACTCGCGTCGCCCGGCCGACGTCGATCACCATCGAGTCGGCCAGCAGCACCCGGGAGATGGTGGCGTCGCAGGCGATGCGCTCCAGCGTCCGCGTCGAGATCGGTAGCGAGAGCTCGAGGTCCGCCGGCGGAACGCCGACCTCTCCCTTCAGGCCTTCCAGGGTCGTGGTCACGTTGACGTGCGGCCGGACCCCGTTGCGCCGCGGCAGCCTGCCCTCGTCCATGGCGTGGTGGACAAGCTCGCCGAGCGCATCGTGCATCCGCTGGGAATGGCTGCGCCCGTCTTCCGGGCCCCTGGCGCTTGGCCAGGGCGTCCAGCGCCGTCTTCAGCGCCGCCCCGCACTCGGGGTCGAGGATGCCGTCGATCGCGTGCATGCCGTCAGACATCAGGCTGACGTGCAGCCGCCGCCGCAGGTAGTTCTCCTCGGCCTCATTGAAGAAGCCGTCGGGATCGGCGACGTGCCTGGCGACCCGGCAGAGCATGCGCAGGTGGAAGACCGAGAACCGGCGCGCAAAGTCGAGCATCTCCTCTTCGTCGAAGAGATCTCGCTTGTCGCCGAGCTGCTCGCGCAGGTGGCAGAGGACAGAGGTGGACTGGTAGCCGATCTCGCCTGAGCTCAAAGCCCCAGCGATCTTAGGCAGCGATTGCAGCTGCTCGCCGACGCAGAGCCGGTCGGCCGAAGAAGTCACCGACATGCCGGGGGTCCGGCTGATCCAGAAGGCAGCGGCGATGTTGCCGTTGGCAAGATGGTCGCCCGACTTCTGAGCATCTCGAGCCTCAGCGGCGAACTCACCTTCGAGGGCGTCGATGACGGCTCGCAGCTCCTTGAGATCTACCCGCCTCTCCTCACGCGCCTCAAACCTGCGAACCGCCGCCTTCAGCTCCGAGAGGGCTGTACCCCCTTCCCCCAGCATCCGAACAGTATACCAAACATTTGTTTGGAGGTCAATGTCCGACGAACGATTAATCCGTGAATGGTGTAGTTGCTTCGTGAAGAGCATCAGGTCGGGCGGCGCGTTATTCACCGTGGTCCTGGTGCTCTCGGTGACGGCGTGCAATCCAGCGCTGACACGGGTGTCACCGAGCCCGCCCATTCACTCGCTCGCCGGCGGATGCGCAGGCACGGTGCTGACCGATGCCGAACCACCGAACTGGTCGCAGGGCGGGTGGTCGAATACGAAGGCGCCATGGCCTGTGCCATGGGCGCTCGGGACGCCGGCGGACGCGGTGGCCTTTCTGTTCGCGATCCGGCTGGTGGCCGGGAGCAGCCCCCGCGTGAACGGCACCAGCAACAAGGTCCTGTGGGTTCTGAGGGATCCCTCCACCTTCATGGTCGAGGGCCGGCCGCTGGGCCAATCTCAGCCGGTGGTGACCGCGCAGGGCGGTCCAAGCATCGTGGACGTGCCCGCGGCCGGCTGCTGGACGTTCCGGCTGCTCTGGGTGTCCGGAGGCGCTCCGCACAGCAGCGTGATCAACCTCGACGTTCTCCCGGCCGGAACGGCGCCCTGAATCCGGCCGCCGGCTGCGAGATATTCACGAGAACTTACACGCCTTAACCGCGAAATCCCCGGGAACTGGCCAAATTCACGTTACCCATTACGGAATTGCGCCCCATCGTGCGGGCTGCCCGCCCTATCGTCGAATTTTTCGGGGTCACTCGAGCTTACGGATCACGCATTGCGCTCGATGACGTCAGCCTGGCGCTGGAGCCGGGTGAGCTGGCGTTCCTGGTCGGTCCGAGCGGGGCCGGGAAAACCACGCTCCTGAAGCTGATCAACCGCGAGATCCGGCCCACCCGCGGCGAGGTCTGGGTCGACGGTATCGCCGCCCACACCCTGAAGGCTTCGCAAGTGGCCCGGCTCCGCCGCCGCGTCGGCGTCGTCTTCCAGGACTACAAGCTGCTCCCGCGCCTGACCGCAAAGGAGAACATCGCCCTGGCCCTTCAGGTTGGCGACCTGCGCGTCTCAGATGAGGAAGCCTCCGAGCGCGCCCTAGACGCGCTGGAGGCGGTCGGGCTGGGTGATCGCGGCAAGGCTTTCCCCCACCAACTTTCGGGCGGGCAGCAGCAGCGGGTCGCCGTGGCGCGCGCGGTGGTGTCGCAGCCGGCGCTCCTGGTCGCCGACGAGCCGACAGGCAACCTCGACCTGGAAACGTCGTGGGAGATGATGGATCTGTTCGGTGACATCGCCTCGTTTGGCACGACGGTGCTCATCGCCACGCACAACGTCGAGATAGTCACTCGCCTTCAACGAAGGGTCCTGACGCTGGTGGACGGCCGCCTGGTGCGCGACCAGCCATCGGGCCGGACCGGGAGGTTGGCATGGCTGGCATCGTCGTGAAGGGCCGCTTCCCACGCCGCCGGATTGCCCAGGTCGTGATCGCCAACGTCTGCCGGTACCTGTTCATGGGCGCGGCTCGCAACTGGGCCCGGAACATCAGCAGCACCGCGCCGGCGCTCGGCTCGATGACCCTGCTCCTGCTGATGTCGGGACTCATCGGATTGAGCGGTCTCGCCCTCTACAACCTGGAGCAGGTCGAGGCTGCGCAGGCGTCGGTGCTGCACGTCTACCTCCGAGACAACGCGGCCTCCGCCAACGTCGACGCTCTCTGGGATCGCCTGGCGAGCGACCGCCGCGTCGCGAGCGTCACCTACGTGACCAAGGCAGAAGCGCTGGTGCGAGCGCAGCACATGCCCGGGCTGCCGCAGCTTGCCGACGCCAGTGAGAGCAACCCGTTCCCGGCCAGCCTCGATGTCCACGTCAAGAGCATCGGCGATGTGGCCGGCATCGACGCGATGGTCCTGTATGACCCCGCCGTCGATCCCGTTTATCCGACCTCATACGACAAGGGCGCCTATCAGCGCATCCAGGCGGTCCTGTTCGGGGTTGGGTTGGCCGGCCTGGCGTTTGTAGGGCTGCTCGGGTTCGTTGCGGTCACGGTGACGATCAACAGCATCCGCGCGGCGATCCATTCGAGACGCGATGAGGTCTCGATCATGCAGCTCGTGGGCGCGCCACGCTGGATGGTCCGAGGTCCGTTCGTGGTCGAAGGCGCAATCACCGGCGGCCTCGCCGGCGCGGCAGCGGGACTCGTCACCTTCGGCCTGGCGGCGGCCGGGATGGCGGCAGGGTCTGGCTCCTTCTCACAGTTCGCACCCGGGATCACCGTCTGGGTCGCGGCAGGCACGGCGGCGATCGTCTTCGCAACCGGCCTGGGCCTCGGCTCGGGCTCGTCGCTGGTCAGCCTGCGGAGGCACCTCGAGTCATGAGGGGGCTTCTGATCGCGCTCGCAGCCGCGCTGGTGGTGCTGAGCAGCTCTTACCAGGCAGCCGCGGACACGTCACCGGTCGATCCCAAGCAGCAGCAGCTGGCGCTCATCAACCAGATCCGCGCCCAGCTCGGGAGCAACCTCGCCGACGCGCTTGCCGCGCAGCAGCAGCTGCGCCAGTCGCTCCAGGACAACGCCGCCCAGCAAGCAGACCTACAGACGAAGATCGCCGCGGAACAGCAAAAGATCGCCGACCTGGATGCGGAGATTGCGGCCGCTCAGCGTCGCGAAGCCGAGCTGTCGGACCGGATCGATGCCGAGCGGGCGCAGATGCGCGAGCTTGCCCGCGCCATTTACGTGGCCCCGGACTCGGTGCTGGGGTACCTTGGCCAGTCGCAGAGCCTCAGCGACCTGATCACCAGGGTGGCCGACCTCAACGTGGCCGGGGCTCGCGCGAACGAGCTGAAGTACGCCCTGCAGCAGGACCTGACCGAGCTCCAAACCCAGCGCAAGAAGGAACAGGCCGCGCGCGACGCCGAGATCGAGGTGCGTGACAAGCTCAACCTGGAGCTTTCGCAGCTTCAAGCGCTCCAGGCGCAGCAGCAGAATTCGATGGCCCAGCTTCAGGTCAAGATCGACCAGACGCGCACAGAGCTGGCGCTGCTCAGCCGGCAGTCGACGCAGCTCGCCCAGCAGATCACAGACCTGCTCGAGCAGCAGCAGGACGCCATCATCGCCGCGGCCATGCAGGCGGTCTGGAACCAGGTGCAGCTCTGGTCCCAGTCGAACAACGTGGGTCAGATCCCGACCAGCACCGGCCATTCCACGAAGTACCGCTTCATCTGGCCAGAGCCCCACGCCCAGATCTCTCAGCCCTTCGGACCCAGCACGTTCTGGTTCGAGCCCCCCTACGGCGGCTACCCGCACTTCCACACCGGGATCGACCTGGTCGAACCGTTCGGCTCGCCCATCTATGCGGCCGACGACGGCGTGGTGGCTCTCGTCGGCAGCTCGGGTAGCGGCTACGGCACGTACGTCGTCATCGCACACTCGGGCGGGCTCGACACCCTGTACGGCCACCTCTCGACGGCACTGGTCAAGGTCGGACAGCTGGTCACGCAGGGCCAGCCCGTCGGGCTGGAGGGATCCTCAGGGAACTCGACCGGCGCCCACCTTCACTTCGAGCTGCGCATCAACCAGAAACCGGTCGACCCGACGCCGTACCTGCCGCCCGGCGCGCCGTCTCCATTCAAAGGCTAGCCCCTCCCGTATCGGGAGAGTAGGCGGTCAGCGGCGGCGCATGGCGCGCGCGATCTCGCGCTTCGCGTCGCGCTCCGCGATCGCCTCCCGCTTGTCGTACTGCCGCTTGCCCCGCGCCAGGCCAACCTCCACCTTGGCGTGGTTGCGCGAGAAGTACACGCGCAGCGGGATGAGCGTGTACCCCTTCTGGCGCACCTTGCCGATGAGGCTCGAGATCTCCTTGCGGTGCAGCAGGAGCTTGCGCGGCCGCATCGGCTCATGGTTCATGACGTTCGCCTGTGCGTACGGCGAGATGTGCACGTTCTCGAGCCACGCCTCGTTGCCGTCGATGCGCACGAACCCATCGCGCAGGTTGGTCCGTCCATTGCGCACCGACTTGACCTCGGTGCCGGTCAGCATGATCCCCGCCTCGAGCTTCTCGTCGATGAAGTAGTCGTGGTACGCGCGCCGGTTGACCGCGACATCCCGCTCGCGCTCGTCTCTTTCAGGCATCGCCCAGCACCTGCTTCGCGGGCGCCGGCTTCCGGCCGGGAAGCTGAACCAAATCCGGCACATATCGATCGCCTTCGACGTGGCCGCTCAGGACTTTCACTCGTCCCCTCGCCGTCGGCAGCGTCACTCCCGGCCAGGGCTGCAGCGCGCGCACCCGCCGATCGATCTCCTCCGCGCCGGCGTCCCAGTCGAGCTCGCCATCCTCGCGGCGGAGTCGCGCCGCCATGGTTGCGCGCACATGCTCCTGCTCCACGGGGGAGATCTCATCCAGCCGCGCCAGGGTCTGCACGAGCAGCTCCGCCCCCATGTGGGCGAGACGATCGGTCAACGCTGCCGCATCCTCACGCACCCCGATCGTCGTCGCGCGCGCAGCGAGGATCGGACCGTGGTCCAGCTGCTCATCCATACGCATGATGGTGACGCCTGTCTCGCGATCGCCGGCCAGGATCGCGTGGGCGATGGGGGCCGCACCACGGTGCCGCGGCAGCAGTGACGCGTGGACGTTCACGATTCCGCGGGGCGCGATGGACAGCACATCGGGCGGGATGATCTGCCCGTACGCGACCACGACCATGAGGTCCGGCTGGAGGCGGCGCAGTCGCTCGACCACCTCGGGAGCGCGGACCTTCTCGGGTTGATAGACGGGAAGCCCCAGCACCTCGGCGGCGACCTTCACCGGCGACGGCGTGACCTTCATCCGGTGCCCCGGCCGGTCCGGCTGCGTGATCACCAGCACGATCTCGTGGCCGGCCGCGTGCAGCGCCTGCAGCGAGGGCACGGCGAACGCGGCCGTGCCGGCGAAAACGATCCTCAGGAAGGTGGTGGCCTTAGCCCGACGCCGCCGCCACGGCGGCTTCCGTGTCTTCGGCCTGCAGCTCCTCGACGCGCTGGAGCGTGTCGAGACTTGTGAGCCGGTCGATGAAAAGGACCCCGTCGAGGTGATCGAGCTCGTGCTGGAAGGCGCGCGCCGTGAACCCGCTCGACTTGATACGCACCTCCTTGCCGCGACGATTCCGCCCCTTGACGACGACCGTCTCGTGCCGCGCCACCTCGCCCACCCAGCCGGGGTAGCTGAGGCAGCCCTCATAACCGACCTGCACCCCGTCGTGCTTGACGATCTCCGGGTTGACCAGGCCCCAGATCTGGTTGTCGTCGCCCTTGACGACACACACCCGCAGCGGCACGCCGATCTGGTTGGCGGCGAGGCCGGCGCCGGGGGCGTCGAGCATGGTCTGGGTGAGGTCGTCGATGAGGCGCTGGATGGACGTGTCGACGCGCGCCACCTTCTTCGCCTTTTCGCGAAGGGTGGGATGCTCGAAGGTCAGGATCGGTCGTACGGCCACGAGAGCGATTTTACCCGCGGGGCCCCGGTTCCCAATCCAGCCTCGAGCTCCGGGCTAGGTCACGGGGTCGACGTCGAAGCTCCAGCCGCGGCCGCGCGGCGCCAGATGGCGGGCGCGCTCGAGCCCCTGGCCCTTGAGCGTCACCTGCCATCGATATTCGCCCCGCAACCTGTGCATGAACGCCGGCGATGGGCCCATGACGCGGATCCCTTCCACGCCGTCCTTGAGCAGGCCCGTGGCGATCGATTCCGCCGCCTCGCGAGCCGAGGCAGCCGCGCGGGCGTCATCCGTATCCGAGCGCGTCAGCACGGCCAGGTCCGCAAACGGTGGGAACGTGAACGCTCTTCGCGACGGCAGCTCGGCGGCGTAGAAACCCTCGTAATCGCCCGTGGCCGCAAAGCTGAGGCTGTAGTGCTCAGGGTTGCTGGTCTGCACGATCACCGAGGACGGGCGGCCGTCGCGACCGGCGCGGCCCGCGACCTGCACGACCAGCGAGAAGGTGTTCTCGGCCGAACGGTAATCAGGGAAGTGCAGGGGCAGGTCGGCGTCGACAACGCCGACGCAGGTCACGGCCGGCAGGTCCAGGCCCCGCGCGACCAGCTGCGTGCCCACCAGGATGTCGGCGCGCCGCTCGCTGAACGCCTCCCAGATCTGGAAGTAGGCGTCGGGCCCCTTCGCAATGTCGCTGTCGAGGCGCAGGACGCGAGCCTGCGGCCACAGGCGTTTGACCATGCCTTCCAGCCGCTGTGTGCCCATCCCCATGCCGCGGATGTTGCGGCTGCCGCAGTGGTCGCAAGTCGAGGGCATGGCACGCGAGTAGCCGCAGTAGTGGCAGACGAGCCCGTCGATCTCGGCATGCTGGACCAGGGAAACCGAGCAGCCCAGGCACTGCACCGAGCGCCCGCAGTCGCGGCACATGACGAAGGTCGACATGCCCCGCCTGTTGAGGTAGAGGATCACCTGCTCCTCGTTCTGGAGGGTGCGGTCGACCACCTCGAGCAGCCGCTTCGAAAGCGGCTGCCGGTTGCCGGAGGCGAACTCGTCGCGCATGTCGACGAGCTCCACCTCGGCGCTGTGGCCGCGAACCCTTTTCGTCAGCTTCGCGAGCGCGAGCTTGCCCTGCTGCGCGTCGTGGTACGCGACCACGCTCGGGGTCGCGGACCCCGCCACCAGCCGGGCGCCAGTCACCGCCGCCAGCCGGCGCGCGACCCAGCCCGTCTCGTATCGTGGCGTGCGGTCCTGCTTGTACGCGGCGGAGCCCTCCTCGTCCAGGCACACCAGGCCCAGCCGTGGGATGGGCGCGAACACAGCCGATCGGCTGCCCAGGACCACGTCGGCCTCGCCCCTGCGCACGCGCCACCACTGCTGCGCCCGCTCGAGCTCGGTGAGCTGGCTGTGCAGGATCGCGATCGGCGCCCGCAGGCGCGCCCGGACCCGCTGGATGAGCTGGGGCGTCAGCGAGATCTCCGGCACCAGGAGGAGCACCCGAAGCTGATGGGCGAGCGCCTGCTCCGCGGCGGCCAGGTAGACCTCCGTCTTGCCGCTGGCGATAACTCCGTGCAGCAGCGTCATGGGGTTGGCGGAGATGACGTCCAGCGCCGCCTGCTGCTCGCTGTTCAGGACCGCTCTTTTGATGTCCGGGACCGGTGCGGTGGCAAGGTCCAGGAGCCGGCTGTGACGCCGCTGCCGGCTCGATACGCCCGCTCCGCTCGAGCCCGTCGAGCGCACGCGGGGAGGGAGCATGGCGCGCAGGCATTCGATCAATGGCACCCAGTAGTGGTCGGCGACCAGGCGCGCCAGGGCGACCTGGTGGGGCAGGAGCAGAGGCGCGTCGCCGGCGCGCGCTATGGCCTTTGCCTCGACCTCCGGCGCCTCCGTGCCGAGCGACACGACGAACCCAAAGGTCGTGCGACGCCCGAATGGAACGGTGACCCGATGCCCGGGCACGACGTCTACGCCCTCGGGCACCACGTATGTATACGTCTCGCGATCCAGGGCGCGCGCCGCCTCGACCGCTACGTCGGCGTAGAGCAAATCCTCATGATTTGAGACGCGGAAGCACGAGGTCGAGGATACGATCGGCCATCTCGCGCTTGGTCATTCTCGGCAGCTCCTCGCGGGTCCCATCGGCGAACAGCATCACGCCCGCGTTGTAGTCGCTGCCAAACGCGATGTCCTTTCGCGAGACGTCGTTCGCGACGATGGCCTGGAGGCCCTTCTTTCGCATCTTGTCGAGGGCTCTGGCCGCGAGGTCCGAGCTCTCCGCCGCGAAGCCGACCCTGAAGACCCCATCGGCCTCCTTCTCCTTGCCCAGTGAAGCGACCAGGTCGGGGATCTGCTCGAGCTCGAGGCTCAGCCGCGGCGTCTCCTCACGGCGGATTTTGCCCGTCGCCGTGCGAGCCGGCCGGAAGTCGCCGACCGCGGCCGCCATCACGAGCAGGTCGGCACCCGCAAGCTGCCCCCTGAGCTCCTGCAGCATTTCGGCGGCCGTCTCGACGGACCGGACCTCGATGCCCTCGTGAGCCGGGTGCGAGGCTGCCGTGACCAGGGTTACCCGCGCACCGCGCTCAGCAGCGGCGGCCGCGATCGCGAAGCCCATCTTCCCGCTCGAGTAGTTGCTGATGAAACGAACGGGGTCGATCGGCTCGCGCGTGCCACCCGCCGTGACGACCACCCGCCGCCCGGCCAGGTCGTAGCGCGAGCGAACCGCGTCCGCCATCGCCTTCATGAGTGCGTCAGAGCCGGCCAGCCGGCCGGTGCCCACATGACCGCTCGCCAGGTGGCCGGATTCAGGCTCGACGACGGCAATCCCCCGTGCTCGCAGCGCGGCGAGGTTCTCCTGCACCGCCGGCTTCGACCACATGGCGTCGTTCATAGCCGGCGCGACCACCACCGGCCAGCGTGCGGCCAGCAGGGTCGCGGTCACGATGTCGTCCGACTGGCCTTTGGCGGCGCGGCTGATAACGTTCGCCGTCGCCGGCGCCAGCAGCGTCACCTGCGCCCAGTCGCCGAGGAACACGTGAGGCTCGGGCGGGCCGTCCGCCGCCCACAGGCCCGTGATGACGGGATTGCCGGTGACGCCCTGGAACGAAGCCGGGCCTACGAAGCGGGTGGCCGACGCCGTCATCGCCACGCGCACGTGGGCGCCGGCCTGCGTAAGGGCTGAGGCCAGGTCGACGATCTTGTAGGCCGCGATCCCGCCGGCGACCAGCAGCGCGATGCGAAGCCCTTTCAGCTCATTCGGAACCGGCGTCGGATCCAGCGGCACGCGTCTAAGTCTGGCGCGATCGCGCCTGCTGGATGATCGCTAGCACCTCCCCCACGGCGCGGTCGAGGTCGTCGTTCACGACCACGTGGTCGAAATGGGATGCGAGCTCCATCTCGCGCTCGGCGATGGCATGACGAGCGGCCTGGTCGGGAGCGCTCTCGCTGTGCCGCTGGGCGCGGCGGCGCTGCAGCTCGTCCATCGATGGCGGAGCGAGGAATATGCGCAGCGCATCGGGCGCCCGCTTTCGCACCTGCTCGGCACCCTGGACGTCGATTTTGAGGACGACGTCGTGGCCGGCCTCCCGCACCTTGTCGAGCTGCGCGATTGGCGTGCCATACAGATTGCCGTCGTACGTGGCGTGCTCGAGGAACGCCCCCTGGCGGATCAGCCGCTCGAACTCGTCGCGGCTCACGAAGTGGTAGTTGACCCCATCGACCTCACGGGGCCGGGGCGCACGCGTGGTGTAGGAAACCGAGTAGCGGAGGTTGCGGTCGACCTCGAGCAGGCGTTTGATCAGCGTGTCCTTCCCGACGCCCGATGGTCCGGAGATGACGATCAACAGGCCTGGCCTCATTTGACCGACGCCCAGAACGCCTCGAAGTCGGGAGGGGGCGCGGCCTCGAAGCTCATCTCCGCCCTGGTGCGCGGGTGGCGGAGGCGCAGGCGCCAGGCGTGCAGCATCGGCCTCTCGGGCTCGCCCGGCCCGCTCCCGCCATATTCCGCGTCGCCGGCCACGGGGTGGCCGAGCGCGGCGAGGTGAACTCGGATCTGGTGAGTGCGACCGGTGTCGAGATCACAGCGCAGGAGTGTATGCGTGCGCCGTTTCTCGACGACCTGGTAGCGCGTGCGCGCGAACCTGCCGGCGGCCACGATGGCCATGCGCTTGCGATCCTTCGGGTGGCGGCCGATCGGACCTTCGAGCTCGCCAGCCTCCGTCTTCAGACGGCCGCGCACGATCGCGAGGTAGGTGCGGCTCAAGGTGCGATCGCTCAGCTGCGACGACAGGGCGCGATGGCTGACATCGTTGCGCGCGACGACGATCAGCCCGGAGGTGCCCTTGTCGAGGCGGTGGACGATCCCCGGCCGCGTCTCGCCTCCCGCCGCCGACCAGGTCCCGCCGCGGCCGAGCAGAGCGTGGACGAGCGTGCCCGATGAGTGACCCGGCGCGGGGTGAACGACCATGCCGGCCGGCTTGTTGATGACCACGAGGTCCTCGTCCTCGTATACGACCTCCAGCGGAATTGGTTCCGCCTCGGCGACCGCCGCGTAAGCCTCAGGGACCTCGATGTCGACGACATCGCCGGCCGCGACGCGATCCGAGGGATCGGCCGCCCTGCCGTTCAGGAGGACCAGGTGGCTCTTGATCAGCCGGGCGGCAGCCGCGCGGCTCAGGTCGGCAGCGTGCTCCGCGATGAAACGGTCCAGACGGGGCGCCGCAACGTCAGCGATCAGGCGGCGTTGGGCTTGCGTATCAGGTACCCGACGATCAGGAAGAACACGCCGACGCTGATGGCCGAATCGGCGAGGTTGAAAACGGGCCAGAAGTGGAAATTGACGAAGTCCGTCACGCCGCCGCCATTGATGACGCGGTCGAGCGCGTTGCCGAGCGCGCCACCGACGATGAGCCCGAACACGCCATCCGCAAGCAGGTCCCGCGGCCGGCGCATCACGTAGATGACGAGCCCGATGGAAACGGCCAGCGACGCGAGCAGGAAGAACCAGGGCCCGACCGGGGCAAAGCCGAAGGCGGCGCCCGAGTTGCGCACGTTGGTGATGCCGACCAGGTGGCCGGCCACCGGCACCTCCGTGCCGTAAGGGATGGTCGCGCTGACGATGCTCTTGGTGAGGCGGTCGAGCACGATCACGACCAGCGCCACCGCGAAGAAGACAACGCGGCCGGTGTTCAGCTTCGTCTCAGTCCGATCCAGATCTGCTCTCCTTCGAGCATCAGCTGCTCGCCCTGACAGCCCTCGCCCTTGCCATGCTCGAGGGTGACGGAAAGCGTCTCGTTCTTGATGTAATCGGCGTGCTTCTCGATGGCGCGGGCGAGCAGCCCGTCGGCTTCGAAGCAGGTGTGGATGCGATCCTCGACGTTGAGGCCCAGCCTTTTGCGCCGGTCCTGGATGAGGCGCACGACCTCGCGGGCCAGGCCCTCCATGCGCAGCTCTTCGGTGATCTCGGTGTCCAGCTGCACCTCCAGCGCGCCGAACGTGATCTTCTTGACGTTCAGCTCGTCGCGCACGATCGATGCCACGTCCTCGGGCAGCGGCTCGCCGGGCAGCGCGATAGAAGCCAGCGGCTGGCGAACCTTTATGCGCACCGCGTCCCGGGCGGCAAGGCCGGCTTCCACCGCCTGCCTGGCCCGCGCCATGTTCGCCTCCACCTCCGGGTCGTACCAGGGCATCGGCTCGGGGAAGTCGCTCAGGTGCACCGACGAGCCCTTCGACAGGTTGCGGTACATCGCGTCCGCCATGAAGGGCGTGAAGGGCGCCGCCAGCCGGCTGAGCGTCGAAAGCGCCTCGAAAAGGGTCTGGTAGGCGGCCAGCTTGTCGCGGTCCGACTGGGACTTCCAGAAACGCCGCCGCGAGCGGCGGACGTACCAGTTCGAGAGCTCGTCGACGAATTTCTGGATCTTGCGGGCCGGCTCGTTGGCGTCGTACTGGTCGAGCCCGGCGGTCACCGCCTGGACGAGCAGGCTCAGCCTCGAAAGCAGCCAGCGATCCAGCACGTGACGCTCGCGCAGCGGAACCTGCGGCTGGTTAGGGTCGAAATCGTCCAGGCGCGCGTACGTGACGAAGAACGAGTAGCAGTTCCACAGCGGGATGAAGAACTGCTGCACGCTCTCGCGCAGCGCGGCGTCGCCGGTCCGGTAGTTCTCGCCCACCTGGGTGGACGTGTAGAAGTACCAGCGCACCGCATCAGAACCGAAGTTGTCGAAGAGGTAGTTGGGGTCCAGGACGTTGCCACGCGACTTCGACGCCTTCTTACCCCTGGGATCGACCACGAGGCCCAGGCAGATGACGTTGCGGTACGCGTTCTGCTTGAAGAGCAGGGTCGAGATCGCCAGGAGCGTGTAGAACCAGCCGCGCGTCTGGTCGATCGCCTCGGAGATGAAGTCGGCCGGGAACGTCTCCTTGAACTCGGCGCCGCCCTTGCGCGGATATCCGCGCTGCGCGAACGGCATCGAGCCGGAGTCGAACCAGGTGTCGAGCACCTCGGGGACGCGGCGCATCACGCCGTCGCATTTCGTACAAGGGATCGTGACCGCATCGATGTACGGACGGTGCAGGTCGGCGTCGTCCGCCAGCCCGACCTCGGCCGCCGAGCTCACGCACCGCTGCTCGTCGCACTTCTCGCAAACCCAGAACGGGAGCGGCGTGCCCCAGTAGCGCGAGCGCGAGATCGCCCAGTCGACGTTGTTCTCCAGCCAGTCGCCCATGCGGCCGTTCTTGATGTGTGCCGGCACCCAGTTCGTGGCGGCGTTGTTCGCGATGAGCTCGGCCTTGCGTTCGGTGGTCCGCACGTACCAGGAGTCGAGCGCGTAATAGATCAGCGGCGTCTTGCAGCGCCAGCACTCGGGATACGTGTGGAGGATGGTCCCGGCCTTGTACAGAAGGCCGCGAGCCTTGAGGTCGTCGAGGATCAGGGGGTCGGCTTCCTTCACGTGGAGGCCGGCGAACTTCTCGACGTAGGGCAAGAACTTGCCGTCGAGGCCCACGGTGTGTCGGAAGGGGATGCCTTTCTCCTGGCACAGCCTCAGGTCGTCGACGCCGTAAAGCGCGGAGGTGTGGACGACGCCGGTGCCTTCGTCGGTCGAAACAAAGTCCGCGTCGACGACGTAGTGCGCGCGGCCCTCCGGCGGGATCGAGTACGGATAGAGCGGCTCGTACTCCAGGGCGACCAGGGCACCGCCCTTGACCCGATCGACCACCTCATATTCGCCGTCGAGCACCGACAGCCGCGAATCGGCGAGGATCAAGTATTCGTCGCCCTGCCGGACTTTCACGTAATCGATCCAGTTGTCGACCGCCAGCGCGACGTTGCCGGGCAGGGTCCACGGGGTCGTCGTCCACGCCAGGATCGAGGTCTTGGGATCCTTCTTCAGACGGAATCGCACGTACACGCTGGGGTCGGGCACGTTGTCCCGGTATCCCTGCGCGAGCTCATGGCTGGACAGCGGAGTGGCGCAGCGCGAGCAGTACGGCGCGACTCGAAAGCCCTTGTAGATGAGGCCTTGCTTCCACATCTCGCTGATCGCCCACCAGACGGACTGGATGTAGTCGGACGTCAGCGTCCAGTACGCGTTGTCGTAATCCAACCAGAACGCCATGCGCTCGCTGAACACGACCCATTCCGATACGTACTCGTACACGCTTTCCCGGCACAGCTGGTTGAAGCGCTCGATGCCGATCTCGTTTTCGATCTCGAACTTGCCCGAGATGCCGAGCTTCTTCTCGATCTCGATCTCCACGGGCAGCCCATGCGTGTCCCAGCCTGCCTGTCGCTCGACGTAGAACCCCTTCATCGTCTTGTAGCGTGGGAAGAGATCCTTGAAAGCGCGCGCCAGGATGTGGTGCGTCGCCGGCTTGCCGTTGGCGGTGGGCGGACCCTCGTAGAAGATGAAGCGCGGGCGCCCGGCACGAAGCTCGAGCGACTTCTGGAAGGTGCCTTCCTCCTTCCATTTCGCGAGCACCTGCTTCTCGAGGTCCGGGAAGCTGACCTTCTGGTCTACCTTGTCGAACATCTCACTCCCAGAGGAATATCGAATGATCTCTGGGACGGGCCTTGGACAAAGGCCCGCGGTACCACCCAGATTCCCAAGGCCAACACCTCGGACACTCTTAGGGTTTCGGCTCTGGAGTGATCTCGAATCCCGCCGCCGGCCGCCCGCTCTCAGCTCCGTCGGGCTCTCTGTGGGCCGGTCGGCGGGCCTACCCGTCTCCGTCAATGCCGAACCCTGATTGTACTTCGGGTCGGGCTAGAGGTAGCTCAGGGCTCGGATCAGGAAGATGACGACGAGCCACACCACGATGAACGACAGGTCGATGCCCGACACCGGCGGAATCCACCTCCGCACCGGGGCCAGGACCGGCTCGGTGACCCGGTACGCGAACAGCGCGACCGGGTTGCTGGCCCTCGGGCTCACCCAGGAGAAGATCGCCCGGATGATCAACACGATGAGGAACGCATAGAGCAGGTAGATCAGCAGGACGGCAATGATCGACATCTGTCACACAACGATAGATCGAGCGGGGCGCGGGCCGAAGAGCGCCTGGCCCAGTCGCAGCATGGTGCTCCCGGCGGCCAATGCCGCCTCGAAATCGTCGCTCATGCCCATCGACAGTATGGGCAGGGCCCTGCCGACGCGCTGCTGAGCCGCGTCGCGTAGGCCGCGCAGCTCGGCGAATGCGGGCGTGGGGTCGCCTTCTGACGGCCCCATCGCCATCAGCCCCCGGAGGTCGAGAAGTCCAGCCACCGAGTCGATCAGCTCGAGCGCGCGATCCGGGTTGGCGCCGGATTTCTGGGCCTCCCGCGCGACGTTCACCTCGACCAGAACCTGCTGATCTCGGCGGTGGCGTGCGATGGCCTCCGCCAGGTGAACGGAGTCGACGGTCTGGATGAGCGCGAAACGACCCACCACGAGCTTGACCTTATTGGTCTGGAGGTGGCCGATGAGGTGCCAGTCGGCCCCGGCGACCGATTCCATCTTCGGCAGGGCTTCCTGGACGCGGTTCTCACCCAGCATGCGCAGCCCCGCCGCCAGCGCTTCGCGGCAAACCGAGGCGTCGAAGCCCTTCGTGACCGCGACGATCGCGACCTCGTCGGGATTGCGCCCGGTGCGTGCTATGCGCGCGCGCACACGCTCGAGATTTTCCGCGACCGTCACCTCATCGCATTGGCGGCCGGGTTCATCCCGGCCGCGACCCCACATCCTTGTATTGCTCCGTGCGCTGCCAGGAGTGACAAATACGTTGATCCCATCCCGGGGAAAGTGAGCAGCCCCTCGGCGAAGCCGACGGGCGATGAGCGAAAACCGCCGAGGTTTTCGCTCATTTAATCGCTGCGATCGCGCCGAAGCGCATACCGTCGGGACTGCGGCGGTGCGACGGCATGTAGTCCGTTTCCTTGGTGCACAGCCCCATCGCATGCACCTCGACCACGCCCTCATCAACCAGCTGGGAGCGATTCGCCGCGGCTAGGTCGAGCAGGAACCGTCCTCCGTCACCTTCGCGCACGAGCTCGCGGTCGAACTGCACGGCGACCTCCTCCCCCACCTCGTAGCAGCGGCCGCAGATTCCCGGACCGATCCCGACTTTGATGTGTGCAGGGTCGGAGCCGTATTCGTCCCGCATCGCTTTCAAGGTCGCCGGCCCGACTCGCGCGAGGGTCCCGCGCCAGCCCGCGTGAACAAGGGCAACGGAGCGATGTTCCGGGTCCCACAGCACGATCGGATAGCAGTCCGCGTACGTTGCGAACAGCGCTATCCCGCGGCGATCCGTGACCAGCGCGTCCACTCCTTTGATCACGTCCTTGTGCTCGTCAACGCGCGCCACGCTCGCTCCGTGCACGGCGCCCGCGACCGTCAGCGGCTCTGCCTCGATGCCGAGAGCGCGAGCGAACTGGCGCCGCGACGCCATCACCGCGTCGGGGTCGGGCGCCTGGGTCAGGCCCATGGTGCCGAGTGACATCGTGGAGAAGCCGTGCACCAGTCCGGCCTCCGCCTCGAGGGCCGGGATTCTCAAGATCTCCGGGGTGGAGCCCACCCTGTTCAGGTTAGGTGCGGCGGGAGCTCAGGACCTGTTCGATCTCGCGCTTGACCTGCTGCAGGTCCATGAACTCGCGGTAGACGGATGCGAAGCGGATGTAGGCGACCTCGTCGAGGTCGCGCAGGCGGTCCATCACCATCTCGCCGATCTCTCCGCTCGGGATCTCGACCCGGCCCGAGCGTCGCAGCTCCGCCTCGATGTCGTCGACGATCGCGCGCAGCCGCTCGGGCGAGATGTCGCGCTTCTCGGTCGCCTTCTTGAGGCCGGTGAAGAGCTTCTGGGGGTCGAAGTCCTCGCGCCGCCCATCCTTCTTGGTGACGTAAAACGGCACCGCCTCGATGCGTTCGTACGTGGTGAAGCGCTGCCCGCATTGCAGGCATTCACGCCTCCGGCGGATCGCCTCCCCGACCTCTGAGTCGCGGGAGTCGACCACCTTCAGGTCGTGGTGACCGCAATACGGGCATCGCATGGCCTAATGAGTATTCCTACATTCGGTTGCGGAGAAACGCCGGGATGTTGATGTCGCCGAGGTCCTCCGCGCCGAACTCCGGCCGCTCGAAGGTCGAACGGCTGCGGACCTCCTGCTTGGCCTCCGACTGGGTCTTGCCTCCGAACCCGGTGGCGATGACCGTGATCTTGATCTCGCCCTGCATGGTCTCGTCGCGGACGACGCCGAAGATGATGTTGGCGCCGGGGTCGGCCGCCGAGCGCACGATCTCGGCCGCTTTCTGCACCTCTTGAAGGGTGATGTCCTTGCCGGCGGTGATGTTGAAGAGGATGCCCTTGGCGCCGTCGATCGACGTTTCCAGCAGCGGGCTGGAGACCGCCTGCTTGGCGGCATCCTCGGCGCGCGAGTCTCCCGCGCCGTGCCCTATGCCCATGAGCGCCTCGCCGGCGTTCTCCATGATCGCCTTCACGTCGGCGAAGTCGAGGTTGATGACGCCCGGCTGTGTGACCAGGTCCGAAATGCCCTGGACGCCCTGGCGGAGCACGTCGTCCGCCATGCGGAACGCCTCCTCCAGCGTCGTCTTGGAGCTCGCCACCTGGGCCAGCCTGTCGTTGGGGATGACGATCAGGGCGTCGACCTGGCTGCGCAGCGCCTTGATGCCTTCCTCAGCGGTGTCGTTGCGGATGCGGCCCTCGAAAGCGAACGGCCGCGTCACCACGCCGATGGTCAGCGCGCCCGCCTCCTTCGCCAGCTCGGCGACGATCGCCGCCGAACCCGTGCCGGTGCCACCGCCCATGCCGGCGGTGATGAACACCATGTCGGATTCCTGGACCACCGCCGACAGCTCCGTTCGGCTCTCGTCGGCGGCGTCGCGGCCCCGCGTCCAGTCGCCGCCGGCGCCCAGGCCGCGGGTGATCTTGCTCCCCATCTGCACCTTGACGTCGGCCTGGCAGCGCTCGAGCGCCTGCTTGTCGGTGTTGACGGCGATGAACTGCACCTTGAGCGCCTTCGAGATCATGCGATTGACGGCGTTGCCGCCACCGCCACCACAGCCGACGACCTTGATGCGCGCTCGCCCTTCATGCAATTCGCTCTCTTTCATTACGCCCTCCTGGTGATGTGCTTTCGCTATGGCGAGCTCCAGCTGGTTCCGGGTCTGCTCTCTAGAAAAAATCTCGAAGCCACCTCACTGTTCTCTGATATGTCGAACCGAACGTCGCCTGCTGCCGGCTGTTGTTGTACTGGCGCGCGCCGGCCTTCAACCCCCACTTCACGAGCCCAACAGAAACCGCGAACGACGGGCCCTGAGCGCGGTCGGCGAGACCGGTGACGCCCGCCGGTTGACCCAGGCGCACGGAGGTGTCGAACACCATCTGCGCAGCGTCGGTGGTGCCCATGAGACGGGCACCGCCCCCGGTCACGACGACGCCCGCGGGCAGCAGCCCGTCGAAGCCGCTCTTGCGGACCTCCTCTCGCGCCATCTGGAAGATCTCCTTCATGCGCGGGCCGATGATCTCGGCGAGAAAGCGCCTCGGCAGCGCATTGATCCGATCGCCGCCGACCTGGCGTACCTCGACCCTCTCGCCGTGGTCGATCACCTCCGGCAGGGTGTGGCCGTAGTTGAGCTTGAGTCCCTCGGCCTCGTCGAGCGTGGTGCGCAGGCCGATGGCGATGTCGCTCGTGACGTGGTTGCCGCCGACCGGCAGCACCGCCAGGTGCCGCGCGGCGCCATCGTTGTATACGACGACCGCGGTCGTGCCGGCGCCGATGTCGACGAGGCAGACGCCGAGGTCGAGTTCCTGCGCCGTCAGCACGCCTTCGCCGCCCGCCAGCCCTGAGCAGACCACGTCCTCGATGTCGAAACCCGCGCCGTGCACGCACTTGATGACGTTCTGGACCGCGGTCTGTGCGCCGGTGATGATGTTCGTCTCCACCTCGAGACGGTGGCCCATCATGCCCACCGCATCGCGCACGCCTTCCTGTCCATCCACCGTGTAGCCGCGCGGGATGACGTGGATGACCTGGCGGTCTGAGGCGACGCTAACCGCGCGCGAGGCCTCGACAACGCGCTGGACGTCGTCCTCGCCGATCTCGCGGTCGCCGCTCGCCACGGCGACAACCCCCATGGAGTTCTGCGACCACAGGTGCGTCCCGCCCAGCGAGACCACGACCGATTCGATGCGCTGGCCGGCCATGCGCTCGGCCGCGACGGCCGCGGACTGGATGGACGCGATGGTCTTGTCGAGGTTGACGACCACTCCCTTGCGCAGGCCATCGGACGGGCTCTCGCCCACGCCGATGATGCTCACGGGCCCATTGGACTCGTCAGACTCGGCTATGACTACCGCGACCCGGCTCGTGCCAAGGTCGAGACCGACGGCTCTCTTCCGCCGTGACAAAGCTTGTGCTGGAACGCCTCCTGGAACGTTGAGATGTAAGGGCGGGTTGCCGGAGATTATAAGGGCTTCCGGGGCGCGTGCGGGCCAGATTTTGTGGGTCGGTCTGCGATCGGGGCCAGCACTTGTGCCTGCGCCTGATAGCGCGACCTACAGGTAATGCCTCCTTATCGCACCAAGGTTATTGAAGATCCGCACCCCGAACGCGACTATGGCCGCGATATGAGAGGGAACCTGCGGTTCCCTCTCATCGGGGCGCTCGCCGGCAGTATTCATGGACGCTTGGAGATAGTCATGCACGTCCGGGACGAGCGCCCCTGCTCACCCTCCGCGTGATTGGATTGATTTAGTAGTTCGCCTCGCACTGTCTGGCAGTCAACAAGAATGGGTGGTCGCGGCCGGGGTAAACCCGGCCGCCCAGGCGACGAGTTCTCACAGGTAGTGCCGGCGAATCGCACCAAGGTTATTGAAGATTCTTACCCCGAAGGCGACTATTGCCGCGATCGACAGGTCGACGCCCAGCTTGTCGCCGAAGAAGGTCAGGCCGCCCGCCAGCGTCGCATTGGTGAGGAGCCCGGTGAAGAACACGCGCTGCTCGAACGTGCCCGCGATGTAGGCCTTGTACGCCCCGAAGATGGAGTCCAGGGCCGCGAGCAGCGCCACCGCGGTATAGCGCGCGTAGGCGATCGGAATCGTCAGTGGCGACATGAGGCCGAGAACGACGCCGACCACCGCGAAAAGGATCGCGACGACGATTACCTGCATGTGGATGCGGGGGATGGAGATGGCGAGGGTTGGGCTGCACCGGGCGACGGCGAGGGGCTGGCCGGTGCGTGCGAGCGGTAACCGGCGGCCGGCTCGGCCGGGTTCATCACGTTGACGTACGCGAGGTCGACCGAGTTGTAGTCGACGTTGCCGTGGCCCGCGATGGCCTTCAAGGCCGCGAGCTTGTCGTGCAGCGTCGCGAACTCTTCAGGCGTCAGCACGCGGCCAAAATAAACCTTCCAGCCGCGTTTGGAAACCAGCGTCAGGTCGCCGCAGGAATCGAATATGAATCCCGCCACCTCCTGGCCGATGAGCGCTGGGAAGCCGCGCTGGATGTTGATGAGCGCGGTCAGGAGAACGGGATCGATGGGCTGGACGCCGATCTTCGGGTCCGGCCCCGCGGGGCCCTGGATGTCGACCAGAGTGCCCGCGGACGCGGCCGGCCCCAGCACCATCGCCATGCTCGAGAGCAGGAAATACCTCTTGGTCGGTCCCGCGTGATATGCGGCAACCGGCTGCCACTCGCTGATGCGCACGACGACCGTGCCGTCGAGCTGAGGATCGACCGCGGCCGTCCGCACCCACACTTGGTCGAGTAGCCGCCCACGGTCTGACTCGCCGTCGACGGCGAGCACGGACCCGCTCCTGCCCAGGCCGGCCGCCGCCGCCACCTGCGCCGCTGTGAGGTGATGCTCGCCGAAGATTTCGACCGACCTGACCGCAAGGGCGGGCCCGAACCACAGCCAACCGAGCAGCGCACATTCCGCAAGCGCGACCACCGCAGCTAAAGCGCGGCGCAACGGGTGCACGTCCGGTTCGCGCAGCGCGCGCTCCGAGCGCGTCCAGAGCTGGCCCTTCAGCGGAGCCGCGTCCTCCTGGCTCGGCCTCCTGCCGATTCGCGGCAGGAGCGAGCGGCGGCGCCGGAAGCGCATGTTGCTCATGCGCCCGGACCCACGTGGCGCTCGTGGCGGCCGACGGCGTGGTCCACCAGGCGCTCGCACAGGTCGTCGAACCCGATGCCGGCCGCCCGAGCCGCGTCGGGCAGCAGCGACAGCTCGGTGAGGCCCGGAACCGTGTTCACCTCGAGGAGCCAGGGCGTCCCGCCAGCATCGACGATGATGTCGACGCGTCCCATCCCGGAGCAGCCAAGGACGGTGAAGGCGCGGTCCGCCGCCTCCGACGCCGCTGCGCGCGCAGCCTCCGGGATCCGCGCGGGAATGATGTGGTGCGAGCGGCCCGCTGTGTACTTCGCGTCGTAGTCGTAGACGGGGTTGTCGCTGACGATCTCCAGCGTGGGCAGCACCTGCACGTCAGGGGTGGCGAGGATGCCGATGGTGATCTCGGTGCCGGCCGCGAACCGCTGGACCAGGACCCGCCGGTCGTAGCGAGCCGCGAGCACCAGGCCGCTTGCGACCTGGTCCGCGTCGTGGGCGATGGTGAGGCCGATCGTCGAGCCCTCCCGGACCGGCTTGACCACGAGCGGAAGGCCGAACCGCCCGACCAGCCGCTCGACGACGTCCGGGCTGACGCCCTGCTTGAGCTCGAGCTCCTCGAACTCCGGGACATGCAGCCCCGCCCCGGCCATGACGGAGTTGGCGCGCGCCTTGTCCATGCAGAGCGCCGAGGCGAGCACGCCCGAGCCGGTGTATGGAAGCGCGAGCAGCTCGAGCATTCCCTGGACGGTGCCGTCCTCGCCGAGGCGGCCGTGGAGCGCGTTGAACACGCAAGCAAAGTTGCCGTCGCGCAGGACATCCCATGTCGCCCCATCAAGGTCGATGCCGACAACGTCATGACCGCGCCGGCGCAGCGCGTCTACCACCTGCTCGCCCGAGCGCAGCGACACATCACGTTCCGCGGAGCGTCCTCCGCGCAGGACCCCGATTTTCAATCCCAGGTGCCCACCAGCTCGACCTCACGCTCGAGCCGGACTCCGAAACGATGCATGACCTGTGCGCGCGCGAATTCGATGAGCGCGGCCACGTCGGCGGCGATGGCGCCCCCCTCGTTGACGATGAAGTTGCCGTGCAGCTCCGAGATGACGGCGGCGCCGCGGCGAGTCCCCTTGAGCCCCGCCGCCTGGATGAGCCTTCCCGCTGAATCGCCTGGGGGATTCACGAACACGCTGCCGCAGTTTTTCGTCTTGATGGGCTGCGTCTGGCTGCGCTCGCTCGTCAGCTTCGACATGAGCCTCTTGGCCTCTTCCCCGTCGCCGCGCTCGAGCTGGATGGTGGCGTCGATGACGAGCGAGCCGCGCAGCGGGCCGTCCCGTAGCGCCGACGTCCGGTAGCCGAACTGCAGGTCCGGCACACTCCATGTGCGTCTGTCGGCGCCGGGCTGGAATCCGCTCGCTTCGACCAGGACCTCACGCAGCTCTTTGCCCCAGCAGCCGGCGTTCTGGTAGACGGCTCCGCCGAGCGTGCCGGGCACGCCGATGGCGAACTCGAACCCGCGCAGGTTCGCGTCGGCCGCGATCCTGGCCAGCCGCATCATCTTCAATCCCGCCCCGGCACGGATGCGTGTGCCTTCGATCTCGTAGTCGCGGTTGACCACGCGAACGACCAGGCCCTCGACGCCGGAGTCCGCGACGAGCAGGTTGGTGCCGGCCCCAAGCAGCAGGTACGGTATGCCGCGCAGCCGGCAGCCCTCGATCGCAACCGCGATGGATTGAGGGTTGGCCATCTCGGTGAAGAATTCCGCCGGTCCGCCGATCCCGAACGAGGTGCGCGCGGCCAGCGGCTCGTCCCGCCGCACGCCCGGCAGCTCCCGCAGCCAGGCCAGGTTAGATTCTTTGCGCCAGCTCATCGCCCAACTTTCTGATGTCGCCCGCGCCCATCAAGAGCACGATGTCGTCCCGACCCACAAGGCCCTCGAGGGCTTCTCGCGCTCGCTCGAACGAACCCACGTAGATCCCGTTGGGGATCTGCTCCGCCAGGTCCCGCGCCTGGACCCCGGTCGGGTTGTCCTCCCCCGCGCCGTACACGTCGACCACGAGCACGCGGTCGGCGGCTGTGAACGACCGCGAGAAGTCCCGCATCAAGGCCGCGAGCCGCGAGTAGCGATGGGGCTGGAAGACGACGATCAGGCGGCGGTGCCGCAGCTCGCGCGCCGCCTGCAGCGTGGCGCGCACCTTGGTCGGGTGATGGGCGTAATCGTCGTAGACCGGAGCACCCTGGAACACGCCCAGAAATTCGAGGCGCCGGCGCGCGCCCGGGAACCGCTCCAGCGCCCCCGCGACGTCCGCGAAGCTGACGCCCAGCTCCAGCGCCATCGCGGCCGCGGCCGTCGCGTTCTGAACGTTGTGCCGGCCGGGCTGGCGGAGGTTGACCCGCCCTAGCTCCTGCCCGGCGTGATGGATCGCAAACGGGCGGCCGTCCTCGCAGCGGTAGTCGGCCTTATCGCTGAACCCGTAGGTCACGCGTCGAGCCGGCGTCTCCAGCGACCGGGCGCGCTCGTCGTCCGCGCACAGGACTGCCACGCCGTCCGCCGGTAGGCCGGCGACGAACCGCGCGAAGAGGTCGCGGACCTCCTCGACATCTTTGAAGTGGTCGGGATGGTCGAACTCGATATTGGTCACGATCGCGCGCTTCGGGTGGTGAAGGACCAGGGTGCCGTCCGATTCGTCGACCTCCGCGACCAGCCAGCGCGAGCGGCCGGCGCGTGCGCTCGAGCCGTCGCCGACCAGGACCGTCGGGTCGAAACCGGCTTCGGTGAGGATGTGCCCGGTCATGTGGGTCACGGTCGTCTTGCCGGCGCTGCCGCCGACCGCGATCGAGTCGGACTCGGCGATGAGCTCGGCCAGCATCTCGGCGCGAGTGAGCACCTTGACGCCCATCGACCTCGCCGCGTCCAGCTCCGGAGACGACTTGATGGCGCCGCTGTAGACGAGAAGGTCCTGGAAGAGAACGTGTTCCGGGTCATGGCCGACCTCGACGCGCACGCCCGCGTCCTCCAGAGCCGCGGTCGTCTCCGACTCGCGGACATCGCATCCGCTCACCTCGTCACCTCGCGCAACGAAGACGCGAGCCAGGGCCGACACGCCGGCGCCACCGATGCCCATGAGGTGAACTTTCATTTCCTGACCACTCGATGCAGCACCGCCAGCACCCTTGTCGCGGCGTCGCGCCGGCCCGCGGCCGAAGACGCTTTCGCCATGGCCCGGAGCCGGTCGGGAGTGAGCGCGTCGATTGTCTCGACCAGCCGGGACGCGGTCAGCTCGGCGTCCGCGATGCGCACCGCGGCGCCGGCGTCGACCATCGCTTTGGCGTTCTCCTCCTGGTGGCCGCCGCCGAAGGTGCCGGGCACGAGGACCATGGGCAGGCCGACGGCGGCGACCTCGGCGATCGTCCCCACGCCCGCGCGGCTCACGACGAGGTCGGCGGCTGCCATCAACGCGGGCATGTCGTCGACGAAGGCGAGACCGCGGTAGCCGGGTGCGGCATACCGGGCGACCCCTTCAGTCCCCTGCCGGCCGGCGACGTGGACCACCTCCTCGAAGCGTTTGCGCAGCTCGTCGAGCGCGCCCCACACGACCTCGTTGATATGGCGCGCTCCCTGGCTGCCGCCGGTCACGAGCAGACGGCGCGGTGGCACGTTGGGCGTGCGCGGTTCGAAGCCGTCGCGCAGCGGCACGCCGGTCATCTCGACCACCCGGCCGTTGCCGACGCGCTTCTCGGTGCCGGGAAGGGTCGTACAGATCGCGGCGGCGCCGCCGGCGAAGAAGCGTGTGGCCAGGCCCGGGCGCACGTCTTTCTCGTGCAGCACGTAGGGAATTCCTCGCATGCGCGCGGCCGCGACCGCGGGCGCCATCACGTAGCCACCCATGCCCAGCACGACGTCGGGCTGGAAGCGGTCGACGACGCGCAGGCCCGAGCGCAGCGCCGCGGGGACGATTGCGGGCAGCGCGATGTTCTTCCAGATCGCGTCGCGGTCGAGCCCGCGCACGTTGACCGTGGCCAGGTCGAAGCCGGCTGCAGGCACGAGCCTCTCCTCAGGCCCGCCCTTCCGCCCGACGAGCAGGAGCGCACCATCCGGCTCCTCAGCGCGAAACGCGTGCGCGACGGCGAGCGCCGGATAGAGGTGCCCACCGGTCCCGCCGCCAGCTATCAAAAGCCTCATCTTGTTTCCTTTTATCCCCGAATCCGGTACCCGAGCCGTATCGGGCGATGCTCAGAAGCACGCCGACCGCGGCCAGCGTCGTCGCCACCGCGGTGCCGCCGTAGCTGAAGAAGGGCAGGGGCACGCCCGCGATCGGAAGCGTGTTGGTCACGGTGGCCATGTTCATGAGGGCCTCGAAGGCGATCCATGTCGTGATCCCCGCCGCCAGGCAGACGCCGAAACGGTCGGGCGCGCGCAGCGAAGCCAGGTATCCGCGCAGGGCAAAGAACAGGAACCCGACCATCACGAGCGTGGTGCCTATGAGCCCTGTCTCCTCACCGACGATGGCGAATATGAAGTCGGTGTGGGCCTCGGGCAGCCAGCCGTACTTCTCGACCGAGTGCCCGATGCCGACCCCGAAGAGCCCGCCCGAGCCCAGGCTGTACAGCGCCTGCGTCGACTGGAAGCCGGCCCCGAGCGGATCGGCGAACGGGTTCTTGAAGTTGGTCAGGCGGGCGAACCGATATGGCTCGAGCACAGTGACCACCAGGAACGCCAGGCCGAGGGCGGCCACGAGCAGGATCATGTGCCGGAAGCGGCCCCCGCCCGCCCAATAGGCGCTGAGGAAGATCCCCACCATGACGATCGAGGTGCCCAGGTCCCTCTCCAGCATGAGCAGCGCGAGCACGCCGGCCAGCATCGCCGCGAACGGCGCGAGTCCCTTGCGCAGGTCGCCGAGATGGGCGGCGTTGCGGTCGACCCAGTGAGCGACGAAGAAGACGAACGCCAGCTTGCCCAGCTCCGACGGCTGGAATGTCCCCAGCGGGCCCGCGTCGAACCAACGCCGGGCGCCGTTGACGGTGACGCCGAGATGGGGCACCAGCACAAGCATCATCAGGAGCGCGGCCGCGACCGCCCCCGCCGGCGCCAGCGGGCGGAGCCGCCGGTAATCGATGCGGCCGAGGACGAACAGGCCCGCAAAGCCGATGAGCATCCACGCCGCCTGCCGCTCCGCGTAGTAGAAGGCCGACTGGTGCTGCGTGTATGCGAAGGCGACGCTGGCGCTGGTGACCATGGTCAAGCCCGCGCCGCACAGCAGGACGGTCGTGAACATCAACAGGCGATCGGGCTGACCCCTGGCTCGCGCGCCGGCGCTCACTTTTCGAACCTCCGTCGCACGAGGGTCTTGAACTGGCGGCCGCGGTCCTCGAAGTCCTTGAACATGTCGAAGCTCTTGTAGGCGGGGCTGAGGAGCACCACACCACCGGGCCGGGCGAGGCCGGCAGCCAGGCCGACCGCCTCCTCCAGGTTCGAGGCGCGGACGACCTTCGGATGCTGGGAGAGCTCCTTGGCGAGGAGGTCCGCGGACGCGCCCATCAACACCACCGCATCGACGTGCCGAATCACGTCTGCGACCCACGGCCCGAGCTCGAAGCCGCCGCCGTAGCCGCCCGCGATGAGCACCACGGGCGTTTTCGGGAACGCGCTGAGCGCCATACGGCCCGCGTCGGGATTGGTGGCCTTGGAGTCGTTGTACCAGCGCACGCCATCCCACTCGCCGACCAGCTCGAGGCGGTGCTCGACGCCCTTGAATGACCTGATCGCCTCGTCGATGGTCTCGTCAGAGAGCCCCGCGATGCGGCCCACCGCGGCCGCCGCCAGCGCGTTCTCGAGGTTGTGACGTCCGGGGAGCGGCATCGGCGGCAGCGGCCGGTGCTCGTCGAACCACACGACCTGCGCGCGCGTTCTCGCGGAGAGGGCGCGCACAGCGCTGTCCCGGCCGTTGAGGACGGCGAAGTCGTCGGCGCCCGCGAACTCGATGGCACGCGCCTTGAGGTCGGCGTATCTGTCGAAGGTGCCGTGGCGGTCGAGGTGGTCGGGTGTGATGTTGAGGATGACCCCGACGTGAAAACGAGGCTTCTCGACGGACTCGAGCTGGAAGCTCGACAGCTCCAGGACGACCCAGTGGCGCGGCGTCACCTCCTGGAGGCGGTCGAGTACCGTGTCGCCGATGTTGCCGCCCACCAGGACCGGCCGGCTGCCGGCGGCGAGCACATTCCCGGTCAGCTCGGTGGTGGTGGTCTTGCCGTTGGTGCCGGTGATGCCGACCACGGTGCCAGGGCACATGCGGAGAAACAGGTCGATCTCGCTCGACACCTTGATGCCCCGCCGGCGCGCGTCGTCGAGAAGCTGCGAATCCCACGGCACGCCGGGGCTCGCATAAACGACATCGGCGCCGGCGAGGACCGAGTCGTCGTAACCGCCGAGCTGCACCTCTACGCTCGCGGGCAGCTGCTCGAGCACATCCTTCAGCTCGGCTTCGCTCTTCCTGTCGATGACGCGCACCCGCTCACCCGTGCTGGCGAGGTATGTGGCCAGCGCAACGCCGCTGCGCGCCGCTCCCACCACGACGGCGGTCACGTGATCAGCCGCGCCACCCCGGCAGCAGCCAGCGCTGAGACGAGCCCCGCGCCCCAGAAGGAGAGCGCGATGCGGTTCTCAGACCAACCCTCGTGGTGGAACGTGTAGTGGATCGGGGCCATCTTGAAAACACGGCGTCCGCGGCTGGCCTTGAAGTAAGCCACCTGAATGATGACAGACAGGGTCTCCAGTACGAACACGAGAGCAAGCACCGGCAGGAGTATGAGGAAGCCCTGCTGAATGGCCATGGCCGCGAGCGCGTATCCGATGGCGAGCGCGCCCGTGTCGCCCATGAACACACGCGCCGGGTAGCGGTTGTAAACGAGGAAAGCGACCAGCGCCCCGGCCAGAGTCATCGCGACCGCCCTTTCGCCGGCAGGCGCACCCGGCAAGAGCAGCGTCATCGCGGAGATCGCGATCACGGACAGGCCCCCGGCCAGGCCATCCATGCCGTCGGTAATGTTGACGGCGTTTGCGGTGGCGGCGATGGCGACGACCGCGAGCGGGTACAGGAGCCACGGCACGCTCGGCAGCAGGTACTGATGCGCGCCGCCTTGCGACAACGCAAGCGCGGCCACGGGCAGCGCCAGAAGGAGCTGGATCGGAAGCTTGAGGCGCGCGGGAATGCCGAGCGAGCCGACGCGCAGCTTCCTGCCATCGTCCACGAAGCCGACGACGCCGCCTGCGACCAGCCCGACGACGGCCGGCCACGCACCAGCGTGCCCGGCGAGGGTGGCGAGCAGACCGCCGACGATGCCCAGGACGGCGAAGATCATGCCGCCGCCCGTAGGCGTGCCCACCTTCTTCTGGTGGCTCTCGGGCAGCTCCGACTGGATAACCTGTCCCGCCTTCAGACGCCGCAGCGCGCGTATGAAGGGCGGATACACGACCAGGGCGATGGCGAACGCGACCACGAATGTGGCCGCGTCCAGGATCAACGAGTCAGCTCCTTCACGACCTCGTCCAGCCCTGCGCTGTGCGACGCCTTGACCAGCACACGGTCGCCGCGGCGGGCATTGTTCTTGACCCAGATCACGGCCGAGTCGCGGTCCGGCACCAGGTGCGCATCGGAGGCTGCAGCGAGCACGCGGCCGAGGTCGCTGTCGAGTACGGCGACGGCGTCGAACACCTCCGCGGCGCGGCGGCCGACCCGCCGATGGGATTCGTCTGCAAGCGCGCCCAGCTCGGCCATGGGGCCCAGCACCGCGAGCAGCCGACCCTCATGCGGCCGCGCCGCCATGGTCTCGAATGCCGCGAGCATCGATTCTGGGCTGGCGTTGTAGGCGTCGTCGACGATCACCACACCCTTCTTCGTCACGTGCTCCTGGAGGCGGTGCGCAACCGAGACGTCCGCGAGCGCCGCCGCACCCTCCTGGAGCGAGACGCCGGCGGACTCTCCCGCGGCCAGGGCCGCCAGCGCGTTGCGTGCCTGGTGGCGGCCTTCCAGCGCCAGGTGGACCGGGACGTCGCGAACCATGAAATCGCAGCCACCGGCGGGGCCGGCCTCGTAGTCCTTGCCGCGAAGGTCGCCGGCTTCGAAGCCGAAGCTCGTGATGGGCGCCGCCGAAATCGACGACAGGAGCGGGAAGAACGGGTCGTCTGCATTCAGCACCGCCAACCCGGATGCGGGCAGGGCGGCGACGAGCTCGCCTTTGCCGCGCGCGAGGTCTTCCGTGGAGGCGAAGAACTCCATGTGCACGGTGCCGATGTTCGTGATGATGCCGACCGACGGCCGCGCCAGCTCCGCGAGGCGGCCGATGTCACCCGCACGCTGCATCCCCATCTCGAGCACGAGCGCCGTGTGCTCGGGTTCGAGCTTGAGCATCGTCAGCGGCACGCCGGTCTCGGTGTTGAGGTTGCCGGTCGTGCGCAGGACCGTGTGCTTGCGCTCGAGGATCGCGGCGACCATCTCCTTGGTCGACGTCTTGCCGTTGCTGCCGGTGACGCCGACCACCAGCGGATGCACCCGCTCGCGGACGTGGGCGGCCAGCGCAAAGAGCGCGTCCCAGCTGTTCTGGACCAGGATCTCCACCACGCCATGCGCCAGCTCGGTGCGCCGCTCGACCACGAGCGCCGCCGCGCCACGGCCGAGCGCGTCGGCGATGAACCGATGACCGTCGGTCCTGGCTCCGCGCAGCGCGAAGAACACCCCGCCGGGCAGCACTTCGCGCGAATCGGTGTGGTAGGTCGCGAACGTGTTGCCGACCTGCGTGCCGCCGATCTCGCCACCGCCGGTCGCCTCGAGCAGCTCGAGGAGCGTCAGCTTCATACGTATATGGAAACTGGTTGCGCTAGGTTGGTGTTATGCGCCAGTCGACGACCATGGCCTGCGCGATCTTCTGCCAGACCGGCGCCGCCGTGAAGTAACCATCGTTGAGCGTCCAGTCGCGGTCGCTGCCAGGCACGTGCGGCTTGCGCATCACGACGATCATCGTGAACTTGGGGTGGTTGGCGGGCAGGAAGCCGACGTACGACGCCCAGACGTCCAGCGTGTACTTGCCGTTGACGGGTATCTGCGACGTCCCCGTCTTGCCGGCCTCGTTGAGCTCGAATCCCTTCACCCGCGCCGTCCAGCCCGAGCCATGCTGCACGACCGCCTCCATCATCGCCGTCATCTGCTGCGCGGTGGCGGGGGTGATGACCTGCCGCTGGGGTTTCAACAGCAGCGGGTTGATGCTGGTGCCCACACGCTCGACCGCGTGCGGCGGCGCGTAGCGCCCGCCGTTGGCGACGACGTTCACCGCTGAGAGCATCTGGACCATGTTCACGCCGATACCCTGGCCGAACGCGGTCGTCGCGTACTGGCTGTCGCTCATCTGGTCCTGGGCGGGCAGGGGCACGAAGCTCTCACCGGCGACGTCGATGCCGCTGGCCTGCGTGAGGCCGAAGCCCTTCAGGTAGCTGTAGCACGCGGCGTGGCCTTCAGCCTGCATCGCCTTCATCGCGCCCACGTTGAGCGAGTGCTCGAGCACGTACGTGTAGTTGATGCTTCCGTGGTTGCGGCGGTCCCAGTCGTAGATGCGGTAGCCGCCGACGTTGAGGTAGCCGGGGTCGTTGATGACGGTGTCGGGCGTGATGGCGCCCTGGTTGATCGCGCCGGAAAGCGTCACCACCTTCATCACCGAGCCCGGCTCGTAGAGGTAGCTCGAGATGTTGTCCTTGAACAGCGAGGTGTCGGTGTGGTTGAAGCTGTTGGCGTCATAGCTCGGGTAATCGGCCCACGCGACGATGCCGCCCGTGCTCGGGTCCATGATCAGCACGCTGCCGCTCTCGGCATTCGCCTTCTTGACACCGTCGGCCAGCGCCTGCTCGGCCGCGTACTGGACGTTGGCGTCGAGCGAGAGCACCAGGTCCGAGCCGTTGATCGGGTCCTGGTGGGTGTGCGTGCCGAGGATGATCTCGCGGTTGGCGAGGTCTCGGTAGCTGGAGATGTAACCGGCCGTGCCCGCGAGCTCGCTCTGGTAGTACTGCTCGAGGCCGTACCTGCCCTGGCCGTCGTAGTTGACGAAACCGAGAAGGTTCGCCGCGAGGCTCGAGCCGGCGGCGATGCCCGGCAGGTAGGAACGCTGCGACTCGTCCTCGAGGCCGACGCCGGGTAACTTCAACGCGCGCAGCTGGTCGGCCTTGGCCTTGGAGAACCGCCGCTGGACGTACGCGAACTTCGATCCGGACTCGAGCGTCTGCATGACGCCCGCCTTGTCCACGCCGAGCACGCTCGCCAGCCCACTCGCCACGCGGTCGCGATCGGCCGGCGCCACCTGGTCGGGGGAGACGAATGCGGAATACACGGTCGTGTTGACGACCAGCTGGGTCATGTTGCGGTCGAAGATCACGCCGCGCACGGCGGGCAGCTCGACCAGCTCGTGGTACTGCGCCTGGGCCTGCGCCGAGAGCTGCACGTGCCTGAGCACTTGCCAGTACGCGAGTCGCGCCCACACCGCGCCCGAAAGCAGAGCCGCGACGGTGAGCAGCGCCAGGATGCGCAGCCGCGCCCCCATGACATGCTCGACACGTCGCGGGGCCCTTTTGCGTAGAGCCCCGGTGCTCAATTAATGGCCCGCGGCGAGCACATCGCGTGTGCCGCCGACGTTGTTGAACAGCGCGGCCAGGTATCGCTCCCACAGGGGCGTGCCGTCGGTGCCGGATGCGCCGGCCGGCGCCTCCAGGTCGATGGCGACCGGCTGCGCCGGGACGTAGGCGACAGGCGCGGCGCGCTGCATCCCGCTCTGTGCGGCCTGCTGCTGGACTTCGGCGGGCGCGTGCAGCGTCACCTCCTGGTAGCGCAGCTGGTCCTGCTCCGCGACGAGCTGCCGCTGCTGGTCCTGAAGGCGAGTGATGTCATACGACGACTGCGTGACCTGCGCGGCGAGCGCGAGGTAGAAGAGGATGCCGATCAGCGCCGCGCCGAGCCCGAGGTAGGCGTGCCCGAACGCGTTCAGCCGCAGGCGCTCGGCGGCGACGGAGCCGGCCACCTGCACGAATCCGCGCGTGCGCCGTCGCCGGCGTGCCGGGACGTGCTGCGCGCCGGCCATGCCGAGCCGGCGCCGGGTCAGTATTCGGGTCGATGTCAAGACGTGTGCCTCATGTGTTGCTGAGTTCCTTTCCTGGTTGCTGCATCACCCCACCCGGGAGCCGCAAGCGCCTCCCGACCTCCCCGCAAGCGGGTAGCGACTTCAGAGTTGTGCCTGGCGGCCGGCGGGGTGAACCGGACGCCAGGACTTAGGGTGGAAGGGATGGGGTCAGATCTTTTCCGCCACCCGAAGCCGCGCCGAGCGGGCGCGGGGGTTGGCCGCCACCTCCGCCTCTGACGGGCGGACAGGACGGCGGGTGACGATACGGAGGGTTGCCCGGTGGCCGCAGGTACAGACTGGCTGCTGGGGTGGGCAGATGCAGTCCTTGGACTCGACGTTGAAGAATGACTTCACCAAGCGGTCTTCCAGTGAGTGGAAGCTGATCGTCGCCATACGGCCACCGGGTTTGAGAATCTGGAGAGCTGCCTTGAGTCCTGCTTCGATCTCGCCCAACTCGTCGTTGACGGCGATGCGGACGCCCTGGAAGGTTCGGGTGGCGACGTTGATGTCGCGAGGCCAGGCCCGACGGGGGATGGCCGCCTCCACGGCTGAAGCCAGGTCGCGTGTGGTGCGCAGCGGGCGTCGCGCCACTATGAACTGTGCGATCCGGCGCGCCCAGCGCTCCTCGCCGTAGTCGCGCAAGATGCGCTCGAGCTCTCGGACATCGAGCTCGTTGACGATCCGCGCAGCATCCAGCGTGGAGCCGGGATCCATCCGCATGTCCAGTGGGCCCTCGCCACGGAAGCTGAATCCGCGCTCGAGGTCGTCCAGCTGGACGCTGGATATACCGAAGTCGAACAGGATCGCATCCGCCGGCACGAACCCGGCCCTGCGCGCCAGCTCGTCCAGCTCGCCGAAGCGACCCTGGACCACGACCGCCGCCGGCCCGTACGAGGCCAGCGCCGACCGCGCGGCCGCGACAGCACCGGGATCGCGGTCGATCCCGAGCAGCCGGCCGCCTGGCTCGATCCTGTCGAGGATCTGGCGGGCATGGCCCGCCTGCCCCAGGGTGCAGTCGATAGCGACCGCCCCCCTCTGGGGATTGAGCAGCTCTATTACCTCTTGTGAAAGTGCAGGTAGGTGCCCGCTCAGCGTCCTGAGATCACCCTGTCAGCGAATTCTGTGAAGCGCCCTTGCGCGTCGGCGTTGTAGCTGTTCCATCGGGCCTCGGGCCAGATTTCGACCCGCGAGCCCATTCCGATCACCACCGCTGTCGATGGAGTTTCGATTCCCGTGAGCCGGCGCTGCTCCATGCCCAGCGTGATCCGGCCCTGGCCGTCCGGCTCGAACGCCTCCGACATCGAGTACAGCGTCCTCGCCAGCGCTCGCTGGTCCGGACCCGGCAGCGGGCTGCGCAGCTCCTGCGCCAGCGCGTCCCACAGGTCCGGGGGATAGATCGCCAGGGCGCTGTCCTGGCTTACCGACACGTAGCTCCCCTCCGGGAGCTGCTTGCGGAATGCCGCCGGGATGGCGAGCCTTCCCTTGTCGTCCACGCGGACCCGGTGTGCTCCCGTGAACACTCATTCGGCCTCCCAGAACTCGAGTCTGGCGCGCTGCCGGCGGGCGCACAGCCCGCAGCCGCAGCCGTGCAGCTCCATCGGCAGCGAGTTGCCGAGCTTGTCGAAACGGTGGTTGATGGGCGCGTAGGCCCGCAGCCAGAGGTCCCTAGCCAGGCTCGGTGGATATAGGAACGTCTCCAACCGGCTCAGCCGCGGCGGGCGGTTCATCTGAGCCATTCAGTTCGGCCTCGGGGTGGCTAGCGGGCCCGGCGCCATCGCGGCTGCGGGGAGAGGTGGCGTAGAGGAGGTGTATGGCGTGCCGTACTTGGACGTAGGGTGCGACGTATGCTTCCATGTTGCTAGGTTCACCACTTCTCCCCACTGATCACCGCGATTCGCCGCGAACGTTAACAACGCCGTGCAGCCGTGTCAATACCCTTAACACAAGATGTAGAGGAGCTCCGAGACCGCATTTGGAGCAAAGCGCAGCATCTTGCGCTTTCGAGATCCGAAGCCCCTAAATAGTGTGGTCGAACCTGATACTAACGAACATTAGTTTGGGCCGCTTGTGAAAAGTGGGGAGTCTCGTGCGAGGTAATGCAGGTCACGCACGGCGACGGCCTCAGCCGGAGCGAGCTCTCCGTACAGCCCTAGAGGCGCGCGCCTCTAGAGATCGAGAGTCAGCCAGCCCAGCTTGACCTGGGTGCAGGCCAGCGCCCTGTGCACCGCCCAGGTCGAGGAGCTCAGCGCCGTCGAGTCCGCGGCGGACAGTTGGCCGTTGCTGGTGAAGGCCGACAGCTCGTTCAACGCAGCGTCGAGCTCGTGGCACGCGGCGTTGGTGTCTTGTCGGGCGGTGGCGGCGGCGGCGGCCTGGTATTTGACAGCCAAGCTGTTCTTCTCGCCGCCGTTCAGCGACTTCATCGTCTGCACATAGCCCGCGATCACGCCCAGCGCCTGGGCCGGCGTCTCGACGGTGACCGTTTGTGTGGCGGTGGAGCTGCCGCCGTCATCGTCCGTCACCGTGTACGAGATGGTGTATGTCCCGGCTGCCGCGTAGGCGTGCGAGTCGCTGACGTTACCGGAGCCGCCCACGCCGTAGTCATAGACGTCCGCCGGGGTCGCGTCGCCGAAGCTCACCGTTCCCGTGTGACTGTCCAGCGCCCCGGGGTCTGTGAAGCCGCCCGTCACGGTCACCGCCTGCGACGGGACCAGCACGAGCGTGGCCCACGTGGCTGGGCCGAGGTCAGCCGTCGGCGCGACGTTGCTGCCTGTGATGGTCACGCCTGCGACAGCTCTGTTCCCGCCGTCATCAACCGCGGTCAATGTGGCCACGAACGTGCCCTCATCGTCGGGAGTCACCGTCAGGTTCGGGTTGGTGCTGGTCGCGAACGGCTGGCCGTTCTTGGTCACCGTCCAGGTAAGAGCGAAGCCGGCCGTTTGGTCGACATTGCTCAGGCTTTTCACCGTCCCAGTCAGCGAGATGGCGGTTCCCTCCGAGCCGGTGGCGGGGGCACCCGTGATCGTGACTGTAGGCGGGACGCTTGAGATGGTCAGCTTGAACGAGGTCGGGGCGGACAACCCGTGGCCGTCGTCGGCGGTGATGATTATCGTCTGCGTAGGCGCCTCGTCAGGCGCGGCCATCGACCATGACCAGGTGCCACTGCTGGTGCCTGTCTTGGTCAGCGTGCCGGCAGACGCGGTCAGCGCGACGCTGTGCCCGTCCGGATCCGAGTAGGTGCCCGTGTTGGTGGCTGTGGAGCCCTCGCCGACGTTCAAGGATGCATTCGTGGCGGCGAGCAAGGGTGGCGTGCCCCCGACGCTCGGGATCAACCAGGTTTCGAAGCAGAAGTCCTTCCCGAACGTCGAGCTGTAGAACCAGATGTTGGCCGAAGAGAGCCACATCTGGCCGTTGGGGTAGTAATCGACTGAGTAGCTGTCGTACCAGGTCAGGTAGCCGCTCGTCGGGCGGACGACGACGGCGTATTCCGTCCCGCCTGACACCGCCACGGCCGGGTTGAAGTTGAAGTCGTGCCAGGCATTGCAGCAGTTGATCGTGCCGGCGAACGACGTCGAGCCGAGCACGTTTCCGCTCGGCTGGCCGGCGCTGACCGACTGGATCTCAATGGTGGCGCTGACCGCCCCGAACGCAGTCGCCAGCATCAGGGAGACGCGGTCGAGCTGCCCGCTGGATCGGGCCTGGAACGTCTGCGCCATCGGCGTGCGCATGGTGTTGGAGCGGGTGGCCACGGTCTGCGACTGGTCCAGCGTGTCGCCTGCGGCGGCCGCGGGCATGACGGTCGCGAGCCAGAGCCCGGCCACCACCAGGAGAACGCCTCCGCGCCTGAACGTCGGCACCATGCCCATTGCCGTGTAGGACGCGTCCAGGTTCGAATTCCTGCGTGAGCCGCCACCCGATCGTCGGGCGGCGCTCGTCTTGTACTTACCCGCTTCTCTTGAGAAGCCCCAGGCGCTTGGCGCGGTTCTCCGCCCAGGCGAAGACGAAGATGCTGGCGGGGATCATCACCGCGCCCATCCCGAGCAGGATCGCGATCGTGGGCAGCTCCGCCCCGATGCCGGCGCCGTCGAGCAGGCTGTGGCGGATGCCCCCGAGGGCGTACGTCAGCGGCGACGCGGCGCCGGCGACCTGCATCGGAGCCGGCAGCACCGACAGCGGGTAATAGACGCCGGAGACCAGGAGCAGGAATCCCTGCAAGGCGATCGACATCTGCTCACCCTTCTGGGGCGAGAGCAGAGGCAGCACCGCGGTCAGGATGCTCAGGCCGATGAGCGGCGCGGTCGACGCGGCCAGCACCGCCAGCGCGGCCGGGATGTTGGCATGTGAGAAGTCGAGACCGAACATCGCCGTCGCGATCAGGAGGACGACCAACGTCCTGGCCAACCCGTAGCCGATGGCGAAAAAGCAGATGCCGAACAGGTGCGTGACGCGACGCACCGGGGCCATGAACGTGTACTCGATCGTCCCCTCCCAGCGCTCCCACGCGATCGCGAATGCCGCCTCCATGAAGACCAGGGAGAGGTATCCCCACAGGAGCGCGCCCACGAGCAGGTAGAGCTGCGCCCTGTGCAGGTCGAACGTTCCGCCCCCGACACCCAGCGTCCCCAAGCCCGAGGCGAGGAAGCCGATCGAGAGAACGCTGACCAGGCTGTAGAAGAGCCAGACGACCTCCCACACCCAGTAGCGCTTGACGACATGCATCTGGCGCTCGGCGAATCCGAAGAACGCGTTGAGCTCGGCATGTTGAGCCCCGATCAACTCCCACCCTCCTCCCCATCGAGCTCGAAGCGCTTCCCGGAAAGCAGCATGAATACGTCCTCGAGGGTGACGGCAGCGCCATCAACCGAGTAGCGGCGGCACAGCTCGTCCGGCGAGCCGTCGGCGAGGACGCGGCCCGCATCCATCATCAGCACGCGATCGCACAGGTCAGCTGCCTCGTCCATGTCGTGCGTGCACAGCAGGACCGTCACCTCTCGCTCGGCTCTGAGCATCCGCAGCAGCGCCTGCACCTCCTTTTTAGATCGGGGGTCGAGGCCGGTGGTCGGCTCGTCCATGAGCAGGAGCGAGGGCGCCGTCAGGAAGCTTCGTGCGATCGCGACCTTCTGCTGCTGCCCGCGCGAAAGCTGCTTCATCGGCTGGTCCAGCGTGTCGAGGGGCAGGCCGAGACGGTCGAGTATCGCGACGACCCTGTCACGCGTGCCTCTCGAGCCGCGCCCATACAGGCGTGCGGCGTACAGCATGTTCTCCCAGGGGCTGAGCTCCTTGAAGAACGCGGCTTCGACCGACACACGGTTCACATGCCGGCGCACCGAAAGCGGCTCTTCGACGACGTCCCAGCCGAAGACGGTGGCGCGGCCCGCATCCGGGGTCAGCAGCGTGCCCAGGATGCGGATGAGCGTCGACTTGCCGCTGCCGTTCGGGCCCAGGATGCCGGTGACCCCGCCGGCCTCGATGACCAGGTTCAGCTCGTGGAGGGCGACCTTGTCCTTCCACTCGCGGCGCCACCAGGGCGCGCCGACCTCGCGCTCTCGGCGCCGAAATGCCTTGGTGATGCCGTGCAGCTCGATTGCTGCTGAACTCATCGCTCGCTCACTCCTGTCTGGAAACCGGTTTGGAAAAACAAAAAGGACCGCGGCGGTGCCCAACAACCGCACGGTCCTTCGGTTTCTTGACTAGAGAGTGGCTACCAGGCTGGACTCAATGTGCGGCGGAAGGCAGACTCCGCCCTCGACCGGCGAAGCTCTCCTTCGTGATGCCGCCCAATCCGCACACTCCTAACTCAAATGACGTGGACACACCCGGGTGGGTGTGAATACGGACCTAGAGTAATGGCGGCGGTCCGCCAAGTCAAGAAGCTCATGAGGCGGCTTCAAGACGATCGACGACGAAGGCCGATACGAATGCCTCCTCCCGCCAGGATTCGTATCGGCCGGACGGGCCCGAGTGGCCGGACCCCAGGTCGGTTTTCAACAGGATCGGACGGCCGCCGGCGTTCATCGAACGCAGCTTGGCGACCCACTTGGCCGGCTCCCAGTAGGGCACCCGCGGATCGTTGAGCCCGGCGGTCACCAGGAGCGCCGGGTACGCGGCACGACGCACGTTGTCGTACGGCGAGTAGGCCTTCATGTACTCGTAGAACTCGGGGTCATTGGGGTCGCCCCACTCCTCGTACTCGTTGACGGTGAGCGGTATCGACTCGTCGAGCATGGTCGTCAGCGCGTCGACGAACGGCACCTGGGCGACCGCGCATGCGAAGAGGTCGGGTCGGGAATTGAGCACGGCGCCGATGAGCAGGCCGCCCGCGCTGCGCCCGCGGATGGCCAGGTGCCGCGGGCTCGTGTAGCCCTCTTCGATGAGCTCGACCGCGCACGCGACGAAATCGTCGAACGTGTTCGTCTTGTTCAGGAACTTGCCGTCCTCGTACCAGGCCCTCCCCATCTCGCCGCCTCCCCTCACGTGCGCGATCGCGTACACGAAGCCGCGGTCGAGCAGGCTCAGCCGAGCCGCGTCGAACATGGGGTCGCTTGGCATCTCGTAGGCGCCATAGCCGTACAGCAGCGCGGGATTGGCTCCGTTTCTTATCAAGCCGCGCTTGTAGACGATCGAGAGCGGCACGCGCACGCCATCCGGTGAGGTCGCCCACAAACGCTCGGTGACGTAGTCGGCGCGGTCGTAGCCGCCTGGAACGGGCTGTTCCTTGACGAGCGTGCGCTCGCGCGTGTTCATGTCGTAATCGAACGCCGACCATGGAGCGTTTAGCGACGTGTAGAAGAAGCGCATCACGGCGCTCTGGTAGACGGGGTTCGAGCCGGCGTACGCCGTGTAAGCAGAATCGGGTTGGTCGACCACGTGCAGCTTGCCGGTGGCACGCTCGAGCACCTCGAGTCGCTGCAGCCCGTCGGAGCGCTGGCCGAGCACGACGTGGCCGATATGGACGTCCATCGCGTTGAGGCGCACGCCCGCACGCTCGGGCACCAGGACGCGCCATGCCTGCCGGCCCGGCCGGTCGACGGGCGCGGCGACGAGCCTGAAGTTGCGCGCGCCATCATTGGTCAGGATCAGGAAGCTGTCCTCCTGGTGGTCGACCGAGTACTCGATCCCATGGCGACGCGCCTCGATCACCGCCGGCTCTCCCTCAGGTTCGTGGCTGGGCAGGCAGCGGCTCTCGCTGGTCACCTGGCTCGAGCTGGTGAAGATGATGTATCGCTCGCTCTTCGTCAGCTCGACGCTGAGCTCGAACCGCTCGTCATCCTCCTGCAGGACGAGCACGTCCTGGTCGACCGGCGTGCCGAGAACGTGCCGCCAGACCTGGTGGGGGCGCATCGCCTTGTCCGGCCGCACGTAGAAGAAGGTGCGGCTGTCCGCCGACCAGGCCGAGCCGTAGTACACGCCCTCGAGCACGTCGGCCAGGTCCTGCCCGCTCGAAAGGTCGCGGAAGCGCATTTCGTGGAGCTCGTTGCCGGTGAGGTCGACCGCGAACGCGAGGATGTTCTCGTCGGGGCTGCGATCGGTGAACCCGAGCTCGAAATAGTCGTGGCCCCTGGCGAGCTCGTTGACGTCGAGCTCGACCTCTTCCGGGGCGTCCATCGTGCCCTTGCGGCGGCAGTGGATCTCGTAGTCGAGACCTTCGACCGTCCGTGTGTAGTGCCAGTAGCCTTTGAAAAAAGCAGGCGCGGACGTGTCCGTCTGCTGGACCCTGTTCACGATCTCCCGATAGAGGCGTTCCTGGAGCCGGGCCACTGGCGCCATGACCGCATCCGTGTAGTCGTTCTCCGCCTGTAGGTAGGCAATGACTTCCGGGTTGGCTTTCTGGCGTAGCCAGAAATACGGGTCGACCCGGCTGTCGCCGTGCTTGGTGAGCACCGTTGGGTGCCGGGCGGGGATCGGCGGCCGGGAGGCGCCGGTGGGCTGTTCCATGGGGAATCCATCCTGCCAGGTTGAGGCGGGTTCCAAACTAGTCTGCACGCTCCGGATTGGAGGCCATGACGGTTATGACAGGAACCCCCGCCTGGCCCCGGCTACCGGTCAAAATCGGTGCCCAAAAGCCCCCCGGGAGCCTCAGCTAAACGGCGATGTCCTTGCGCATGAACCGCACGGCGCCCAGGCCCAGCGCCAGCGCGGCGACCGCGACCACCCCCAGCACCGATGCCGGCTGCAGCCCGTGCAGCAGCGGGGTGCCGTAGTAGTAGAAGGGCGAGAGGCGCAGCGCCCCGTCCGGCCAGCTCAAGCCCGGCCCGATGAAGCTGATGAAGAACCAGATCACGAGAAGGAAGCTCAGGAGCCCGGTGTCCACCGCGGCACGCAGCCAGCCTGAGAACAGGTAGCCGATGGCCGCCACGAGCAGCCCTAGGGGAATCATCGACAGCGTCGCGGCGGCCAGGTTGCCCCCGTCGAGGCGAAGGCCTGTGGCCGCCGAGGCCGCCGCCGTGGCGATGAGCGTCACCAGGGCGATGAAGACGGTCGCCGTGCTCAGGGCGGCAAAGCGCCCGAGCAGGACCTGCAAACGTGGCTGGGGAGTGGAGAGCACCAGCTCCAGGCGTCCGTCCTCCTCGTCCGCCGACCAGCGATTGGCCTGGGTGACGGCGAAGGCCATCAACAGCACCGGCAGGAAGACGAACAGCGCGCTGAGGATGCTGGCGTTGGTGCCGGCGTCGCTCCCGCCCAGCTTCAGGAAATCGCGCATCGCCGGCGAGCCTTGCAGAAGCGAGCTCAGCAGAGACTCGGTCTGCTGGACGACGACGACCATCCATGCGGCGAACCCCGCGATGGCGAGCGTCCACCAGGCCGCCGACGGCGCAATCATCGCGATGCCGCGCGAGTAGACCGAACGGAGCGACCATGCGCCGTTGAGCAATACACGCCCTGGACGAGCGCCCGAATGTGGCAGGTGCAGAAAACCTGGAGGCGCCACCACTCCACCGACGTCGCGCCGCGCGAAGAGCCAGACGGCGGCCCCGCTCAGGACGATGGACAGCGCCAGCATGAGGAGGACGGCGCCCAGGTTGATGCCGTATCCCGGCACGAGAGGCTTGCTCGCGTTGTAGTAGTAGACCGGTGAAAGCCGGCTCAGCCACACCGTGTTGGGGACGACCCGGTGCACCATGTCCACCACGATGAAGATGAGCAGAAGCCCTGCCGTCCAGCCTGCCGCTGCACGACGCTCCTGAGTGAACTGGGACACGAGCAGGCCCAAGCCTCCGAACACGCCGCAGATCAGGGCGAGATTGAAGCCGAACAGGAGCGCCGCGCCCAGGCCAATGCCCGGAGTGAGCTTCGCGCCGCCGGCAAGCGTCAGCACGCCCACTACGAGCCCCATCGCGAGCAGCGCCGTCCACATCGCCGCCAGCTTCTCCAGCGCTACGCGCACGCGTCCGCGAGGCAGCGAGAGAAGGGCATCCAGGGAGCCACGCTCTTCCTCGCCGCGCAGCATCCCGGTCGCGGCCAGGATCGGCCAGATCACCACCACCAAGATGGTGATTCCGTATTTCCAGGTCGCATAGCCGCCGGGGGTGTCGATCTTGATCGGTTCGGCGATCCACGCGAAAGTGGAGCCCAGGGCGACGATGGAGGCACGCGCCTCTGGCGTTGCCAGCAGCGACGGCACGGCGGTGAGGACCACAGCCATCAGCAGGCCCAACCCCACACCCCAGCCCGCGATCGGGATTCGGAGGTCGCGAAGCGTCTTTAGGTAAATGCTGCTAAGCCACATGGCTCGCCTCCGGCTGCACCTGCCCGTCGGGTTGGTAGTAGCGGAGGAAGATGTCGTCCAGGCTCGGCTCGTGGCTGGTGAGGCTGACGACGGCGTGCTGTGCCGCGGCCTTGATGACCGCGTCCACGCCACCCTGGACCGTCACACGAAGGGTATGACCACCGGCCAGCGGCTCGACGTGCTCCACGCCCTCCAGGTTCTTGAACGCCGCGGCCGGCGCGTCGTCGACAAAGGTGATCGTCACCTCGTAGTGCTTGATGTCCTTCAACTCGGCCAGGTCGCCCTCGCGCACCAGCTGTCCCTCGCGGATGATCCCCACTCGCGTGCACGTTTGCTCGACCTCGGTCAGGTCATGCGAGGACAAGAAGACGGTGCGGCCCTCGGCACGCACCTCGGCCACCATGCGGCCGAACTCCTGCTGGTTGAGCGGGTCGAGCCCGTTGGTGGGCTCGTCGAGGACGAGCAGGCGAGGCCGGTGCATGAAAGCCTGGATCAAGCCGACCTTGCGCTTGTTGCCGCTTGAGTAATGGCGGAACTTGCGACCGGGGTCGAGGTCGAATCGCTTGACGAGCTGCTTGAGGTACGCCTGATCGACGCCTCCGCGGAGGTGCGCGAAGTACTCGAGGATCTGGCCGCCGGTCAGGCCGGGGTCGAGCGAGAGCTCACCCGGCAGGTAGCCGATGAGACGCTTGATCTCCACCGAATCCCGCCAGCAGTCCTTCCCGGCGATGCGCCCGATGCCCGAATCGGCGCGAAGCAGCGCCATGAGCACGCGAATCGTGGTGGTCTTCCCGGCGCCGTTCGGCCCGAGGAAGCCGAACACCTCGCCCTCATCGACCTTGAAGGTGACGTTCGTGATCCCGCGCTTGCCGCCGTAGCTTTTGCTGAGTCGTTCCGCCTCGACGATCGCTGCCAAGTGCCTTCCTCCTAGCCGAACCAGAACCGCAACGTCGCCTCATCCATGGGCTCCAGTGACCCCTGTGGTGTGCCCAGGATCCTTTCGAACGCCATCGTGAATGTGGCGAGTGATCGCTCGACCTCCTCGAAAGTCATGGTGCCCGCCTGGCGCGCGAGGAAGTAGTCGGTGGCCAGCTCTTGAAAGCCCTGCATGAGGGCGACGAGAACGGTCGCCGTCTCGTCAGGGGAAATGGCGGTGAAGGCTCCTTCGTCGACGCCCTGCCTGACGACCGCGGCGAGGAGCGGGACCATACGGGTCACCGTGATCCGGCGGAGCTTCTCGCGGACGATCGCATTGCTGTCCGAGCTCCAGACCTGGATGATCGCGAGCACCAGCTCCTTCCGCTCCGCTTTGAAGCGGGCGATGCCGGCAAAGACCCTCTCCAGCTTCCGCAGGGCCGGCAGCTTCGGGTCGGCCAGGACCGGCGCCAGACCCGCGAGCGCGGCGTCGGCGAAGCGCTCGATGACCGCCTCCAGCAGCGCCTGCTTCGAATCGAAGTAGTGGTAGAACGCCCCCCGCGACGCCTCGAGATCGTCCAGGACGTCCTGGATGCTCATCTCCTCGTACCCCTTGGACTGGATGAGGCGCTGCGCCACGTCCAGGAAGGCCTCCCGGCGCACGGTGTGGAGGGTCGCGTTCACGGTCCGAGCCATTTCGACACTATAACCGACCGACTGTCGGTTTGTTTATTTGGCGGGCGCGCCCCCGAGCCTGAACGCCTTGCGCACCATCCGCTTGACGGCCGCCCGCTCGAGGTCGTCCGGCGCACGCAGCGTGATGAACCGCATGTCCTTTCCGCCGCCCTGGAGCAGGCCGCTCCCGTCGTCGAGCTCGCGGCCGCGGTAGAAGAAGAGGGTCGAATGGGTCGGGAACGTGCCGATCCCGACCACGTTCGCGCCATCGACCGTGTACCGGGCGATCTTCCACATGTAGCCGCTCGACCGCGGCTGCCCGCCTCGGTACCCGATCTCGTCGGCCTTCGGCGCAATGGCCTTCACCGTCCTGCGCGCCGCCAGCAGCGTGGGCCGCACGCCCGCCGGCGCCTTCTTGAGGTGCTCGGAAACCGAGATCTCGCCCCCGATCGGCATCGGTTCGATTCTAGATCGGCCTCTCCCCCGGCCTCCTTCACATTCCTATACACAGCCGGGTAAAGCGCCCAAAGGCCCGCGTTCTATAGGCAGGAGGTATTGATACATATGGTTGTCAACCTCGACTTCGACACGATCTTGGTGTGGATCCTCATCGGCCTGGTTGCCGGCTTCTTTGCCAGTCACCTCGCCCTGGGACATGGCCTGGGACTCGTGGGTGACGCCATCGCGGGCATCGTCGGCGCCCTGCTGGGAGGTTTCCTGGCCGGTGTGTTCCACTGGAGCATCACGATCGTCGGGCACCCGATCATCAGCGAGATGGTGATCGCGTTCATAGGCGCCGTAATCGTTCTCATGGTCCTGCGCCTGTTCAACGGCAGCCGCATGGGCCGGCGTAGCTGGGGCTAAGCGGGAGCCTCAGCCGTCAATGCGACGTGGCGCCCGGATTTCCGGGCGCCCGTCGTCGCTCTTGGCCTGTTCCTACCTGCGTTCGGCGATGGCGACAGCGAGGCCATTCCCCTCGAGGCGCGCCCCCGCCGACTCGACGAGACGCCAGCCGAAGAAAAGAAACAGCGGGACCGGCAGCAACAACACGAGATCCGGCACCGGAGTTCGGAAGGCCCAAAGCGCGAACGCGGTTCCCACCGGAAGCACGACGGCGAGGATCAGCGTGCGAATGATTCGCATCGCCATCGTTCGGTCGGTCGCCGAAGGCAGCCAGGCGAACACGTAAAGGTCGAGCCCCAGCATCCCGATTGCCACGGCGCGGCCGACCAGCATCAGAACCAGGATCAAGGGGATGAACGCGGGCAGCACCAACGCCATGCCGACGAAGGTGGCCAGGCTGCCGATCGATTCGGTGATCTGGCGGGTCAGCAGAAGCGCCAGCAAGCGCTTGGCAAGAGAATCGCGATTCAGCGCGAACACCGGATTTCTCAGGAGCGGGCCGAATTGGCGGCCGCTGCTGAAACCAACTGCCACCATGCTCAACACCGCCCCTGCGATCAGGAGTGTGGTCAGTGAAGAGGACACATGAGAGTCCAGGAGGGTCAGCCAAACCCAACCCACCACCACGCCGAAGAGGAGCTGGAAGCCCACCGTCACCAGTCGCCAACGGCCGGTGCCGCCGCGCTTGAACTCGAGCCATGTTTTCCAGACCAGGACGCCGGCGCCCCTCAGAGCCGTGGAAGTCGACGCCTGCACCGGGTCGCGCAGTCGCATGTTGGAGCCGCTCATGCCTGCGTTGCCGCCGGCTCGTGCGCTGTCGACGAGCATGAAATATCGGTAGGAGGTTTCAGCGAGCTCAGGACCCAGGTTCCTGGTGAGGGCGATCCCAAGCGCAAGGACGGCCAGGGCGAGGACGGCCAGGATGAGGTCGGCGGGCAGGCTGCCGGATGCACCCATGACGATCAGTCCACCCGGGCTCCAGGCCGCCGCCTCGCTCAGGGGCTGCAGTCCCGGCGTCGGCACACCGGTCAGGAGTGGAAGCGCGGGAAGCGCAAGCACCGCGGCGATGGCGAGGGCCGTCGCCGTCCAGACCTGGCCCAGCCTCGGCGAGCGAAGGCGCACCGAGAATCCGACGAGTCCCGCGCCACCAAGGAAGGTCAGCGCGATAAGGATTGGGACCACGGTTTCCACGACACGTACCGGACCGATGCCCAGCACCGACGGAAGCAGCACCACTCCGAACAGCCCAAAGTTCCACAACATCACAGGCAGCCGCTGGAGGTGCTGCCATGCGATCTGCAGCCAGATAGGGACTCCGAGCCCGCCGACCAGGTGGGCATGTGCGCGCGACTGGTACAGGCGGCCGCCGCCGGCCCTTGACATCGCGATCAAAAGGAACACCAGGGCCGGCAGCAGAGCGTCGAGATATGTCCAGGTCGATCCAGGAATTTGCAGGTGGAGCCTGAAGACTCGCGCGCCGATCAACCACAAGGCGCTGGCGACGTACGGCGCCCACGCCAGCCGGCGCAGCGGGTCGCGAGCGACGAGCTCCCACTTGCGCAGCGCGCCGCGAAGCTGGAGGTAAAGGAGCGCCGCAAGCTGCGCGCGCCGCCTGGGCGAGCGGCGGCGCGGCACAGCGCGGCCGCGCCCGACGGCTTCCATCATGTCGTTGCCTCGAAGAAGATCTCTTCCAGGTCTTGCGACCCGTAGCGGCCCTTCAGCTCGTCGAGCGTCCCATCGGCGACGAGGCGTCCGGCCTTGATGATCACCGCGCGGTCGGCGAGGCCTTCGAGATACGTGATCAGGTGACTCGAGATCATCAACGCGCGACCAGCGGATTTGAGCTCCAGCATCATCTGACGCAGCTCCCGCTGGGCGTGCGGATCCAGCCCGACCATCGGTTCGTCCAGGAACATGACCTCTGTGCCCGCAAGCGCGGCGCAGGCCACCAGGAGCTTCTGGCGCATGCCTTTGGAAAGGGCTTCGCCGAGCTTGTCGCGCTGCTCGAGGATCTGGAAGCGCTCGAGAAGCGCCTCCGCGTCTTCTTCCCAGCCGGCGGGAAGGTCCAGCCCGCGCGCCACGAACACCAGGTGCTCCCAGATCGTGAGGAGGGGGAACACCTCGGGTGTCTCCGGAACCAGAGCGATATGGCGGCTGCGATCCGACCCGAGCTCGCGGTTGTTCCACCGGACGGCGCCCGAGTCGGGCTTCTGGTAGCCGGCGACGCAGGTGAGGGTGGTCGACTTGCCGGCGCCGTTAGGACCGAGCAGGGCGACCAGCTCGCCGCGCTTCACGGTGAAAGAGAGCGAGTCGACGGCCTTGAGGCCGCGATAACTCTTGCTGAGTTTGACGACTTCGAGCACAGCGCCTGACGGTACCACCGCATGATTCGCCGCAACGGCAGCCGCTCCGAGCGGTAGATTTCAAGCGGAAGGGGAGCTCATGAAAGCTGTTGTCTACGACAGGTACGGGCCTGCGGACGTTCTGCGACTCGAGGACGTGGAGCGGCCGGTACCCAGGGAGGACGAGGTCCTCGTCAAGATCCATGCCACGACGGTCAACCGCCTGGACGTCCACACGCGTGAAGCCAACGCGAGCTCTGGGGTCGCCATTGCGCTCCTCAGCCGCTCCATCTCCGGCCTCCGGCGGCCGCGGCAGCGGATCCTCGGAAGCGAGTTTGCGGGAGAGGTCTCGGCCGCCGGCGCAGCCGTCACCGAGTTCGCGGTCGGTGACGATATCTTCGGCACGACCGGATTCAGGTTCGGGGCCCACGCGGAGTTCATGTGCGTGCCAGAGAGGGCCCGCGTCGCACACATGCCGGCCGGCATCAGCTTCGAGGAGGCTGCGGCGGTCAGCGACGGATTCCTCAATGCCCTTACATGCCTGAGACAGGTAGATCTTGGAAAAGGCAGGAGGATTCTCGTCTACGGGGCATCCGGATCCATCGGCACCGCGGGGGTGCAGCTGGCCAGGTACTTCGGCGCCGATATCACAGCGGTGTGCACCACGAAGAACTTCGAGCTCGTGAGGTCGCTCGGAGCCGACCGGGTGATCGACTATACGCAGGAAGACTTCACCAAGAATGGCGAGACCTACGACGTCATCTTCGACGCGGTCGGCAAGCATTCCTTCAAGCGAAGCAAAGCCTCACTGAGCTCGGGCGGCAGCTACCTGGCAACCGACGGCTTCCGGAACATCATCCTGGCGATGTGGACTCCGCGGTTTGGCGACAAGAAGGTGGTCTTCCAGATACCACCTCGACAAACGAAGCAGGACGTCCTGTTGCTCAAGGAGCTCATGGAGGCCGGGCGATACCGGGCGGTCATCGATCGGCGCTACCCCCTCGAGGAGGTGATCGAAGCGACCAGGTATGTCGAAACACAGCAGAAGACGGGGAACGTCGTCCTGACGGTCGACGTTCAGCGCGAGTAGACGCTCAGCTGAATGAGCCAGACGTGGAGAGTGAACGACCCGGAAGTGAGTGAGCCAGTTTTGACCAGGCTGGGCGCGTAAGGAGCCAGTGCGGCCAGGCAGCTCGGGAACTCGGCCTGCGTATTGGTGCTCATGAGCAGGAGCTGGGCGGGCCGAAGCTGCTCGATTCTTGCGGCGCCGTCTGGGCTGAGCGTGCCGAAGGTGCCTGGAACCGAGTCGAAGTACGCGTGGAAGATCCCTATGGGTTCGACAACCTGTGCCAGCTCGTCGGCGGGCCACCACATCGCGAGCCTCTGGCCCGGGTACGCCGCCGGGCCGACGAAACCTGGAAGCTCGGTCGTCACCTGGTAGATGTCGACCGCATCCGCGCCGCTGCCGCCGAGAGCGCTGCTGAGCTGAGGCACCGGAGATGCCACCACGCCAGGAATCGGACCATGCGGAAGGACAGGAGCCACCGTGATCAGGAGCAGCATCGCGTTGAACCCGGTCAGCAGGGCAAGCACGGCCGTGCGCTGGATCCCGCTCGTGGGCAGCTTCCGCAGCCGGACTGCAACGCTGACCAGAAGCACCGCCGCGATCGCGAGTCCAAGCACGCCATATGACGAGGGGAGCGTCGAGCCTCTTATGAAGGCCTCGTAGAGCAACGCCACCGCGACCACCATCGCGGGAAGCGACCACCTCCAGCCCGGGTGGTCCAGCAGCGGGCTGCCCACGACGGCGAGCACGAGGCCCAACGTCAGCATCGCGCCGGCCCACGAGAGGGAGGAAAAATAGTGCTCTTCAAGCAGCTGCGTCCTGCCGATGAACTGCCCCGCGGCGGCGCCAAGCAGTGCGACCGTGAAGCCCATGCCAACCATCAGGTGCGGTGTGGGCAGCCTCTTGAAACCGCCGGCTCCGGAGGCCACCCACGCCAGAGCGATCACCGGGAGGACGAGCAGGTAGGTTTCGTAGGGTGCCCACGCCCAGCTGCTCGAGTGCCAAAGGGCTGTCTGGCCGGGGTGGGCGAGGTATATGAGCGAGGCGATCGTGGGCAGGATGAAGTCGAACTGACCGAGGAGTGTTCCGGAGGCTACGACCAGCACCGCCGTCGTCGCCACCGACACTCCTACCGCGATGGCGATATCCCGTCGTAGGTGCTCGCGTGCGCGCGACCAGCGAAGTGCGACGTAAACGGCGGCGAAGCAGCCGCCGATCACCACCGATGCGGCGAACGCCCACGCGGCCAGGGTGAGAAGGACGACCGCGGCCGCGGCCCACCGGATCTGATGTTTGGTCGACGGCATGGCGAGACACGCGAGCGCGCCGATCAGGTATGAGACCGAAGCGGAGTCCGGGTAATCCGTGCCCCAGGCGGTGATGAGGACCGGGCAGGTCATGACCAGGAGCGCTGCCGTGAGCCCGGCGGCGGCGCCGGACAGACGCCGCATCAGGAGGTATGCGGGTCCTATCGCGACGGCAGCCAGGACGTACCGGAACACGATGAAGCCACCGAGTGGTCCGAACAGCAGATAGCTGATGCGGGCCGGCACCAGGAAACCCACCCGCGCGCCTTCGCGCAGACGGGCGGTGGGAGTGAAGAGGTCTGTATATCGCTCGAAAATGTCACGCGGGTCGACGATGAAGGTCGTGTGCATCGCCGGATCGTTGATGTCGGGAAAGGGCATGAGACGCAGCCGCAGGACATAGAACGCAATCACGGGCAGCGCTGCAACGACCAGGCCCTCTGCGATCAGGCGGACCGCCCGCACGGCTGCAGGGCTCGCGAAAACCAACGTGAGGGACGGTGACGCCCTACCAGGCGAGCTGACCGGGCCGGACACGCCGAGAGTGTATCGGGCGACTCCGTAAGCGCCGGCCGTATCGACTCGGCGTCAAGTCTGGTGCGCCCAACCTAGGCGGGCCACGCGGGACCGGACATGAGTCTTTCGGCCCGCTAACCGTGGGTCAGCGAGCTTCAGCCGCCAGGCACCGCTTTGGCGCGCTCGATGTACTTGCCAGGGTCCATATCGAAGGTCTCCTTGCAGCCGGATGAGCAGAAGTAGTAGGTCTCGCCTTTCTGAAACGAGCGATGTTCCGCACCGTCGGGGTCGACGCTCATCCCGCACACGGGGTCTTGCACCGCGGTCGCTTCTGCCTGCGGACGGTGCGCGTGAGCTCGCAGCATCTCGAGGCCGCCGGTCGTCACGAAGCGCCAGCCCATGACCGCCATCAGGACCAGGAAGCCGATGTCGAGGAAGCTCGTGTAGTTCCAGGCCGGCCGGGTTTCAAAGACGGTGGCGTGGTGATTGGTTGGAGCCAGCCCGAGGAGCTGAAACGCCCCGCCGATCAAGAACCCGGCGAGCGCCATGGCGCCGTACGAGACCAGGAACAGATACAGCGCGGTCCGGCCGCCGTAGTACTTCCGATAGATGTTCAGGATGGGCAGGATGATCAGGTCGGCGAAGATGAAGCTGATCACGCCGCCGAAGCTGATGCCGCCGTTCCAGAGCACGACCGCCAGGGGTACGTTCCCTACCGAGCAGACGAAGCTCAGCATCGAGATTATCGGGCCGACCAGGGGTCCCCAGAACTCGTTGAGCGTCGGGTGGTTGGTCAGGAAGAACGCCTGCCACCAGCTGTTGGGCACCCACGCCGCAAGTGCGCCTGCGATGAGGAAGCCCAGTCCCAGGTCGACATATAGGCCGTTCAGGTCCATGTAGAAGGCATGCGATATGGCGGTGAACGCTCGCCGCGAGAAGAGCCGGGAAAGAAAGGGTCCATCGGTGATGGATATGTCCATCTCGCCGTGGGCCTCGTGCGTCGAGCCGAAAACTCTGCGCTCGGCCTGGCGCCTCGCCCCCTCGACCATCCGCTGCCGCAGCGTCACCTTGAAGAGGATCCAGAGGATCACCGCCATGAGGAGGCCGCCCGCGAACTCGGCGGCGACGAACTGCCAGCCGAGAAGGATGAGCAGGACAAGGCCCAGCTCAAAGACCAGGTTGGTCGACGCGAACTCGAAGATGATCGCGTTGACGAAGCTGGCCCCTCTGCGGAAGAGCGCCCTCGCCACCGCCACGGCTGCGTACGAGCAGGACGAGCTCGCGGCGCCGAGGCCGCACGCAAGGACGAAGCCCTTCAAGTCGGGCCTGCCCAGGGCGCTCGCCACCGCCCGCTTGGAAACGACCGTCTGGATCATTGCCGAGAGCAGGAAGCCGAAGGCGAGCGGCCAGAGGACTTCCCAGAGCATGAAGAACGAGATCTGCAGCGCGTGCAGGATCGCGTTGACGACGAACAATCCGAGCTAGCTCCGCACCAACCGCTCGACCGCGTCGTTGAGCTCTCGGACCTTCTCGCTTCCGCCGCCCGACCGGATTGCATCCATCACGCAGTGCTCGGTGTGGTCGGCGAGCAGCTGCAGCGCGACGCTTTCGAGCGCGGCCCTGGTCGCGTTGACCTGCGTGAGGACGTCGATGCAGTACCTGTCCTCCTCAACCATCTTCTGTATGCCGCGCACCTGGCCTTCGATGCGTCGAAGCCTTGCCTCGATCTTCCGCTTGTCCTTCGTATAACCTGGCATATGACCATCATACCCCCCACGGGTATAGTGATCCCAGTGGACAACCATCCCGAGACCGCGATCAGCTCTCCGCCGCAAGCGATTGGGCACGGTGGGCACGCCGGGATGGCGATGGACGCCGCCATGGTCCAGGACATGCGCAACCGCTTCCTGGTCGCGGCCGTGCTGTCGGTGCCGATCCTGCTGTGGTCATCGATCGGTCGCCAGGTCCTGCATTTCGGTGTTCCCGCCCCGTTCGGTCTGCGGGACGACGTCTTCCAGCTGATCCTGAGCCTGCCCGTGATCGGGTATTCCGCGTGGTTCTTCTTCGAAGGAGCCGTGCGTGCCCTGCGGGCGCGGACGCTGGACATGAATGTCCTGGTCACGGTCGCCATCGCGGCCGGCTGGAGCTACTCGGTCGTCATCACTCTCCGCGGGGGCGGAGACGTGTTCTACGAGGCGTCGACCGTGCTGAGCGCCTTTGTGCTCCTCGGCCATTGGCTCGAAATGCGAGCGCGAGGTGGCGCCAACGACGCTGTGCGCGCTCTCTTGAGTCTCGCCCCGCCGCAGGCGATCGTCATCAAAAACGCCGAGCAAGTCGAGGTGCTGACCTCTGAGGTACAGGTCGGCGACCTCCTTCTCATCAAGCCCGGCGCCAAGGTGCCGGTAGACGCCGCGGTCGAAGAAGGGTCCAGCGAGGTGGACGAGTCAGTCGTGACTGGCGAGAGCCTACCCGTGTCGAAGGCGCCCGGGTCTGCCTTGATCGGCGGTTCGCTCAACAAGAACGGAACCCTCCGAGCCCGTGCAACCAGGGTCGGCTCGGACACGGCTTTGGCCCAGATCGTGAAGCTCGTCCAGGCAGCCCAGAGCTCGAAAGCGCCCGGGCAGCAGCTTGCGGATCGGGCCGCCTTCTGGCTGGTGTTGGTGGCGCTGGTCGGCGGCACGCTGACGCTGGTCGCCTGGTTGCTCGCAGGACGCGGTCTCAGCCAGGCCATCCTCTTCGCCATCAGCGTGGTCGTCATCACCTGTCCCGATGCTCTCGGGCTCGCGACACCGACCGCGGTCATGGTGGGTACCGGACTTGGCGCCAGGCGTGGAATCCTGTTCAAGAATGCGGCCGCAATCGAGGCGGCTGCGCGAGTCCAGGTCGTGGTCATGGACAAGACGGGAACCCTGACCAAGGGCCAACCTGAGGTCAGCGCGCTGCATGTGGATCGCCTGTCGGAAAAGGAAGTCCTGGCGCTGGCGGCGGCCGTCGAGAGAGACTCGGAGCATCCGCTGGCCGAGGCCATCGTCCGCCGCGCGGAACAGGCGGGTGCGACCCCGCTCTCCGCGACCGACTTCGAGAACGTGCCCGGCCATGGCGCGCTCGCCACCGTCGACGGCCATCGCGTGGCGGTGGGAAACGCGAGGCTGATGGCGAGGGAGAACATCAGCCTCGACGGCCTGGCAGGCAAGCGCGACGAGATGGCGACGGAGGGGCGAACCGTGGTCGTGGTTGCCGTCGACGGGCGCGCGTCGGCCGTGATCGGCATCAGCGACGCCCCCCGCCCCACCGCGAAGGCGGCGGTTCAGGCACTCCAGGGGGAGGGCGTAGAAGTCGTGATGCTGACAGGCGACAATCGGGCGACCGCCGAACGAATCGCGCGCGAGCTCGGCATCCGAGAGGTGCTGGCAGAGGTCCTTCCCGCGGACAAGGCAGGCAAGATCGCAGAGCTGCAGCGAGCGGGCAAGAAGGTGGCGATGGTCGGCGACGGCGTCAACGATGCCCCCGCGCTCGCTCAGGCCGACCTGGGCATCGCGATCGGCGCCGGCACGGACGTGGCGATCGAGACCGCCGACGTCGTCCTGATGCGTTCCGATCCGGTCGACGTCGCCACCGCCATCACGATCGGGCGGGCAACGCTGCGCAAGATGCGACAGAACCTCGGCTGGGCGGTGGGCTACAACGCGATCGCAATCCCCATCGCTGCCGGCATCTTTGAGCCCCGGTTCGGACTCGTCCTTCGACCCGAGATAGCCGCTCTCTCCATGTCGGGATCGAGCCTGTTGGTCGCGGTCAACGCACTGCTTCTTCGGCGACAGAAGCTGCCGCCGGCTGGATGAAGCCTCATCCGATCATCACATTTGAGTGAGACCGGGTGTGGCCGCGTGCCAGGTACCGCCGAACGCGTTGATGCCTTCGCCCTTGGAGTCGCCTTGAGCCTTGTCATTGGCGAACATGTAGAGCAGGTGGCCGTTGTAGGCGACCTGGCTGCCGTTGCTGTTCTGGACCACGGTCAGCGATCCTGACACTCCGGACGGAAGCACCGGTGTGCCGGTGGCGAGCAGTGGCGGCCAATGGGTCAGGCATGCGGCGCTGCACTTTGGCGCGGCGGCGACGTCGGATGTCAGGTAGTACAGGGTCATCCCGGCAGGCGTCGTCAGCACCTGCTCAGAGGTACCGGCGACACTGACCATCGCGACAACAACCGTGGGCGATGCGGCCGGGCTCGGTGACGATGCGGCGGAGGGCGAGCCCGAACTCCCGCACGCGGACAGGACTACCGCCGGCAGGGCTACCAAGCAGGTGACCAGTTCTCGGTTCAATCGGACAGGTCCCACTGAAACACCTCACGCAAAAGGTCCAAAAGCGGACATCCCGTATACCGGAGCGAGTTACTCAGCCCGAATCCAGAGGACAGCCTTCGTGCGTGGGCGTGCTAGCAGTCGCTCACGTGGAGCGGCGGGCTCGAATCGAGTAGCCGAGGGTGCCGAACTCGCGAGCGCTCTCCTCACCACGCGCACCTGCGAACGTATCGAGCGGGTTGGCCAGCTCGACGTCGACCAGCCCGGCGCCGCCGATCACCGTCTCCCACCCTGCGCACGGCAGGGCGCCGGCGATTCAACCTGTCCAGAGATCGATGTCACGGAGCGCTTCCTCAGGAACCGGGCGCTCGAGACAGATGTCCGCCACCGTCATACGCCCGCCAGGCCTGAGCACCCGGTAGATCTGCCGGTAGACGCCGATCTTGTCGGGGCAGAGGTTGATCACGCCATTCGAGATCACGACATCCGCCCAGCCGTCTTCGACGGGCAATTCTTCGATCAGGCCCTCGCGAAACTCGACATTGTCCAGTCCCAGCCGGGCTGCCATCGAACGGCTGCGATCCAGCATCTCAGGAGTCATGTCGACTCCGATCACCTTTCCTTCGTCGCCCACCCAGAGCGCGGCCAGGAACGAATCCATGCCGGCCCCGGAGCCGAGATCGACAACCCTCTCACCAGGTTTTGGCCCGCCCCAATAGAAAGGATTGCCTACGCCCGCAAAAGCTTCACAGGCGTAATCGGGAAGCTGATCGAGTGGCGCTGGAGGATATCCCAGTCGAATCGCGTGGGCGCGTCCAGTGTGGAAGTGGTACTCGGCCGTCGGATCTCCGGCGACTTCGCGGTACTTCTCGCGCACCTCCTTGCGCAGCCTTTCCAGGTCGACCACCTCGAGTATTTCAGCCATCTTCTTCCCCTAGTGATTGCCTGCCGGTGGATCTGCCTTGGCTGCCGTCGCCATGAAGAACGCGTCATAGACCTCGGCCCGCTGCGTGTATCGGTCGGCCAGCATCGCCGTCTGGTCATCCGCCGTCAGGTCGCCCCGCTTCATCGATCCGCCGTCGGGACGCCGGCTCGGTCCGCCTCGACACCATTCCCGGCGGCGACCCATTCCGGCAGGCCCTCGGTAAGGTGGCGTGCAGCGTAACCGTGTGCGCTGAGGGTACGGACCGCCTCTGGCGCAAACGCACAGTACGGGCCTCGGCAGTACGCGACGATCTCGCGGTCTTGCGGTAATTCCCGCAGCCTCTGCTCCAGCTCATCGAGTGGGATGGAGACCGCACCGGCGATGTGCGCTGCTTGATATTCCTCGACAGGTCGGACGTCGACCACGACCAGCGGCTCGCCGGCCCGTAGCCGGGCCAGGAGCTCATCGCCGTTGATCGCTTCGAGGCCTTCCCGCGAACCTAAGTACGCCTCGACGAGGCCCTGCACGCCAGGCAGCCTTTCAGCCGCCAACGAGCGCAAGGCCACCCAGAACCGGTAGACGGCCGGCGAGGCCAGGCGGTACCGCACGCGCGTGCCGTCCCGAGTCGCGGACACCAGTCCCGCCTCCTTCAAGACCTGGAGGTGGCGGCTGGTGTTGGCGACTGACATGCCGACCTGGCGCGACAGCTCCTCGACGGTTCGCTCGCCGTTGGCCAGCACGTCGACGATCTCGACCCGCCGTCCGCTTGCCGCCGCCTGCGCGACCCGGGCGAACTGGTCGAAGAGCTCGACCTTCAACGCACGCTCAGTCATCGAGCGCCCATTATCGCCTCCCCAGGGTCCTCTGTCAAGAATTCAATTGATATCTTGACAATTTGAGAATGGCAGGAGAGAATGCCGGGCAACGAACTGCCTGGAGGGATCGAGATGATCGAACAAACCGTTTCAACGAAGGATTCAGCTGACCGCCCGACGTCGCAACGGTTCCTGGAGCTGCTGGCCGCCCGCGACTTCGAACGCCTGGCTGCCAGCCTGGCCGCCGACGCCCGTGCCCGGTTCCTGCTCCCTCACGGTCTCGAGGAGTACGCGGGCAGAGACGCCATCGTTCGCCGCATGGCGAGCTGGTTCGGGTCGGCGTCCTTATTCGAGCTGAAGTCCTCGACCGAGGACGAGGTCGGGATGCGACACCGCCTCAGCTGGCGGTTCAACGTCGTGCGGGACGGTGGCGCGCGCGAGGTGATCGAGCAGCTCGTTTACCTGGACCTCGGGCCTCAGGGTATCGAGCAAATCGATCTTCTCTGTTCCGGCTTCCAGACGGAGCCGGGCGCCGTCGGCGCCCCGACGCAATTGTTCGACGCCGGCGACATGGGCTGCGCCGACGGCCTGGCCCAGGAGTTCCGGCGACAGATCGCCAAGGTCGCCATAGGCGGATCGCTGGAGGTCGTCGTCAGCGACCCGGCCGCCAAAGAGGATCTGCCTTCTCTGGCCAGGCTGCTCGGGCAGCGAATCACGTCCACCGAGGTGCACGACGACGGGCGCCTCACCATCACTGTGGAGAGACAGAAATGAACGAGAAGCTCATCTTCAACTGCGTCTGGGGCCGTGAGGAGCCGGAGCGGGCAACGCTGCCCTTCGTTGCCGCCAACATCGCGGCCACGGCGGGACAGGAGGCCATCGTCCTCTGCACGATCGAAGCGGTGCGCCTGGGCTGCAAAGGCGGCAGCGAGGGCGTCGAGGCGACCGGGCTGCCGAAGCTCCGCGATGTCATGACTGAGTTCATCGCCAACCAGGGCAAGGTGTGGCTGTGCGGCGCCTGCGCCAAGCCGCGAGGCATCACCCAGGACCAGCTGGCGGACGGCGTGAGCATCGTCGGGGCGGCCAAGATAGTAGAGGAGGTCGTCGCCGGCGCCAAGACGGTCGCCTTCGCCTGAAGCCAACGACACCGCGGGCGATCCGACTCGGCCTCCGCGCGAACTGGCGACAGTTCGCGCTCCTGGTGGCAATCAACGCGTTCGTCGGCGGGGTGGTGGGAGTCGAGCGCTCCACCCTGGCCCCGCTGGCCGGACACGATTTTCACCTTGCCAGTCGGATCGCGATCCTGTCCTTCCTGATCAGCTTCGGCCTGGTCAAAGCCGCCAGCAACTTGATCGCGGGACGCCTTGCCGACCGGTTGGGCCGTCGACAGGTCTTGCTCTCAGGCTGGATGGCAGCGCTGCCGGTTCCGCTGATCATCATCTTTGCGCCCGCGTGGGGCTGGGTGGTGTTCGCAAACGTGCTGCTTGGCATCAATCAGGGCCTGGCCTGGTCGATGACCGTGACCATGAAGATCGATCTTGTCGGGCCGCGCCGCCGCGGTTTGGCGCTGGGGCTGAACGAGGCCTCCGGATACCTTGCCGTGTCAGCGGCGGCGGCGATCGCCGGCTTCCTCGCGGCAAGCTACGGCATCCGACCCGCTCCCTACTGGTTCGCCGAGGGCCTCGCGGTGAGCGGCGTGCTGCTTTCTCTGTTCGCGCGCGAAACCACCGGGCATGTCGAGCTCGAATCCGTCGGAGCGGCGCCGACGCGATCGTTGCGCAGCCTGATTCTCGATGTCAGCTTTCGCGACCGGACGTTGTCGAGCGCGTGCCAGGCGGGAATGGTGAACAACGTCAACGACGGCGTGGCCTGGGCACTGCTGCCACTCTTCTTCGCTGCGCACGGGCTCGGGCTCCGGGAGATCGGGCTGCTGGCGGCGATCTATCCGGCAGTCTGGGGGGCTGGACAACTGGGCACCGGTTGGATCAGCGACCATCTCGGTCGCAAGCGTTTGGTCGTGGCCGGAATGCTGCTCCAGTCGCTGGCGATAGCAGGCTTCGCCGCTCTTTCCGGCTTTGGGTGGTGGCTTGCGGAGAGCGTGTTGCTGGGGGCAGGCACCGCCCTCGTCTACCCCACCCTGCTCGCCGTCATCGGCGATGTTTCCCGGATTCCCGACCGGGCGACATCCGTCGGGATCTATCGGCTCTGGCGCGACGCAGGCTATGCGGTCGGGGCGATCGTCGCCGGCGTCATCGCCGATGCTGCCGGCTTCCCGGCGGCAATAGTCACCGTTGCCGCACTGACGGGGCTATCGGGATTACTCGTTGCGATCCGGATGCGCGAGAGCATGCCGCCCTCCCTCCACCATGGGAGTCGCCGAAAGACAGCGCTCTCGACATAGCTACGCCCGAGTGCAGCAGTAATTAGCTGATGGTGGCCGCCAGGTCTTGATAGACAGGGACGAGCGCGTCCCACCGCGCCTCCGTGTCGCCGCGCTCCTGGCCAGCCAGGTAGGCACCGAGATTTTCGGCGTGGATCTGCCACCCGACCCCGTAGAAGGCGATCTTGTCCACGGGCATGCCCTTGACTTCGATGACCAGCATGGTCTGGTCACCATCAGCGGTCAGTCTGAACTCAATGGCCTTGTCGTATGGCTCGGTCACTTCCTTCGTCATCACCATCAGCCGCCGTGGGGGCTCGCACGCTTCCACCCGGCCGGTGCCGTGCCAGCCTTCAGACTCGATGTCTAGGCGGAACTGTCCGCCGGGGCGGAGGTCGCCTTCAACCTCCCCAAACCAACGGACGAGACGTCGGGGATCGGTGAGCGCCGACCACAGATCGTCGATATCGGTCGCGTAGCGGTCTTCGATGCGCACGATGGCCTTGCCATCGGCTGATCGGAGGCTACCCAGGATGCGGTCGCCGCCACGTGCCTTGCTGGTCATCTTCTGCTCCTTTTCTCATGCTTTCCCCGAGCCACCTCGGTGTGCAGGGCGTCCAGCCGGTGCTCCCACAGGGCCCGATACCGGCCCAGCCACTCATCGACCTGGGCGAGCGGCTCGGGCCGAATACTGTAGACCCGGCGCTGCGCCTCCCGGCGGACCGTGACCAGCCCCGCCTCCCGAAGCACGCGGAGGTGCCGCGATACCCCGGGGCGAGCAATCGGTAGCACCGCCGCCAGCTCACCCGCGGTTGCCGGACCGCGCGTCAAGGTCTCCAGTGCCGTGCGCCGGCTCTCGTCCGCCAGTGCACGAAGAGTGGCTTCCACGGCATGAATGTACCAAGTCCGTTACGTAACCGTCAAGGTACGTAAGCGCAAGTGCCGCGAATTGGAATCAGTCCGGGTATTCGTCCTTTCGCCAGGTGCGGGGTTCGGCGGGTTGGGCTTTCGGCGTTCGCTCGAGCAGGAAGGTGAAGAACGGCGCGACGAAGGGATCGGGCGCCGATACGGTGTAGGTGTGGTAGACGGTCTCGTTCTCGCGGGCGAAGGCGATCCAGCTCGGGTTCTCTCGCAGGCCGTCCTTCAGCTCAGCCCCGATCTGCCGTGACCACTCCGCGAGCCAGTCGGGCGGGTTGTCGATCATCTCCTTGACCTCGGGAATCTGCTGCGCCTGCTCTTCGGTCAGCGCGAGGCCGAAGTCGAACGCGAAGTCGCTGTTGTAGGTGGAGACGTAGGGGAACTGCCAGCCCATCCGCTGCTTGTAGGCCGTCAGCCGCTCGATCGGCGCCCGCGAAAAACCGATCAGAGTCACGTCGCGGTGGCTCAGGTGAACGAGAGATCCGTCGAGCCCGTCGGCCAAGCTGGTGCAGCCGGGGCAGGCGCCAAGCGTGTAGTCGGGGCCGAACATGATGTTGTAGGCGAGCAGCTGTGAGCGCCCGTCGAAGAGCTCGGCCAGCGTCTTCTTGCCGTCCTCGGTGTCGAACTCATACTCCTTCTCCACCCGGACCCAGGGCAGTTCGAGACGCTTTCGCTTGATCTCCTCGTTCCGCTCCGCATGCTCGGCCTCGAGCTTGGCGAGCTCGTCCCGGGCTGCCTGCCATTCTTCGCGAGTACCGATCTTGTGGTCGGGCATCTCATGTACCTCCTGCCGGACTAGCTGCTAGGTCGGGCGGTTCCCCGATCTCAGGCGCGCTCCCTCCGAGCGCTCCCTCGAGCGATCGATGTGGTCGAGCATCGCAGCCTCGGCACCGCCGGCGTCGCCGGCCCGTATGGCATCAAGAATGCTCTCGTGCTCGACCACCGTTGCCGCACCGATGGCCCTCGTGTAGTAGTGGTGATACAGGCGATAAAGGCGCAGGTGCGAGCGCAGACGCCGCAGTGTATCGCTCAGCAGCCCGTTGCCAGACGTGCCCGCGATCGCTTCGTGGAATCGTGCGTCCTGCAGGACGAAGGCGCTGTACTCGTGGTACGTGCCCGTGTCGGACCCGCTGTCGGTGCCGACCAGACGGCGCATCTCCGCGAGCTCGCGATCGAGAACGCGCAGGACCTTGTCGTCCCGGCGCTCGGCGGCGCGGCGCGCGGCGAAAGGCTCGAGGAGCCGTCGAACGTCGTAGAGGTCGTTCAGGTTTTTGGTGTCCAGCATCGGGGTCACGGAGTAGCCCCGCAGCGGCTCCTTGACGACCAGGCCGTCCATCTCCAGCCGGGCGAGCGCCTCCCGCACCGGTGTGGGCGAGACGTTCAGCTGGCGCGCGACCAGGTCGATGTTGACCCGCGCGCCCGCTTCGATGTGCTGGTCCATGACCAGCTCCATGACCGCATCGTAGACGCTGTCGGTCAGGGTCTGACGGGAAGGCGGCAGAGGAAGGGCCTTCTCGCTCATTGCCGGCTGAGGTCGAAGACCTCCTCCATCGGAGCCCACCACTCGCCTGCCCTCGCTTCGGGCGCCGGCTGTTGGAGGCCGCGCATCAGCTCATCCCATTCGC
>Ga0070697_100000067_pt1 | contig 83699 bp, 76 predicted proteins | sample KBSK1501metaG_FD_65475 | JGI IMG/M metagenome (GOLD analysis project Ga0070697, IMG submission 65475) | Corn, switchgrass and miscanthus rhizosphere microbial communities from Kellogg Biological Station, Michigan, USA - KBS K1-50-1 metaG | ecosystem: Host-associated > Plants > Roots >...
GGATTGCGGATTGAAGGCCCGAAGAGAGTCAGCGATCCATTAGAAACATGAAACAACCATGCGATGAAGGAGTCGTTAAAGCGAAGGCCCCAGAAGCTCCGTGCCCTAAATCTGCAGAGCGTTGGATACTCGCCGCCACCATTCTTGGTTCCAGCATGGTCTTTATCGACGGCACCGTCGTTAACGTCGCCCTGCCCGCATTGCAAACTAGTCTTCACGCCACGGTCGTTGACGTGCAATGGGTCGTCGAAGCCTACGCCCTCTTTCTGGCTGCACTCCTGCTTGTAGGGGGATCGCTCGGCGATCATTACGGTCGCAAACGTATCTACACCACCGGCGTAGTCATCTTTGCGCTGGCTTCAATCTGGTGCGGCCTGGCAGCCAATATCAGCCAGCTAATTATCGCCCGCGCCGTGCAGGGAGTCGGTGGGGCGTTGCTCGTGCCGGGCAGCCTGGCGATTATCAGCGCCTCATTTAGTGAAGACAGACGAGGCCAGGCGATTGGCACCTGGTCAGGATTTACCGCAATCACAGCTGCAATTGGGCCAGTAGTTGGTGGATGGTTCATAGAAAATGTTTCATGGCGCGCCGTCTTTTTTATCAACGTTCCACTGGCGCTGATTGTGCTCGCTTTGGTGTTGCTCCATGTTCCTGAGAGCCGCGACGAAGAATCGGGAAGATTGGACTGGGTCGGAGCCGCGCTCGCGACCATCTCCCTGGGTGCAATAGTCTACGGATTGATCGAGTCGTCGCGTCTGGGGTTTACGAATCCATCTATTCTCGCGGCTCTCAGTGGCGGCGTCTTAGCATTAATCGTTTTTCTGATTGTTGAGGCACGCCTGGGAAAATCCGGCAACCCAATGCTGCCGCTCACGCTGTTTCGTTCGCGTAATTTCAGCGGCGCGAACCTGTTGACCTTATTTCTTTACACGGCGCTCAGCGGAACCCTTTTCTTTTTTCCCCTCAATCTCATTCAAGTGCAGGGCTACACCGCGACCGCCGCCGGCGCTGCTTTGCTTCCGTTCATTCTTCTCATGTTTCTGCTCTCCCGCTGGTCAGGAGGGTTAGTTAAGCGTTATGGAGCCAAGCTTCCACTCGTGATTGGACCAATCATCGCCGCTGCCGGCTTCGCTTTGTTCACCTTGCCTGGAGCGAAGACAGCGGGGGGCAGCTATTGGACGACTTTCTTTCCGGCGGTAGTCGTGCTCGGACTCGGCATGGCGGTAAGCGTTGCTCCGCTTACCACCACAGTCATGAGTTCGGTAAAGGAAAACCGGGCCGGCATCGCGTCAGGCATAAACAACGCGGTTTCGCGCACTGCCGGATTGTTGGCCGTGGCGGTGCTGGGGATAGTCATGCTCCACACTTTTAATCACCAACTCGATCGGCGTCTCCAATCCCTTCCGATCACACCGGAAGTTAAGCAGACTATAGATGAGCAGCGATCGAAACTAGCCGCCGCCGAACCGCCAACAAATGTAGACCCCGCCCTGGGACAGGAATTGAAAGGAGCAATTGATGAAGCGTTTATCGCGGGCTTTCGCCGCGTCATGTCCGTGGGAATTGTCCTGGCCCTGCTGAGCGCCCTCAGCGCCTGGTTGTTAATTGATGGGAAGAAGGCATCTCCAAAAACTTTCCCTTGACAGTCTGGGGGAGTAACTATACCCTGTCCCCTAGATAATCTAGGGAGACTCGCACGATGGCAAAAGCCCGGACAGATCTAATGCAAGGAACGCTGGAGTTGTTGATACTTAAGACTCTTTCGCGTGATTCCATGCACGGTTACGGCATCGCTCAGCGAATCCATGAGGCTGCCGATGACTTGTTGAAAATCGAAGACGGATCACTCTATCCGGCTCTCTATCGCATGGAAGAGCGCGGGTGGATCACGTCCACGTGGGACGTTTCGGAAAATAATCGCCGGGCCAAGTTCTACAAGCTGACAAAGGCGGGCCGAAAACAGCTTGGTGCGGAGTCCGCCAACTGGAATCGCGTGTCTCAAGCCATTTCGAGAATATTGCAAACTGCTTAGAGATCCAGGGTGGTAGGGGGCAAGATGAAAGCTGTAATAAAGCGACTGTTCCACCGGTTTGATCGGCAGGTAATTGAGAGTCAAATTGAAGAGGAGTTGCGTTTCCACCTTGAACTCCTGACCGAACAGCATCTCCTACAGGACATGTCTTTGTCAGCGGCAAAAGATGCCGCCTTAAAACGCTTCGGTGACGTTGAGCAGATCAAAGATCAATGTGTAGAAATCAGCAAAAGCAATCGTCCAATGATTCGCGCTTTGAAGTTTTTGCTGGTCCTGGTTTTTCTCTCTGGAGTTTCGATCCGGATTTTTGGCCCGGAGCTTAGCGTCACGCGCGTGGGCGACGTGCTGATTGCGATTGCAGTCCTGGGTCGCTTGTTCTTCTACGTGCGTGGCTTGAATCCCTCACGCTTTACTTCCGGAGATGAACACTCGTCGCCATTGAAGTTGAATGATAATGGCCTTACTTTTACCGCCTATGACCAAACCAGACGCACCCCCCTCGAGCGTGTCATTTCCGATCCATAGTTAGAGAACCACTTAATAAACTGTCTACACTCAAGCGCAGGAACCTCAGGGTTGGGAAGGGCGGCTTGTATTTCTAACCTGAAACTCAATGCTAACGATTAGAGCCTTAAACAAAACCTACGCCGGCCGTATCCAGGCACTCAAGGGCGTTGACCTCGATGTGCCTTCCGGAATGTTTGGACTGCTTGGCCCGAATGGCGCGGGCAAGACAACGTTAATGAAAATCCTTGCGACTCTACTCGAACCCGATTCCGGCACCGCCGAGATGAACGGTTTTGACTTGATAGCTCACAAAGATAAAACGCGCCGGATGCTTGGCTACCTGCCGCAGGAGTTTGGTCTTTACCCAACTCTGACAGCCAGGCAAACGCTTAACTACTTCGCCAAGCTCAAAGGCGTTTGGAACACGAGCGAGCGCTCCAATCTCGTCGACGCACTTCTTGAGCGCGTCAACCTTTCATCAGCGCGAGATGAACGCGTGGGCGGATTCTCGGGAGGCATGCGACAACGATTGGGAATTGCGCAGGCAATCATTGGTCAACCGGAGTTGCTGATCGTTGATGAGCCCACCGCCGGGCTCGATCCGGAAGAGCGCGTCCGTTTTCATAACTTACTTTCTGATACTGCCGGCGAAAACTCTGTGGTGATTCTCTCGACTCATATTGTCTCCGACGTCTCAAACCTTTGCAGCCATATGGCAATCATTCGACATGGCGAAATAATGGCCTCGTGCGTGCCACAGAAGGCGATGGAGCAACTTGAAGGTTCGGTTTGGGAAGCAAGTGTGCCGCGCGAAAAGGTTGCGGCTTTGCTTTCTGGCTGCAAGGTAATCTCGTCCCAGATGTTTAAAGGACAACCACGATTGAAAGTAATTTCAAAAGGAGTCCGACCGAGCGAAGAGTTTAGCGCTGTGACACCGACTCTCGAAGATTACTATTTGAGTCTGGTGAGTCAATCATCACAGTAAGGGTTGCTGGAGAAACCGCTCAAGCTCTTCAGTGGGACCGCAGGCGTCTCGCCTGCTCGAGCGCCGGCAGGCGCGACTGATTTCGTAGAACGCACTGCTCCAGCACGTTGCTCGCCTGCCGGCGCTCGCAGCAGGCGAGACGCCTGCGCTCCCAGTGAAGAGCGAGTATTTTGACCGTGGAGTCGTCCGGCCAGCACACGGAGTTGCTCCCCCTGTAAATGAGAAACCCAACCCACACAGCGTTCGCCGCGGTCTTCCAGACAGAAGTCCTGCTTAACTCAAAGCGCATTGCTCCTTATGCGTTGATGTTTCTGTTCGCTGCCTATGCTGTGCTGTTATGGGGGCATGGGCCGGCCGTCCGATTAGGCTGGGCTACAAACAGCGATTTTTACATCGTCAGGAACCTTCTGGCCGTCTCCTTTTTATTTTTCCCGATCTTCAACGCGGTCATCATGTCGGACCCGGTGATCAGAGACTTCCGTACTGAGATTGACCCGCTCATCTTTTCGAAGCCTGTCGGTCGCGCCTCGTATCTTTTCGGCAAATTCTTCGGCAACTTCTTAGTGCTCGTGTGCTGCCAGGCTGCTTTTCCGCTGATGCTGCTGGTGCTGCAAGGATTTCGCACGTCGCAGATGATTGTCCAACCAGTGCGAGTGTTCCCTTATTTCAAACACTTCTTTTTTTTCGTAGTCATCACGCATTTGGTCATGGCGGCGTTCTACTTCACCGTCGGAACGCTCACGCGCAATAGCAAAATGACTTACGGATTAGCTGTCTGTTTCTACCCGCTGTACATCGCGTACGGGGTTTTCCTGCTAAAGGGACTGACGCCGCGTTGGGCAATGCTTCTTGATCCTATGTCGCTCGGTGCAACTCTACGTGGCAACGGATTTCTACATAGCGCGGATTTTCTCAATCAGTATGTCGTCCGTTACACCTCAGAGATGATCGCGAACCGCGCAGTGATGATGGTCGTCGCCTTCGCCTGCCTGGCAATCGTCTATTGTCGTTTTGCGATAACAGAGCCCAACCGAAACATAGAAAAGTTTTCCGTACTCAACCTTTCGACTGCAGCCGAGCGACTTTATTCCGATCCGGAAACCTCTCAGGCGGCGCCCGGTGCTCAATTCGAAAGGCCTGACTTTGAAGGCGAGGTGAGACCTTATAGCGTTCCACTTCCTGAAGTCGCGCAGACGAACAAAGGATTTCAAACAAACCTACGAAAATCAGTCGCCGCCACAGCGCTTGAATTGCGTCTGCTTCGTTCTGAAAGAAGTTTAATTGTGATCATCCCCCTGGCCGTGCTTCTTTCGTTTTTGTCACTTCCCTTCTCTGCAAGTGTTTCTGACGTGTCGTCTTCCGCTAGTTTTGCCAGCCACTCAGCCAATGGTGTGTTGTTGTTTTTGTTGGGCGTGATCGTTTTCTACATCGGCGAAGCGATGCACCGTGACCGCGAATTGAGGATTGAACCTGTGTTATGGAGCGTTTCCGCGCCTAATAACGTCTTGCTCTTTTCAAAGTTCCTGTTAACGCTATCGTTGGTCCTGTGTCTGCTCGTGCTGGTTGGTCTGACGGCAATGTTGACGCAACTTCTAAGGGGCTTAACGCCGATCGAGATCTGGCCTTACTTGATCACCTACTCAGTGATTCTGGTTCCGACCCTGGCCTTTATGGCCGGGGCATCCCTCGCACTGAATGTCCTGCTGCGAGATAAATACTTCGCCTATGCAGTTAGTATAGCCACCGGCTCCGGGCTGTTTTATCTCTACAGCCAGGGCTACAAGCATTGGCTCTACAATCCTGTTCTCTACGGGTTATGGATTCCAACTGACTTGGCGGGAACTGGAAGTGGTTTCTCACGAATACTGTACCTCAGAGTTTACTGCCTGATGATCACCATGGTCTGTCTTTTACTAGCCCACTTCCGTTTCGAGCGCAGATCCTAGAATTCTGCCATCGGTATTCCCGTCAGGCCCCGATGCCGACAGCGGCTTTTAACCGCAGCCAGGGAACGATCCACGAAAATACACGAAATAACACTAACAAGAATGGGAGGCGCCTCAAGAATTTCGTGTTCGTTCGTGTTCGTTCGTGGATCGTCCCCTTGGTTGCGGTTAAAAGCCGCGCTGTGTAATCTGTGGATGAACTTCAAATCCGAAATCCGCAATCCGAAATCCCAAATTCATACATATGAGCACTGAACCAAACAAAGTTATCTATTCAATGGTCGGCGTCAGTAAGTTTTACGACAAGAAGCCCGTCCTGAAAGACATCTATCTTTCCTACTTTTACGGAGCAAAAATCGGCGTGATTGGCCTGAACGGTTCCGGTAAATCGTCGCTGCTGCGCATACTCGCCGGTGTCGACAAAGAGATAAACGGCGAGACCGTTATCTCGCCCGGTTTCACGGTCGGCTATCTGGAACAGGAACCTTTGATCGACGATACGCGAACTGTGCGCCAGGTGGTGGAGGAAGCCGTCCAGGAAACTGTCAACCTGCTCAAAGAGTTTGACGAGATCAACGCCAAATTTGGGGAAGAAATGTCCGATGAGGACATGGATAAGCTTCTGGCACGGCAAGGCGAAGTCCAGGAGAAACTGGATCACCAGGATGCCTGGGATCTCGATGCGCGTTTAGAGATGGCCATGGATGCGCTGCGCTGTCCGCCGCCCGATACCAAAGTCGCGGTTTTGTCTGGTGGCGAACGCCGCCGGGTGGCGTTGTGTCGTTTGCTTTTACAAAAACCCGACATCCTGCTGCTGGATGAACCAACCAACCATCTCGATGCAGAGTCTGTTGCCTGGCTTGAACACCATCTGCAAAGTTATCCCGGAACAATCATCGCGGTTACGCACGACCGGTATTTTCTCGACAATGTCGCCGGCTGGATCCTGGAACTTGATCAGGGCAAGGGTATTCCCTGGAAGGGAAACTATACCTCCTGGCTGGAACAGAAACAGGAACGTTTGCGGCGCGAAGAAAAGTCGGAAAGCGAAAGACAGAAGACGCTGCAACGTGAGCTGGAATGGATTCGCATGTCGCCCAAAGCGCGCCACGCAAAAGGCAAGGCCCGCATCAACGCCTATGAGTCCATGCTCGAGCAAGGATCAGACAAGCGGCGCGAAGATTTGGAAATTCACATCCCGCCAGGGCCGAGGCTTGGCAACGTTGTAGTTGAATCGGAGGCCGTTACCAAAGCTTATGGCGACAATCTCCTGGTGGAGGACATGACTTTTAAGCTGCCTCCCGGAGGAATTGTTGGTGTAATCGGGCCGAATGGCGCCGGCAAGACGACCTTGTTTCGCATGATTACGGGTCAGGAACAGCCTGACAGCGGAACGATTCGCCTTGGCGAAACAGTTGTGCTGGCTTACGTCGATCAAAGCCGCACGCTCGACCCCACGAAATCTATCTGGGAGGAAATTTCGGGCGGGACAGATTTATTGATGCTGGGCAAGCGCGAGGTGAATTCTCGCGCCTACGTTGGAAGATTCAATTTTTCCGGGTCCGATCAACAGAAGAAGGTCGGCATGCTGTCGGGTGGCGAAAGGAATCGAGTGCATCTGGCGAAGATGTTGAAAGAAGGAGCAAACGTCCTGCTGCTGGATGAGCCGACTAATGATCTGGATGTCAACACTCTGCGCGCACTTGAAGAAGCGCTGGAAAACTTTGCCGGCTGTGCCGTGGTAATCTCCCACGACCGCTGGTTTCTCGATCGCATTGCCACACATATTCTCGCCTTTGAAGGCGACAGTAAGGTCATGTGGTTTGAGGGCAACTACTCAGAATATGAAGCTGATCGCAAAGCACGGCTGGGAGCCGTGGCCGATCAACCGCATCGGATCAAGTACCGGCAGTTGACGAGAGGGTAAATTATGTAACGCAAACTGTTAGTTTGCGGAAGCTGGGATGTCACTCAAGCGAGTGCCACCCGTACCGCTCCCAAACTAACTGTTTGCGTTACAAGCAAAACAATGAAATCCAAGTTCATTCAAATCGCCGGTCTCGCCTTAACTATCGCCTACGCCGTATTCATCATCTGGATTTACGCGACCGAGCCGCGCACGTTTAAAGAGGTAGCCAACAGCGCCGAAGTTGCTGCCGGAACCTACCAGATAAACCAGGAGAAATTTGATTCCGGCTACTCTTTGTTCCTGCGGGAACAGTTTCGGGCCGCGCGCGACGAATGGCAACGTGCGGATCCGGCCCAGGGCGATGCACGAACCCAGTTTTACATCGCTTACTCGTTTTACCGGGAAGGCTGGGGGCGTGTTTATTACGATCAGGAATTATTCAAGCAAGGAGTCGAAGCGGCGAATCGCGCCGCCAACCTTGCCTCCACGGTGAAATTGACCGTCGATGATCCAAACCTGCAGCTACACACGATTGCGGAGTTGAAGGCTGAGTTGGAACAAGGGACGGAACGAAGCTGGAGCGATGTCAATCCGCTGAAGGTGCTGAGGACGAGGAAGTAGGAAGTATAGGGCCTATAGGACCTATTGGACCTATTGCTGAAGCCAGAAAATGACTGTGACGAATCGATCAAGAAACAGCTCGCTCGTTCGTTTTGTTCTGTTGCCGCTGTTTTTCTTAACAGTAATGCTGCTGGGCGGGCTGCGAATCAGTGCCGAGGGCCATGCGTTCATCTTCGTCGCACCGCCGCTGGTCACGCTGGTGCTGGCGGTCCTTCTAATGTTGCTCTTCGTGCGTGGCCGGCTAATAGAGCTTAAGCGTTGGCTGGCGAGTGATCGTCCCCCTCTGACAAATATCTCGCATGGCTGGATGCTGCTCACGCTGTTTTTCGCGTCGGCTCAGGCCTTCAACTCAGTGCTGCCTGAGCGTGGCCTGCTGCACTGGCTGTTCTCCTTCTTTTTTCTTTGGACGCTCTGGAACAACCAGTTCTCCTCGTTCGACGCGCGCAGACTATTGCGCAGCCTCACTGTGCTTTTCGGAACAGCGTTCGTCCTCAAACACATACTGCTGGCCAGTCTCTACACTCCCGATGGTGGGTGGTTAAAGAAAGTGGCCGGCGCGTTGTTACAAGGTGTTTCGCTCGGCACGCTTGACGCTCCGGCATTCGCTCCGGCAACCGGCTATATCTCGTTCTTTACGCTTGCGCTCTACGTCTTCGGATTGCTTCTGCTGACCTTTGCTTCGGATGACACGATTGACGAAGTGGTCTACACGGATCGACTAGCCCTGCGCGAATCTGTTCAGGAGAAAACGCTATCCACAGATTACGCAGATTCGAGAGCACCCAGAAACGCAGACGCGTTGTAGGGGCGTCCCTCCGTGGGCGCCCTGGTTACGCCACCGAGTCGCGCCCCTCCGCGGGCGTCCTCGTTACCCAACCGAGGGGCGCCCACGGAGGGGCGCCCCTACAATGCTAATCCGGAATTGAATCTGCGGAAGTCCCCAAAATGCCCAGGCGGAAACGTTCAAACAAACAAGCCGGTAATGAACGAACGTCAGCCGCCGGAGGACTCTATTCTGCAAGACTCTTCGCTAAGGAAAACCGCGGCCTGTTATTGGACATTTTCGTTTTTGTGGCCAATGTCTTTCTAATGCGCCTGGTCACCAGGGCCCTTCTGGATCTGTTCAGCCAAGTTTCAGCCGAAAATCCTTTAGCCAAGCTTTTGTTGGGACTGATGTTCCTGGCGATGTGGATTCTGCCGGCGGCCGGCGCCGTGCTAAAACGCTGGCACTTTCATCAAAGACTTCAGGCACAGGGGAAGACGGTCGAGTCGGAACAGACAACACTCTCGGGCTGCCTGTTCAATCCCCTCTTCTATTTTTGTCTGAACCTGGTAATTACATCGGCAGTTCTTACCAGCCTCGGTGACTTTTTGTTTGGTAAGGCATTGCTGAATAATGGCGCGCTTTTTGTTCCTTTGGTAATCGCCGGGCTAATCCTGACCATCGTCCAGACGTTTCTGATTTATCAATACTTTTCACCGCCAAAAAATCCGCCGAAGTCGAAGTTTCTTCGCGAACCACAAAGCGAAACTCTCGGCGACATCTGTCTTTTCCTGAACATGATTCTGTTTCAAGCGTTTTGGAATCTGCTGACCTTTGCGGGGCTGGGCCACCCCTCGAGCCTGCTTGAGTTTGGCGGCAGGCTTTTCTTTCTGAGTTTCATTGCGCTGCTGATTTACTTTCCGCCGCGAATGTTTTATCTCGCCGAAGACATCCACCGCCCCCGCACCTGGTTAACCATGCTGCTCGCGAATTCGCCCGTCATCGTGCGCGTGCTCATCGGCACTTCGAACTCAACGACAAGCTGGTGAGGAAGAACTCCCGATGTAATACACTTGGTCGTCCAGCAAAGGAGAAAACCCATGGCGGGAGAAAAGTTCAAAGTCATCAGCACCGCAGGCATGTGGCTCAGGACCGCACCTGTCGTTAACGAAGCGACCAGGAAAGTCTTGCTCCCGAAAGGTCAGCTGGTGACCAAGCTGGGTGATTCGGCCAAACCGGACTGGTGGCGCATTACTACGAGTGTTCGCGGTGTGGACGTTGAAGGCTTCAGCAATAAGAATTTGATGATTGCAGTGGAATCTGTTCCCGCCTCGACGATCGAGGGATTGATGAGCAGGACAATAGCAGCCCTCAATCGTCTCGCTCCTCACGCCCACCCTAATTACCGTGAGGCAATCCAACAGGGCGGGCCGCTGTTCGAGAAACACGGTATCACTACGCCTGAGCGGATGGCGCATTTTCTGGCCCAGGCCATGCAGGAGACTGGAAGTTTTACCGTGCTGCGAGAGAGCATGAGTTATTCCGTGCCGCGTCTTTTGCAGATATTCGGTCAAAGACACTCGGCCAAAGTGACAGCCGACGAAGCGCCCGCGCTGGCTCACAATGAGCGCGCCCTTTCGGAGCGTGTTTATGGTCTTGGCAATCCCACAAAGGCACGCGACCTGGGCAATACAAATCCCGGCGACGGATTCCGCTATCGAGGCAACGGGATCCTGCAAACAACCGGACGAGGAAACCATCGCCTTATGGGCCAGGCCTGCGGCGTCGACTTCGAAGGGCACCCGGAGTTGGTAAGCGCTCCGGAACATGCGCTGAAACCCGCGCTGCAGGAATGGACCAACGGGAATTTGAATGTCGCTGCTGACCGTAATGATATTGTTAAAATTACGAGAGTCATCAATGGGGGCGATAATGGTTTACCTGAGCGCAAGGCATTCTTCGCCAGGCTACTGCCATTGCTGAGGGAGGACTCATAACGCAAACCATTAGTTGGCGAGCTGGCCTAACGAATACTTCTTACCACTGGGAGGCATGATCATGATCCTTGTCGCAGGCGCAACCGGGCTATTGGGCGGTGAGATTTGCCGTTTACTGGCAGCTGCAGGAAGACCTTTTCGAGCCTTTGTCCGAACGACCTCGGACAAAAGCAAAGTCGCGCAGCTCCGGGCTCTGGGCGCGGAAATCGCGCATGGCGATCTGAAGGAACGTCCTTCTGTGGAAGCTGCGTGTAAAGGGGTTAACGCGGTCATTTCTACGGCATCTTCAACCCTATCTCGGCGGGAGGGAGATTCGATCCAGACGGTCGATCTCGAAGGTCAGTTGAATCTGATCGATGCGGCGAAAGCTACCGGCGTCACTCAATTCATACTCGTCTCGTTTTCACCCAGTGCGCTCGAGTTTCCGCTGCAGGCAGCCAAGCGCGCAGTGGAGGAGCGTTTGAAGCAAAGCGGCCTCACCTATACGATCCTGCAGCCGACCTGCTTCATGGAGATTTGGTTGGGTCCGGCTCTGGGGTTCGACTTTGCGAATGGCAAAGCGCAAATTTATGGCTCCGGGCGGAACAAACTTAGTTGGATCTCATCGGGGGATGTTGCGAAGTTTGCGACCGAGTCGCTGGACAACCCGGCGGCACGGAATGCCGTGATCGAGTTGGGAGGTCCTGAAAGCCTGAGTCCTTTGGAAGTTGTGGGGGTTTTCGAGCGGGTGCAGGGGCGCGCATTTGAAATCCAACATGTTCCCGAAGAAGCGTTACTTGAGCAAAAGAAAAATGCCACCGATCCTTTACAGGAGTCTTTTGCCGGTCTGATGCTTTACTACTCCGCGGGAAACGTGATCGATATGCGGGAGACGCTGCGAAAATTCCCGTTGCAACTCGTTTCGGTCGAAGACTATGCCAAAGCGAGCAGGTAAGACCGAATTTCGCGCCTTTGGCGCGAAATGTGAAAGCCTCGAATAGATTATAGGAGGGCTGTGATCTTGCATTGAATGATGAGTGGGAGTTGATTCATCGATGCTAATCAAAGCTGCCATAAACGGTGGACGATCTAAGGCCGAGCACGCTGCGGTGCCGGTAACTCCCGACGAACAGGCGGCGGCCGTAGTTGAATGTCTGCAGGCCGGAGTTGACGCCGTCCATCTCCATGTTCGTTTCACCTCAAGCGACCAAAGATCCCATTTATATAAAGAGAGCCTCTACCCGGAAGATGTCGGGCGAACGCTTCTGGCTGTGCGCTCTGCTGTCGCAAAGGCAAACAAAGGCTCCCAGGAAAGACTCAGGAAAAACTCGCAGGGACCGATCGGAGTCAGCACTGGCGCCTGGATCCTCCCGGATTCGGCCGAACGATTGGGCGTCGTGGCAGCCTGGGAAGTCTTGCCTGATTTTGCTTCCGTAAACTTCGGTGAAGACGGCGCGGTTAGTCTGGCCAAACTCCTGCTTTCGCGAGGTGTTGAGGTCGAGGCAGGTCTCTGTGATGCAGGTGCGGCGGAAGTTTTTCTGCAGAGTGGGTTGGCCCCGAGCTGTTTGCGTGTGCTGCTTGAACCTCAGGAGCAGGACCTGGAGCGCGCACTTGAAACCGTTGGCGCGATTGAGCAGGTGTTGGACGCCGGACTTGCCAATCTTCCACGCCGGCCTCCTTTCTTACTTCATGGGACTGAAGCGACCGCCTGGTCCATGATGGATGCGTCCATTGCGCGCGGCTATGACCTGCGAATAGGACTCGAAGACACCCTGGCTCTGCCTGATGGAAGAATGGCGCGAGATAATGTGGAGCTGGTGGCGGAGGCGATGCGAAGGAGGTCGAGCTGAGCAAAAAGTGCTGAGTAATGAGATAGGACCAATAAGACCTATGGGGCCTATCGGTCCTATGCTGATCTCTATTCCGCCATCTGATCGTTTATTGATTTCAAAGCGCGCTCCAGCATGGTGCGGTGTGCCGGGTTCGTGGCGGCAGCTAGTTGACTCATGACCCGAGAGCGCGAGAGCCGTAGGGATTCAAATTTTGCGCTGCGGGCGCGTTCCTCGACCGAGGAAGTGCCGCGGTTAGCTCTGGCATCTGCCGCTGCCTGTTGGCGTTCAAACACTTCTTCCATCTGGCCGGCCAAATCGTCGCCATCCCATCCCATAGCACCACCTCCTGCAAGTTTTGCCTAATGGTAACACCGATTCCCGGAACGCACACTGTTACGTGGTATTGGCACGTCTGGATCTTCGTTTTCTCTGTGTAACCTCAGTGTTCTCTGAGTCTCTGTGGTAGAGAAAGTTGAGGAAGATTCACCACTGAGGCACAGAGAACACCGAGATTGCACAGAGACGAAACCGGTACTCTTTATGGCTGCACTTGCTCTTTGCGTCTACTGCTGAGACGATTGCGCGAACACCAATGAGTAGTCCCAGCACGACAGAAAAGAAGAAACGCATCACTTTCTCGACCGCCTGGAGCGATGCGCGCGAGCTGATTTGGGCGCATCGCCATCGACTGGCGTTGGGAATGCTGCTCATGATCGTTAACCGGCTGGTCGGCCTGGTCTTGCCGGCCAGCTCAAAGTTTCTGATCGATGACGTGATCATCAAACATCGCAGCGAGTTGCTGGTGCCGCTGGCGCTGGCGGCGGGTGGGGCAACCCTTGTCCAGGCGCTGAGTTCATTTGCCCTGACGCAAGTGCTGGGAGTGGCGGCACAGCGGGCCATCACCGAGATGCGTAAAAGTGTGCAGGAACACGTGGCGCGTCTGCCTACCAGATATTTCGACTCCACCCAGACCGGCATACTCATCTCGCGCATCATGACCGACGCCGAAGGCATCAGAAATTTGGTTGGTACCGGGTTGGTCCAACTATTTGGCGGCCTGGTCACAGCGGCAATCGCACTCGGAGTGCTCTTCTATTTAAACTGGAGACTCACCTCAATCACTCTGCTCGCGCTGGCAGCTTTTGCCAGTTGCATGGCCCTGGCCTTCAAACGGCTGCGACCGCTTTTCCGTGAGCGCGGAAAGATTAACGCGGAAGTGACCGGCCGCCTGACTGAATCGCTGGGCGGGATTCGCATCGTCAAGGCTTACGCGGCGGAGAAACGCGAGGAACTGGTCTTCGCGCGCGGCGCCCATCGCCTCTTTCGCAACGTCGCTCGATCCATGACGGCAGTTGCCGGTGTCACGGCGTTCTCCACCATAATCGTCGGCACAATCGGCGTCATTCTTATTCTAGTCGGCGGGCGTGCCATCCTTGCGGGCCAAATGACACTCGGCGACTTTTTCATGTATATGATTTTCACGGGGCTGGTGGCCGCTCCGCTGGTTGAGATTGCCTCCATCGGCACCCAGATCACGGAAGCGTTCGCGGGCCTCGACCGCATACGCGAGATCAAGCGTATGGTCACGGAAGACGACGACGAGGCGCAGCTCCAGGCGCTGGGAGCTATTGGCGGCGAGGTGGCATTTGACGATGTCAGTTTTGAATACAACGAGAGCGTGCCGGTCTTAAGGCATGTTTCTTTTCGCGCTCCTGCCGGTTCGACGACGGCGCTGGTGGGCTCGAGCGGTTCGGGCAAGAGCACGCTCATCAGTTTGGTGATGGCGTTTAATCGTCCGCTTGAGGGCCAGGTTAAGGTGGATGGTCGCGACCTTGCCGGAATTCGTTTGAAAGACTACCGCCGCCAGCTCGGCGTGGTGTTACAGGACAACTTTCTGTTTGATGGCACGATCGCGGAAAACATCAGCTTCGCTCACCCGCACGCAACCCGTGAACAGATCGTGGAAGCCAGTCGCATTGCCCACTGCGAGGAGTTCATCAATGGTTTTGCGGACGGTTACGACACTATTGTCGGCGAGCGCGGAGTGAAGCTGTCGGGCGGACAGCGCCAGCGGGTCGCGATCGCGCGCGCGATTCTGGCTGAGCCGAAGATATTGATTCTTGACGAGGCTACATCGAGTCTGGATAGTGAGAGCGAAGCCCTGATTCAGGATGGATTGCAGTCGTTGCGGCGGGGCCGCACGACTTTCGTCATCGCCCACCGTCTCTCGACGATTCGCAGTGCGGATCAAATCCTGGTGCTGGAGGGCGGGGAGATACTCGAACGTGGGACGCACGAAGAGTTGCTCTCGGCCGCCGGGCGCTATAAGCAGTTGTATGACAAGCAGTACCGGTTTGAGCGAAACCAGTTCATCAATCCGGGAGAGGACTTCACACCTGAATTGCCAAAACCTGCCAGCCCGGTAACTGACTCGGCGGCTTTGCCGACTAATTTGTGATATCAGTCTCTGTGCCTCCTCAGTGCTCTCCGTGTCTCTATGGTGGGTTTTTAATGGGAAAACCGCTCACCACAAAGACACAGAGAGCACTGAGGAGGCACAGAGAACACAAGTGAACGGCAACACTTCTAAAAATTCCGGGAGCTAACCATGGCAAATACTATCCCCCAAACTTACGCAAACCACACTCGCTGGCATTGGCCCTTTCATTTTTTTGCCTTCCCAGTGATGCTGATCAACTTCATCTGGTCCGTAGTTCAGTTTGTCATGACTCCCGGGTGGGACTCCGGGCGGTGGGCTGTCGTCTCCCTGGCGTTGTTAGTCGTGACGTCGCTCGTGCGGGTAAGTCCACTTAAAGCGCAGGATCGAATTATCAGGCTGGAAGAGAGATTGAGGTATCAGCGAATCCTGTCCCCAGCCCTCCTGGAACAAGCCGGCACGCTAACGGTTGGACAAATCCTCGCACTTCGGTTTGCATCCGACGAGGAACTGGAAGAACTGTTGAGCGCGGTGCTGGCGGGCAGACTAACCAAGCGGGCTGAGATTAAACAGGCAATTAGAAACTGGCGTAGCGATACTTTTCGGGTCTAAGCCATCCGTCTAAAGGTTTGAAGTAGCGTTCAAAGCGTGTATGGTGGTTCCACATAAGGGAGACCAAGTGACAGAAAAAGAAGTCTTACAGAATGCTGCTGACGAATCACGAAAAGCCGCGCGTGCCGGGCGGGAATTTGCCGGCCTATTAGATGACTACGCAAAATATCTGATGCAGCCAAGCTGGCGTCAGCGCGCAGACGACTCATACCGGTTGGCATTGAACAAGCTGAATGTAATAAATGAAGGCCTGGCCGCGTGTCATAAGCTCGTAGAAGAAAGCGCGGCAGCAGCCGCCGGCGATTCCCTAGACCACGCGTCGCTAAGCCAGACGGCCCTGCAACCTCCAAACGAAACCGCAACCAATCCGGAACGGACCACGGCGGAGAAGGCAAAGCCCCGTTCAATCCGGATCGCGAAAAAGGCGTCCGGCAAATAGCTCCCATTCGTCCTCCAGGACTTATTTTCATTTGCTGGAAGAAGCTCTATTCCAAATCGTGCAGGCTGGCCTCCCTTAACTCGCACATCGTCTACCTCCTCGCAACGAATCTCGCCCACGACATTATTCCTGATCCTAAAGTCTCAAATAGCTGGACTTGCTGCGCCCATCATCGAATCAAAATGTTGGCACGGTCATTGCTCAGTACCGCAAAGCGCGACGAAAGAGATCGCCAGCGGTGGCAGGTCGAATATCGCGTCGTGGCAATGCTGAGTTTTTGAAGTGTGGAGTAGAAATGCGAAGGCTGAAAATAGTTAGGTCAAAAATGCGTCGGCTAAGACTGCGCAGGTTGAAGGTGCGGAGGTTGGAAATGAAAGCAAATATCGGCAATCGAGTATCTAAAGCTTTTACGAGTGTCTTAATTCTGTTGGCCCTGCTGGCGAGCACTGTGGTTCCGGCGCTGGCTCAGACAAGACGGAGACCGGCATTACGCCGAAGAGCACCGGTCCGTCGAGTTGTTAAGCCGGTAGTGCCGGCACCCGTTTATTACAACGTCAATGCGGGTCAGATAATTCGCGTGCGAATGAATCAAAACATAACCTCTGAAACGGCACGCGTGGGCGATCAGTTTGCAACTACCGTTGTGGTTCCGGTCTATGCGAGTGGTATCGAAGTGATCCCGGCGGGCAGCGAGGTTGTCGGTCGAATAGTGAGCGTTAACCGGGCTTCGCGCAAAAGCAAAGAAGGTACCCTTGGTGTCCACTTCGTTTCACTTAGATTACCAACTGGAATAGCGCGCGCGATCAATGGCGACCTAACGGACATCACCAATTCGGAAGTGAGGGCGGACAACGAAGGCGAGGTTTCCGGCCGATCTGCAATGAAGCGTAACGTGGTCTTCATCGGCGGTGGCGCGGCAACCGGGGCCCTTATTGGAGCTATCGCCGGCGGCGGCAAGGGCGCCGGCATCGGTGCCGGCGTGGGCGCGGGTCTGGGTGTCGCGGGAGCCTTCTTTTCGAAAGGTCACGAGGCGGTAGTTAAGTCAGGTACCGAGTTTGGCGTCGTACTTAATCAGACTCTGTTACTTCCGGCGGCGAATGTTCGCCCACTCGCAAACTAAATAGTTTGCGTGTAAGAGATCGGCAACCTTTGGGTGGCCGGTGCATGGGGGCCCGCAAGCGAAGGGGAGAGCGCGGGCGGGCTTCCAAAAATTTTCAGGAGAGCGAACAGGTTATTGACAGAAAGTGACAGTCGGGAATGGCTGTCCAAAACATCGGTCGCCCCAGTAATAACGTAAGTAGGCGGCCAGAAAGAAAGCCCGTCGCGAAGGGGAGAGCGCGGCGGGCTTTCTTTTTGTTTGCGAAGCGCGCTTCAAAATCCTTGAACGATCGAGTGAATTACTGGTCTGACTATGAATCCGATCGGTATTGCGAGCAGCAGCAGAACCAGAGTGATATTCCTGGAGCGTTTTGCCCGGCCGTAATCCGGGTCTGTGGTTTTGAGTCCGCCAAACTTTACCTGCCATCGGATCAGCATCACCAAAACCACGAAGAACGTGATCTCGAATCCCAGCGAAACCAGTGGCATGAACGGGATTAAGCTGAGACCAAGGAATACCCACATCGCGACTGCCGCGGTTTTCGCATAACTCGCATCGCTATAAGACTGGTTGGCCTTGTCCTGGACTTCCGCCGCTTCAATCGCCGCCTGCGGGTCAATCGGAGAATTGCAGAAGGGACACTTCTGCATACTCTCGTTGACCATCTCGTTGCAGGTCGTGCATCTAAATGTTCTTGGTTGAGCAAACATCGTTGCCTGGTCACGACACAGTCATGTTGGATCGGGTTATTTGGCGGAGGCCTGGCGATGTTTTGCGTCTGTGACACGACTGTAATCCGGATTGAGGTAGACCAGCCGCCCGCCAACGATCGTCGCTACTGCGGCGCCCTTCATTGACCTTCCATGAAATGGCGTGTTACGGCTCTTGGATTTGGACGTCGCGACATCAAACACCCATTCACAGGCAGGATCCAGAATCGTCACATCCGCATGAGCGTTCTCCGTCAGAGTTCCGCGATCTTTCAAACCAAAAATACGCGCCGGGTTGGTCGAACATAACCTCACCAGGCGCTCCAGATCGATTATTCCCTGATGAACGAGATCGAAAGCCAAACCCACGGCAGTTTCTAACCCGGTTATACCAAACGGCGCCTGATCAAACTCGAGCGCCTTTTCATCAGCGTGATGAGGAGCGTGGTCCGTGGCGATCGCGTCGATCGTTCCGTCTCGTAAACCCTCCAGCAGTGCTTCGACGTGGTCACGGCTGCGGAGCGGCGGGCTCATCTTAGTATTGGTGTCGTAGTCAGCCAGCGCCTCGTCAATCAGGGTCCAATGATGAGGCGCCACTTCACAGGTAACCGGCAGTCCCATCTCCTTCGCGCGACGAACTGCGTCAACCGAACCGCGCGATGAGACATGCGCGATGTGCACCGCGGCGCCGGTCAGTTTCGCCAGCACGCAATCGCGAATGGCATGCACATCTTCGGCTGCCGCCGGCATCCCTTTCAAACCAAGAATCAGAGACCACCGCCCTTCGTGCATCACGCCCCCCAAACTCAATGAGGCATCCTGGCAATGGTCGACCACCGTCAGGCCAAATCCATGCGCGTACTCCATCGCTCGCCGCATTATCCCGGCATTCGGCACCGGACGACCATCGTCAGAGACTGCCACAATACCGGCATTCTTCATCTCGCCCATTTCGGCAAGCTCTTTACCTTCAGAACCTTTTGTTAGAGCGCCAATCGGGAAAACATTCGCCAGTTGCGCCCGCTCGGCCTGCTCGATAATAAAGCGGGTGACGGCGGGACTATCGTTAACGGGATCGGTGTTCGGCATTGCGCAGATCGTAGCCCAACCACCCGCCACCGCGGCCGACGCTCCACTGGCTATCGTCTCTTTGTATTCCTGCCCGGGCTCGCGCAAGTGCGTGTGAAGATCGATAAAGCCGGGCGCAACGATTAAGCCGGTCGCGTCGAATACTTCCGCGCCTGCTGGAACTTCCCGGCCTCTTTCTAGCAAGCCAACAACACGACCATCCTCGATCAGGAGATCTTTTCCGGCGTTGACTCCCTGGGCCGGATCGACCAGGTAGCCGTTGGCGATTAGGATTTTCATCCTCTGTTTTCCTTACGTTTTCCAGCTTTATTCTTGCGCGGCTCGAGTTTATCGGCATCAACATCGGAATGGCTTCCGCCTGCCAGCAGGTAAAGCACCGCCATACGCACGGCGACTCCGTTCGTCACCTGGTCCAGAATGAGCGAGCTGCTGCCATCGGCAATTTCCGACGCGATCTCGATGCCCCGGTTTATTGGACCAGGATGCATCACTATGGCGTCAGGCGCAGCGTTCTTAAGGTGCTGTGGCCGGAGGCCGTAGTGCACCGCGTACTCGCGCATCGAGGGAAAGAACGCATTGTCCTGTCGCTCCCGCTGAATTCTGAGAACCATCACCACGTCTGCGCCTTCGATGGCATCTTCAATTCGCTTCTCTACTCGTAGACCCGTTTCGACAAGCTCACCGAACTCGGCCGGCACCATGGTACCCGGACCAGCGATGCTGACTGTCGCGCCCAGCTTCGTGAGCAGATGAATGTTTGATCTAGCAACCCGCGAGTGAAGCACGTCGCCGATAATAGCGACCTTGAGACCTTCGATCCGGCCTTTATGTTCGCGAATAGTTAATGCATCGAGTAGCGCCTGGGTGGGATGCTCGTGTGAGCCATCACCGGCGTTCACAATTGGTGCGTTACCCATTCTCGCCAACTGCTGTGGCGCTCCGGCCATCGAATGGCGCACCACAATGCAATCCGGCGACATGGCTTCCAGATTTCGGGCCGTATCCAGCAGAGTTTCGCCTTTGCTTACGCTGGAAGTGGAAACGCTCACGTTGACGGCATCGGCGGACAGGCGCTTGGCGGCAATCTCGAATGATGTTCTGGTTCGGGTTGACGGTTCAAAGAAGAGGTTTATGACGGTGCGGCCGCGAAGAGCCGGCACCTTTTTAATGTCGCGCCTGGAGATCTCACGAAAAGTTTCGGCTGTATCGAGCAGGTGTGTGATCTCGCCTGCTTCCAGCTCGCGGATGCCCAATAAGTGTTTGCGACTGAATACTCTATCCATGAAGATCTTTGCCTGGTCTTTAGTCTTCGGTCTTTGGACTTTGGTCTTTAGTCTTCGGTCTTCGGCCTGTAGTCTCTTAATTTCTTACAAAGACCTAAGACCAAAAGCCCAAGACCATTTGATACAAAAAAAGCGGCCATCGCTGGCCGCTGTTGCTTACGTCGTTTCTTCGGGAGGCCGCTCGACAATTACCACGCCCTCTTCTTCATCAAACTCCTGAAGCATTACTTTGATAATCTCGCTCTTCTTCGTTGGCACTAACTTGCCAATGTAGTCAGCCTGGATAGGGAGTTCGCGGTGCTCTTTGCCGCGATCAATCAGTACCGCCAGTTGCACGCGTCGCGGCCGGCCAAAATCAATCAACTGATCCAGCGCCGCCCTGATGGTGCGCCCGGTGTAGAGCACGTCATCGATAAGAACTATATTGCGATTTTCAATATCTCCCGGCAGGTCTGTGCGGTTTACAATCGGCTTGGCACCGACTGTCGAGAGATCGTCGCGGTAAAGCGTTATATCAACGATGCCGACGGGAGGCCGCTCACCTTCCAGATCCGCAATCTTATCAGCCATACGTTCCGCCAGAGGAACGCCTCGGCGGCGAATACCAACGAGATAAAGGTCATCAGCGCCGTGGTTTTCCTCAACGATTTCTGAAGCCAGGCGGGCCAGCGCGCGATTGATTCGCGGGCTATCCATGATGCGCGCTTTCTCGATGAAATCCATCTGGCGGATACTAACAAGAACAGTAAACAGTGACAAGCGATGGGTCACAAGTGGGGGTGTGTTAATTTGTAGCGGAGATAAAAAGCGGGAGAAGTCGGGGAAATGCAGCTCGGCAAGTCTCCAGTCTAGCTCCCGCGATGTCCAAAGCGTCGGGTTCCCGATGTCTGGGCAGTCGGCTTATATCACACTAATCAATGTGCAGCTGTGACGAAACTATGTGGAATTATGCAAGAATTCTTTTTAGCGATGCAGGCTTAACGACTGGAAGGTTGTTAACTAAAAAGATAGAATCAGGCACGCTAGCCACCTGTCACTTATGACTTGTCACTGCCTTTAATGCTGTATCGCTCATTGCTGCGTCCAATCCTGTTCCGCTTGCCCGCAGAGGCGGCCCACGAGCTGGCGTTGCATTCCCTTTCCTTTTCACCACGTCTAACAAAGACTTTATTAGGCGACCGGTTCAGACGCAGCCCTTTTGGGAAACTGCGCCGTTTTGGGTTGACGTTCTCCAATCCGGTAGGCATCGCCGCGGGGTTTGATAAGGATGGAATTGCACTCGACTCGCTTGCAGCGCTTGGCTTTGGTTTCATTGAAGCCGGAACCGTCACTTATCACCCTCAACCCGGCAACGTAAAACCTCGTTTATTCCGGCTTCCATTGGATAAAGCACTCATAAACCGCGCCGGCTTCAACAACGAAGGGGCGAAGGTTTTTGCAGAGCGGGTATCCCGGCACAGACCCGACTGTGTTCTGGGAGTTAGTATCGGAAAGAGTAAGAACGTCCCGGTTGAGAACGCGGTCGAGGATTACTTGAAAAGCTTTGAATTGGTCCATCCGGTTGCGGACTACGTGGCCGTCAACGTTAGCTCCCCGAATACACCGCGCCTGCGTGAGCTTCAACAGGCTGAGCAGCTCGACGAGTTGCTGCGCGTGTTACAGTCGCGCAATCACGAATTGGACGCTGAAGACTCAGGCCATGGTGCTCTCCCAATTCTGGTGAAGCTTTCTCCGGATCTCAGTAACGAAGAGTTGCAGACTATTGTCGAAGTGGCTCAACGACATAAGGTCGCCGGCTTAATTGCCACCAACACTACCACCGGTCGAGCCGGACTTCGGACACCAGCCGAAACGGTTCAGGCTTGTGGTGAAGGAGGATTGAGCGGCGCTCCGATTAGACTTCGGTCCGCGCAAATAATAGCTACACTCTACAATCTTACCGGCGGCTCGATGCCTCTGATTGGTGTGGGCGGAATCTTCACCGCGCAGGATGCCTGGGAGATGATCAGTGCCGGCGCCAGCCTGGTCCAGGTGTATACCGGTCTTATCTATGAAGGACCATCCATCGCTAAAAAGATAAACGAAGGGCTGCGCCGGATCATTTCGAGCGCGGGCATGGTATCTCTGGACGAGGCAGTAGGCTGCCGGGCGACAGAAATAGCGAGGTGACTAATGCTGAAGGTGCTCCCGAATAACTCTCTTAAGGAGGTCATATGACGATGAAGAACAAACTAATTGTAGCCCTGGATGTTGAGACGTCGGCAGACGCGCAACGGCTGGTGGACACGCTTCGCGGAATCGCGGGCATGTTCAAAATCGGTTCGCAGCTATTCACGTCTGCGGGTCCTGAATTCGTTCGAGAAATCGTGAGTTCAGGAGAGCGAGTTTTCCTCGATCTTAAGTTTCACGACATTCCAAATACGGTGGCGGCGGCCGGCGTTGAAGCAATGCGTTTGGGCGTATCCATCTTTAATGTGCATGCAGCAGGAGGCAGTGAAATGATGCGACGGACTGCCGGCGCTGTGACTGAATCAGCGTCAGCTGAAGGGCGGACGCGGCCATTGATTATTGCAGTCACTGTTCTAACCAGCGCGGATCAAATAATGTTGAATGAAGTAGGCTGGAGCGCTACGCCGGAGAACATGGTGAGGCGTCTGTCGTTGCTGGCAGAGACCGCCGGTATGGATGGAGTGGTTGCTTCGCCGCACGAGGTTGGTATCGTGCGTTCCACTGTAAAGACGCCGGGCTTTATCGTAGTTACTCCGGGTGTCCGGCCGGCGGGGGTGGCCCTCGATGATCAAAGCCGCGTGACGACGCCTCTAGAGGCGATTACCGCCGGCGTTGATTATCTGGTGGTGGGCCGGCCCATCATCGAAGCGCCTGATCCGGCCAGGGCGGCGTTGCAGATTATTGAGGAGATGGAAACTGGTTCGACAGGCAACATCGCTAAAGTGAGGGAACTGGGAGTTTCATGATGCGTGTATAAACTGCGGCCACCGGCCCGGCAGGAAGGCGATCCTTGCGATTGCCGATTGGCAATTCTAGATTGTCGATTAGTTCTGCAATTTGCTCTGCCTGCATTTTGAATTATGATTCAATGATGACCCATAGGTTGAAACTCGCGACTGTCTGGCATTTGTTTGTTATCGCATTGGTCCTGGGAGCGTTTGCTTTACCATCCTTCGCTCAAAATACAACTGATGTAGTTTCCCAGCCATTCTCGCCCGCTCCTTACAAGGTTGGTGAACGGCTAACTTTCAATATCTCATTTTCAAACTTCATTAGCGCGGCCCACGTCGAGATCCTGGTGGCCGGTCGCGGTACGTTCTTCGGTCGCGAAGGAATTCAATTAAAAGGCCATGTTGAAACCAACGGCGTGGTCAACGTGGCGTTGTTTGCCATAAACAACGATTACATTACTTACGTTGATCCGACAACTGGCTTACCTTTTCATAGCCAGCAGATTGTGAGGACAGCTGCACGCGCCGCGGAGACGTCAGCCGAATTTAATCAGCCGGCAGGAGCTTTGCCCTCGGAAGAAGCAAATGAGTTTCCCGGTACCTACGATTTTTTGTCTGCGGTCTACCGTATCCGGGCCCTGCCCCTCAACGAAGACGCGACTTACAACCTATCCGTCCGCAGCGAAGCCGAGACCTATCAAGTTGAAGTCAAAGTGAAGGGACGGGAGATCATACGGACCAATGCTGGCTCGTTTGACACGATCGTTACACAAGTGCGCATAAGAAACACTTCCGGCGCCAATGACTACACCACCAGGGTTTATTTCGTTAACGATCAAAGGCATGTGCCGGCTCTTATAACCGCGAAAACTTCTGCAGGCGAGATACGCGCAGAACTGGCCGGATCAGAATTTATTTCTACCCCGCGTCCTCCGGCCGGCCCGAGCCCGACTCCGGTGCCCGGAGAAACACCGAAAACCGGCGCAAACGACCGCGGATTAGAAGGCGTCCCCTTTAGAGTAGGGGAACAATTGAACTATCAGGTTTATCTTCCCAGCATTGCCGCGCCGGTCGCACGAGCGACGTTTCAAGTGCGCGCGCGGTCGAAGTATTCCAATCAGGACGGGGTGTTGTTTACGGTCAACGCCCAAACTTCAAATGCTCTGCAAAGTTTGTTTGTGGCAAACGATACAATCAGCTCCTACGTCAATCCCCAATCACTCCTTCCCTTCCAAACGGAGTTGAATTTGAGCGAAGGACGCACGCGAGTCAACACCAAGCTTACAATAAACCAGGACTACGGCAGGGCCACTACTGAGAACGGCAATCGCATCGAGATTCCAGTGGGCACTCACGACTATCTTTCATTCTTTTATGTCCTGCGGACGTTTAATCTAACGATTGGCAAGGCCAGCGCAGTATCGCTCCTGGTGAACAACAAACCGAAGACCGTCACCCTCACCGCCTTGAAGCGAGAAACAGTCCAACTGGGCTCGCAGTCGATTCCAGCTATTCAGGTATCGATCACTACTGATGACGCTCAACCGGACAAGTTTCAGTTGAGGGGTTGGCTCAGCGATGACCGCCGGCGCTTACCGCTGCGACTCACTGCGATAACCAAACTTGGACCGATTCGCGCTGACCTGGCAATCATTCCCGTTATAGGTCAATAGAATCGGTTGCGACATTGTAGGGGCGGCACTCCGTGGCCGCCCCTCTTTTTGGTCTTTCAAAATATGTCACACCCCAACGGACGGGCGGCACTCCGTGGCCGCCCCTCTTTTCCGTTCTTTTAAATATGTCACACCCCAACGGACGGGCTGCACTCCGTGGCCGCCCCTCTTTTTGGTCTTTCAAAATATGTCACACCCCAACGGACGGGCGGCACTCCGTGGCCGCCCTTCTTTTCGTTCTTTCAAAATATGTCACACCCAACGGAGGGGTGGCCACGGAGTGCCACCCCTACAAGATTGGCCGCAATCTTTCCTTTGGGGGGTTTTTGAAATTGAAAACTGTTTTCAATTAGTCTATACTCCGTGATGGCTTAAAGGCCCGCCATCTTCAAAGTAATCTTAGAAAGTAGTTCCCATGCTTAATTCCTTCATTATTGTTCTTCGCGAAGGCTTTGAATCGTTTCTGCTGGTCGCGGTAATTCTCACTTATCTCCGGAAGTCAGGACAAAAATGGCTTAACTCCTCCGTTTATCTGGCCATTGCCATGGGACTTGCGGCCAGCGCAGGCCTTGGCTACCTGTTGGTGTCCGGCGTGGATGAATCGCATCTGCAGCAGATATTCGGTCAGAAGATCGGCGCTTACGCGGGCCAGTTTTTGGGAAATGAAGCGCTGCGCGAAGGAGCGCTGGGCTTAGTGGCGATGGTGATGGTTGGCACACTCGTAATTCATATGTGGCGTACCGGCCCGAAGTTGCGCGAACGTATGCATCACCGCCTCGGTGAAATGTCGTCACGAAGCTCCCGTTGGGCCGCGCTGGCTGGAGTCTTTCTGTTTACTTTTCTGATGATCACCCGCGAGGGTATGGAGACAGCATTGTTGTTAATGCAGGTGCGCGACTCCCAACTGGTGACTGGTGCGCTCCTGGGTATCGCCGCCGCCGGGTTATTTGCCTGGGGCTGGGCCCGTTTTGGTCACCTCATAAACGTGAGGAGATTTTTTCAGGTTACCGGTATCTTTCTTTTGCTCTTCATGCTGCAGGTGGGCATCTATTCATTTCACGAGTTTTCCGAAGCCGGCCTGCTTCCAAATAGCGAAGTGCTTCATGCCGCGACCGAAAAGTTTTCGCCTGATGGACTCTATGGTAAATGGTTTTCGCTGGTGATGATTTTAGTTTGTGCGCTTTGGCTAGCTGTCGGTTGGGTTGCTGATCGCATCAAAACATCGAGGCGAGAGGATCTGAGATTTAGGCAAGCCTGACTGGCTTGCCGCTGAAGTAACAGCAAACAACCCCGCAGCGCAAACTGCGGGGTTGTTTTTTTTAAGTGTGATCAGTCTATTTGTTTGCGTGGACTTTAGGACGGTTCGTGAATGACACGTCCGCGTCTATTGCCGCTCCTGACGGGTTATAAACAGTGGCACAGCCGATATAGCCGGGTCCGGAAATCCTGTTTGTGATCATCTTGTCGTTGTTACCCACATCCGAGATTCCAGCCTGGTACGAAGTGTTGAAACACTGATCATCTGAGATGGTGTTGTTCACGGCCTTGATATTCGTCGCAGTGACAGGGGCTGAAAAGTCGGCCGCGAGATTCGTCAGATAAACACCGACGTCGTTGTTGGTTAACACATTGTCATTGACCTTGGTGTTGACCGTATATGGACAATCATTGCCATCCGGACAGGTACCGTAACCAGCTCCGCCCACGACCAGAATGCCGCCAGAAGCTGAACCGTCGCCCGGAAAGCCAATGTAGGAGTTTCCGGAGACTCTATTGCGCATCACGGAGGCGCTCGCGCCGAAACCTACCTGGATGCCGTTCATGGCGATAAAACTAACGTGTCCGTCACCCGTCACGGTGTTGTCCGAGATAATAGCCTGCACTCCAGTGCCGTTGGTCACGATACCGCCCTTTTGATAGGCGGTGATTGTGTTGCCAACAATCCGACCGTTCACACTGCCCACGTCGAAGAACGCGCGCCAATATATTCCTACACCATGCTGGGTGCCATTGTGAGGCGACTCCCCAATATCGTGAATATTGCTTGAGAGAACGTCCACCGTCACATCTCCGGCGTCGCCGTTGGCTACAACCCCAAAGTAGTTGGCGCCGAAAATCTCGGCATTCTTAACTACGCCTCGCGACCCGGGTCCGTAATAGACACCGATGTTACAGCCGGTTGCATTTACTACACCCGTTACTGACGTCGGATTAATCAGTGCCGCCGTCATGTTAATACTGTCGCGAAAAAACCCGGTGGGCGTGCAAGCCGGCGTCGCCTTCGTCCTCGGCGGCGTGATTGATACAGCGGCTGCCAGGGCAGTCAGGAGGATACTCACGAAAACCATTCTTCTCATAAATTTTGCCTTTCAGGAATTCGAATTGACCGCCTGATTGAATTCAAGCCGTCAGTGGGAGGTCGCGATTCGGTTTGAGACCGACGTGCTGGCGAGACAAACTTCAACGCCAGGGGGCTTTACCAGAGTATGGTCGTGACGTGGATAGGAAGCGCTGAAGCAAAGCGGGGTGAATCCCGAGGCTTATCGTCCCCAACATCACACGCTACCGTCCGGGGTCCGCACCCTATCCGGCGGTGTGCTACAACTGTTAAGCGCGCGTACTTTATGTAAATGCCTACAGCGTGTCAATCCGTCAACACCTTAGCTATCAATTTGCCGCCAGAGTTGTACATCGTTGAACCCCCAGGAATCTCTAATGGTTCCAGATTGGCCCGCCAGGATACCGAGCCTCCAGACAAAAAGGCGAGAGGTTCAACCTCTCGCCTTTCGTTACTTCGATGAAGGCACTTAGCCTCCCGGTGGTCCGCAGGTCTGGACTACTTGCCAGCATTCACATACTGAATGCAATCGCCCTGGTTCTTGAAGGTACTACCGTCCGCTCGAACACTCGTGGCCCATCCACCGTTCTTACACTGATCCTTGTTCGTCGGAACGTTGCCACCGATGCAGACGCCACCCGGGGCCGGTGAGATTAGCCACGGCGCATAATTGACGCCAGGACCTACTTTGGCGCCGGTCCCGCCCGGATTACTTGCGGCAGTGGGACCGGTAGGACTGTTCCACCAGTTGCATTCGCCGTTAACCGGCCCCCCGCTGAGGGCTGGATGAAGCGCAATTCCGAAAGATGCTGTGGTCAGGTAGAAATTGTTGTTATGGACCTGAGCCGTCGCCAACGATGGGTTGGCTTCGAAAAAGACCGCAACGTTGTCCAGACTCGAGTTGACTAAATTGCTAAAGTCGTTGCCATCAACAATGACTCCGGGCGTGTTGGCTTCCAGCCCCACCGCGTGTACCCAACCTCCGCTAATGAGGTTATTTATAGTGTTGCCCCGTATCTGTAGGCCGGAATTCGAGGTGGAGCCGTTTCCATTGTTTATCGAAACTCCATAAGCCCCGCGGGTGGTGCTGGTTATATTCGAAATCGAATTGTCCTTTATCAGGATATTCTGGCTCGGATTAGTTGAAGTGGAGTCGCCGATCGTTACGCCTTTCGCAGAGCGGTTGCTCTGAACGTTTTTCATCTCATTGTTCGTTATGCTCACGTTATCCGGGCCGGCTTCCAGATAGACCGCTTGAGCTGTGCCGTTACCCGAGGTATCCGGTGTGGTTATTCCATCCAAGATGTTGTTGGTGATCACAGCATTATTTCCGGCCGTCTTCACCGCAATCCCGATGGCGGCAGAAACTGTAATCGGATTCTTCAGTGTGAATCCATCGACCGTAACGTCAGCCGCCTGGATACTGATGACGGGATTTGCTCCGATGAGGTTTGCGCCAGTCACAGTGGATTCGGCGGCTACTCGGCCCCGTGCATCGACGCCAGACTGCGCGCCGTTGAGCGTGAGACTCCTGGGAATCGTTATGTTCTCGGTATAACTTCCCGGGGCCACATTGATTGTGGCGCAGCCAGGATCGTTTACTGCCGATTGAATCGTCAGGTAACTGCCACTGGGTACAGAACAGGTTGCCGGCGCTGCTTTGGTTTTGCTTCCGCCAAAAGTCATTACGACTAATACTATTGCGAGGGCCAATGTCGCTAGTGCGACCAGGTTTCTGAGGTTCATGGGCATCTCCTTTGAAATTGTGTGGGAGGTCGTATCGGTTCTCGACCAGCATTCCGGCGGGACAGAGCTAACGCCAGAGCAAAATATTCAACTGAGCTAATCGTGGTGTCGGTCAGGACATTGAAAGCGGCAGGGAGGAAGTGATCCCGGGGCCTTGTTCCTTTAACACCACACGCTACCGTTCGGGAGTCCGCACCCTTTCCGGCGGTGTGTCACTAACAAACTAGAAAGTGCGCGTACTTTATGGGAATACCCTGTTTGCTGTCAAATCACTATGTTTGGTCAGCTTAGGATTGCTTTTGATGAAATAAATAGAGGCGAGAGTTTTACTTCTCGCCTCTATCTATCCAATTGAAAGCCCAGATAGCCCTCAAATGTTCGCAAGTCGGATTACTTGCCGGTATTCGTATACTGTATGCAATCACCCTGGTTCTTGAACGGGGAGCCATCGGCGCGCTTCACGTTGTTGTAACCGCCGTTCTTGCACTGGTCCTTGTTCGTCGCAACCTCGTAAGGCTCAAAGTCATAAGTTGTACCGTTGAAATTAACCAGGTCGGTATAAACATCATACGACGGGTTGAATGTCCCGATGTTGACACCAAAACCCACCACTACTGCGCTGGGACAAATGGCTTGAAGGGTTGCCAAAGAATAGAAGGGCGGACCCCCTGCACCTGCGACCACGGTACACGTACCACTGCTATAGTTTCTTGATGACCAGAACTGTCCGGCATCCACATCCCACTGCTGCCAGATATTAGGAACAATCACCGGAGATGGTGTGCCGGTTCCGTTGTTTTGATAAGGCTCAAAAACGAAAGTGGTGAACCCGGTACAGCCACTTGGATTAGCTGGAGTCGGAGGAGTCGTGAACCCGCCTAAACAAACAGGCAGTTGGTATGAAGGATCCGCATACAGAGGACCGCTTATTTGTCTGGTGTAAAAGCTAAGCTCGGTAACATTTGCCAGCGGAGTATTCGCAGCGTGCAGGTACTGGGCTTTTGCTGCTGTCGTGGCATCTGTAGTCAGTTGAAGTGCGCCGTTGCCGGCAGGAGCCGAGGCGTCGACCACAAAATTTACATCTCCGCCTGGTCTGGTGTCTGCCGTACTCCAGCCTTGTTGGTTGGTGGGAGTCACAACAATGGTGCTGGCGGCCGAAAAGGCAGGCGTAAGCGGTAGAACAACCATCAAGCCTAAGGTCGCCATCAGGGCGAAGGCTAGAATCCAAGTATTTCTTGATTTCATTTATCTGTTTTCCTTTCAGTGAAAGAGAAGGGGCAAAACTGTGCGTCTGCTTCCATCTCTGGGTTTGAAGCGGGAGGCGTTAGATACGTCAACTTCGCGCTCAGAAATTCGAATCGTTAACCGGGATGCAGGCAAACTAATGCCAGAAAAATATGCGCAATAAGAGTGTGGGGGTTTGGGACGATAAAGCGGAAGGGAAACACTACCCCAAATCCTTGTCCTGGTTGACCTCTCACACGCCACCATCCGGGGTCCGCACCCTATCCGGCGGTGTGCAAAACTACATCTGTAAGTGCGCGCGTACTCTAGGTGAAATAAGCGGCGTTTGTCAATTACCTGTCTGCCCACCAAGAAAGGGCGATGCCGACAATCAGCCTCGCCCTTTTGGTGCGGCTAAACTGCGCGGCTCGATAACTTTAATCGAGCCCGACTTATGAGTTCTGACGAGTTACGGTTTGAGTTGAACATTCCCTGACTCAATGGTTTCGAGCGGGGCATCTGACTGGCTCATGGCCTGGCAGGCCTGAGGGTCTCCAGTGGTGTTGGGATCATCATCCCAGAAGAATGCCCTGCTGATCCTGTCTTTGCCTCTTCCAGGTTCACCATTGTCCTGAACCGAGAAAAAAACGGCGTCTACAAGACTTGGATCGTTGGTCCTTCGGGTGGTGCCACCGAAGAAGGCAACGTTTCCAACGACTTTCATGCAGGAAATGCTTATTTGTAGTTGATAGCTTCCATGACCATTCGGGCCGTCGAACGCCGGATTATGCAGAACTGCATTACCCTTTACGGTTCCGCCTGCACCGACCCTTGCACTGAAAGAAAACTGCCTTCGGACTGGGTCTCCGTTTTCATTCAGAACCAGAAGCGTACCTTCACCATTTGCAGATTGGGCAGATGCTTTGGCAGCCATACCTATTACACCGCAAACTGCCAGCATGATTGGTAAACCAATTGTCGTCATTCTTCGTAACATTCTTCATTCTCCTTCGATTTGAGGTGGTGACCAGTTCGGACGCTGGCCGGGCGAGAATGGGGTCTGGGACGCCCCATCCTGTAAGAAGACTTCGCTACGATTCAGCTCCAGTGGTTATCTGTATAGTAAAGCTACACCAGAGCGGATAAGACTCGCGACGCAATAAATCGGCGTCAGAGAGTTATCATTCGGTACAGAAATCGCGGGGTGTTTTGAAGAGGGTAGGCTAGATCAAGTTTTGATCTCAGCGCCTTACTTGTACCACCACACGTTACCGTCAGGAGTCCGCACCCATCCGGCGGCGTGTACCCTATGATCGTTAGATTTCGCGCAAATCTAGACAGCTTGTCTGAAAATGTCAAATCAAGATTGCTCGTTGAAGGGTGAGCGTCAGATCAAACGAAACAGAAAAACAACGTTGTTTAGTGGGTAGTCTCACCGCTTCTGGGTTTCGCATTCGCCTGGAACTGCTTCGCCAGCTCGCGCTTGAGGAGTTTGCCGGTAGGCCCCTTAGGAATCTCGTCCACAAACCGCACCGTCTTCGGGCATTTGTAATCTGCCAATCGCTCTTTGCAATAAGAAATAACCTCGTCCGAGCTCAAGACCATTCCATCCTTCAACACAATGAAAGCCGCTACTTCTTCGCCGTAGAGCGAATCCGGGACACCTATGGTTGCGGCGGCAGCCACCGCGGGATGTTGGTACAGGACCTCATCGATCTCGCGTGGGTAAATGTTTTCGCCGCCGCGAATAATCATGTCGCTCTTGCGATCGACGATATAGAAGAACCCATCTGCGTCGCGATACCCGATGTCACCTGTGTGAAACCAGCCACCACGAAATGCCGTCGCAGTAGCTTCTTCATTCTTGTAATAACCTTTCAGAATATTCTCGCCGCGGAGCACGATTTCACCCAGCTCTCCATTAGCCACTTCCCTGTCCTCTTCATCAACGACTCTCATCTCGTTTCCAATCGCCAAACCGCATGAGCCGGCTCTTCGTCGTTCGTCCGGAGGATTGAAAGTTGACCGACAGGTCGACTCAGATAGCCCGTACCCTTCAATTACAAGGCACTTGAATGTCTCTTCGAAACGCTTTAAGACTTCGGCCGGCACCGGGGCCGAACCGCACATGGCAAAGCGAACCTGGTCGGTTTTCAAACCCGGCGGAACTCCTTCAGGATACGTGGTCAACAACATCGAGAGCATCGTTGCTACGGATCCAAATGAAGTGACGTGGAAGTCGGAAACGATCTGCCAAAATCGCGATGCTGAGAACCTGGGGCTGACTACGCTCGATGCGCCGGCATACAAAGCCGCCATGGTTGTCACCGAGACCGCGTTCATATGAAACAACGGCATAACACTCAAGAGCCGATCGTCCTTCGTAAATCCCAGCCACTCGCTTATTTGCCTGGCATTTGCGATTAGGTTGCCGTGTGTGAGCAGACATCCTTTAGGTTTGCCGGTAGTGCCGGAGGTGTAAATGATGATGGCTTCGCTGTCGAGATTGATATCGGGCGAGCTTGAGTCTACTGGACTTGAATTGTCCGGCCCGGAATCAAACTTTCCGGTGGCGGCCGCCTCATCGTCAAACTGTATGACAGCTTGCAGAGCAGGCAGCGAACCTCTGATGCTTTCGATGATCGGCAAAAAATCAGAATGGACCAGGAGTGCTTTTGCTTCAGAATCCGAAATCACAAATTCGATCTCGTGGGCTTTCAGCAAAGAGTTTACCGGGCCGGCAATTGCGCCGAGTTTCCAACAGGCAAAGTAAGCAATCACGTATTCCGCGCTGTTGGGCATGAGCAAACTCACCGCGTCGCCTTTCCCGACGCCGTGATGCACTAACAACCGGGCCGCCCTGTTTACCGCTGCATTAAATTCAGTATACGAATAGCGTCGGCCGTCTGCCTCTGAAATCAGGAAGCGTTTATCAGGCGTGGCGCTCATTCGTTGTTCGAGCAACTGTCCCAGGTTTGAGGGGCCGTCTCCGGAAGGTTTGACCGGAAGTTTTGCGGCAGGTTTAGCAGTCATTTTCTTTACCTGGCTGTCATTCAAGCAGTTCAGAGTTTTAGCTTTAGCTTGCGGGTGACGAAACGGCAGCCTGACGGCTGAACTCTGAACTTCCGGCTTTCTTCAAGTAGTCGCGTCGGCTGTCTTGTTACAGACCCTATGTTATATTACGGTTTTGCTTGAGTCATCCGCATAAACTATCTAACAAGCTCCGAGTTTGTCGCTTGTTTCAGTCTAACTGTCGACGAAACCTGAGCTATACACACAAGGCTTTCGGACTAATGCATGGATACGTATCGTAACTTCATCGACGGAAAATGGACCGAATCGGCATCGTCTCGCACGGTCAATAACGTCAACCCGGCAAATACGGACGACATAATCGGAACAGTGAAGCAGGCCACGCGCGATGAAGCCAGGCGTGCGGTGGAGTCGGCTGCGGAAAACTTTCCCGGGTGGCGCGCCACGCCTGCGCCTGAGCGCGGTCGCATCGTTGCGCGGGCCGCGCGCTTGATGGAAGAGCACAAGGAAGAGCTGGCCCAGATCCTGACCAGAGAGGAAGGCAAGATACTCGCCGAATCGCGCGGAGAGTTGCAGCGTTCGATCAACGTGGCGGAGTTTTGCGCTGGTGAATCACGGCGAATGAACGGCGAAACGATTCAGTCTGAGCTGCCTGCAAACTTCGCTTACACAATAAAACAACCGTTAGGTGTTGTTGCCTGCGTCACTCCCTGGAATTTTCCCGTCGCCATTCCGGTTTGGAAAATCTCACCAGCACTCGTCGCCGGTAACACGGTCGTGTTCAAACCTGCCACGCTTACTCCCGCAACCGCGATACGGATTGTCGAAATATTTGCGGAGGCCGGAATCCCACCCGGAGTTTTGAATCTGGTGCTGGGTTCAGGGTCGGAAGCTGGAGATGAAATTATCAATCACCCGGCCGTGAAGGCAGTCTCATTCACCGGCTCCAACGAAGTGGGCATTCGTTTGTATGAAGAAGTGTCCCGCCGCGGTGCTAAGGCCCAATGCGAAATGGGTGGCAAGAACCCGGTCATAATCATGGAAGATGCAGATCTCGACGTCGCGGTCGAATCGACGGCGCAGGGAGCATTTGGGTCGTCCGGCCAGCGCTGCACCGCTACCAGTCGGGCCGTGGTAGTAAATTCTATTGCGGACGAGTTTGTTGAGCGGCTGGCAAAACGCGGCGAATCGATGAGAATCGGCGATGGGATGGATCCGAATACGGAGATGGGTCCGAGCGTGGACGAAAGCCAGTTTAAGACCGTGCTGAAATATGTCGACATCGGACGCGAAGATGGGGCCACGCTCGTTTGCGGCGGTTCGCGGGCCACGGGCAACGGACTCGACAGGGGCTTTTTCGTGAAGCCGACGATCTTCGATCGCGTGACTCCCGATATGCGTATTGCGCGCGAAGAGATTTTCGGTCCCATACTGTCTGTGCTGCGCGTGAAAGACTTCGACGAAGCGATGCAGGTGGCGAACGACACTGAATACGGATTATCCTCCGCAATCTTCACCAATGATGCCTCGCGGATTTTCCGTTTTGTTGATGAGATAGAAACGGGTATGACGCACATCAACTCGCCTACCACCGGCGGCGAGGCGCACATTCCGTTTGGCGGAATCAAAGGCACCGGAATTGGCGACCGCGAACAGGGATCAACGGCTCTGGATTTCTACACCGAGCTTAAAGTGGTATACGTCGACTACACCGGCCGCAAGCGTGAAGGAAATCTCTATTAACTATCGGCCGCGGATTAACCCGAATTACGCGAATCTAAACAGCTTACTCAAAAACAATTAGCCGCGGATTTACGCGAATGAACGCAGATCTCGCGAAATTTCAGAAAGACTCTTCACTTCACCTTTGATTTTGACCTCAACCCGTCTTCCCTCACCGGCTGCAAGACTTCTTGCTTCCTCCGTCGCCATGCGATGTCCCGTAAGGCTTTGTGTTTTCAAGCCACCATCCTTCTAATTCACTCTCTACTTCGCCCGCTACGCAGAACATTTAACGAAAGAAGGTTCAACTGATTTCGCTCCAGCGGAGCGAGATGTTTATAGCAACGACGTACCAAAAAGACTTCTTCGCTCCGTAGGAGCGAAATGTTTATAGCCACCACCGCTTTTACAAAACACTTCTTCGCTCGGTAGGAGCGAAACGTCTGTGCGCCTTACTCAACCCTTAGGAGGATCGTAATGGCCAATACTTTCTCACAAATTTACATTCAAACCGTTTTCGCAGTTAGCAACCGGCTGTCACTAATCAAACCTGAATTCAAAGAAGACCTCCATAAATACATCACGGGGATAATTAGAAATCAGGGACAGAAGTTAATCTGCATCAATGGCATGTCGGACCATCTCCACATTTTGATCGGATTGAAGCCCTCGATAGCGTTGGCGGATTTAGTGAGGGATATCAAAGCCGAGTCATCAACCTACGTAAACAAGAACAAATGGATTCGCGGAAGGTTTTCATGGCAGGAGGGCTACGGTGCATTTTCTTACGGCCACTTGCAGTTGGACACGATCATTCGCTATATCCAAAACCAGGAGAAGCATCATCGGCGACGAACGTTCAAAGAAGAATATCTCGCGTGGCTCAAGAAGTACGAAATTCCGTTTGAAGAGAAATACGTTTTCGAATTTATCGAGTAGATTACGGGGCCCCTCTTCGCCCCAATCGGGGCGAAAAGTTTATAGACCAGATGGTAGAGAATAACTTCCTCGCCCCGTAGGGGCGAAATGTGCTCAGTTAACATTTCGCTCCTACGGAGCGAAGAGTTGACTTGAGAGCTTCCGGTGCTATAAACATTTCGCTCCTACGGAGCGAGGAACGTCATGTAGTCTACGGTGGCTATAAACGTCTCGCTCCCCACGGAGCGAAGAGCATTCTGTGGGAGTACGGGTCCACCTATAAACATTTCGCTCCTACGGAGCGAGGAGCATTCTGTGGGAGTGCGGGTCCACCTATAAACATTTCGCTCCTACGGAGCGAGGAGCATTCTGTGGAGTGTCTTCCGGCTATAAACATTTCGCTCCTAACGGAGCGTAAATCCGCGGCTAATATTTCTTAAAATCAATCTGTTTATTTCGGGAGCTTCTATGAAAACGCTAATCAAAAACGGCCGTGTCATCACTGCCACCGACGATTACAAAGCCGACATTCTGATCGAAGATGAAAAGATTTCCGTTATCGGAGCCAGGCTCGACATGGAAGCTGACAAGGTTATTGACGCCGCCGGAAAGCTCGTTATTCCCGGGGGCATCGATCCTCATACACACATGGAGCTGCCATTCGGCGGGACGCAAGCTTCCGATGATTTTCTCACCGGCACGCGCGCTGCTGCCCACGGCGGCACAACCACCATTATCGACTTCGCGGTGCAGTACAAAGGAGAGTCGCTCATCCAGGGCATTGATAACTGGCATAAGAAAGCCGAAGGCAAGACGGCCATCGACTATGGCTTTCATCTAATCACGACCGAGCTGGAAGACAACCAGATTGAAGAGCTGCACACGGCCATGGACGAAGGTGTGACCAGCTTCAAAATGTTCATGGCCTACCCCGGCGTTTTTCTGGTTGACGATGCCACCATCTTTCGCGCCATGTCTGCCGCAGGCGAGCGCGGCGGCTTGATTTGCATGCACGCGGAAAACGGAATCGTCATAAATGAAATCATTAAGCACGCCCTCGCGAAGGGCCACACCGCGCCAAAGTATCACGCGCTAACTCGCCCTACTGTCGCCGAAGCAGAAGGCGTGCATCGAGCGATAGCGATCGCGGAAATGGCCGAGTCGCCGGTTTACATCGTTCACCTGTCGTGCGCCGATGCCTTGAACCAGGTTCGCCAGGCACGTGATCGAGGCATACCGGCCTTCGCGGAAACCTGTCCGCAGTATCTCTTCCTTTCACTCGATAACTATGACGAACCTGGATTTGACGGCGCGAAATATGTAATGACTCCGCCGCTGAGGGACAAATCGAATCAGGCGGAGTTGTGGAAGGGTTTGAAGATGGATGACCTTCAGGTTATCTCGACCGATCATTGCCCTTTCTGCATGAAAGAACAGAAAGAGCTCGGACTCAACGACTTTACGAAGATCCCCAATGGCGCGCCCGGCGTTGAGAACCGCGTGCCCCTGATCTACAACGGCGGGGTGGTTGAAAATCGCATCAGTCTTAATCGCTTTGTTGAACTAACATCAACTGCCGCTGCCAAGATGTTCGGATTATTCCCGAAGAAAGGCACGATCGCTGTCGGCTCGGACGCAGACGTCGTCATCTTCGATCCTGAAAAGGAACAGACACTTAGCCTGAAAACCAGCCACATGAACGTGGATTACAACACATATGAAGGCAAGAAGATTCGTGGCGTGGTGGAAACTGTTCTATCGCGGGGTAAGGTTGTGATTGAAAACGGTGAATACAAAGGCAAGCCCGGGGATGGCCAGTTTTTGAAACGCGGGACTTGCGTAGCAATGTAGAATGCAGGCAGAAACAATCGATGAAAGACGACGACCTAAATAACTTCCGCCAACAATGCGAGCGCAGCCTGCAGCGGAGCGTCGCAGAGCGTATGCGCTATGGATTCTGCTACGTCTACAAGCCCGTAATGGACGACGCTCCCTGGCGCTCGTTCGATTCAACCGCCGCTTACCGCAAGTGGTGCCGCGAAAATCTACCGGATTACCTCGGCTACGGGGAGCCGGACTCGCTACAGAAAAAGATTCTAGATGCCGCGTGATCAATTTAATCCCGCCCAGGCTCAGGAGGTTGCAGCGGCCTTCGCTACACACGGAGTCGATTACATGTTTATTGGCAAAAGTGGCGCCATCCTGCTCGGCTACCCGGGAACCACGCAGGATGTCGATGTGTATCCCCGCAAGGACCCAGAGAACGCTAAACGAATAATTGACGCGCTGAAAGATCTGGGATTCACCCTGGACCCCGAGCTTAAGGATGAGATCGTTCGAGGAAAAGACTTCGTCCAATTGAAGTCGGGGCCTTTTGATATCGATTTCGTCTTTGCGCCTGATGGGATTGAGAGCTATGAAAAAGCCAAGAGTCGAATGGACACTTCTAGTGGGTTTCCAGTCTTGAATATCCGTGACATTATCGCCAGCAAACGCTCCGCTGGACGTCCCAGAGATGCCGTTGAGTTGCCCTTGCTTGAAGCTTTTCGGGAAGTCTATGAAAACCGCCCAAAGTGAACGTCCATTCCAAAACATACGAAGGCAAGAAGATTCGAACACGCGACAGGAGGTTTCGATGAAGAATCGCTACTGGGCAAAATCATTAGTCCTCGTCCTTGTGCTCTGCCTTACCGCACTGAGCGCGATTGCTCAGGCTGAGAGGCAAGCTACTATCGACGTTCAAGGATCAGCCGACGTGAAGGTGGTGCCTGATGAGGTGTTCATAGCCTTTGGGGTGGAGACTTCCGATCCGAGTCTGAGAGTTGCCAAAACGCAGAACGACGAAGGAGTGAAAAAGCTACTGGCCCTGACGAAGGAAATGAGCATTGATCCGAAATACGTGCAAACGGATTTCATTAGTATCGAACCCTGGGAACATCAACTGAACGATGACAAGCGAACCGTGCGAGTGGAATACAGGGTGCGCAAGAACATCGCGGTCACGCTCAAGGACGTTCCCAGGTTTGAAGAGTTGCTGTCGCGAGCGCTGGAAACGGGAGTCAATCATGTACACGGTATCCAGTTTCGGACGACCGAATTGCGCAGACATCGCGACCACGCTCGCGAGATGGCATTGCAGGCAGCTAAAGAAAAAGCGGCCCTGCTCGCCGGAAAACTGGGACGTCAAATCGGGCCGGCCCTGCGCGTCAACGAATATAGCGGCGGAATGTATTCACCTTACGGTTGGTGGGGGGGCCAGGGCTCATATTACGGCAGTAACACGATGGCCCAGGTGTCCAGCCAGTCCGGCGACGCGGCCAACGCTGAGGGCGCAATTGCCCTGGGTCAAATTACGGTGACGGCCACCGTCAGCGTTTCATTCGTGTTGCTGTAAACGTGGGTCGCAATGTGATTCAAGGCGACCAGGTAGCCTCCCAAAAATGAATCGGTCCAAGTGCTCGAGCTGCGGGCTGGTTAATTCAACTGCGGACGAAAAGTGCCGCCGTTGCGGTGCGTCGCTTGTGGACCAGCCGGCACCGGAGTCTGGCGAATCTAATAGTGACGGAGTCAAACCAAAACGAGGCATTGTCCGCAGGCTGATTTGGATACTTGGCACTACGCTCATTCTTTTATTTGCCTGGTATCTATCACTGCTGGCCAGTTCCAACCGCCTTGGTTATGATCGCCAAAAGACCGTGGACCACGCCGTTATGGTTCTGGATCAAAAAGGATTTGGCAAAGAGGCCTTCGTTCTCAAACACCTGGTGGCCTACCGCGACACGGATAACTGGTGGAATAGATACGTAGGCCACCGCGATGCTTACGCGGCCACTAACTTCCCTTTTGAGATAATCACCCTGTACCCTGAATTCTTTGAGAAGACTGTAGACGACAACGAAAGAGCGGCGATACTGCTACACGAAGCCTGTCATCTTTTCGGCTCAGGCGAAGACTCAGCTCTGGAACGCGTTTGGCGCGAAAAGCAGAAACTCGATTGGACTGAAGCGAAATACGGTCCTATATCTGAAGCCTGGAACAGTACGAGACGATTGACCATGAATCGCCTTCCAGAGCTTTTCAATTGCGGTACTGAGGGGCAATCAGACTGTTTTCAATGATTCTCCGACTTCTGCTTGCCGTATAGTCGATGTCAACGATCAATTCCGATATGTCCTAATTTGGTGTGTTTCTTTGCGCACCTTTGCGGCTCTTTGCGTACTTTGCGATAAGAAAGCCTATCAAATATTAACCGCAAAGAGCGCCAAGAACGCGAAGGTCACGCAAAGAGTTAACAACTTCAGGAGAGCGTGGTGGCCGTTAACAACCCAGCCGAAGTTATTGAACATCCGGACGGTCGCGTGGAACTACGTCCCGAAGCCGCGCAACAGATTAAAGAAAGTCCGCTCTTCAACGAGGACCTGGCCCCCGTTCCGGTAGAGAAGCGTAACTGGACTACGTACAACTATGCAGCGTTGTGGATTAGCATGGCCCACTGCATTCCCACGTACATGCTTTCGTCTGGATTGATCAGCGCCGGCATGAACTGGTGGCAAGCGCTGATTACGATCCTGCTTGGCAATGTTATTGTTCTGATTCCCATCCTGCTCAATTCCCATCCGGGTACCAAGTATGGAATTCCCTTCCCGGTTTTCGCACGCGCCGCTTACGGAACGTATGGTTCAAACCTGCCGGCGCTAATGCGCGCGATTGTCGCTTGTGGTTGGTTTGGCATCCAGGCATGGATTGGCGGCGAGGCGCTCAACACTTTCTTCGCTGCCATTATCCCCGGATGGAAGACTCTCCTTGGCGGTCCAATTGCCGGACACATGCTTACGGAGTGGCTGTCGTTTCTGCTTTTCTGGGGACTCAATATTTACATCATTTATCGCGGAATGGATCTACTACGTAAAGTTGAAAACTGGGCGGCGCCTTTCGTTCTGGTGATGACTTCGTTGCTACTGGGCTGGGCGATTTGGAAAGCGAATGGCCTTGGCTATTTGCTGACGCAACAGAGTAAATTCCATAGCCTCAAAGAATTTTGGCCCATCTTTGTCCCGTCTTTAACTGCAATGGTTGGATTCTGGGCCACCCTCTCGCTCAACATGCCAGACTTCACCCGCTTCGGACGCAGCCAGCGCGAGCAAGCCGTTGGTCAGGTTGTGGCGCTGCCAACCACGATGACGGTATTCGCAGCAATGGGCGTGATGATTACTTCAGCTGCAGTCGTTATTTATCCGCACATGAAACCGGAAGAACTATGGGACCCGATGAAACTGGTCGGGCAGTTTCACAGTGTGGCCGTGATCGCTATCTCGATGTTCACCGTGGTAGTGGCCACGCTGGCAGTCAACATCGCTGCTAATGTGGTTTCGCCCGCCAACGATTTCGCCAACGCCTTTCCAAAATGGATTTCGTTTCGCACCGGCGGTTTGATCACCGGCATTGTTGGAATCTTGATGCAGCCGTGGCGATTGCTCGCCGACCCGTCGGGTTACATCTTTGCCTGGCTGGTTGGTTACTCGGGCGGTCTGGGTTCGATCGCCGGCGTGCTGATTGCTGACTACTGGTTAGTTAGAAAGAAGCGGCTTGCGCTTCCAGACCTCTACCGCACCAGAGGAGTTTACACATACAATAGCGGCTGGAATTGGCGAGCTGTAGTGGCCACCCTGATCGGTTGCGCCCTTGCATGGATTGGTCTGATAGTGCCGACCCTGCGACCGCTCTACGATTATGGATGGTTTATCGGATTTGGCGCTGCCGGCTTGACTCATCTGCTATTGATGAAGCTTTTTCCTTCGCGGCTTTAAAGCGGAAGCTGGTTTTCAAGTAAGCCAGGAGACCAATAGGACCTATTGGACCTATCGCTCCTGTTGCCCTGCTCGCGTTTCTTTTGCATTCAACGAACCGGCAGAGACGTTATCTGCTGTTAATTAATCAACGAGGAATCAATCATGCCACGCACAGTTAAATGCGGACTGATACAGTGCACGAATGCCGCGTCCACCGATTTACCCATTGATGACATCAAGCGGCTTAACATCGAAAAGCATTTGGGTCTTATTGACCAAGCTGCAAAGCAGGGCGTGCAGATTCTCTGCATGCAGGAGGTGTTTACCACCCCCTACTTCTGTGCGGAGCAGCAGACGCGCTGGTACGAGGCCGTGGAAAAAATTCCCGATGGGCCAACTGTGCGACTAATGCAGGAAGTTGCGAAAGCTCACGGGATGGTTATTGTCGTGCCCATCTATGAGGAAGAGATAACCGGTATTTACTACAACACGGCGGCGGTAATCGACGCGGATGGTAAGTATCTCGGCAAATACCGGAAAAATCATATTCCACATGTAAACCCGGGGTTCTGGGAAAAGTTTTATTTCCGGCCCGGCAATCTCGGATACCCCGCTTTCGATACCGCGTTTGCCCGCATCGGAGTCTATATCTGTTACGACCGCCACTTTCCCGAAGGGGCCCGCGCGCTCGGGCTAAACGGCGCCGAGATAGTTTTCAACCCTTCGGCCACTGTCGCAGGTCTTTCTGAATATCTGTGGCGAATAGAACAGCCGGCTCACGCCGTGGCCAACGGATACTTCATTGGCGCAATCAATCGAGTCGGACACGAGCAGCCCTGGGACATCGGCGAGTTTTACGGCCAGAGTTACTTCTGTGATCCGCGCGGGCGGTTCATTGCTGAAGCACCACGCGATCAGGATGCCCTGGTGGTTGCCGATCTCGATCTCGACATGATTCGGGAAGTTCGCAATACGTGGCAGTTCTTCCGCGATCGACGGCCGGATACTTACGGGGCTTTGGTAGCAGATTGAAAAATTGCCGCTTGCCAAATGTCGAGTTCAAATCTATTTTCGGCCTTAGCCAATTCTGTGGCTCTTGAAAAAGGGGAGATCATTCCAGGAGGATAAGACGATCCCCGAAATCACACGAACAAAAGATCTTTTCGTGTCGGTTCGTGTGATTTCGTGGATCGTTCTTAGTTCTCCGCAGTCACCCAGGCTTTAGCCAACTAACGAGGAGTTAACCAATGGATCTATCGATCGTCGTAAATGGAATGACCTTTCCTAACCCGTTTCTGCTGGGCTCCGGCCCGCCGGGAACAAACGCGCGTGTGATCGCCAAGTCTTTCGATGCCGGCTGGGGCGGCGCGGTGGCGAAGACCGTCAGTCTCGAATCCGCGAAAGTAGTAAACGTCGTTCCTCGCTACGGCAAACTGCGTTCGAAGACTTCCGGCGAAGTGATCGGATTCGAAAACATCGAGTTGATCTCCGACCGTCCGATCGATGTTTGGCTGGACGAGTTTCGCCAGGTCAAAAAAGAGTACCCGAAACATATTCTGGTGGCCTCGATCATGGAGGAGTATGAGAAGAGTCGATGGCAGGAACTCACGCGCATGGTGCAGGACACCGGCGTGGATGCCTTCGAGCTAAACTTTTCATGCCCACACGGGATGACTGAACGCCGGATGGGTTCGGAGATGGGCGAGCATCCCGATCTATGTGAGGAAGTTACCAGTTGGGTTACCGAAGTTTCCAACATTCCCGTCTGGGCCAAGATGACTCCCAACATTACCAACATCAAGGAACCATCGCTGGCCGCCGTGCGCGGTGGCGCGGTGGGCATCTCGGCCATCAATACGATTCTTTCGGTAATTGGAGTGGACCTTGATACTCTCCGGCCAATGCCGACAGTGGAAGGACACACGGTACCGGGCGGCTATTCTTCTCAAGCGGTCCGCCCGATTGCTCTTCGCATGGTCAGCCAACTCGCGCTGGGGCTGCCGCAGGACGTTTCCATCAGCGGCATTGGTGGAATCGAGAATTCCCACGATGCGCTTGAATTCATGTTGCTGGGCTCCTCAACCGTTCAGCTCTGTACCGGCGTCATGCTCCACGGCGTAAAGATGATCGATGAGCTAAACGAAGGTCTCGAAAAATTCATGGTCGACAAAGGGTTCAATTCGGTCCAGGAGATTGTCGGCAAAAGCCTTGGCTATTTCTCAACTCATATGGACCTGGTGCAGAAAATGAAAGCGGCCAAGCGCGCCAAGGCAGGCGAAGCAAGCCGGGACAATGAATGGGCACAAAAGGACATCACCGAGAAAACCGCTGAACTCACATCCAATTGACCGGCACAAACCCGGCTCGAGCCTCATCAACGGATTGGCCAGAATGTGTTCGCGGGTTTTGGGAAAGGACCTGACGCATCAGTTCGCAAACACCTTACAGTCCCTTCAGTTTTCAGCATCCGTACGTATCGGCTCACAACCGCGCTCGCATTGTCAGCGTTATGCTGACAGTCAGCGCGGTTATTAGCTTTGGGTCGCTGCTGGTTTCACTACTCCAAGTCTTCGTTCCCAGACTGGCCTTACGTGAAGAAGAAATCAACGACCCGGAAACGCTGATCGTAGCCCTTTTGCAGGTCGGCTTGGGGCTGATGCAAGTTGTAGTTTATATCGCGACAATTGTGGCGTTTCTGATGTGGCTTTACCGCTCTTACGAAAATCTGCCGAGCTTTGGCGTGCGCAGAAACAACATCAAGTACTCTTCGGGGTGGGCGGTTGGCAGCTTCTTTATTCCGTTTGTGTCACTAGTCGTCCCGTACCGTGCAGTTAAAGAACTGTGGAACAAGAGTGTGCCGAATTCGGGCCAAATGTTTAGTGACCTGGGACCACCTGGCTTTTTTCCGTTGTGGTGGGCCTTCTGGTTGATTTCCAATTTCGCCAATCAAACCTACTTTCGTTTATCGTGGCGAGGCGACTTGACGCCTGAGATTGACGCGATGCTCGGAGTGGTCACCGGGGTCCTTGATGTTGTGTCGGCCATTCTGGCACTGCTGGTAGTTAGGGAAATCGATAAGCAACAGACTGAGAGTGCGAAGTTAATTCCCCGTGAGTTGATAAGCCCAATGCCCCCGCCTCAGCCGACTCCTGAGGCAGCGTAAAGCTCAGCAAGGAAGGCTGCTCGTCAAATGCGGCCGGCCGAGTTGGTTGCATAAAACTCCGCTCCCTAAAGAAAAGTTAGTGATTCGCCGCAACCTGCTATAGAATGCCGCCCGCCATGTTGCCCCAGACCGCATTTTCCCCTATTTCCTCAATATTGCGGGATCGAAGATTCGCACTCGTTTACACCGGCGGAGTGGGACTGCAGCTTGGCCTTAGCGCTTTAAGTCTTCATCCCTGGCAGTGTCCGATTTTTAGTACTACCGGCGTTCCGTGCCCGGGATGTGGCTTGACCCGGGCCATCATGTTGCTTTTGCAGGGCGACCTGCGCGGGTCAATTCATTTTCATGCGTTTGCTCCGATCTTTCTTTTTCTTAGCGTGGCCGTGGTTGCTGTGTTGTTGGTGCCTAAAACCATCAGCCGGCCAATAGTCCAAAAGGCAGAGCTGTTCGAACGTAAAACTGGACTCACCGTCATTATTCTTTCCGGTCTAATTCTGTACTGGCTGGCACGACTGTTCTTCCTGAATTCGGCTTTCGTCCAGCTAATTCGAGGGTAACGCTTGGCAAGTTCAACTAACCAAAAAAACTGGAGGACAATAGAATGGCTGGAGGATTAATGGGCATACTTGCGCTGTGTGTGGGGCTTGGATCTTTGATCTGCTTCATCATCGTCCTGATCAAATTATTCCAGAACGAGGGAGCGCTCAAGGGAATTCTGGGATTGATTTGCGGTCTCTACACTTTCATCTGGGGCTGGATCAACGCAGACAAGCTGGGTATCAAGAATATAATGTTGATCTGGACTTTGCTGATCCTGGTGCAACTGGTTCTGAATTTTGCTTTTGGCGCCGCGATGATCCCCTACGGCGCAGCACCGACCAATGTTCCCTAGCAATAAGGAAATCAAGGATGATTGGCGGCGGAGGTCCTGAGGCATCCGTCGCCAATTGTCGTTTTCGTAGACTCGATTAGAATTCAGCTACTACCGGCGCGTGATCTGATGGTCGCTCCCAGGTGCGCGGCTCTATATCAATCCAGGTATTCTTGTTTGCTGTTACCAGGGGCTTGCTAAGCCAGATGTGATCGATCCGCAATCCCATGTTTCGGCGAAAGGCTCCGGCACGATAGTCCCACCAGGAGAATTGTCCTCCCTCTTCGTGATGAAGACGAAAAGAATCCGTAAACCCCCAACGCTTTATTTCGTCGAGCGCGGTGCGTTCAGCCTGGCTGCACATAATTCGTTCCTGCCATAGTTGCGGGTTATGAACATCGCGGTCCTCGGGCGCCACATTGAAATCTCCGCAAAGGATAACCGGCAAATCTCGCCGGTAGTTTTCATCCAGGAAGGACCGCAGGCGTTTCATCCAGTCAAGCTTAAACTCAAATTTCTCTGAACCAACCGACTGGCCGTTCGGAATATAGACATTCACCAGGCGAACTCCATCCAGTGTCCCGGCAAGTAACCGCGCGTGCGCACCCTCCTCATCCTGGTAGTTGCCTCGTTGCACATCAACGCATTCCTGGCGCGCGAGAATGGCCACCCCGTTATAAGTCTGCTGGCCAAACACGCTCGCGCAATAACCGATTCGGGAAAACTCTTCAAACGGAAATTTATCGTCGGTGCACTTGGTCTCCTGCATGCAGAGTACATCCGGCTGGACGCCCTCGAGCCAGCGGATTACATGTGGCAGACGGGCGACAATTGAGTTGACGTTCCAGGTCGCGATCTTCATATGGTTTTGATCCTCGTAACGTTAACGTCTCAACTGCGAGGGGCGCAAGTATTGACGTCGAAGTCGGGGCAGTGTTGGACTCAGGCAGCCTGTAGATTTTCCATATATCATTTGACATTTCTCATGTCATTGAAGACATTGGCTCGAACTCATGATGTGCTAAACGAAATGCGTTGGTTTGAAATGACAAATTAGAAATGTCAAATGATATATGGAAAATCTGTTCTTAGTTTTCCTGCACGCCTTCGCCATTATCACCCGACGATTTGAACATTCGAATTCGGATCTGTTCTATACTCTCCTGTTGATGCGAAACACTTATGACGAAAATCAAGCCTCTCAAAAAACTCGTAAATAAAGCGCGGGACCTGCGCGATAGTCACCAGGAGCGACATCGTCCGACAGGCTTTGGTTTCGCACTTGCCGACAGTATTGACTATCTGCACGCCGCACACTGGAAAGCCGTTACCGCCAACAACTCCCTCTTTTTATCACCTGAATACCTACGCGTTCTCGAGCAAGCGGGACCGGATAACCTGCGACAGCTTTACGCGCTAATTTTCAGGGGACGCACAGCTGTGGCCGCCGTGGCAGCGCAATGCGTCACGATTTCGCTCTCGCGCGTGACCCAGAAGCCCCGGAAAGGAAAAGCAGCAGCACCGCTTGAGAAGCTCCAGGAGAAGATGCTCGTCTGCGGCAATCTGCTTTCCTGGGGCATGCATGGAATCGCCTTCGCCCCGAAGGAAGACACAGCAGCGCTCTGGCCCGCGGTTGCGGAGGCACTCTACCGTCTCCGCCGGGCCGACAAGTTGTTCGGCGATACTGATCTCGTCATGGTCAAAGATATCCCCGACGCGCACGCCGCAGGCGCTTCAGCTTTATCAAGGTTCTCTTATCGTGAACTGGAAACCGAGCCCAACATGATGCTGGATATTTCGCCCAGCTGGCGGACCTATGAAGACTATCTGGCGAGTTTGACTTCCAGATATCGCAAACAGGCGAAAGAGATCAACAAGGATGTCGCGGCGGCTGGATTTCAGGTCGAACTTCTAAGTGGCCCGGGCGACGTAGCACGCCACGCCGAAAGTATTCACGAACTGTATCTGCAAACTCATCGCAACGCGCGCGTCAGACTGGTAACGCTGTCACCGGCATTTCTTCCGACGTTGGCGGAGCAGCTGGGCAAGGATCTGCGCTGCACTATCGTAAGACGGGACGATCAACTGTTGGGGTTTGTGACTACGGTTCGCGATGGCGAAACGGCGGTTGGGTATTACATCGGCTTTGATAGGAAGGCCAACGCGGAGTTTCCCATCTACTTCCGTTTGCTTCAGGCTGTGGTTGACGACGCCATTAAATTCGGCAGTCGGAACCTTTCGCTGGGACGCACGGCCCTTGAGCCGAAAGCGCGTCTCGGCGCTCGACCCGACCCATTCCGCATCTGGATTCGTCACCGGATCCCTATGCTCAACATGCTCGTGCGCGCCCTACTCCACACCATCTCGCACCACGATGAAGCGCCCGAACGAAACCCGTTCAAAACAAACTAACAGTTCGCGTTACACCACCTATCACAGTGTGACGATCAATCCAGCCAGCAATGCGCCGCGCCTGGGGATGTCATCCAGAATGACGTGTTCATGGTTAGCGTGCGCGCCCGCGCCGGCGATTCCGAGTCCATCAAGAACGGCCGCCCCTGCAGCAGCTGCGAAGTTGCCATCTGACGCGCCGCCAACCTGAATCTCGCCCAGTTCGAAGTCTAGTTGATGAGCGATAGCCCTGGCCTGGTGATAGAGACCCAGGACCTTTTCATCGCGTTCCATTGGCGGACGATTAATTCCCCCCTTGACGATTAATTGCACGCGCTCGTCAAAAGGACGTAAGTTAAAAATTTCCTTTTCGATCCGCGTAGCCTCTTCGGCACTGCTGAAACGCACATCAATTTCCGCCCACGCGGTCGCCGGAACTACGTTTGAAAGCGTACCACCATTGAACACGCCGACATTGATGCTGATGCCACCCGATGTCCAATTAAATGAATGCAGTCGTTCCGTTTGACGCGCTAACTCAAGAATTGCGCTGGCGCCTTTCTCGGGTTCGAGACCGGCGTGGGCAGCACATCCACGCGCTTCAATCGTGAAGATCCCGGTACCTTTTCGACCTGTCTTGGCGCTACCACCATTTCCCGGTGGCTCCAGCACCAGTACCGCGCGCGCCCGCCGCGCTACCGCTTCCACCAGCTGCTTTCCGGTTCGGCTGCCCGTTTCCTCGTCACAGGTCAACAGCAAAAGCACTGGACGTTTGGGCTTCAGTCCGGTTATGACGCAGGCCCGTATCACCTCAATTGCCAGGGCACAATTGGCCTTCATATCGAAAACGCCCGGACCGTAAGCTCTGTTAGCTTCGACCCGCCAGTTACGTTGTTTCAGAGAGCCCCGAGGATGAACTGTGTCTGTATGTCCCAAAATAATAATTGGTTTTTCGCGCGAATCACCGAACGCGGTCACGCGCAGATGTTCGCCATAATTTTCACTGGCAACGCGTTCAATCGTTAAGTCTCCGCCAATCCCCGAGGCAGCGGCAGCCAGTAGTGAGACTACGGCCTTGCTTCCCGCCTCGTCGCCTGACGGCGATTCCGTCTCAACCAAGGCGCGCGCAAATGCAACGATCGCCTCCTGACGGCTGAGGAAGTAGTCCTTCAATGCAGTTGCGTTTGAAGTGGAAAGTTCCATGGTTTACTGAATAGCATTGTCCGACAAAGCTTTTAGGCTTGTCTTGAACCTGCGAACCAGGTTTCCACCCCGGAGGGGTGTAATGTTTATAGCCCAGCGCCGACCTAATCACTCCGGCGCCGTTCGAAGGAGCGGAGCTCAAGTTTACTGATACCGTCCAGGTTCATTCCGCTCCTCCGAACGGCGCAGGGTCTTTGTTGTGCTTCCTTCTATAAACATTGCACTCTTAACGGAGTGAGGACCTACGGCTGGAATGAAGCTCTGTCCAACCAGCTATTTTTGTCCTGTTGATGGTCCAATTACTCGACTGGAATCTCCTTTGGCTGTGGTCACAATCGCACTCGGCAATCTCTTTGTTTCCGGGCTCAACTGATCGTTTCTTTTCTGACGGTCAACTTATCAATTCTTGAGAGGTTAACTTCGAACCCGATTCCCGGTTCGTTAGGCGCCTCAATCGTTCCGTCGGCAGACACTGTTACCGGCGGCTCAATAATGTCCTCATGCCAATATCTTGCGCTGGCCGACACATCGCCCGGTAGCGTGAATCCTTCAAGGGTCGCCATGGCGATGTTGTGCGCGCGACCTATTCCGGATTCAAGCATACCACCGCACCAAACAGGTATTTGATGCTCCCGGCAAACCTGCTCAACCTCTTTGGCCTTTGCGTGTCCGCCTACCCGGCCAAGTTTTAGATTCACTATTCGACATGAAGTCAGCGCAATCGCGTGCTCGGCATCTTCGCTTCCGTGAATGGATTCGTCCAGACAGATCGGCGTCTTGATCTGTTTCTGAAGTTCCGCATGATCGAAAATGTCGTCGTGGGCGAGAGGCTGTTCGATCATCATCAGGTCAAACTGGTCCAGGGCCTTGAACAGAGCCACATCAGCCAGCGTGTAAGCAGAATTCGCATCTGCCATTAAGCGGATATCTGGAAATCTTCTGCGTACCTGCTCGATAATGTTCACGTCCCAACCCGGCTTTATCTTGATCTTTATCCTTTGATAGCCGGCGGCCAGTTCCGTCTCAATCTTCTCGAGCAGCGCCTCTGGCGTGTTTTGAATACCGATGGACACGCCGCAGGAAATATTCGTCCTGACGCCCCCAAGATGTTTCCAGAGTGTCAGCCCCGCTCTTTTTGCCTCCAGATCCCAAGCAGCTATCTCGATCGCGGCCTTTGCCATGCGATGCCCACGCACCGGTTTCATCAACGATAGGATCTGACCGGCACTTTCAACGGTTTTACCCAGAACCATGGGAGCAAGAAATTCTACAAGCGTGGCCCAGGCACTTTCGGCCCATTCATCGCTGTAGAACGGACCCTCTCCGGCGGTGCACTCCCCCCAACCTTCGGCCCCATCTTTATCAACCACGCGCACGAGGACAATCCGCCTTTCAGTGGTGCGGCCAAAACTGGTTTCGAAGAAGTGGATTAATGGCAGGCGAATCTCGCGCAGTTCGACCGAAGATATGATCACAGATACCGGACCCCATGAAAGATTTTAAGCAATAAAGATTGGGCCAATTATGCCCATGGTTGGCGCGTTTGTCAGCCTGTCCTTTCCAACATCACCGTTAAACCCTGTTACCATGCAAAAACTCTGGTAACCCTCCATGCGACGATGCAAAAAACCAAGCATCTTGCCTTGACCTCATGCAAGAATACTGGTAAAAACTTCACGCATTCCTAAGGTTAATCTTCTGGAATTCCATCCCGGAAAAAGTGTGCGGACTTTTAGTAACTAGTTTGAAAGGACCTAACTATGCCTAATGCCCTCCGGTCCGCTTCGCGGAGCCGTCTGTTTATTGCCTTAATCGCAGCCGTATTTGCCACGTCGGTACTTTTACACCAGATGTACTTTGCTCGACGGACACAAGCGGCTTCCTCATCGATAGTCATTAGCCAAATATACGGCGGGGGCGGAAACGCGAGTTCTATTTATAAAAACGACTTTATCGAGATTTTCAATCGTGGAAACACAACGATCAACCTTACCGGCTGGTCAGTGCAATACGCAGCAACTACCGGGACGTCTTGGCAAAAGACAGACCTGTCCGGCTCCCTCGCGCCAGGACGATACTATTTAGTCCAAGAGGCAGCCGGCGCGGGTGGCACAACAAGCCTGCCGGCACCCGACGCCACCGGAGCCATTCCTATGAGCGCGACGGCAGGAAAGGTGGCGTTGTTAAGCACCAATACGTTGATCCCAAGCGGAACATCATGCCCAGCGGCGAATGTCGTGGATATAGCCGGCTTTGGAACAGGCACAAACTGCTTTGAAGGAAGTGGACCTACGCCCGCTCCCAGCAATACGAACGCCGTCTTCCGCGATGACGCCGGATGCGGAGACACCGATAATAACGCCGCGGATTTTGCGAGCGCGACGGCTCCCGTTTCGCCGGCAGCAGCCGCCCCTCGCAACACCTCAACTGCAGCTCATCCATGCACAGCCGGAAACAATCCGCCATCCATCAATACCCCAGCAAACCCAATCGCGACTAAAAATCAGGATGATCCACCGTTCACTGTTAGCTTGAGTGGCAGCGACGACGGTGGCATTTATTCCTGGGGTGCGACCGCAGGCACGGGCATTTCCTCTGTGATTGTCAGCGGAGGTCAAGGAACTGCGAACGTAACTTACTCGGTCACTCTGCAAGCTGGTTTTTCCGGCACCGCGACATTTACAGCGTCTCTCTCAGACACCGTGAACCCGCCGGCCACGCAGGCAGTGAACATCGCAGTAAATGGGGTGGTGCCACCTGCTCCTGTAGTGATCAGTCAGGTTTACGGCGGGGGCGGAAACACCGGCTCTACTTGGAAAAACGATTTCATTGAGCTCATCAACCACGGCAGTGCACCAGTTAACCTGAACGGCTGGTCCGTGCAGGTTTACTCGACAACGACTTCCACCTGGAACGTTACTCCGCTTACCAACTTCACGCTACAACCGGGTGAGTATTACCTGATCCAAGAATCTCAGGGAGCAGGTGGCACCGACGATCTGCCAACGCCCGATGCTATTGGGACCATCACTGTGAGTTCAACTTCCGGGAAGGTGGCGTTGGTAAACAACACCACGACTTTAACGGGGACCTGTCCTACTGGTTCCGGGATAGTCGATTTCGTCGGCTACGGCACAACGGACTGTTTCGAAGGTTCAGGAACAGCTCCGATACTCAACAACACCACAGCCGACTTAAGGGCAAACGAAGGCTGCTTTGACACCAACGACAACGCCAACGATTTCGCTACCGGTGAGCCAACCCCACGCAACAGCTCGTCACCAATACACGATTGCACGAGTCTCTCTGGCTACGGCTCGGCGAATCCCAGTTCGGTTCCCCAGGGAGGCAGCACCACCCTGACTGTTCACGTCGCGCCTGCTCAAAACCCGACCAGCAGCGGCATTACTGTGACCGCTAATCTCTCTTCAATCGGCGGATCGCCGAGTCAGTCTTTCACAGGCGGGCCAAACACTTTCACCTTCAATGCCATAGTGTCGCCGAGCGCAACGCCGGGGATAAAGTCTCTACCTGTGACCATCACGGATGCTCAGACTCGCTCATTTGGTACCAGTATTGTAATGAGTGTCCTGCCAGTGGTTCCCGATCACATCACTATCAGTCAGGTCTACGGCGGCGGCGGGAACAGCGGCGCTACCTACACGAACGATTACGTCGAACTCTATAATCCAACGTCGTCAACTGTGACCGTCACCGGCTGGTCGTTGCAGTATGGCTCAGCCACCGGCACAACCTGGACCAACAAACAGCCCATCGGCGGATACATCGAGCCGGGGCAGTATTATTTGGTTCGCTTGGCTTCAGGAGGTGCTAACGGCGCGCCGCTACCGGTCACTCCAAACATTTCAGGTGGCATAAACATGTCGGCCACCGCCGGCAAAGTGGCGCTGGTCAGAAATTCCGATTCACTCTCCGGTGGTTGTCCACTGGGCACCGATCCAGACGTTGTTGATTTTGTGGGTTACGGCTCGACCGCAAATTGCCACGAAGGCAGCGCCAACACACCAGCACCCAGTAACAGTACCGCGATATTCAGACAAGGTAGCGGAGCCACGGATACCGATCAAAACGGCGCCGACTTTACTACCGCGACGCCGAATCCGCGCCGCACCGCGCCCATCGTCGAGTTGGGTCCCTGGGTCGCCGGTACTGATCCGAACACTGACGGCAATACTGTTCCACATGACGCCAGTATTACCGTCGACTTCAGTGAACCGGTCGATATCGTCGGTGCCTGGTACAACATCACTTGTGTAAGCACCGGCTCGCATAACATTGCGACAGAGGCGCATACGAATGATTTCAAGACTTACGTAATCACTCCAAACATTAACTTCCAGTTCGGAGAACAGTGCACAGTCACGATTGACAAGAACAGCGTTCACGACCAGGACACCGACGACAGCGGAGCAGACACCGACACCCTGTTTGCCAACTATGTCTGGTCGTTCACCGTAGTCGGCGCGGGAACTCCGGCGCCTTATCCGCCCAGCGTCCATCTGACGATGGGAAATCCTTCGAATGCGACTCCGTCACTGGGCAACCCAAACAACTATCTAATGGAGAAGCCGACCTACTCTCTCTCCTATAATAGAGATAAGGGCACGCCAAACTGGGTGAGCTGGCATTTGGATCCCTCGTGGTACGGCACCTTGGCACGCGTCGACACGTTCCGACCCGACCCGGCAGTTGATCCAACCTGGTACCGCGTGCAGGCATTCGATTACTCCCTCTCAGGCTTCGATCGCGGGCACATGACGCCCAATGCAGATCGCGACAATCAGAATCGCATTCCGATCAATCAAGAGACTTACTTGATGACGAACATGGTCCCACAGGCGCCTGACAATAATCAGGGACCATGGGCGAGTTTTGAGGGCTATCTGCGCACCGTGACTGATGGCGGGAAAGAGGTCTACATAATCTCCGGCCCGGTAGGCGTCGGGGGCACCGGTAGCAACGGCTTCATGACATCCGTCGCTAATGGCCATGTGACGGTTCCATCGAGCACGTGGAAAGTCGTATTGGTTCTACCGCAGGGCACGAACGATGTCTCGCGCGTGGATTGTTCGACAAGAACAATCGCTATCCTCATGCCCAATACGCAGGGCATTAGGTCTGACCCGTGGGAGAATTTTGTGACTACCGTCGACGCGGTCGAACTCGCGACCGGCTACGACTTCTTCTCAAACCTCCCGGAACCGATCCAGCGATGCGTCGAGGCGGGCACCAACGGCAATAATCCTCCGCTGGACACTGACGCTGACGGTGTGCCGGACACCACGGACAACTGTCCGACTACACCTAATCCCGATCAACTCAACACTGACGGCGACGCTCAAGGCAATGCCTGCGACCCAGACGACGACAACGACGGTGTCGCTGATACTGCCGACAACTGTCCGCTAACCGCCAATCCAGGCCAAGCCGACTTCGATCACGATGGCCTTGGTGATGCCTGCGACCCAGACGACGACAACGACGGTGTGGCTGATGGATCAGACCTTTGTCCGAACACTCCGGCAAACACGCAGGTAAACGCCGCTGGCTGTCCTGACCAGGACGGCGATGGTGTCGCCGATACCGGCGACAACTGTCCCTCGACAGCCAACGCCGACCAGGCAGACTTCGATCACGATGGCATTGGTGATGCCTGCGACCCAGACGACGACAACGACGGCGTGGCTGATGGATCAGACCTTTGTCCCAACACGCCACCTAACACTCAGGTAAATGCCGCCGGCTGTCCCGATCAGGACGGCGATGGTGTCGGCGATACCAGCGACAACTGTCCCACGACAGCTAACGCCGATCAGGCAGACTTCGATCACGATGGCATTGGTGACGCCTGCGACTCAGATGACGACAATGATGGCGTGGCCGATGGATCGGACCTTTGTCCCAACACGCCGCCTAACACCCAGGTAAACGCTGCCGGCTGTCCCGATCAGGACGGCGATGGTGTAGCGGACTCCAGTGATAACTGCCCCGGCACTGCCAACGCCGATCAGGCCGACTTTGATCATGACGGCATTGGTGATGCTTGTGATCCAGATGATGACGGCGACGGTGTAGCCGACGGCTTAGACCTCTGTCCCAACACTCCGCCTAACACCCAGGTAAATGCTGCCGGCTGTCCCGACCAGGACGGCGATGGTGTCGCTGATACCAGCGATAACTGCCCAGGCACTGCCAACGCCAATCAAGCCGACTTCGACCACGACGGTATCGGCGACGCTTGCGACCCGGACGACGACAATGATGGCGTGGCCGATGGATCGGACCTTTGTCCAAACACACCACCGAACACTCCGGTGAACGCAGCAGGTTGTCCTGATGCGGACGGTGATGGCATCGCCGACACGAGTGACAACTGCCCGAACGTGGCCAACCCGGGTCAGGCAGACTTCGATCACGATGGCATTGGTGATGCTTGTGATCCAGATGATGACGGCGACGGTGTAGCCGACGGCTTAGACCTCTGTCCCAACACTCCGCCTAGCACTCAGGTGAACGCAGCCGGCTGTCCCGACGCGGACGGTGATGGCATCGCCGACACGAGTGACAACTGCCCGAACGTGGCCAACCCGGGTCAGGCAGACTTCGATCATGATGGTCTTGGTGATGCCTGCGACCCGGACGACGACAACGATGGCGTGGCTGACGGCGCCGACCAGTGTCCCAACACTCCGCCCAACACGCAGGTGAACGCGGCCGGTTGTCCTGACGCGGACGGTGATGGCATCGCCAATTCGAGTGACAACTGTCCGACCACCTTCAATCCTGATCAGCGCGACACCAATGGAGACGGCATCGGCGACGCCTGCACGGCGTTCCAGTTACCCTCTGGTGGCTTGTTCGTGATCGGCGATCAGGTAAGTCTGAGCAACGGAAGCACGGTTTACTTCTGGGGCTCGCAGTGGTCGCAGAATAACCCGATGAGCGGCGGGTCAGCCCCTAACGTGTTCAAGGGCTTCGAGGATGGGTCAGCACCACCGGCCTGCGGTGACACCTGGACCACCAGCCCAGGTAACAGTTCGAATCCACCGCCAACGGTGCCGCAGTATATGGCAGTGATTGTTTCCAGCTCGGTGCAGAAGAATGGCTCTGTCATCTCTGGGGACATCAAGAAGATCATCATCGTCCGGACCAATCCCGGCTACGGCCCATCAGCGGGCCAACCCGGCACCGGTGAGGTGGTGGCCATACTGTGCGGCACAACCAATCAGTCGGCGAGTCTCTGGTATCGTCTTCTGGATTCACCAGCGCCATCCGAATCCTTCGCCGGGTTCCAATGGCTCGGTGAGGGTGGACCTGGCAATGAGAGCTCCGGCTTTTTGCGCGGCGCTCTTCGCTAGTTAGCGAACGTATCGCTCTCCAGGCGATGGACCGACAAAAGCCCGCCCATGAGCAATCATGGGCGGGCCTTCGTGTTACCGGCCAGGCCTGAAGGCCTGCTTCGATGACGGGCAGAGTGCAGTTTGTTCGCGCAAAAAAAAAGACCGAGTAAGATCCACTCTTCCCCAATCCTTTTCCCTGCGGCAGTTATTTAATTATCGCTTACTCGGTCGACACAATTTCCTGGTTGTTCAACGCCGCATGCATTGTGTGCCAGGGCAGCGAGGCGCATTTGACCCGCACTGGAAACTCTCGCACGCCCGAGAAGATCTTAAGGTTGCCGAGGCCGTTTTGAGTTTTCTCCTCATCAAGCTCGCCGGTCACCATTCGATGGAACTCGCCGAACAGCTGCTCGGCTTCCTGCTTACTCTTCCCCTTGATGGCCTGGGTCATCATGCTGGCGGCGGCTTTTGAAATAGCGCAGCCCGAGCCTTCGAAGCTTATCTCCTTGACCGCGTCATTTTCCAGATTCAGGTAGACGGTTAACTGATCGCCGCAAAGTGGATTAAAACCTTCGGCGCTATGATTGGCGGTCTCCAGTTTACGAAAGTTTCGCGGCTTCTTGTTGTGATCGAGGATGACCTGTTGGTAGAGTTCGCTTAATTCAGACATATTAAAAGCGGTAAATGGTAAATGGTGAATGGTAAATAGTAGTTGTAAATCCGTGCGACAATTTCATAATCAGCTCAGCCTTGTCCTAATTTCCGAATCTCTGTGCATTCTCTGTGTTCTCTGTGACTCTGTGGTGAGTGTCTTCCTCCGTTTTCCACCACAGAGGCACAGAGAACACAAAGGACCCACAGAGAAGCACTACTCCATTTACCATTTACCATTTACCTAAGAAAAGATTTCGATGACCCTCTCAACCGTCCGCGCCAGGACGTCAACCTCTTCTTTCGTATTGTAGAAAGCAAACGATGCACGCGCCGTTGCTGGTACTTTGAACCGTTGCATTACCGGCTGTGCACAATGATGACCGGCCCGCACCGCAATGCCCTCCTGATCGAGAATTGTTCCGATGTCATGCGGATGAATGTCATCGATCACGAATGACAGCACGCTGATTTTTTCTCGCGCCGTACCAATAATCCGCACACCTTCGATTGCCGTGAGCCGTTCGGTCGCATAACGCAGCAACTCATGCTCATGCGCCTCAGCCTTGACCCGATCGATAGAGTTTAAGTAATCAATCGCGGCGCCAAGACCTATCTGAGAAGCAATTGCCGGGGTTCCAGCCTCCAGCTTGTTCGGTAGATCGGCATAAGTCGTCTTCTCAAAGGTCACGTTTTTGATCATGTCGCCGCCACCCTGGAAGGGATTCATCCTTTCCAGCACTTCGGCCTTGCCATAGATGATGCCGCTACCGGTGGGCGCAAACATCTTGTGCCCTGAGAAGGCAAAGAAATCGCAATCGAGGTCCTGAACATCGACCAGCATGTGGGGCGCGCTTTGAGCGCCATCAATGAGGACCGGTACCCCATACTTATGCGCCTGCTCGATCATTCGCTTTACCGGATTTACCGTCCCCAATGCATTTGAGACATGGGTGAAAGCCACAAACTTCGTCTTCTCGTTCAGGAGCGCCTCGTATTCGTCCTGGATCAGCTCGCCGGCGTCATTCATCGGAATCACCCGCAGAATCGCGCCCTTTTCTTCGCACAGCATCTGCCAGGGGACGATGTTTGCGTGGTGCTCCATTGCCGAGATGATGATCTCGTCTCCCGGGCCGATGAACTTGCGTCCATAGCCATGCATCACCAGATTGATGCCTTCGGTCGCGCCGCGCACAAAGATACATTCCTTCGACTCGCGGGCGTTGATGAAGCGCTTCACCTTCTCGCGCGCGCCTTCATAAGCAGTCGTGGCCTTCTGGCTTAAGTAGTGAACGCCGCGATGAATGTTGGAGTGTTCGTCTTCGAGGTAAATACTGCCGCGGTCGATTACAACCTGGGGGACTTGCGACGAAGCAGAATTGTCCAGGTAAACCAGTGGTTTACCATTCACGGTTTGACGCAGCACTGGAAAGTCTTTGCGAATACGCTCGACGTCCCAATGGTCGCGCGTCTTTGGACTGACAAGATTCTCCGCTATGGCCATGGTTTTATTCCGCTCTAGTTTGCCTTCGCGCTGGTGGCCGGTGCACTTATCCGCTTCCAGGAGATAGTGCAGTTGTCTCCTGACTCCAACGCTTCCACGCGAAACAGAGCATAAAAGTCATTATTGTCGTCGACCACATGAATGACGTACATGTGACCGGGTATCGCTTTCACAAACAACGGATCAACTTTCGGTTTCCCGTCGTGCTTTGGAGGTGACGGTCGACGGCTGCGTACAACAGGCACACTTGTCTCGTGCTCGGCCCTGGAACGCACGAGCCCATCAGCATTAACCTGCGGCCGGGAAAGTACAACACCATCAGCATCCTCAGCATTTACTCTAGGAGTACGATCTAAGCCGTCTGCGCCATCTTCGCCATCAGCTCCGGACGTGTCGACGCCGATTCGTCTTTGCTCGCCTGGTTTCAACTTCGCCAGCGGCTCAACCTCTGGAACTGTGAAGTTATTGGTCCAGTCAAGCTTGCCAAGGTCCCTGATTACGCTTCGATGACCAAGTGCAGACGAACTCTGAAGCCAGTCAAACTCGTTTCCGGCGTACAGGAAGCCATATCCGACGTCCCAACGCCCCCAGCGGCGTGCAGGCCGCGCTCCGGCCTGAAAGTCGAATACTGCCCTGGTCTGGTCGTGGTTGTACTTGAGAGGCGCATAAAGAGTCACCGAGGAAGTCTCAGAAGACGTCTCAGCGGAAACGGTTTGTGCGGAAGCTGGTGCCGAGCTTTCGGCGCATGATAGGAATGCAACTAAGCCAATGATAACCAGGACAGCGTTTTTCATATGGAACCTGCTCCAAAAAACTGTCGGAATCGCTCACGCAGTTTAGAGTTCAACCTTCAGGTTGCTTCTTTCGCTACCGCGCAAGCTAAAGCTTGTACTCTAAACTACTTGCACGACAACCCACTTGAACTAGGCTTCCAGACTGGTGTTCAATCGATTTAGAACTGCTTTATCCAACTGCGCTCTGATCGATTCGATCTTTATCTTCCCAATTACTTCTTCCGCAAACCCGTACGTCAAAAGATTACGCGCCAGGTCGTGGTGAATGCCTCGTGTCTCCAGATAGAACAATTCATCTTCATCAATCTGTCCGACTGCGGCGCCATGAGCGCACTTCACATCATCAGCCAGAATCTCGAGTTGGGGCTTGGTGTCCACCCGGGCTTCATTTGAGAGCAACAAATTCTTGTTGGTCTGCATGGCGTCGGTCTTTTGGGCGTCGTGGCGAACAAAGACCTTGCCGTTGAATACCGCTCGCGATTTGCCGTCAAGGATTCCCTTATACAGCTGATGGCTGGTGCAATGGGGCTTTCTATGATCGATTAAAGAATGGGTGTCGGAGTGTTGTCCGGCCGTGACCAGATATAAGCCGTCGACCCAACACTCGGCACCCTCGTTGTCCATAGTCACGTTAATGTCGTGTCTCGAGAGCTCGGCGCCAAAGGTGATCGTGGTTGCGTCGTAACGCGAATTCGGCCCCAAATCAGCCGCAGTAGTAGCAATGTGGAAAGCTCGAGTGCCTTCGCGCTGCACTTTGTAATGCTCGAGCCGCGCGCCATCCTTCAGCACCAGCTCGACCACGGAATTCGTAAAATATTGAGCGTCCTGTCTGCCGGAGTAGCTTTCAATCACAGTCGCGCTGCTGTTCTCTTCGGCGACCACCAGCACGCGAGGGAAGTTTGCCGTCTGCGCCCCTTCAGAGATGAATAGCAGATGTATGGGCGACTCAACTGTGATGCCCTTTGGAATGTAAACAAACACCCCATGCGAAATGAACGCCGTGTTCAGTGCAGTGAACCCATTGGCCACATAGTCGGCCTGCTGTGCCAGGTGCCTCCACGCAATTTCGCCGTATCGTTCATCCGAAATCGCCTGGGACAGATCCATGGTGACGACTTGCGGAGGCAGATCGGTTAACGAAGAGAGGTCGCTGCGCAGTTGGCCGTTAATGAAAACCAGTTGACTATGTTTCGCCTCAACGAATTCGAAGGCTGCCAGCTCGTCATCATCTGATCCAATGTTTGCGGTCGTCGCTGATTTAGCCGGCGTAAAATCGATTCTGGCGATTGGCGCGACGTTGGTGTATTTCCACTCCTCATCTTTGACCGAGGGGAAGCCCAGCTCCTGGAAAGACTCCATCGCACTTTCACGCAGGCGGGTAAGCCATGATCCAGGCGAGTCTGGTTGACTCTCCTGGAGCGCTCGGAACGCCTCGTGGTAGGAATTCCCTCTGGTAATTATTTCAGTAACCATGTTTGTTAACGTACCTGCGCGCCGGCACCGGTCGTTTCCGGTTCGGCCGTTTTGAGCCAGTCGTAGCCCTTTTGTTCCAGTTCGAGTGCCAATTCCTTGCCGCCCTCTTTGACGATATGACCGCCGGCCAGCACGTGGACGTAATCGGGCACAATGTAATTGAGCAGGCGCTGATAATGTGTCACCAGGATGATGGCGTTTTCTGAGTTGTGCAGTTGATTGACTCCGCCGGCGACGATTCGCAAGGCATCGATGTCCAAACCCGAGTCAGTTTCGTCCAGCACGGCTAGTCTCGGTTCGAGCACCGCCATTTGCAGAATCTCGTTGCGTTTCTTTTCGCCGCCGGAGAACCCCTCGTTAACCGAGCGCGTCATAAAGCTCGCATCCATCTCAACAACCTTAGCCCGTTCCTTTAACAGATCCTTGAACTCGAGCGGATCGAGCTCTTCTTCGCTTAGATGCTTACGCTTCTCGTTGTAGGCAAGTCGCAGAAACTGCGCATTGGAAACACCGGGGACCTCAATCGGGTATTGAAAGGCCATGAAGACGCCTTCGCGCGCGCGCTCATCAGGAGCCATCTCCAGGAGGTTTTTTCCCTGGTAAATAACCTCGCCCTTCGTCACTTCGTATGCCGGATGTCCGGCGAGAACCTTAGCCAGGGTCGATTTACCCGAGCCGTTGGGGCCCATGATGGCGTGAATCTCACCCTTTTTCACGGTTAGATTGATCCCCTTCAAGATCTCATTGCCATCAATGCCCGCATGTAAGTTTTTGATTTCTAACACTTATGATGCTCCTCAACAAAAAGTGACAAGTGAACTCCGTACAAGTGACACGAGAGATTTCGTTGTCACCTGTGACCGTGCCACCTGTCACCGGTTTAGCCGACGCTGCCTTCGAGCTTCATTCCCAGAAGCCTTTGCGCTTCGACAGCAAACTCCATCGGCAACTGCAAAAACACATCCTTGCAAAACCCGTTAATAATCAACGAAACGGCGTCTTCCTGGGAAATGCCGCGTTGCTGGAGGTAAAACAACTGTTCTTCGCTAATCTTCGAAGTTGAAGCTTCATGCTCCACACTCGAAGTGTTGTTCATCACCTCTATATAAGGGAACGTATTCGCGCCAGAATTTGAACCGATCAGCATCGAGTCACACTGGGTATAGTTTCGGGCGTTCTCCGCTTTCGGCATTACTTTCACCAGGCCGCGGTAGCTATTATTCGATTTGCCTGCGGCGATTCCCTTCGAAATGATCGTCGAGCGAGTGTTCTTGCCGAGATGGATCATCTTTGTTCCGGTGTCGGCCTGCTGCGCATGATTGGTCAGGGCAACTGAGTAGAACTCGCCAATCGAATTGTCTCCCTGCAGGATGCAGGACGGATACTTCCAGGTGATGGCCGAGCCGGTTTCTACCTGGGTCCACGAAATCTTTGAATTCCGGCCGGCACATTTGCCGCGTTTGGTGACGAAGTTGTAGATACCGCCGACGCCTTCTTCATCCCCGGCATACCAATTTTGCACGGTGGAATACTTGATCTGAGCGTCATCCAGCGCGACCAATTCGACTACTGCAGCGTGCAATTGGTTCTTGTCAAACTTGGGAGCCGTGCAGCCCTCGAGGTAGGAAACATATGAGCCTTCCTCAGCAACTATCAAGGTCCTTTCAAACTGCCCCGACTCTGAATTATTAATTCGGAAGTAGGTCGACAGTTCCATCGGACAGCGCACCCCCTTCGGAATAAAACAAAATGAGCCATCCGAAAACACCGCACTATTGAGCGCCGCAAAGAAATTGTCGTTTGTCGGAACTACCGAGCCGAGATATTTCTTAATCAGGTCCGGATAATCACGAATCGCTTCAGTAAACGAACAGAAGATAACTCCGTGCTTTTTCAGTTTTTCTTTGTAGGTGGTAGCCACGGAAACCGAGTCGAACACAGCATCGACCGCAACCCCGGCAAGTTGCTTTTGCTCCGTCAAGGGAATACCGAGTTTTTCAAATGTGCGTAGCAGTTCCGGGTCTACTTCGTCCAGGCTGGCTTTCGTAGGCTTAAGCTTGGGGGCGCTGTAGTAAATAACGTCCTGATAGTCGATCTCGGGATATGAAATGTTTGGCCAGTTCTTCGGCTCCGTCATTGTCAGCCAGTGTCGATAGGCCTTCAGCCGAAACTCCAACATCCAGTCGGGCTCGTTCTTCTTCTCAACGATCAGTCGAATGGTGTCTTCCGACAACCCACGAGGAATAACGTCAGACTCAATGTCTGTCACGAAACCGTATTTGTATTCCTGTTTACCTAAGATTTCTACTGTGCTCATCTGTTACCAATCCCTGCTGTTTATCAATTCCCTAGCCTTGAAAGCCTTCTCCACGGATCACACGCGCACTCGATTTGAGTCCGTTCTCTGCATCTGCCGGGTGCCCTGAATCTTGTGCAGGACAGCGTCAACATTCGCTTCAGTGCCGAGCAGTTGCGAAAGAGTAATCTCAGACAGCGCATTCTCGACAATCTGGTGCAATTCAACGATGACGGGTCTGATTCCACAGTCACCCGTATGAACACAAGACTCGAGCACTCCCGCGTAACTCTTGCAATGAGTTTCTACGCGCTCATCATCCAACACGCAGATCACTTCGTTGAGATGAATATCTGAAGCAGGGCGGGAGAGCTTGTAACCACCCTTCGTTCCCCGCTGCGATTGCACCAGGCCTGCCTTATTAAGAATCCACATCAGCTTTCCGGCATTCGCGACTGAAATCCCCTCCAGGGTTGCGATTTGCCCGAGCGTCAGCGACTCACTGTGTTGCTCTGCCCTCGCGAGCTGGAGCAGACAGCGTAAGCCATATTCTTCCTGGGCTGATATCTTCATAATCTTTGAACCGGGGGCAGTTTAACTAATCCTTACTTTTAAGTCAACATTGCTAACCCGGCTAGTCTCATATGGATAAACAAGATCCGATTGTTTAGGAAGCTTACCTGTCCGCCCAGGCGTGGCGGGGCACAAGTGCCCTTTCTAAACGGTGACTTAACTGCCGTAACAATTGGAGTTTTGAGGCTTAAAGCGTGAAATTGAAGTCGATATAGCCCGTAAAACGCACTGGATGATCCGGACCGGCAATCCCTTCAAAGAACCACTGTCGGGCGGCGTCTTCTGCCACCTGCCTGAGAAGAGGTGGACCCTCCGACCTGGTTACTTCGATGACCTTGCCGTTTTCATCGACGACGACATGGACTCTTACCAATCCCGCGGCGCCAGCCCTCTTTGCCAGAGGTGGATACCGGGGCAACACTCTCCTGGACGCCTTCGCGTTCAGCAATCCAAAATCGCTCAAAGGTTGGTCGGAGCTGGAGGCAGCCGCGCCCTTCGCGTCAGGTTGAGATTGTGCCGGAGTTGGTGATTTAGACTGAGAAGCCTGCGAGTCGTTGGATGATCGAGGGTGGGCCGCATCCTCACTTTTCTCGGGGGCTTTCTTCTCTGCGACCTCAGAGCCACGCCGGGTGGAGTATGGCGAAGTTGGCGGAGTCTTGCTCGACTTCACTTTCGCGGGTGGTAATGCCGAAATACCGCTGAGCGCAGCAATCTGTGTAGGTGACGAAGCCAGGAGTTCGCGCGCACTTACATATTCAGCCGACCATTTGGCCTGATCTTCGCCGTCCTTTGCCAGTGACAGTCGAATTCCGAGTACATCCTCCAGCAAAGACAGAGAATCGTAAGCCTTTCGTTCGTTTGAAATCTCTTTGGCCTGAGCAATCATTCTCTCAAGGAACGACCTGAGGCGGTTGAGGTCAGAGACTGCTTCGACAGGCAGGTTTGAATCGCTTGTATTAATGCCAACATTCCGGTAGCGCCCCAGATGAGTGCGAGCACCGTTAACGGCCTGGCCGGCAAGAGCGAAATAGGTTCTAACAGAATCGCCGTTCTGCGCGGACCGCAGTTGAAAATTCTCTTCGAGAAGGGCTTCCGCTCTCCCGTAGTTGCCCGATTCCAAATAAATGCTCATTAACATCACCGAAGTAATGTTACGAACAGCAGAATCGTGGGTCGCAGCCCTGACCGATTCAAGCTCACTGGCGGCAGTCTCAAGCTGGTGAGCTGCAATCAGTGCCCGGGCCCGCTGGATCCGGCTTTGAACGGCGGCCTCTGCGGAAGCTGAATCACCGGTAGCGGGAACCTGGTGAACAGGCTCAAGGGACGACTGCGCTTGCAGCCCGATTGAGAGACAAATGACAAAAGCGAATAACAGGAAAGTTCTTGCGGACGTCAGTGCACGTCTCGATATTTCGACTCGACTCACCAAGTTTTACTCCTAATAAATACAAAAGCGAGCCTAAAGCTCGCTTACCAGCCCATCTCATTATTTGGCCGCTTATTATGGTCGGATCGGGGGCAGTATGGCAAGTGTGGCCTGATTCAGGTGGTGTGCTAATTTGAGTTGTTCTCTGTGCGACCTCGGTGTTCTCTGTGCCTCCGTGGTGGAAAACGGCGGAAAACACTCACCACAGAGACACAGAGAACACAGAGAACGCAGAGATTCGGAATTAGGACACTACTCTGATTGAGGGGCTAATGGTAGGGCTATTGTCCGGAGCCCAGGCTCTTCAAGCTCTTGATTATCTGTTCACGAAAAACGCGCGCTTTTTCCTTTATCGTGACCTCATCCAGCGTTAGCAATCGCCGATCGCGCATCACGATCCGGCCATTAATAATCACTGTCTGTACATCAGACGCTTTAGTCGCATAAACAAGGTCAGAATAGATATTGTAGAGAGGTATTTGATTGAGCGCATCGTGTTCGACCAGCACTAAATCTGCCCGTTTTCCCGTCTCTATCGAGCCAATATCCTTCTCCAGATGCAGCGCCTGGGCGCCTCGAATGGTAGCAAGTTCAAAGGCTTCTTCGGCTGAGATCACTTTCGGGTCGCCGCTAAAAACTTTGTGAAGCTTGGCGACCGTATCCATCTCTTCCCACATACTCAGATCATTGTTCGACGCCGCGCCGTCGGTGCCCAACCCAACCTTGACGCCTTCCTTCAACATCGTCGGTACCGGGGCCACGCCAGAGGCCAGTTTCATATTTGATTGCGGGTTGTGAACCACTCCCACTCCAGCTCGTTTCAGAATCCCAATCTCGCCGGGGCTTGGCCAAACAACATGGGCTGCAATTACCCGATCGTTCAGGAACCCGATACGCGCCAGGTAATCAATCGGACTTGCACCCCTGGCTTTGAGACTGTCATCAACCTCTCTTTTCGTCTCCGAAATGTGCGTCACAATCGGGGCGCCGGTGCGATCTGAAAAAGCTCGCACAGCTTTGAGGTGATCTTCAGAAACAGTATAAGGAGCGTGGGGAGCTATCGCTGGAGTTATGAGTTCGTGGCCCTTCCATTTCTGCACGAACCTGTCGACGTAGGCCATGGCCTCGGCATTAGTCTTATTATCCGCGACCGGAAAATCGATTACCGTCTCACCCAAAACTCCTCTTACCCCGGCTTTAGCGGTTTCGTCCGCGATAGCATCTTCGAAGTAGTACATATCGCAGTAGGTGGTAGTTCCACCACGGATCATTTCCGCCAAACCCAGCCGGGTTCCCGCGCGCACGAATTCTTCGGAGACGTTTTTTGCTTCTGCGGGAAAGATAAACTTTGTCAGCCAGTCCTGAAGATCGAGGTCGTCAGCCAGACCTCTGAACAGGGTCATGGGAATGTGCGTATGCCCATTGATAAGGCCTGGAATAATAATCTTCCCGCCGGCATCGACCCTCTGGGACGCCGAATAACTCCGCGCGATATCTCTGCTGCTCCCCACGGCCACTATGCGTCCACCCGTTACGGCAATACCTCCGTCGTCGATAACGCGATGGTCTTTGTCCATGGTTACGACGGTGCCATTGAGTACGAGCAGGTCCGCTTGCATCATGCGGCGTCCCCTCCGTTGCGCTGCTGCCGGTAAGGCGAGGCTAAGAATCGCGGCAAAAAGAGTGACGATAGTAAATATTCTTTTGGACATAGAGGTGACAATTACGGCTCTCTTTGCTCCGGAGGAGCGAAATGCTCCTACGTGACCGTCGCTCAAAGGCACAGAGATCACTGAGCATGCACAGAGAAAACTTTAGAACCTCTCGACTGCTAAGCCTTCTTCGCTGCGCCGCTAAGGAACCGGGCATCGAAGGCGCGAGGCAGGAGATCGTCTATCCTACAGATCTCGGTCTCGCCACGAAGGTTCGCAAGCACAATGGTGGCGTCCTCACAGAATTCGTGAATGATTTGCCGGCAAGTGCCGCAAGGAGGCGTTAAGGTCTCAGTGTCGGCCACCACGGCCAACTCGGAAAACTGTCGTTCGCCTTCAGACAGGGCTTTCCAGATTGCCACGCGCTCGGCGCAAACTGTCAGCCCGTAACTGGCGCTTTCGACGTTGCAGCCGGTGTAAACCTTGCCGGCGCTGGTCTTCACCGCCGCCCCAACAAGGAAGTTTGAGAAGGGCGCGATTGATTGCAGCCGGGCGGTCTTCGCCGTCTCGATCAGCTGCGCCAAACTCTGTTCGCTCAAGATTGCCCTCCAACCGAGGTTAGAGCGCCAGCCAACCTCTCACGAATCTTTCCACTAAGTAAATCTATGCTCACCAGATTATGACCGCCTTCCGGGATAATGACATCTGCGTAACGTTTCGAAGGTTCAACGAATTGCATGTGCATTGGCCGCACCGTAGCCAGGTACTGCTCGATCACCGATTCGACAGTGCGTCCTCGCTCCGCGACGTCGCGGCGCAAACGACGAATGAAACGAATGTCGTCGGGGGTATCAACAAAAACTTTGACGTCGAGTTGTTCAAGTAAGCGTGGATCGGCAAAGATGAGTATGCCTTCGACGATTACAATTGATTTGGGTTCCACCGGGCGGGTTTCATTCGATCGGGTATGGGTCCGAAAATCGTAAATGGGCAGTTCGATCGGTTCGCCGGCTTTTAGTTTTCTAACGTGGTTGACCAGCAGATCGTTATCGAGCGCATCTGGGTGATCGAAGTTGGCCAGCTGACGAAAGTCGAGGGGCATGTCCTTGAGGTTGCGGTAGTAGGAATCCTGCTGAATGAAAACTACTTCACTCGCTTCAACAGTTTCCAGAATTCGGTTTGCTACCGTGGTCTTGCCCGATCCGGTCCCGCCGGAAATGCCGATAATTAAGCTCACAAAAACTCTTCTCTCGATTCTCTTATAATAGGTCCTATACGTCCTATAGGTCCCATAGGTCCTATATTTCCTTATTGACCACCAGCTTTCGCAATGATCCGCCGCAGCAACTGTGTAAAAGTAGCCCGAACCTTCTGGCCAGTCTCAATCACTTCTTCATGGTTAATTGGATTTTCACTGATACCGGCGGCCATATTGGTGATGCAGGAGATGCCCAGGACGTTCATACCCATATGACGGGCAACGATAGCCTCGGGAACAGTGCTCATGCCAACGGCATCCGCTCCAAAAGCGCGAAGCATATGAATCTCAGCAGGCGTTTCGTAGCTAGGGCCAGCAAGTGCCGCATAGATGCCACGCCTTACCGTCACTCCCAGGTCGCGCGCTTCTTCAACTACCCGCTCCTGCAACTCGCGGGAATAGACTTCTGACATGTCAGGAAAGCGCGGCCCAAAACGTTCATCATTAGGTCCGCGCAGCGGATTTACCCCCATGAGATTCAGATGATCGCTGATGACCATCAATGCGCCCTGGCTTAGTTGGACATCGATTCCGCCGGCAGCATTAGTCAGAATGAGAGTTTCGATCCCGAGTAGCTTGAAGGTTCTGATGGGAAAGGTAACTTCCTCCAGCGAATAGCCCTCGTAATAGTGCACCCGTCCCTGCATCGCCAGCACGGGAACGCCCTCAACCCCGCCAATGACTAAACTCCCCGCGTGTCCTTGCGCAGTTGAGGTCACGAAACCAGGAATTTGCTGGTAAGGAATACGAACCGCATTCTTGAACTCCTCAGCAAAACCGCCGAGACCGCTTCCCAGCACTATTGCGATGCGCGCTTCTTCAGAGGTGCGTGCACGAATCGTGCTCGCCGCGCGTTCAGCGCGCGAATAAAGATCCATCTGGGCCATTCCTTCTACCATCTCAATAGTATGAGTCAGCAATCTCTGGAGTCACTCACGCGGCGCATGATCGATTGTGACGTACGATCCTTCTATCTTTCCTTCTCATATGGAATGCCGAGCGAGCGCGGGGGCCGTGACGATCCAATAAAACCCGCCAACACAATAATCGTCAGGAGGTAGGGGACCATTTGGATAAACTGGACCGGAATGTCGTCACCCGACGGTAGCTTAACCACTCCCTGCATTTGAATCGTTATCGCTTCAGTCAGTCCAAACAAGAGACAGGCGAGCAGGGTTTGCACCGGGCGCCATTTTCCAAAAATCAAAGCAGCCAGAGCTATGAATCCGCGTCCTGAAGTCATGTTTCTCGTAAACAGCGACGACTGGCCTATTGAAAGATAAGCTCCGCCAATACCCGCGAGCACTCCAGACAGTAACACACCGGCGTATCTCATCCGGGCCACGCGCACGCCGGCGGCATCCGCAGCCTCAGGGTTCTCACCGACGGAGCGCAGGCGTAACCCGAACGGAGTCCGGTAGAGTACGTACCAGGTAATCGGGACCATCGCGAAGGCGATCACTATCGGCGTCCACGGAATCAACTGCTCTTTGGGAAGCTGTGGAGTTGAACCAGACGAAAGAAAAAACGCGCCACTCAGGAAGGCCGGCATGCCGATCATGAGTATGTTGATGGCTGTGCCGGTTACTACTTGATCGGCTTTATAGCGGATGCACGCGAGTGCGTGAATCGCGGCGATTAACATTCCGGCTAACATACCGGCAACCAGTCCCACAAAAGGATTACCGACGGCATACGTCACGGCGGCGGCCGTAAATGCTCCGGCCAGCATCATTCCTTCCAGCGCGATGTTGATGACACCCGAACGCTCCGAGAATAACCCGCCGAGAGCGGCCAGAATTAATGGAGTCGACAGCCTTATAGTCGACCAGAGGAGTGCGATACTGAATATTTCTGTCATTGACTTACCCTTTGCCGTTTGTCAGCAAAACACATAACTTCTTTCTCTGTGCAACCTCAGTGTCCTCTGCCTCTGTGATGATTGTCTCTCGAGGTAAATCCACCACAGAGACACAGAGTTCGCGGAGACGGCACAAATGCCTTTCAAACTTTCCCGCGTTTCATCAAACCAAACTTTGCAAAGGGCCCTCGGAAGAGAGCTTCCGCAGCCACAAACAGAATTATCGTGCCTTGCAAAACCTGGACAATGTCCTTGGTCACGTGTTCAGTAAAGGCGTCTACGGGAATGCCCCCGCGCTGGAGAATGGCAAACAACAGCGCCGATATGATCACTCCCACCGGATGGTTCCTTCCCAGCAGCGCTACTGCAATACCGGTGAAGCCGTAGTTATCTGAAAACCCATCGTAGTAGCGATAGCGATAACCAAGAACTTCATTGATGCCAACCATGCCCGCGAGTGAACCCGAAATCGTCATCGCCACAATGATCTGCTTGCGTACTGAGATGCCACCATACTCGGCCGCGCTCGGATTGCTACCCGTAGATCGCAGTTCGTAGCCCCACTTCGTCCTCCAGAGAAAAAGATAGACCAGTCCGCAGCAAATCAACGCCAGGATGAAAGCGAGATTAAGAGGAATGAACTGCGGCATCCCGGGAATAAACTTGCCCAACCGTGCGATATGCGCGCCGGACCCAATCGGAACCGTCTGCATAATGGGATCGCCCGGCGTTTTGTAGTGGTATTGGGTAAAGTAACTGAGCAGAGCCACGGCCAGGAAGTTCAACATGATGGTGTTGATTACTTCGTGTGATCCGAAGCGGGCCTTCAAGACACCGGGAATCGCCCCCCACACGCCGCCACCAACTACCGCGGCGATAAAACACATTGGAATCAGAATCCATGGAGACAGGTTGGCGAATGTGATGCCCACCCACGCAGTCGCGAAGGCGGCAACGTAAAGCTGACCTTCGGCTCCAATGTTGAGCAATCCGCAACGAAACGCGACGAGCACGGCCAGGCCGGTGAAAATTAGAGGCGTTGCATAAAAAAGCGTGTAACCAATGCCAACGGGCCATGAAAAAGCGCTGCCGAAAAGCAACGCATAAGTCGTGAGCGGGTTGTCTCCAATGATCAGGATCAGGATGCCGCCAACGATAAAAGCGGCGACGACGGCGATTAATGGAAAGAGAAGTTCGCGTAGAAGGTTCATCGTTTTTCTTCAGATTTGAGATCTCAGATCTGTGATCTCAAATTGTGGACTTTGGTCTTGGGTCTTGGGTCTTGGGTCTTTGGTCTTGGGTCTTGGGTCTTTCCTCTGGCCCTCGAAGCTCGGTTAAGCAGGTGGGCCAAAGACCAAAGGCCAAAGTCCCAAGGCCCAAGACCAAAGCCCAAAGACCAATGCCAAAGCCCAAAGACCATTTCTCAATGCCCGCGCGTCATCAGCAATCCAATCTCCTCAATCGTGGCAACCTTCGGATCAACTTCGCCGACAATGCGTCCGTCGTGGATGATCAGCAAACGATCCGCCAGCGAAGTGACTTCTTCCAGCTCGGCCGAAACCAGCAGAACCGCACAGCCCGCGTCTCGCAGCCCAACCAACTTCCGATGAATAAACTCGATAGCCCCAATGTCGACGCCCCGTGTTGGCTGCGAAACTAACAGCAGCTTCGGATCAACCTTGAATTCACGGCCAATAATTAACTTTTGCTGGTTGCCGCCGGAGAGAGCGCGCGCCGGCAGCTCAGCATTAGCCGGTCGCACGTCAAAGCCCTCAATAATCTCGTTCGCGCGCGTGCGAATAGCTTCGCGGTCAAGGAAGCCTGCGTAAGCCACGATGGGTTTGCGATAATGCACACCCAGAATCGAGTTTTCCGCCAGATCAAACTCAAGCAACAAACCTCGACGATGCCTGTCTTCGGGAATATGAGCAATGCCCAATTCGCGCCGGATGCGAGCGCCTTCCCGCGTAATGTTCCGATCTTCAAGCTTAATCTCGCCGGAGATCCTGGATGACTCTACTAATCCTGCCAGCGCCTCGATCAGTTCCGTTTGACCATTCCCCTCAACGCCGGCGATGCCCACAATTTCTCCTTTCCGAACTTCAAAGGAAACATCGTCGACCGCTTTTCCCTCTCGCCCGGCCACCGAAAGGTTTCGCACCTTCAGTTCCGCATCTCCGGGCCTGGCGTCAGTTTTCTCGACCCGCAGCAGGACTTCCCGGCCCACCATCATCCGAGCCAGTTCAGCAGCGTTGGTTTCTTTCGTCTGCACCTGGCCGACAACTCGACCGTCGCGCATCACGGTCACTTCATCCGAGATTGCCAAAACCTCAGCCAGCTTGTGGGTGATGATGACTACCGTTTTCCCCTGTTCTCGCATTCGACGCAGGATGGAAAAGAACTCTTCAACCTCCTGCGGAGTCAGGACTGCGGTGGGCTCGTCGAGAATCAGCAGGCGGGCGTGACGATAGAGCGCCTTGAGAAGCTCGACCCGCTGCTGCTGGCCCACTGAAAGACGCTCGATAACTGCATTCGGGTTAACAGCCAACTTGAATTCTTCAGACAGCCGTCGAATCTCCCCACTGGCCGTGCCGATATCGAGCGCGAGTGCACTACCGGGCTCGGCCCCCAGAACGATATTCTCGGCGACAGTCATCGTGTCTACCAGCATGAAGTGCTGATGGACCATCCCGATCCCCAAAGCAATAGCATCGTGAGGCGATTCGATTTGATGAGCGTGGCCGTCGACCAGAATCTCGCCTTTATCCGCCTTGTAGAAACCGTAGGCGATCCGCATCGCGGTGGATTTCCCGGCGCCATTCTCACCAACGATGGCGTGAATCGTTCCTGGCTTAACGACAATACTTACGTGGTCGTTCGCCAGAACATTTCCAAACCTTTTAGTAATATTCCTAAGTTCTAGCATAGAGGACTGAGCGTAGCGTCGTCGTTTGGCTTTTCTCTGTGCGTCCTCGGTGTTCTCTGTGCCTCTGTGGTGTTATCTGAAGCGTAATCACCACAGAGACACAGAGCACACCGAGGACGCACAGAGAAGAAAAACCGCTGGCGAATCTATTTCATCATTAGATCTGGGACTTTGATCTCACCGCTGACGATTTTCTTTTTCGCTGCTTCCACCTGCGCGATCATTTCGGGAGTTACAAGATCCTTATTGTTAGCGTCCATTGCATAGCCCACGCCGTCTTCGTTTAGTCCATACACGTGAAAACCTGCCTTGAACTGCCCGTTTACCACATCCTGGACAATTGCATAGACGGCATTGTCGACCCGCTTGACCATGCTGGTGAGCACGAACCCCGGCTTGACCATGTTTTGATTTGCGTCCACACCAATAACAAAATGGGTGGCCCGTCCGTTTTGCTTACCCGCCTGCTCAACCGCATCAAAGGCACCCAGGCCGGAATTGCCCGCCGCGGTGAAAATCACGTCAGCACCTTTGCTGATTTGCGCCAATGCAATCTCTTTCCCTTTGCCGGGGTTGTTCCACGCGGCATCGGTAACGCCAACGTAGTTTGGGATTACGCGAATGTTCGGATTGACGGCCCGGGCGCCTTCCTCAAAGCCCCCTTTGAAGCGGTGGATCAAGCCAATGTCCATCCCGCCAAGAAACCCGATGGTGCCGGTCTTACTGGTCTTGGCCGCAAGCATACCCACCAGATATGAACCTTCGTGTTCTTTGAATACCAGCGACGCCACATTGGGAAGGTCGCTGACGCCGTCTACTATCGCGAAACGGATGTTGGGATAATCTTTGGCAACCAGTTCGATGATAGGAGTCTGCGCAAACCCGATACCGATAATCAGATCGTAACCGCGTTCGGCAAAAGCCCTCATCGCCGGCTCAATCGAAGTAGGATTGCCGGGCTCGATGTCACGCAGCACAATCGGCAGCGCAGGCTTGCCGCAGGAAGTTCCGTCGGGCCACTTGGCCGTGGCCGCGCATTTGGCGCCGGCCCAGGCCGCGGCGTTAAAGGAACGATCATCCTTTCCACCAATATCGAAAACGATACCTACACGTATTTTCGACTTGTCGTCAGCACCATAACTCGACCGATTGCAGGCGGAACTGAAAATAGCCAATACACATATTGCTAACAGAGCGGAGCATAGTAAAAATTTCATTCGTTGATTACCTCCCTCATTAGTTGAGGTATTTCCGTTGGAGGTTGGTCTCCGATTGTGTAAGCCGCCTGAATCCGTTGAACAGCTTCTCGCGCCCTGGCTTGGTCACGGCAAAAGACGGTGCCCAGCAGGTTATCATGGCCAACTTGATCTCCGATCTTTGCCTCCGCGATAAAGCCGACGGAGGGATCGATCGTGTCATCGATGCGCACACGCCCACCGCCGATAGCCGCAATCGCGTGTCCTACTTCGGTCGTATTAACTTTGGTGACAAATCCTGGGCGTGGCGATTCTACCTTAAACGATTCTTTCACCAAAGGAAGAATCTTGTCAGGCTCGTCGCATACGCGTGGGTCGCCACCCTGTGCTTCCACATTCTTTCGAAAACACTCCAGCGCCGCTCCAGAGTTCACTATTTGCTCGAGCCGGGCGCGCGCGTCATCAAGAGAGTCGTCAACATGGGATAGGACCAGCATGTGAGCAGAGAGCTCGACTGAAAGATCCAGAACCGGACGCGCTCCGTCACTTAATTCGCCTCGCAACAGTTCGATGCACTCCTTGACCTCCAAAGAGTTACCCACTGCACGTCCCAGCGGTTGGTTCATGTCAGTGAGCAATGCGCGTGTGCGAATGCCGCAGGAGTTGCCCGTCTTTACCAGGGCGTGCGCCAGTGCCCGGGCGCGGTCTTCATCTCTCATAAACGCGCCGGAGCCCACCTTAACGTCGATAACCATGGCATCGAGGCCGGCAGCACCCTTTTTCGAGATGATCGAAGCCACGATCAGAGGAATCGCTTCCACCGTGGACGTAGCATCACGAAGCGCATACATCTTCTTGTCCGCGGGCGCCAGTTCCGCCGTCTGCCCGGACATTGCATAGCCAACAGTTTGAAGTACGCCTTCGAATTCGGTGGCGGTAAGATCCACCCGATAGCCGGGAATCGATTCGAGCTTATCCAGGGTGCCTCCGGTGTGACCCAGCCCGCGGCCTGAAATCATCGGCACGCAAACTCCGCAGGCAGCAACCATCGGCGCGATCAGAAGAGAGGTCTTGTCGCCGACGCCGCCGGTGGAATGTTTGTCAGCTTTTGGTTTGGCGATGCCGGAAAAATCCAGAGTGTTTCCCGAGTGCAGCATCGCCTGGGTCAGGATCTCCTGCTCAACATCATCCATCCCCTTCAAATAGATGGCCATCAGCAGCGCACTGGTTTGGTAATCGGCGATGGTGCCGCGAGTCACACCTTCGATGAAGAATGTGATCTCTTCGCGCGAAAGGTGCTCGCCATCGCGCTTCTTGCGAATTACGTCCTGCGGTCTCAATTGCTTCCTCAGTGGCATAGGTCCTATAGGACTTATTGGACCTATTTCAAAAACCAACAGTTTTACGATCCGATTAGCACAACCGCCTGGGCTGAAACGGCCAGCCCCTCTCCAACAGCATCAAGCCCCTCGGCTGTCTTGGCTTTCACACTGACGCAGGAAAGCTCAACGCCAATAATCTCCGCGATGTTCTCGCGCATGGATAAGATATAAGGCCTCATCTTCGGCTCTTCGATTATTATTGTCGCATCTACGTTGACGATATGTTTACCGCGCTCACGCGCCATCAACATGACCTGCGAAAGCAATTCAGAACTGCTGACGTCCTTCCACTGCGGATCGCTGTCGGGGAAATGCACACCCAGATCGCCTTCACAAAGCGCCCCCAGGATTGCGTCGCTGATAGCATGCAGTAGCGCATCGGCATCAGAGTGACCTTCCCCACCACGCTCAAAAGCTACATGAATACCACCCAACATCAGAGGGCGGCCTTCGATTAGCCTATGGGTATCGTTGCCGATGCCAATCCTTAACATAAGTTCATCTGCTTTAATATCGCCTCCGCAATAACCAGATCTTCTTCACGCGTGATCTTGATGTTTCGTGAGCTTCCCTCAACGATTGCGATCCTGACACCCAGGCGTTCCACGAGCGAGCTCTCATCGGTCAACTCAGGATCGGTTAGGTCGGTCCCCTCGTAAGCTCGACGAAGCAGTTTGTATTGAAAACACTGCGGAGTCAGCGCGTTGCGCAGGGCCTCGCGCTTTACGGTCCTTACGACTGATCCCTCGCTGATCTCTTTGATTGTATCGACAGGGGCGGTAACCATGATAGCCGCGCCTTCCCGTCTCGCCGCTTCTACTGTGCGGGCAATTTCATCAGGGGTCACAAACGGACGCACGCCATCATGCACTGCAACGATTTCCGCCGTAGCTTCTCGCACAGCCTGGAGACCTTGCTGCACCGACTGGGCCCTTGACGCGCCACCCGGTACTACCTTTGCAAGCTTCCGAAGACCGAATTTGTTAGCCAGCGCAAGAAAACCAGCAGACTCTTGGGATGGAATGACGAGGATGATTTCCTGGATAACGTCACACTGCTCGAAAGCTTCAAGTGTGTGGAAAAGAATGGGCTTGCCCGCCAGCTCCAGGAACTGCTTGGGGCGTTTGCCAGCCATCCGCGTGCCCTGCCCGGCGGCGGCTATGATTGCGACATTCATAAGCAGGACGGACGACCGACGACGGTTGACCGACGGAGAAGATACCTTCCCACGGTCATCGGTCGGCGGTCATCGGTCGTGTTACGACTCCGTTATGGGCTCACTATCGGTGATCCGGACAGGCATGGGTCCGTTTCGAGGGTCTCGCGATGGTCGCCGAGCTGCGCCATTGAGGCGATGTTCGCCACTGGTGGTGCCATTCTCGGGCTCTTCCCAGAGTCGTCCAAAGATCATCTTTCCGGCAGTTGTCTGCAGCACGCTGGTCACCGCGATGTCCGCGTTCTTTCCAATCAGACGCCGCGCGTTATCAACGACAACCATAGTTCCATCATCAAGGTAAGCAACACCCTGATTGTATTCCTTGCCTTCTTTCAGGATGAATACGCGCATTGCCTCGCCGGGAAGCACGACTGGCTTGAGCGCGTTTGCCAGCTCGTTGATATTCAGCACGCTCACGCCGCGCAACTGGGATACTTTGTTAAGATTGAAGTCGTTGGTAACAATGACTGCATCCAGTTGCTTGCCAAGCTCAATCAGTTTCAGATCCACTTCGCGCACTGAAGGAAAATCTGTCTCGACAATTTGGATATCCAGCGAGCTGTTATTCTGCAGCCGGTTCAGCATGTCGAGTCCGCGGCGGCCACGTTGGCGCTTTGATGAATCCGGAGAGTCAGCCACCTGCTGCAGCTCACGAAGGATGAATTGCGGAATGATTAGTGAGCCAGTGAGGAATCCCGTTTCAGCTACGTCCGCAATGCGGCCGTCTATAATTACCGAGGTATCGAGGATCTTCAGATCGCGTCGGGAAGCTTTGTCAGTAAGAATTCCGCCCAGGGCCGAGAGCTCAAGGTAGTCGCCTTTTGCGGCTCCGACCATGAGGCCCACGTAGGCCATAAAGAAGGTCAAGGCGAGCGTCATGAAAGTTTTAACTTCCGGCGCCACCGCCATAGATTCCTGCCGGCTAATCAAAGACCCAATCAGGAAGGCTCCAATGATCCCCATTATCGAGCCAACCGCAGCTCCGATCAGGGTCTTCAAAGTGGCTCGACGAATTCGCAGTTCAAAAAGAATGATACAGATGGCGATCACCGCGCCAACGCCCGCGGAAATCCACGCATCGCCATTGATGGGTTTGAGAACGTATCCAGCAGCGACGAGAATTGCAGTAAAAACTAATCGGATAATAACGACATCCGCATGCATAATGGCGGGAATCTTAGCACGCCCTAACCTGCCCGTCACCAAAAACCGCCCTGACCGGACTAATTAGAGGAGTGGTCGGGCAGAATACTTTCGGATGGGGTCCAGACCCCATCCGAAAATCTCAGCTTACCGGTTGTCAGGATAGACTATTCGGACACCAAAGACTCCGCTGTTGTCGTTATAATTGTCGTCGTTGACCGTCAAGTACAATCTTCCATCCACCGGGGTGGTAAAGGTTGACTGGCTACCAACCAGGAAAGGCTGAGACGTCTGGCCATTGGTCGAAATTATATAGCCTATCAACGCGCCAACACCGGCGTTTGCCACCGGATAAGTACCGAGGATAGCGGAAGCCCCTTGTCGTCCGCCGTCAGGTGACACCACTCCAGCACGCCGGCCGGCCGTGACGGTTCCGGTTGCAGTGATAGTGATTTGATCACCAGCACGCAGGTCGATTCCAGTGTCTATTCCACGCGGCTGGTTACCAGGTACCTCGAGCGTCTTTTCAAGTGTTCTATTGCTGCGCCGAGTGTCACGCGTGTCGCGATTCCTACCGAAGTCGCCAGACTGTCGCGAGCGAGTGGTAGCGGGTCCCGTTCCTGAGTCACCCGGCAGTCCAAACGGGTCATAGCTGTTATCGTTTGGATTCCGATTATCGTCTGCCCGAGCCATTGCTGCCAGATCAACCTCTTTCCGTACCCGGACGTTGAAGGCGCCGCGAGCATCCGTGTAATTACCCCGGTTGATTGTTAAATAGAGACGGCCGTCGCGGTCTGCGGTGAATTCGCCCCCCGGACCGATCTCGATAATAGGAGAGTCATAATCGTTACCAATCACGCCGATCAGTTTTCCTTCTGCGGCACGTGGTAACGGCGCACTTGGATCCGTTGTACTTAAGCCCGCCGGCGTGATCCTCATGCGGTTTGCATAAATCGTCCCCGTGGCATCAATTCTTATCCGTTCACTGCGCCGGACATCAACTCCGGTGTCAATCCAGTTTGGACCAAGCGAGACATCGACGGTACGAGTTTGATAACGCGCGTCATCCAACGAGCGGCCGTCGATTTCAATTTTCTCAATGTCGCGCGGCCGCAGGAAAACTATTTCTCCTGCGCTGACGGTTCGAGTAGTGGCGGTCGATCCGGTCTGGTTGCGAGTGTCAGTTGGACGAACCGGAATTGTCGCACCCGCGGTCAACTGGATGGCGAAACGGCCGTTGATGTATCCCAGGACCGTACCTCGTAAAGTTGCTCCGCTACGCAAATAGACCGTATCGGCTGCGGCGACAGAGATAGTTGCCAGTGTAAGCAGTAAAGCAAAAACAATTTTTTTCATAGTGATTTCCTCATATTTCCTAAGCGATAACGCGTGTTAATCGAATGGTTCAAACCCAACGCTTCACACGCACTATTATGCCCCGTTCCCTGCCGGGCTTTATCTATCATCATCTAGGGGGCGTTACTTACGGGGGACGCTAGTTCAAGCGGCGCTAAACTGAGGGAGAGTATTAGGTAGAAAAAACGATTACTATTGCCTGGAATCTGAGGACAGGGTACACCCAAGCGCAATCCCGAGCAAGCAGGGCGACCCCTGCTTAACGAGATAACTTTTAGCTTCGCACTTTATAGGCCCTATAGGACAAATAGGACCTATATTCAGTTGAATGCTATTAACAGAACTTCAAAACAACTCTTCGAGCGCTTCCCCAACCGACTTAACTCCAACAACTCGCACGCCCATTAAGCGTTCAAGTCCCGCGGTGTTGGATCCGGGCATCACAATCTTTTTGAAACCCAACGCCTGTGCTTCCCTCGCACGCACCCCAGCCTGAGTCGTGCCGCGTACTTCGCCGGTCAATCCAACTTCGCCAAAAACCGCTGTGTGAGAATCAATTGGAAGACTCTTGAAACTCGAAGCAATCGCCGCCACCACACCAAGATCAACGGCCGGCTCGTCTACCTCCAAACCTCCGGCGATATTGACGAACACATCATCCCCCAACATCTGCATGCCCACACGCTTCTCGAGCATAGCCATCAAGAGCGCGACCCGGCCCTGGTCTACTCCCTGGGTCATCCGGCGGCCCGTTCCGTATTTTGTCTCAGAAACCAGCGCCTGGATCTCGACCAACAACGGTCTGGTTCCTTCCATGCATGCAGTCACCATTGAACCAGCGACATTTTGCGGCCGCTCCTGCAAAAACATCTGCGAGGGGTTGGCTACGGGGGTGAGTCCCGCCGCGGTCATTTCAAAAACACCAATTTCATTGGCGGCGCCGAAGCGGTTTTTCACCGCGCGAACGATTCGGTGATTGTGATGGCGTTCGCCCTCAAAATATAGGACGGTGTCGACCACATGTTCGAGTGCCTTCGGTCCGGCAATCGATCCGTCTTTGGTGATGTGCCCAATTAGAAAGACGGGAATGGTGCGATTCTTGGCTAACAGGAGAAACTGGTGGGCAGCTTCCCTCACCTGCGAGACAGAGCCTGGGGCCGACTCAATCATCGCCGAGAAAACTGTTTGGATCGAATCTACGACGATGGCGGTGGGATTGAGTCGCTCAACCTCGTGAAAGATGTTTTCCAGGTTTGTTTCCGGCAGCAGGTAAAGATTCTTCGCACCAATGCCCAGCCGTTCTCCACGCAGTTTGATCTGCCGCTCCGACTCTTCGCCGGAAACGTAAAGTACCGCGCCACCTTTTGCGCTCAGGCGATCGGCGACTTGCAGCAGCAGCGTGCTCTTACCGATCCCGGGGTCCCCGCCAATCAACACCAGAGTTCCCGGAACAATGCCACCACCGAGGACGCGATCAAATTCAGTGACTCCAGAAGAGATGCGGACTTCGTCTTGCGATTCGATTTCAGAATAGGCGACGGCCTTAACATCACGGAGTTTGAATCCACTCCGCGCCGCACCTTTTTTTTCCGGCGCGCGCTCCTCAACCAGCGAATTCCACTCGCCGCACTCCGGACACTTTCCCAACCATTTGCGCGACTGATGTCCACAGTTCTGACAGGCGAAGATTGTTTCAGTTTTTTTCAATGGTTTGATTTGTGGCAACAGCAAAGAAAACTCACCACAGAGACACGGAGCACACCGAGGATGCACAGAGAAAAATCACAACAAGGTCTTGACGTTTTCCGTCGGGCGGCCCAACACCGCTCGATCGCCGCGCTCGACAATTGGGCGTTGAATCAAATCCGGATGCTCGATCATAAGAGCGACAAGTTTATCGTCGGTGAACTCTCCCTTTCCCAACCCAAGCTCTTTATAGATCGGCTCGGTCGTGCGCAAGAGGTCGCGTGGCTTGATTTTCATCTTGCTGATCAATTCAAAGAGCTTCTTCCTGCTCAAAGGCTCGGTATAGTAGTTCACTTTCTCAAACGCTACGCCGCTCTCCCGGAGCAGCCGGTCCATTTCGCGACACTTCGTTCAAGTAGGTTTTTCGTAAATTGTGATCTTGTCTTTCATTTGCCCTCGGTCTTTGGTCTTAGGCCTTGGCCTTTGGTCTTAGATCTTGGGTCTTAGCCTTCGTCGTCGGCGCTCACCTCCAGGCTGCGTAAAGGAAGCTTAGTCCTCACAACACAAACTACAAGACCAAAGCCCAAAGACCCAAGACCTTCTTATGGAAATATTCCCCGCACCCTTGTCGCTTCCGCCACCCGATCTACAGCCAGGATATAAGCGCCGGTGCGCATGTCAGTATCATACTTCTTAGCAGTTTCATGTACCGCCTTGAAGGCCGCGCGCATCGTCCCTTCCAATGTTTCGTTGATCTGTTTCTCTGACCAGAAGAATGAATATTGATCTTGAACCCATTCATAGTAACTCACGGTAACACCGCCGGCGTTGGCGAGAATATCGGGCACAAGAAAGACGCCTGCGTCGTCCAACACTCGATCAGCTCCCGGTGTGGTTGGTCCATTCGCGAGTTCGGCGATTATTTTTGCCTTTACCTGTCCAACATTCGCGAGCGTGATCGCGTTTTCCAGTGCTGATGGCAACAGAATGTCACAATCAACCGTCAGGACCTCGTCGCTGGCTATCTCCTTAACTCCGGGTAGACCCGCTAACGAGGATGTTTGTTTCTTGTGACGCAGGGCTGCAGGAATATCGATGCCGTTTTCTGCATACAGACCAATCTTCGAGTCACCGATGGCCACAACCTTCGCCCCATCGTCGGCAACCATGTGCGAGATGTTCGCCCCCGCGTTACCAAAACCATGTATCGCTACCCGAGCGCCCTTTAGATCGATCCCCTTTACCTGACACGCTTCACGCAGCGCATAGAGGCACCCGCGCGCGGTGGCCTGGGCGCGTCCCTGCGAACCCCCGAGCGAGATTGGTTTTCCGGTAACGACTCCAAGTTCGGTGTGCCCTCGCACCATCGAAATCGTATCCATAATCCAGGCCATCGTTTGTTCGTCGGTATAAACGTCGGGCGCGGGAATATCACGATCAGGACCAATAATGGGCGCAATTTCAAACGCATAACGGCGCGTCAGTCGTTCCAACTCATTGGTTGAAAGGCTTTTTGGATCGCAAATGACGCCGCCCTTGCCACCTCCGTAGGGAATCCCAACCGTCGCACACTTCCAGGTCATCCAGGCGGCGAGGGCCTTTACTTCGTCCAGCGAAACGTTCGGGTGATACCGTATGCCGCCCTTGGCAGGCCCGCGCGCAATGTTGTGCTGAACCCGGTAACCCTCGAACACCTGCACATCGCCGCCGTCCATCTTTACCGGGATAGAGACTATTAACTGGCGTTTCGCAGTACTCAAGACCTGCCGCGTGGAATTGTCGAGCTCAAGATAATCGGCGGCGCGATTGAACTGTTGTATAGCGATTTCAAATGGATTGAGTTCTTCCTGTAAGGCTTCCCTGGTGGCCATTAATCAACTCCTTGGAAGGGGGTTGCGAGAGCGGGCAATCGTATCAGTCGCGCGACTCAAGCCCCAAGCCCAGGTTTGATGTTCGAGCTTTGCACTCAACAATCGCTACCAGGCGTATAGAGTCCAAGCTTTAGCTTGCGTGGTTGCAAGAGAGGCGCAAGCTAAAGCCTGGACTCTATACGCCTGTTAGCTGCGATCCAACCCGGTTGCCAGCACTCCAGGTTCTGATTCCGGGACAAACCCGGGAACTTGGAAGGAGCATTCGGGGTCTAAGGTAACCGAGTAAGCTCCTGCGACCCGCATGGCACCGGCACAGGGAGGAAAGATGTTTAATAACCTAATCGAGTCCAGTTCGCATATACGCGAATTCAAGCGCCGCGGATCGTTCTTTCTCTTTACCACCGCAACCTACATTTTGCTCTTTGTAATCGCAGGTGTTGCCAGCATCTATGCCTACGATGCGCGCCTGGAAGACCAGAACACCGAGATAATAACGATGCTGAATCCGGTGGATCTGTCACCACCAAAAACAACCCCCAGCAGGCCTAACACTACGCCTCCGAAAAGTAGTTCAAGCCGCCAAAACATCGCCGAGCGCGCGATTGCTATGGCGACGGTGGACAATCCAAGGATCGCGCCCGACAGACCTTCCGCGACTCCTAACAGAAACCTTCCAATTCCGCCCTCCGGTGTCTACAGAGTCACCGGTCGTGACTTTGACCCCATTTCATCAGGCGGTAGTGAACGCCCAGGCACGGGAGGAAACGGGCGGGAGATAGGCGGCGGAAGTTCGCCCGCCATTG
>Ga0070697_100000068_pt1 | contig 83020 bp, 70 predicted proteins | sample KBSK1501metaG_FD_65475 | JGI IMG/M metagenome (GOLD analysis project Ga0070697, IMG submission 65475) | Corn, switchgrass and miscanthus rhizosphere microbial communities from Kellogg Biological Station, Michigan, USA - KBS K1-50-1 metaG | ecosystem: Host-associated > Plants > Roots >...
AAACTACTTATGGTGCAAAGCCCCGCTTAATCATTCTCACTGCCTGGCTATCAGTCTAGTGTAGAATCTGATGGCCCCTGAATTCAGATGCCAAGAGAAATACGCTCAGCACCGCTTCGTTACGGATTGGCGCTTGCTTCATTCGCCTTGATCCTCGGGGCTTCCTTTGCTATTGAAAAGATTTCACCTTTTCGGGTAGATCTCACTTCGCTCATAATCATGGCAATGATTGCCAGCTCCTGGTTCCTGGGCTTTGGTCCGGGAATGGTGCTGGCAGTCATTCTTGAGTTAACGCTTGATTACTTCACTCCTCCGCAGTTCGCTTTCAAGTCCGCAATCATAATCTTCAATCGCATGGTGCTGTTCACCAGCGTCGTATGGTTTGCCAGTTGGCGACGCAGCGCCGAGAAGAAACTTCGTGTGCAGCGCGAGTTGTTACAAGCGGCGCTGGAAAGCGAACAGCGCGCGCGGCGTCAGGCTGAAGCCGCCGATCGCCTCAAGGATGAATTCCTCGCCACGGTTTCACATGAACTCCGCACACCGCTGAGCGCAATCCTTGGGTGGGCAGCAATGCTGAACATGGACGAGCTGGATGAGAAGACCACGCGCGTCGCGTTAAGCACGATTGAGCGCAACGCGAAGGCGCAAGCCGAAATCATCAGCGATATCCTGGACGTCTCGAGCATCATGACCGGGAAGTTGCGCATCGACGCCCGCGCAATTGAATTGGCGGCGATAGTTCGCGCCGCTGTCGATACTTTGCAACTGGCAGCCAGGGCCAAAGGTCTCTCTCTTAACGTTTCATTGGACGGTGATGCTTGTTTAGTCGTAGGCGATCCAGATCGTTTGCAGCAGATCGTTTGGAACCTGGTCTCGAATGCGATCAAGTTTACACCGAACGGCGGAGCGGCTCAGGTTCGACTCCAACGAGTTAATTCCAATCTGGAATTGACGGTAAGCGATAGCGGAATCGGAATCAGCAAAGAGTTTTTACCATGCGTTTTTGAACGGTTCCGTCAGGCTGATTCCTCCAGTACGCGGGCGCATAGCGGATTGGGACTTGGATTGGCGATCGTTCGAAATCTCGTCGAGTTGCACGGGGGAACAGTTGCAGCTGAAAGTCCGGGATTGGGCCAGGGCGCGAAGTTTGTCGTGCAGTTACCGATAGCGACCGCGCCCCAGATTGAACAGAGCGAGATAGACCTTCAAGTGATCGAAAGAGTAGACCTGTTGGAGACTGACGGGAAAAGACCAGATCTTTCAGGCTTGCGCGTGCTGCTGGTGGATGATGAGCCCGACACGCTGGAAATCCTGCGCATGATCCTGAGCCAGTTTGGCGCCAGCGTGCGCGGTGCCGGGTCAACCACTGAAGCTATGAATGCATTTCTCGAGTGGAAACCTGATGTGCTGGTTTCTGATCTGGGGATGCCCGAGGAAGACGGGTATGCCTTGATCGAGAAAGTGAGAGCGCTCAAGCCTGAACAAGGCTGTGATATTCCGGCCGCGGCGCTGACGGCCCACGTCAGAGAAGAGGATCGCGCTCTCGCATTAGCGGCTGGCTACCAAATTCACATAAAGAAGCCAGTCGATCCAGCCAGACTTGCACTCGCAGTGGCGAACCTTGGCAAGAAAGCAAAAGTGTAAGGGGAACTGCAAAGTGCCACTCAGCCCGGAGAAGGAAATCATCAAAGCCGCGAAGTCGGGAGCGGTCTGGAGAGTTAAAGAATTACTCGATCAGGACCCGGCGCTTATCTCGGCAAGGGATTCAGACGGATCTACCCCTCTCCATTGCGCGACCTGGAAGGGACATCAGAATGTAGTTGAGTTACTGCTGAAACTCGGCGCTGATGTAAACGCGCGCAACCAGAACGATCATTGGGGTACAACGCCATTGCACGCGGCCGCGCACGCAAACCAAAGGGCGATCGCGGAATTACTGATCGCGCACGGCGCTGATATCCACGCCACCAATCTCAACGGCAGAACCCCATTGGCGGAAACGGAATTTCATAAGGCTAAGCCGGTGGCAAATCTCTTGAAACAACATGGGGCCAGTGCGTAGTCAAACGGTCAACGGTCGCCCAAGTTCCGCGTGCCATTGTCCTGATAAATGTCAGCGGAAGTTTTTCTTGTTGGTCTGCTTGCTCTTCTTGCTATTCGCTTACTCGCCGGCTGATCTTCAATCTCAACAGGCAATTCCGCCTTCACCGCAACAGATCGCGCGAGACTCGCGATATCCGGCGCATTGGTGGGCGCCAGTCTCAAAAGAAGGCGTGCCCAGCTGGGAGATCCTGCCGCAGGAAGCCGGCCCGGGCGAAGTAATTCTGTCCAAACGCAACGAGCTTGGCCTGCTTTCAAACTTTGCGGCCACTCCGTTCACTTTCAAAGGTAAGCGTTGCGCAAGCCTCGAAGGCTTTTGGCAGATGATGAAATACCCGGAAGGGCCGAACGACCCGCGTGCAAAACTTCCCGAGCTCAAATGGAAGTACACGCGAGAGCAAGTGGCGCAGTTGACCAGCTTCGAGGCGAAGAATGCCGGCACACTCGCCGAAGAGAACATGAAGAAGCTGGGCATCTCGTGGGTTACGTTTGCAGGAAAAAGAATTGAGTACCGACCTGAGACGCCGGGAGAGCATTACCGTTTGATCGTTGCTGCCACGCGAGCCAAGGTGCGGCAGAACCCCGAAGTCAGGAAAGTGCTGTTGGCTACTGGAGATTTGATTCTAAAACCCGATCACCATCAGGGACCCAACCCGCCGGCCGCCTGGCGTTACTACGAAATACTTACACAAATCCGCAGCAAGCTGCAAAAACGTCGGTAAGGCGGAACGATGCGCAAGTGCTCGGCCCTACTTTACATATCGCAGCGTCAAATGTAAGGTTCGCGGACAAGCTCTACAGAGTTACAAATGGGCGTTGCTAAACTAACAGATCAGAACACGATCGTTCCGGCCGAGAGCAAATACGCACGCGTTGAGCGCGAGCGGCGTTACCTCTTGCAGGATCTTCCTGAAGGATTGACTCGCGCCAGTCCGCACGTGCAAATAACCGACAATTACATTACCGGCACTCGCCTGCGGCTCAGGAAGGTACGCGATCCGCTGACAAACAAATGGACGATCAAGTTTACGCAGAAGTTTGCTCCTGACGGCGAAGATCTTTCGCGCACTATCACCACCAATATTTATCTCAACGCCCTGGAAGTGGAAATGCTTGCAGTCTCCGATGCAAACGAGATTCGCAAGAATCGATACCCGTTTGCATTCGAGGGGCGAAACTTTTCGGTAGATATGTTCCTGGGCGATTTGTTCGGTCTGGTTCTGGCTGAAGTTAGCTTTGAAACTGACGAAGAACTTAATAACTTTCCGCGGCCGCCGTTTGCGATCGCTGATGTAACCAATAACGAACTGTTCACCGGCGGCAAACTCTGCCAGATATCGTTTGCAGATATTCGTGAAGCGATCAGACGAAATGGATTGAACGAGCCGGCACGGTCAGAATCCGCACGCTCAGACTAAGCCGCAGGAACGCGCAAGGTAGTGATACGACAACAACGATCATGAATCTATCCAAGCAACTGATCATAGCGGTCACCTTGATTTCGATTTTCGGTGCTACGGCTTGCAGGAGGAATTCCGCTCAGCAGGAAGGAACCGCGGCCGTGCCGGCGGACGGGATCGCACGGCAGCATCCTGAAGGCGGCGTAGTGGCAGTCGAGGAAACCCGGTTCTTCAAAGGCTCAATCGGGAACGCCCTTGATTTACAGATGAAACTCGTGCGCGAAGGAGAGCAGTTAACGGGCAACTATTTTTATCAGAAGGTCGGCACAAAGATTGATCTCCGCGGCAGCATCGATAAGGACGGCAACGTGACACTCGAAGAGTTTGCTTCAGCCGGCAAGCAGACGGGAGTGTTCAAGGGCGTCTGGAAGCAGGCGGGTGATGGTGCCGTTGAGATCAAAGGCGACTGGACGAAGCCTAACAGCGACAAGAAGACAGCGTTTTCGCTGCTTCAGGAGCCTATTGAGTTTAGTAATGGCGCGGAGATTGTTGCGAAGCAGATCAGAGAGAAAAACAAGAAATTAAAGTATGAAGTTTCTGCTGCGTATCCGCAATTGATTGGCGTAACGGATCCCAACTACGACAGGTTTAATCAAACCGTTCGTAATCTAATTAGCCGGAAGGTGGGCGACTTTAAGAAGGAGATGACGCCTTCAGCTGAGGACGAACTTGCCCCGGATGAGAATCCCGTCATTGACGACTCGTTGGGCAGCGACATCACGGTCACCTACGAACTGGCGCTGGCCAAAGACGATCTGATTGCCATTCAGTTTACAGTCAGCAGTTATTCAGCTGGAGCGGCGCATCCGAATTCCTACACAGAAGTGGTGAACTTCGATTTGAAAAATGGGAAGTTGCTTAAACTCGCCGATCTCTTTCTGCCGGGATCGAAATACCTGGAGACTCTCTCAAACTTTTGCATTCAGGAACTCAAGACACAAGCAAAAGCGCAGGGCGACTACGCAGCGATGGATGACGACTGGATTAAGCGGGGTGCCGGAGCGGAACTGACGAACTACGATAACTGGACCATCACGAAGAAGGGATTGGGAATCACGTTTGATCCTTATCAGGTAGCCGCCTACGCCGCCGGCCCGCAGAATGTTCTGGTGCCGTATTCGGCGGTGAAAGAGATCAGCAAGCCTGAGGGCGTGCTGGGACAGTTCCTGAAGTAGTCCTGGTTAAGTCGCTTCGCGGCGAAAATGAGGTCAACCACCACGCGGTAGCGGGTGGGTCTCTCGATTGCCGATTGCCGATTGCCGATTGTCAATTGCCGATTTGCGATTGGCGTCTGGCGATAATCCATTTGGCAATCGGCATCGAAAATCGAAAATCAAAAATCCGGAGACCCACCGGCTACCGCGTGGTGGTACTGACCTCATCTCAGGGCTGCGGCGATGTCCGCGTCTGAATATTTCACTGCATTAAGCCGTGCGAAGTAGATCGCCAGCAGCAGAGCCACAAGCATGATTGCTGACGCGACCCAAAAAGTAACAAACAATGAGTGATCGCTCATGAAGTGTTCCGCGCCGTCTGCGCCTCTGTAGGCAATGGCGCTGTGAATCAACAGCGCCGCTAAGGCCGGGCCCACAGCCCGCGCCAGACTCGCCACCGACTGCGTCACGCCGAGAACGCTTCCCTGTTCATTCGGACCGACGCTCTTCGAAGCGAGACTCGTCAGCGAAGGCGCAGACAGAGAGTTTCCGATTGAAAACAATCCGCCGCCAATCAGGAGTGCCGCTAGTCCACCTGCTGCCGGCCCCACGAAGGGAACAGCAAAGAGACTGCCGGCAAACAGGAAAGCACCGACAATCACCAGCGGAAGTTCACCGAAGCGCTTGACCAGTTTCCCGATCAGTCCGCCCTGCACGATGACCGCGAGGATTCCTACGTAAGCGAAGAGATAGCCTGTGTGCGTTGCGTCGTAACCGAAGCGAAACATTGTGTAGAGCGAAAACGCAGTCGTCATTATTGAGAAGGCAACGATGAACATGAAGTAGATGATGAGCACATACCCGAGACGCGGGTTCCGCAGCGATTGGATTAACTGACCCAGGCCTCGCCCGCCGGCCGCGGAGACACGAGCCGGGTGATCTGGCGTAACCGTTTCCGGCAAAGTGAAGAAAAGCAGCAGTGCGTTTGCGAAACACAAGCCGGCGGCGAAAAGAAAAGGGACTCCAATGCCCCAGTGGCTGAGTATGCCGCCGATCGCCGGACCGAAAACAAACCCTAGGCCGAAGGCCGCGCCAATCAAACCCATTCCTTTCGCCCGATCTTCCTTGGTGGTGATGTCGGCAATGTAGGCCTGCGCAGTCGAGATGTTTCCGCCGGTAATGCCGTCCAGGATGCGTCCCACGAAAAGCATCCAGAGCGTTGTGGCAAAGCCAAGGATTAAGAAGCCAATGCCGGTGCCGATGATCGAGATGAGCAAGACCGGTCGGCGTCCGTGCTTGTCCGACAGTCGCCCAAGGATCGGCGAGAAGATCAACTGCATCAAAGAATATGACGCGAACAGCAGCCCGACAGTGCGAGGAGTAGCATCAAAGCGAGAGCCCTCCGCATAGAACGGCAGGACCGGAATAACGATACCGAAGCCGATCAGATCAATGAATACTGTCGTGAAGATGACGACGAGTGGCGAGCGTTTCATGAGTCAGTAGACAGAGTCACCAAAGTCTTTCTGGGTTTGAGTTTTAAGAGCGGGGCAAGCCCGCCTTCCCCACCCCTGAGACTTCAATCAAGCTCATTAAAATGTTGCTAGTGAGCCTTCAATCTTGTCACAGGTTCTATTGCCGGCTAATCAGGAAGGCGATCAAACTATTTACTTTTCACTTTTCACCATTCACTGACTTTACCTTCTTCGGCCGCTGGAAAGATTGCGATCAACCGAGGCCATGCCGCCACCTGCGATCAAGAGGGCCAGCGACATGGCAAACAATGCCAGCGGATACTCATAACCGCCTTTGGCAATGAAGCCGGCCGGCCAGTGAACCGTGATCGCGGTCAGCATAACGCAGACAAGAAGAAACGCCCCGACGCGAGTGAGCAACCCAAGAAAAACCAGGATGGCCCCTAGAAGCTCTGAAACAGCCGCCGCACCCCACCAAAGCCAGGCTGGTCGCATAAAGCTAAGCGGCGCCGGACCAGAGTTGATGAAGTTGTTCAGCCCCGGCCCGCCAAAGACGCCAAACACCTTTCCGGCCCCGTGAGCAAAAAAGATCGCCGCCAAAGCCAATCTGATAGGAATCGTAACCCATGATGAGGACGTCGAAATAATTCTTTTGAACATGCAGAAATCCTTTCACGCGCTGACACTTAAAATGGTGTCCCAGATATTAGCAGGGGAACACGGAAACGGAAGAAGAGGGGAAGGGGTAATGGGCAAAGGGGAAGGGTAACAAAGAACTGCTCGTCCCGTTTTACCCTTTGCCCTTTCCCCTTTCCCCTCTTCCCCTGACGACTTTGATTAAGATACGTGTGCTAGCAGTCGCGCGGCGATGGCCGGTTTTGGTTGTGCGCCAACGAGCCGGTCAACCAGCTTTCCATTCTTGAAGATAAGCATCGTGGGAATACTCTGAATCTGGAATTGCGCTGCCGTGATCGGATTTTCATCGACGTTCAACTTGGCGATGCGATAACGGCCGTTTGACTCGGCAGCAAGTTGTTCCATGATTGGACCCACTATGCGACACGGTCCGCACCAGGGCGCCCAGGCGTCAAGCAGCACAGGTCTTTCGCTCGCCTCTATTACGTCCTGCTGGAAACGCGCATCGGTAACTATCAGCGGTTTCGTGCCCGCGGCGGTGTCTTCGGCTTTGCTCAGGTCGAGCGGCGTACCACACTTACCGCATTTAGCGATTTGTTCAACCGCCTGACGCGGATCGACGCGGTTCCTGGTTCCACATTTGCTGCAAGCTACAACTGGCATTCGTTTCTCCCTCGCCGTTACAAAATTCAGGCGATTATTTCTTAAGAGTTTCTCGAAAGAGTCTCGCAACTGCGACACAGATGTCCAGCTCCGTGAAAATAGGGGCAGGTTTAGGCTCGTCGAAGTTCTTCGTAGTAACATGACTGCAATGAAATGGCAAAATGGTAGGCGATACTTCGCCAACGCCCCCTGGCTACCTGGCCTAGTGTTGCTCGTTTTGGCGGCTACATTTTCAGCTGCCCCTCAAAATCAGCAGCCGAACGCAGCGCCGGACATTGCCTTCACCGTTTCCCTTCCCAAGCCGCACACACACATGCTGGACGTCGAGTTAAGAATCAAACATCGTCCGGGTAATTCAGTCGCAAATGAAGAAGTGCTCGTGCTGCCGGTGTGGACGCCCGGCTCCTACCTGATTCGCGAATTTGAACGCCAGCTGCAGGACTTTGAGGCGACTGACGCCGGGGGTCAGGCGCTTAGCTGGATGAAACTGAACAAGAACTCGTGGCGGATCATAACCAACGGCGCGCGTGAGTGGCGCGTGCGTTATCGCGTCTACTGTAACGAGCTTTCAGTGAGGACGAGCGAAGTTAATTCAGATCACGCTTTTTGGAATAACGCGAATTTACTGATGTATCCCGAAGGCCTTCTCAACGCGCCTTCGACTTTGCACATCATCGCGCCGCAGCCCTGGCAAGTTGCGACCGGACTGCCACCGGTGCCGGGGGCAAAGAATACGTTTCGAGCGGAAAATTTTGACATTCTCTACGACTCTCCTGTCGAAGTAAGCAACTTCAAAACGCTTTCGTTTGAAGTTAAGGGAGTGCCGCATCGCATCGTGATCGACGGCGATGGAAACTACGATCCTGAGAAGATGCGTGCGGACGTTAAGAAGATCGTGGAGACCGAAGTTGAGTTGATGGGTGGCGAGATTCCTTATCACGATTACACGTTCATCCTTCACTTGCGATCAAATACCGGCGGTGGGCTCGAACATTTGAACTCTACTGCGCTCGGCTATCCGCGCTTTGGCTTTGGACCTGAACCTAAAGAAGGCAGTGGAGTGACTTCGGCCGGCCCGAACGCGCCGGCGATGCGAACGTACCGCGGATTTCTCTCGTTAGTGGCGCACGAGTTTTTTCACCTTTGGAACGTCAAACGAATTCGTCCGGACGCACTCGGACCTTTTGATTACACGAAAGAGAACTACACCAAATCGCTGTGGGTTGCCGAAGGCGTCACTGATTACTATGCGCGGCTCGTTTTGTGCCGCGCAGGTTTGATTCCCGCTAAAGAGTTTTTGAAAGAGAACGCCAAGGCATTTCAAGGGTTGCAGAATACACCAGGTCGTTTGGTGATGAGCGTCGAAGACGCGAGCTTTGATTCCTGGATCAAGTATTACCGGCAGGACGAGAATTCGGTTAACTCGCAAGTGGATTATTACGATAAGGGTGCGATTCTTGGTCTTCTCCTGGATTTGGAGATTCGTAAGCAGAGCAAAGGAGCAGAGTCTCTCGACGACGTAATGCGTTATCTGTATGTGGAGTTTTACAAGCGCGGTCGCAACTACACGCCCGCAGATTTTCAGAAAGCTTGTGAGTTGATGGCGGGATCGAGTCTGGAACAGTTTTTTGCGAGGTACGTGCGAGGTCGGGAGGAGCTTGATTATGATGCTGCATTGGCGGTGGCCGGTCTGCGTTTAGATAAGACGGAGACAGCCGATGGAACTAAGGCCGTCGAGAAGGCCTACCTCGGCGCGGAGTTGGCACAGGAAGGAGAACGGCTGCTGGTTAAGCGAGTCTATGCCGGGTCCCCGGCCTATGAACAGGGCTTGAATACAGGGGATCAGATCCTGGCTTTGAACAACATGCGAGCGAACAAGGAATTTCTTGAGGCCCGAATTGCTGAGAAACGCGCTGGGGACTTAGTAAGCTTAACAATCTTTCGCGCCGACGATCTGAGTGTGCTGTTAATCAAACTCGCCGCGCGATCGGACGCAAACTACCGCATTCTTCCCGCGGACAAGCCGACCGGTGAACAGAAGCGGATCTATCAGTCGTGGCTGGGTTCACCGCTGACGGAGTAAATCGAAACTAGTTTTCGCGAAATGGTGGGCCGCTATTAGGCGGCTATTAGTGGCGTCGCAAACAACGTACAATAAAATTCAGGACTCGGAGAACTAGTTTCGCAATGGCTGAAGACTTCCAGTACATCAAATTCAGGGTCGATGATCGCGCCGCTCGTATAACGTTTGCGCGCCCCCCGCTCAACATCTTAAACATCGCAATGCTGCGAGAGATCAACGAGGCGCTGAATCAGTGTGCTCACCAGCGAGAGTTGGCGGCGATCGTTTTTGATGCTGCGCCGGACTGCAACGCGTTTAGCGCCGGAGTCGCGGTCGAGGAGCATGTCGAAGAGACGATCTTTCAAATGCTGGACTCTTTCCATGGAGTTTTCCGAAACCTCGAGCAAATTGCCCGCCCCACTATCGCCATAGTTGATGGATCCGCTCTCGGTGGCGGCTGCGAACTGGTTGCGGCCTGCGATATTGTCATTGCCAGTGAGCGGGCTCGCTTTGGGCAACCCGAGATCAAGCTGGGAGTATTTCCGCCGGTGGCCGCAGTCTTGTTACCTCGGGTTATTGGCGATAAAAGGGCGCGCGAGCTGATCCTGACAGGCGAGCTGATTGAAGCTCCGGAAGCGGCGCGCCTCGGTTTGGTGAACTACCTGTTGCCGGGCAACGAACTTGAGCAAAAAGCATCTGATCTACTTTCGCGCTTTCGCAATCTTTCGGTAACCGCCCTCGCGTTCACAAAGGAAGCAATCGATCTTGGTCACGGGCGCTCGCTGGATTTAGCATTGAAGGAAGTGGAAAATTTATATCTGAATGAATTAATGAAAACCTACGACGCATCCGAAGGCATCAAAGCTTTCACCGAGAAACGCAAGCCCGAATGGCGTCATCGCTGACAGAGTCAGCGTTACAACCGAAGGAACTGAACTGGTGACGATAGCAAGAACAATTTCGAAAATGATTGCCGGTTCACGGAGAGCAGGGACGCGCCCGGCACGACAAGGTCGCGCGAGGCGCTCGCGCTCATCGTGGAGCGCGGCGATCATCTTTTTGACGGTTTTGGTTTTGATTGCGGTCGGTACAGCTGATTTTGGCGCCCTGGGTCAGACACGCCAGAGGCGTCAGATACGACCCAAGCCCGTTCCGCAAGACGATGTTGCACTAACCAGCCATTCGCGCGATTCATTGTCTCCGGAAGCGCGCGAGATGGTGGAGCTCGCGAGTGTCGCTGTTTGCAGGGAACGGCTCAGAGATCCGAAAGGCAGCGTTCCTATCGACGACATGCAGGGGCGACCTTCGTTACCTGTACACGGTCCGGAAGCAATCGCCGGACTGCAGAATGCCCAACGTCTATTACCAACTGCTAAAAGTCTGGTGATAAGTTCTCTCAAAAGACTGGTGAAGGACTACGGTTTTGGCAACCCGAGAACCCAGGACGCCAGACTGCAACGTGCGATCGCGCACGTCGAAGCGGTCCGGAATATTCGTCCGGACGTGGATTCCCGCGATAATGCGTCAGTGTTCCTGAGAAGCCCGCATACTATCGTCTTCGGCACTATATTCCTGGCCGGGCTTCCCTCGGACGAAGGAATAATCAGCGTCCTGGCCCACGAGTTAGTGCACATCGCTGATGGATCGGAAGACAGCCTTAGCCTGCTTTTCAGAGGAGTGGGCAATCGCGCTTCGAAGCTTACGGGACTGCAGATTCACGACCAGAGAGCCGAAGAGTTGACCTGCGATCTGGTAGGAACTTTGGCGGCCCGCTCCTATGTCGCCAGCTCACCAAGTTATGAACTCTTGCCGAGGAGAATCTCGCGTTCGTTGGAACATAATTGTGTTGACCAGGACGAGGGCGATGACGATCACCTGTCACCACGAAACACGATCCGCGCGCTTTTGGCCCTCGACCCGGTTCTCTCTCGACAACTCGTCTATGGCCGTTAAGCGTTGCGTTGACATAGATGTTGGCGCGTTTCTATTATCGACGGCACGAGTTGGCAATCACGAGGCATGATCGACTTGACCGAACCTCTCTCGACCAAACCATCTCCGAAATGGACGAGATGGCGCAAAGACATCGCAGCTTCTGCAGCGACTGATTTGTTAAAACGTAAAGATAAGAAAACGCCCACATTCATAGTCACAATTTTGGTTGCAGTTATTTCGGCCGGCGCTTCATGCACCGCAATCACACAACGCCGGGACGTACGCCCGCTGGTGTTGCGCGACGTTCCCGCACAAAACCTCGCCTTTAAATTTGAGCCTGACGTGGCCATGCCGCCGGATCTTAAAGCTGATGATCCAGACGATAAGATCGAAGCAATTCAGCTTGATTTCAACACCCGCCGGGAAAATGACGCGCTCGTGCGGACTGTGCGATCACCGGACGGACAACGGGCCCTCGCACTGTATGGAGCCGCTGATGAGCCCAGTCAGGAGTTTCACATTGATCTCTACTCATCCGATGGCAGATTCTTGCGAAACTTAACGCCGCCCGATCTCGCCTGTGTTTTTCCGGAAACGGTATCCTGGTCACCCGATGGAAATTTCATGACTTTCATTGGCCACCGGGGGGTGAAACCGACGCCGTCGCCAACTCCTCCCGGCGTGAGTTTGCCTGAAGTGCCGGAAGGCGCGGAAGCCACGCCATTGCCTTCGGTGGCGCCGGCTTTTCCACCGGTAGCACTCTTTAGTACGGAGCAGATCTATATCTGCAATCGCGATGGCTACGATCTGAAACCACTGACTTCGCGCGAAGGCCTAATCTACTTCTACGCTTCATGGGCGCCTGACAATCACGCCTTGGTGGCGATGGCGTGCAAAGAGAGTGAGTGGGACGCGCGCGAGCGGGAATTCAGGTTGCCCGTCGGTCGACCCCGCTTGCTTACGCCTGACGGAAAGGAACGTCTGCTTGATGACGACCTCACGGAGGCATTGCCTGTGTGGTGTCCCGACTCATCGAAAGCTGCCACTGCCTTCGTAGCTGACGTGAGGATCTACGACGCCGCTGCGACCAAACCCACGCAGGCGCGAATCAGGTTGGAGGATGCGTTGATTGCAGCTTCACGGGTTTATGAGGAAAGGAATTCGGGTGGCAAAAAGGATGATAAATCAGGGAACAGCCTCCATCCCTCCGCCATACCTTCGTCCTACAATCCGGTTATTCGGCTGGAGTGGACGACTCCGGAAAAGCTTTTCTTTGAAACTGCGTACGTCAAACTCCTGCGCGATGGCCCAATTACTACCTTTCAACGCTGGCATCTCGTGCAACTTAGTCCGCAAGCGACGCTATTAAAGTAACCCTCGGCGAGCGCAGCAATACTCGGTACTCTTTTTTCCTGACAGAAACAACTCAGCCGCCGGTAGTGTCCTGAAGTTTTGTTACACCCCGAATTGCCGTAGGTGATGGTCGGTGTGCTTGTACGTCGCCACGCCCCACTCGCGGAACGAGAGCCGGCCAAACAACGGGTGAACCGGCCCATCGCCTTCGCGCGTCCCAGCCCCGATGCGCTCCACCAGGGACACGAGCTCAGACCGAATAGCTTCAACAGACGCCGCGTCGGGAACCAACAGCTCTGGCGCAGTCGGCGCACCCTTCGGGAACGGCAGCACGTGCAGGATGAGATGTTTGATTGGGAATACCTGAAAGGCCCGCTTGCTCTTGGAGGCAACTGGGAGTTCGCCGAGAGCCATCAGTGCCGATTGCTTTAGGTGGGTGAGCATGGCCTTGGCATCCATCCGCCCCCAACGTGGCACCGAGGCGCTCGTTACCGAACCAATCCGCTGCAGGATCGCCGTTCGGTCGACATCATTCAGGATCGAGCCCACTCCAGTTTCCTTCCGTTATCTTTGCCATCTCACGGTCGTCGAACAGTATATATCGGAACGAGCGTGAGAGTGCTTGTCAAAAAAAGGGAGCTTCGGCGAACGAGCAAGAAGGTACCCGTTGACACGTTCTGTGTAGAGTGGTTGATCTCGGGCATCCGGTTTCCAAAGACATGAATCAAAAAGATCTCATTATCATCTTATTCATGGCTATGAGCTCCTCTAACCACATCGGCCGAGCAATCTCATGGAGAACGCAGCCAGTTTGACCGAAGCGAGGAACAATGAACCGTCTAATCTCAATCGTCCTGCTGTTGGTGCTTGTACCTCAAAGTCAGACGCTACCGCATGCGTTCCACCAACTCCCTCAGGAGGTCAGGGAAAAGGCAACCGTCATATTCATAGGAACTTATGGCGAGGGAAGAGGTTTCTGCCAGTTCCTTCCTGACGGAACGAGGAGATGGGCTCTGGAACCCTACTTTAACGTCAAGAGAGTCTACCTGGGTAAAGTAGGTGGCAAAACCATTCATATCAATACCAGGGTGTCACCGAAGATTAACGATGTGAGCGTGAAGTTAGAGCTCGGGCGGGATTATTTGGTACTACTGCGACCGAACGAGGAGTCAATGAAAGTGATCGCGGCGGGAGACTACGTTCCTGTTTGGGATGCACCACATGGTGAGGAAATCATTGCTATCGTGAAACTAAAATGATGTGGAGCGGTCTTAGCCACTCGCCGTGGGCTAACCACACATCGCTGGAAAAGGATGCTTTATGCGAAGGACCTGGCTTTCGATCTTCGTCGTGGTTCTTTTTGTATCCCCGACGTTTGGACAAAGAGATGCTCCAGTTTATGAATCGTATTTGCCGCAGTTTTCCATCTACCACGACAACAACAATGGACGAAATGCGATAACGATTGACTTGTTGTTTAAGAAAAACGGCGGGCCGGCAGAGCATACCGAACATCAAGCGTACATTCTCGTTTATTTGAAAAAAGACGAAGAGCAGATATTGAAGCTGGCCGGGAATGCTGAGCTGGTTAAGAAAGAGAACGAGAAAACAGGAAAGACCTTTCTCCATCTCCTGGTTGACAAGAAACTCGTCGTTCCTCTTGAAGCACAAGTTGCCAAGATCAATGGCAGCCGTACTCCGCGATTTGCCGATGCCAGGGGATACCCAAGACGCAGCGGAGTTGATACTCTCGCCAGCTTCAGCTTTCCTTTTAAGTTCACTTTCACGTACGAAACGCTTTTCCAGGCAGTGCGAGGGTTAGGCAACTATTCCCCTGCGACTGAGGAAATTTATACTAAGAAAATCACCTACTTCCACGACAAGTTCAAATTCATTGTTTTTGTCCCGGTAAATAACTCGGCGCAGGCAAACAAGGTGTCTCCAGAAATTCATCAGAGCTGGGATTTTGCGAACGTGATGGATGACTCTACATCGCTTCTTTATTTCAGACCCCTCCCGTATGAACTCGACATGCAAACGTACGAAAAGAAGGTGTTGATCTACATAAACTGACGCCGGCTACCGGGAAACAAGCGCTGCCCATATGCGGCATCATAAATTGATGTCTTTGTTAGGCAGCGTTGGCACTTTCAGGATTTCCAAAGTCAAAGAAAACACGAAACAGATTGCCGTCCAAATCTTTGGCCATGAACTCGTGCAAACCGAATGGCTTTGACTCTGGCTCAGAGATCAACTTCGCTTTGCTACTGCTCCAGATTCGGTACAAATCATTTACTTCATCCTTGCTATTCAAATTCAGCCAAATCAGAACTGGCCCGACATTTCCATAGTGCTTTCGAAAATCTGAGTTCGCCAGAAACATCCTGCAGTCTCCCCTTGAGATTCCTGCAAGTCCAAGTTCCTCGCCGCCCCAATCGACTGTAAAGCCGAGGTTGTTCTCGTAATAAGCCGCTGCCTCGTTGATATCCCTGACTGGTATTTCCGGGACGGCGCCGGGAAACTCTAATTTCATTGCGACTCCTTTCTCTTGACCCTGTTCATGATTTGTCTGCCTAACTAGCTCCTGAGACGAAGGGCTACTTCAAGCCTAGTTTCTTTCCGGCCGCGAGTAGACGGATCGATTCCCGAATACGCCTCTCTCGCGTCTCCGCCCGTTTAGCCGTATGAATCCAAACGACGAAGTCACGTCTATACGTCGGCGCCAGCTCACGAAAGAACTCCCACGCGTTGGAATTGGCTTTCAGCGCTTTGGCGATGTACTCAGGTAGGACGGGGATCACGGGTCGCGGCGCGTAGGAGTTGTCCGTCGGCGCCGCCGCCAGACCGGCCGGCGTGAGCAGACCGGCCGCCTTGAGTTCCGCCCACCGCTTTCGATTGATGTCGGACCACTTGCTCGTGGGCTTTCGCGGTGTGATCTTGAGGAGGTATCGGTCATCATCGAGACGTTTGACAAGACTGTCGATCCATCCGAAGCAGAGCGCCTCACGAACGGTGTCTTCGTAGGGAACGCACTTCACGCCCGTGTGCGCTTTGTAGAAGACGAACCAGACACCTGGGCTCGACGCATGGTGCTTTTCCAGCCACGCCCGCCATTGTTGGCGACTCCGAACTCGTAGCGTTATGAGTTCTGCTGTCATCACTCACTCGACGATCAGCCGCAAGCCGCGTAGTGTCCTAATTTGGTTTTTCTGTAACGCAAACTGTTAGTTTGCGCGCGTTGAATGCCGCTTAGCATCGCAAACTAAACAGTTTGCTTTACAAATTAGGACACGACCGCAAGCCGCGCAGGCTTGACCTTTTATAAAGGCGCAGCCGTGCCGCCGAAAGAGACGACGTAGCCGTCAGGGTCTTCAATGTAGAAGTCCTTCGTGCCCCACGGCGTCACTTCCAGCGGCTTGAGGATCTTGGCGCCGTTGGCGACACACTGTTCGTAGAATGCTTCGATGCCCTCGACGCCCGCTGCGGCATCGAGGTGCTCGTTTTGGTGACGATGCTGGCGCTCGGCTGGATTCTTGGGTGCTTCTTTCAGATGCAATTCCAATCCATCCAGAAAACCGATAGCGTAGAACCCGCCCCAGGGCTCGCCGAAACTGAAGCCCAGCTTCTGGTAGTACGCGATAGACCGCTCAAGGTCGTGGACGAGAAACTGCGGAGCGAGCGAAGTGACACGCGGCTTGGTTTGGTTTGTCATTGTCGTACGTTCTCCTTTGCGGGGCGTGTCGAGGATTTGAATGGGTAAACTCGGTTGAGTCTTTCGCCATTGCGCGAGATATTACCACGGCGAATTTACCACCGCCTTCGTAGCTGACGTGAGGATCTACGACAACGCTGCGACCAAAAGCGGTCGTGCTGAAGTAAGAGTCTTTGTTGACGTTATCGCCGGGGATACCCAGTTCAGTTTATTCGTCCGGAGTTAATCGACTACGTTAAAGTCGATGCTGCGCGAGAGGGTTTGATACCTTTTGTCCGCCAGCGTGTCTGTCATGACAATAGTCAAGACGTATCTGCCCTTGGGAACTTTGGCCGTGCCAAACTGTCCGATCTTAACAACCGGTGAAGATCCATTGGCTGGCGCTTCAACCGCTTGCTCGGGCTCCCGCAACAAGATTTTGCCGGCCTGGCTAATGATCATCTGAGAACGTACCTGCGGCTTTCCCGCTTTCAGCTTGGCATTGTAGATCATCGCTGCATACCGTAGGTCTTGCCCGCGCTTGACTTGTCTGACGGCCAGTAGCGGTGTGGGTGGCGCCGAAGAGGAATCGACGGCATAGAGAAAGAGACTGCTCATTGCCATCCGATCCTTGGTGAGATCAGGGATCTCGAAATACTTGGAAAAAGTTCCGATGCTGCCAGAAGAAGCTTCGCGCACCACCGAACGTACCTGATAGTAACCAGGGGGTAGTTCAGTGCCCGCTGTATAAGTCAAACCTTCTCCTATCGCACGCCGGTAGTTTTCTTCTGAGAGGTCGAGGTTGACGCTTTCGCTAAACCCGCCACGCTGTTTCCCCAGCTGGTCGAAGACAAACCCGACAATGTCCAGTGAGGCTTGATGTTTGCCACCAACTACATCGAAATTCAGTTTCTTTGCATCGATAAGAAGATGAATGTCGACCGTAGCTTTGTTTTCCGGAAGTGGCAGCAGCTTGATAGCGACGTTAGGCGTGACATCTATATCGCGGCGTGAAAGTGGAGAACTGGCAGCGGCTACAATCTGTTCCTCTTTGGTGAGCAACTCGCGTGGCTTCTCTTCGCGCGCTGCATATCCGGAATGGTGATAGATCTTCACTCCGGGACGCTTGATCTTTACCTCGAGCTTGTGGAACTTGCGATCAAACTTTTCGATCGGCGTATAAGCCAGGACGTAGTAACCTTCACTGCGAGCCAGAATTTTCTGTATGCCCGCCTCGAAATTGTTTGTGTTTACGACCGAAACTCCACCGGTAATCTTGGCGACTGTTCCCAGCCCGAGGTGTTCTGAGCCGCCCGCGAGCATCGGACCAAACGTGGCCTGGTCCGCAATTCCACCACGCCCAAAACCGCTGGCTCTACCCATTATCTCACCCTCATAATTACTTCGGCCCGGAGTCTGCTGGAAACCCACCACCCCAGGAGTTGCATTGAGCCCGCGCGGATCCAGAGTGTTAATTACTACTCCGGAGCGGACAGCCCGGTCACTTAATTGGTTTAGCAGGTAGGTCACATTGGTGAAAGCAGCGCCACCTGAGGCTCGGGCTTCAAATATTGGAATTCCTCCCGAGATGATCACCAGGTTCTTGTGACCGGGAATCTCTTTCAATCCGTCTATCACAAACATAGCGGTGGTCAAGGAAGACAGACCACGGAAGAGCTGATTAACGTCATCGTTCGGACTGGAAATCTCAGGGGCGTCGGCTTGGTCGTCGCTTACAGGAACGATGCTCGTGGACGCCTCTTCGGGGCCGGCGGCGATCGGCGCTGGGTTGCGAACCGGCACAAAGTCCGGTTCTCTATTCACACCCCACGGATGCACTATTGGTTTGATGGCATCGATGGCTCTCCGCAAAAGTTGTCGATCCGTGGTCAACTGTTGCAGCAGGCCCTTTCCGCCGATTACACGCACAATGGCTACTAAATCGCCATCTTGCATTTGGTTATTCACATAATTCAGCAGCATTGATCGCACCGACGGTATGTCCTGTAACGGGATTGTCAGATCGTCTACCACGAAGGCTACTATTCGCTTCACCTCCTTGGGGGACAAACCGGTTGCTGTGTCGGCTTCAACAATCACCGGGGCGCTGGCTGGTTTCCCCTCGGCTCGGCGACCGGTTTCCACGCTGACAAATTCCATGAACTTCAGATCCTGTTTCTTGCCATTATCGTAGAGCTCGAAGTCCTCCATTTTGAGATCCGGAATAATTTGCTCGTTCTTATCTGTTACCACAACATCGGTTTGCACCAGCGAAGTAGTAATCCGCACTACGTCTTCCGGTGACTCTTCCTTTGGCTTTTGCGATTTTTGCGCTGGGGCCATTCCGAACAGCAGTGCTATTAAGAGAGTTGCCGCCGATGCTTTTCTCATGTGTTTGAGCTCCTTACTTACTAACTTGCTGGATTGCACTCGTACGAGACTGACATTCACTCAGATGAATAGGTTGGCGATGATTATAGTGTAACGCAGACCGTGTCTCCTAGATGCCCCTGGAGTGTCACAGGTCGCCCAGGAATCATCAAACAATCTCTTTCGATGCCGCCAGTAAGCGCGAAACAAGACGGCCCGGTTAAGCGGCAAGATCGATTGCTGAGGACCTATCTGCTCGCCGCCGGGTGGCGGGTGCGAAAAATAAAGGGGGAAGGCCGAAACCCTCCCCCTGCAAAAGAAACTGCTCTGAAGAGCTGTTTCAGCAAGCTAGAAGATGATACGCACACCAACCTGAACTACGCGGTTGGCCAGTGTAACGTCTTTCTTTTCGGCAAACCCGATGCCTGGAACCCCCGCATTGCCTACCTGGATCGACGGTAGGGGGTTGGCGCCCGGGGCGGCGACACCGAAGCCCGCGTTGGGGTGATTCAAGACGTTGAAAGCTTCACCGCGAAGTTGCAGTGTCAGGCGTTCATAGATCTTGATGTTTTTGAACAAGCTCGCGTTCAGTTGATTGAAGATCGGCCCGCGCAGAGAATTGCGTTGGGAACTGCCGAAAGGCGTGTTGAAAATCTTCGCCGCACCGGGGCCGTTGAAGATGAAGCGCACGTCGTTAGGCGTCACGGCGACCAGATTACCGGGACCGTTGATCTGATTCAGCGACCAGAAGCCGTTCAGGTTGTTTGCCGGTATTCCAAAAATCATCGCGGCGTCTATTTGGCTGATAGCAACCAGGCGCTCATCGGCGTTTGCATTGCCGATGAATGGACGATCGCCCGCAGTCAGGTAGGTGTTGCCGAGTCCGAGAACGTTGCTGTTAAAGTTTTGGCTCGCCGTATAGGCGCTACCACTGGTCCAGATGTAAGTACCATTGACCTGCCACCCGCCCAGTAAGTGCCCCACCACTCCACGCTGCTCCTTGAAGAGCGGAACATCGTAGATAAAGTTCGCGGAGAAGGCGTGTGGGCGATCAAGGTTCGAAAGCGAATATTCGCACTTGTCAAGGCAGAATGGATTCTGCGCGTTTGGAGAGGCGATGTCGCCGAACGCAAAGATTTCGCTCGCGTTGTCCAGCGTCTTACTAAACGTATACGCCAGGCCCAGCGACAGGGCATTCTTGAAGAAGCGCCCATTGTAGCGCGCCTGCAACGCGTGATAATTCGAATACGCGCTGTTCGCCCGGATTGTGACGCCGCCCGTCCTGAATTGGCGGTTGTTGCAGGCGTCTTCGCGGTCCAGCGTACCTACAACGTCCGTGCAGACTTGCGCAACGGTGCCCGACGGCAAGAGGCTCGCGAAGTTGGGGAAGGCGACAGAGGTGGTTTCAAGCACTCCGTCATTGTTCAAGTCGGTGGTAACGTTGCGCGTGAAGCCATTCACCAACGGTCCGATAAAGAAGTTGCCGTTGATATTCTGGAAGAGGTCACGACCCTGCGTGCCGACATAGCGGACCTCAGCCACATGGTTCCTGCCCAATTGCCGTTGAATCCCTAAAGAGAACTGTCGGGAGAACGGCGCATGGAAGTCCGGGGAAACTTGCGTCTGTGCCAGATAGATTGGGTTCAGCACGCCTTTCGGCAGAATGCCTGAAGCGAGGGCCGCCGCTCTAACTACGTTTCCCGTCGGATTGTTGGGCAACGGCGCCGGAGACCCACTGGTTGGCAGCGAGGACGTTGGCACCGTAAGAGCCACCGAGAATGGGGCAGCGTTTTGAACATTCAATAGAATGTTGTAGAACGCTGGATCAAAAGCCAGGGAGAACCCACCCCGGATGACCGTCGCATCCTCACCGAGCAGGCCCTTCCAGAACTTGGGCGACCACGCAAAGCCAAGGCGTGGCGCAAAGTTATTCTTGTCAACCGGTATTTTAGGTACAGTGCGGATTGCCAGCGGCAGGGACGGGTTAAAGAACGCAGTTGACGCGTTGCTTTCGCGCTCGACAGTCACGTCGTGTAACTGATTAATCGGCTGGCCGTTGTATTCGTAACGCACGCCGAGGTTCAAAGTCAGATTGGGACGCACTTTGAAATCGTCCTGTACGAAGCCATACCAATCATTCTCCTTGAAAGCCAGCAGCGGGTCCCCGAGGGTGATAGACACTGCGGAGGGCGCGTTGTTGATGATGCGCGTTGCCGAGCTGAAGGCGAAGGAGCCATTGAAGTTCGGCAGGAAGGGGACGAGAGTGTCGAGTTTTTTGTATTCGCCTCCTATGAGAAGCGAGTGATTCCCAATCGTCCAGTTCAGGTTGTCAGCGACCTGGTAGACCTTGCCAATTCGCCCTTGCGGCAGATTTGTGGCTGGGCCGATGGTGGGCATCGTATTGGACTTGGTGATACCCAGCACCGCGCCGAAAGCGATGTTCGCGAAGGCCACATCAATCTGGTCCGGGCCCGGAATGCAGCCCGGAGTTGACAGGTCGCAGCCGCCGCCAAACTCAACAGCAATCTTCTGGTAAGAGGGACGAAATTCATTAACCAGGTTGTTAGAGATTGTGCGTGTCCAGCTGGCGCCAATGTGCTTGCTACTCGCCGGAATATCTCCGTTGAATCCGCTGGCGATGCTGCCTAACGCATTCTGTGATGCGCTCTTCTGGTTGATGTAACGGCCGGTCAGGCTGTCTTTTTCTGTTACTCTCAGATCCAGACGCACGGTCCAGTAGTCTTCGTTAAACCCAACCGGTCTGGTGCGCTGATATTGCGCCGCCTGGAAGAGAATCGGAGCAGTAGCAGTTCCCCAATTCAGCGTGTCGTACGGGCCACCCGTCAAAAATGGTGCACCAGTGGCAGGGTTAATAAAAGTGGTGTAGGAGCCGCAGCCCGCAGCAGGGGTCGCAGAGACCGCGATTGCTCTGGGACACCCACTGGGTGCACTCAAATTGAATTTAGTGGGTGTGGCCCCACCCCCGACAAGGGCCTGGTTGCTGTTGAGCTCCGCTCCCGGACCTGTTATGGCCCAGGGACTAAAGCCGACGATGGTATTAACCACCGCGTTGCCAGGGAAGGTAGACTGCAATCTTGAGAACTCACTCGGCAGGATACCGAGGCTGGTCGAGCGGGACGTAAAGGTGGCGGGGTTGCGAATACCCTGATAGCCGCCGAAGAAGAAGAAGCGATCCTTTCCGCTTATTAAGGACTTGCCGCCCTCGCCAAAACGCGGCAGCGGGAAGTGTCCGCCGAAGGTTCCGCCGTAGACGTTGTAAAGGCTTGGATCGTTCCTTTTGACCCCACCAGCTCTGTCAATGTTATTCAAGCTATTGAGGACCGCGGCGTCCTGGTGGTGCCAGAAAGCCGTACCGTGAAAGTCGTTAGTACCACTCTTGCCCACGATATTGACAACAGCGCCCTGATTTCTTCCGTATTGGGCCGAGAAGTTGTTCGTGATGATTTGGAATTCCTGAACCGAGTCCGCAAAGTCTACGAATAGAGCAGGACCGCCCACGCTCAAATCATTATTGTCAGCGCCGTCGATTTGAAAGTTGTTCGAACGCCCGCGATTGCCGTTTACCGATAAACCCGCACCGTTGGTGTTCGTGCCGCCCACGCGGTTTGCGATCACGCCAGGAGCAAGCAAGGCCAGCGTATCGAGGCCACCACCGGCGCCGTTCGAGGGCAGGTCCTCAACTTTTCGTGTCTCAAAGGTTGCCGAAATCTGCGACTGTTCGCGCTGAACGATTTCCTCATTACCGGCAGTCACTGTAACTGTTTCGGTAACGTTGCCCGGCTTGAGTTGAACCTTAAGCGGCGTGTCCACGCCAATCCTGACATCAAGATCGGTGACCACGCTCCGATTGAAACCTGCGGCCTCAACGGTGATTGTGTACTTGCCCGGAACGAGGGAGGTGATGTTAAAAAATCCCTCAGTTGTAGTGATGAACGTTGCCTCAGTGCCAGTGCCCTGGTTCTTGGCCGTGACCGTAGCTCCACTCACCAGTGCGTCGCTTTGATCAGTCACTGTGCCCTTGATGTTGCCGGTAGTCGCCTGGCCAAAGGCTAAGAGACTCGAGCAGATTATTAACGCCGAGATCGCTAGCGCAAAGAAAAACGTGGACGCTAGCGCTCTTGTTCTTGGGAAGGTTCTCATAATTGTGGGTCTCCTGCTGTATTCTTGGTTTGAGTCACCGCAACTGGCTGACGATGCAGCGCCGGCAGCGCAAGGTGTTCGGCCTAACGCGCTCGTTGCAATACCGATGAAGAAAAGCTTGTTGAAGCATTTAAGGGACTATCCAGGCTTCGTCCTGGACGGTAGGTTCACTTACGCAGGTGCAATCCGCAAGAAACATGCCATTGTGGTTGAACCACTCCAGGATCTAAAAAGCTAGGTTTTCAGTGTTCTTTCGCAATAACTGGGGGTCGTCAGGATTGCAAAATTTGGATTCTCGTACGAATCTTCGGATGGTTTAGCGAGTCAATCCTGAGGCTACAGATGAGGGTAGGTGTAGTCTCTCTTCACTGCAAAACCTGGATCAGTTTCCTGACCTCGGCAGCATTGGCCGCGTTGGGGGCTTCAGACAAGTACATCTCAAACGTTTCGAGCGCACGCTTGCGATCGCCCTTGTTCAAATAGATCTGGCCAAGATCATATAGCGCCACTGCATAGGCCTCGCCTCCCAAATCATGGGCAATCTTCAATTCTCGCGCCGCTCCATCGGAGTCATCCAGACCGGACAGAGCCTTGCCCATATAGAGTCTCGCAGCCGGCGAATTAGACTCCAGGGAAAGCGCTTTCTGTAGCGAGTCTGCAGCTTCCAGAAAATTCTGTTGGTGAACGAGTACGATACCGAGGTTCAAGTTGGGATTGAATGCCTTCGGATCGAGGGCGATGGCCCGTCGCAGTTCGGCAACAGCTTCATCAAGCTTACCTTGAGCAAGAAGCTGCACGCCGAGGTCGTTGTAAGCCATTAAATACGTCGGGTAAATCTTAATAGCCTTCCTAAGGTGAACAATTGCTTCTTCAGTCTTGCCTTCTTTGCTCAAGCTACTGCCGCGCTCGAATTCCCTACGCGCCTCCGCGGGAATGTCAGTGTCAAGCTCCGTTGCCGAAACTGTACTCCCCGGTTTTCTTGACTCTCCAGATGACTTTCTTTCTTTCAGAGTAATTGTGAGAATCGACGGGCTGCCGGGAAAAACCTCCACTCTCACGCTAACTATTTCGAATCGATTCCTGTCTGCCTCGACTACGACTTGATAACTGCCAGGAGCAAGGCTGCGAAAGCTGAACTGTCCCTGATTGTCGGTGAAGCCGCTTGATCTAACTCCACGAAGCGTCTCCAGCGATATCCTGACGGTTTCATTAACCGAATTTCCGTTTGGAAGTACTACTCTGCCACTAATGCTCCCAGGCGTGGTGGTCTGGGCAGTCAGCCATAAGGCCGAGAAAAACAAGCACCCAGCCAACACTGGACCACGCCTCAGATAGCGAAGAGTAGAAAACATGAAGAGGACACTGAATCCTAAGCAAAGTGTATGCCTTCCTCTTCAGGATCGCCAACCTGATTTGTTTGTGCTGAATTGGCCTCAAGACTAGCCCAAAGAAATCGAAATTTCGGATTTGGCTATAAGTTTTCGGAAAAGGTTTCCAACAAGAAATTGGTTTGGACCCCCACGTGCAGAGCGTACCGGTACATTCATCCCTCAGGTTGCGGTAGTGGGTTTCACGACCTGAAACTCAAAGTGCAGTTCCTTGCCGCGGAAGATATTCGAGAGATAGAACTCCCAGAACTTTCTTGTAAAACGAAGGGCGGGCCAGCGTTGGTCAAGGTTGGTTATCCATTCGAGACCCAGCACGCGCCAAAGATTTGCCAGGCTGACGTAAGTGTGCACTGGTCGTAGCTCTGCAGTTGTATAAAACGGAAAGGGAGTGCGATCGGGCATGAAGCAGGTGAAGGAGTAGCTATTGAAATGGTTTCGGTGCGTGGGATCGGTAGCCCAATCGGGATTCGAATAATGTGGCGTTACAATTTTTATCAAACCTTCGGGTTTGGATATTCGATGAAGCTCGCTCACAAAGGACATGACATCCGGAACGTGCTCAATCACGTGGCGGCAAATGATGAGGTCGAAATTGTTGTCGGGGAACGGATAAGGCAAAACGCCCAGATCGTGAATGACGTCTGCATTGGCACGTGGGTTTGAATCAATGCCAATGGCGCCGGGGTATTTATTCTGGCCACAGCCGACGTCGAGAATCTTGGGCGTAGATGCGGATGCAGATGGCGATGAAGGTTTTGCAGTTAGTCCGGGAGCGATTCTTGATGGCATGGATTGCCGAAGTTAGTTTTGCTGAAAAAGAAATTGAGCGAATGACTTCAGGTCGAAAGGATGTACCGGCAATCCAAGTTTGATAGTTAGATCCTGGAGTGTCATCCCATCGAGCATGATGTCTTCATCACTCTTGAGTGTGCTTTTGGGGATGATAACAAACTTGCCGCTAATGCGGTCGCGCGCCGAAAGCAGATCACCGCCCGTTAGCAAACCGGCTACTGAAACATCACCGCCAAAATAGTTGTTTTCAACCCCCTCTACCATCAGCTGAGTACCAAAGCGGGCATTCAAGCTTTCGATGAGTGTCTTGAGAATCGGAGCGAAGAGCGTGCCTGTCAGGATTGTGCCGTGCACTTGTTGGACCTGTGCCGACGATTGTCGCTCAAGTTTTCTCACGAGCGCCGAGAACTCATTGTTGAATGAGCGCACCATCCCAATACCATCTTCGATCTGTGGATAATCGCCGTAGTGTGAGCGCCCTGGCAGAGCGCGTCCGGCGCGCAAGTAGATTTCGTCGCCCAGGAACACGAACGTTGTTCCGAGCTTCTTGCGGAAGTCAGATTGCATAAGCGCGACTTCAGCGATTACCTGCCGGCAGAACTCGGGAGTTACGGCAGTCAACCGCGCGTCAGTGTTGTATCGCGTCAGTCCGAGCGGAACGATAGCTACGCTGCTAATGCGCGGATACTCGGCAGCGAGGTCGGCAATCGTGCGCTGAAGAATCTCACCGTCGTTAATTCCCGGACAAAGCACCACCTGAGCATGGATATCTATGCCCGCATCCAGGAGACGCTTGAGCTTCGGCGCGATATCGGCACGTTCCTTATCAATTCCCAACAGGTAGGCTCGCACGTCCAGGTCAGTCGCATGAACGGAGACGTATTGAGGAGAGAGTCGCTGCTCAACGATTCGTCGCATCTCATCTTCGCTGATCGAAGTGAGTGTGGTGTAGTTGCCGTAAAGAAATGAGAGCCGGACGTCTTCGTCCTTTATGAAGAGTGACGGCCGGGCGTCAGCAGGATTGCCGTTACAAAAACAAAAAATGCATTCGTTAGCACATTGTCGGGGAACAATTTGCTCGAAGCTCAGTCCAAAATCCTCACCTTCGCCGCGTTCAATTTGCAGTTCCCAATCTTCGCCGCTACTCTTGCGAACCTCGAGAACAAGTTCAGTTTCGCCGGCCGTTTGAAAGCGAAAGTCGAGGTAGTCACGCACTGGACGCCCATTTACCTTGATAATCCTGTCGCCGGACTCGAGCTCCAGCTCAAACCCAAGGCTGGCCGGCGAGACTTCGGCAATCTCAACGCCGCGACGGCGAATACTGGTAACTGCCGGAGCCACAGCAAATTCGTACATGTAAGAATAATGTCCGACAAACCTTAGTTTGTCGAGGAGGCTCAGCCCGGCCAACCAGTCCTGCCAGACGAATTAGGGCCGCTCAGAAACGTCAGTTGGCGAATCAAAATCCGTCAATTTTGTTGACAATCCGCGCGCTCTTTGTTAGTTATGCACCGCGTTTTAAATCCATCCAATATTTTTGGTTTTCCGGTTTTCTCCAACCCTGATTCCCTGAGTTGAGATCTGATGAATAACAAACTAAAGCCAGCACTTCTCGGCGGTCTAATCGTGGGCTTCTTGTCCGCCATCCATTCGCTCATTCCTTTCATCGGCGCCTGCTGCTGTATCTGGAGCATTGTCGGTGGCGGACTCGCAGCCTTCCTCTACATAAAAGGATCAAGCGTGCCGGTGAAGCTTGGGGATGGTGCGATTGTTGGCGCTTTGGCCGGCGTTGTTGGTGGGATTATCTATGTCATAATCTATCTGCCAATCTCGCTAATATGGGGCATGGCCGCGATGACGGAGCAACTGAACCGGAGCGGCGTACAAATACCGTTTTCGGGTACGATCTTGGTCATTATCGGAAGCATTGTTGGCGCCATAATGCTGGTATTGCTGTCGACTTTGGGCGGGGTCATCGGCACGGCAATTTTCGAGAAGCGTAAAGGCGACGGACTTGCACCACCGCCACCGCAGAATTTTGCTTAAGGCCGAATCAACAACTCCGGCTTACGGATTCAGTGACGACTGAATCTTAGACGGCTCTGAAGAATCTCAGCGACCCGAGGAGAAACTAAATGTCTCAACAATGGAGTTCTCCGTCCGCATCAGGTGCGACTTCGGACGTTTCCAACTATCTAATTCCCGCAATCCTGTCCACGATATTTTGTTGTTTACCTTTGGGCGTGGTGTCAATCATCTTCGCGACCCAGGTAAATAGCAAAGTAGCGAGTGGCGATATCGCAGGAGCGATGGAGGCGTCCAGGAAAGCCAAAATGTTTATGTTCATCGCGGTCGGTCTTGGGGTCCTGACCTGGGTCTGCGTCGTTGTTATGTGGGTTTTTGTTTTTGGAATGGCAGCGATAGGGAGCAACATGTAAGCACTCGCGGCGCTCCCACCCGAGTTTGTTGACGACCTGACAATTTCAAATCACTTTCGGAGCATGAGTTAATGAGTAGATACTGTACAAAATGCGGCGCTATAAACGATGACACTGCGCAATTCTGCACCACCTGTCAGGCTTCTTTAACTCCTGTTAGTGGTGGTTATCAACCGATGCAGTCGGTTAACCAGGGAACGCCAGGAGCAATGACTGACTGGAAGGCCCTTGGGGCTGACAAGAAGGTCCTGGCTGGAATCCTCGGGATAGTGGTTGGCGCCTTCGGTGTTCACAAGTTCGTGCTGGGCTACACGACCGAAGGAATCATCATGCTCCTCATAACGGTCTTAACCTGCGGAATCTTTGCTATTGTGCCGAGCGTGATCGGGATCGTCGAAGGAATAATCTATCTCACCAAATCTGACGAAGAGTTTGTCATGACTTACCTGCAAAGCAAGAAGGGCTGGTTCTAAGGAAAACAGCCCGCTTGCGATTTCATGTCAGACATTCCCGTGTTAGTTTTGCCGTCTCATGAGGTTCGATGAGATCGTGAATAAACGTTTGACCGCCCTGCTCATTTGGATCTCAATAGCGATCGGGGCAACTTACCTCTTCATTTTCGAACCCGGTAAAACCGGGTTCTTCCCAGTTTGTCCCTTTCGCACGCTAACAGGATTTACTTGTCCGGGTTGCGGCAGCACCCGCGGCCTTCATCGGCTGCTTCACGGTGACATCGTATCGGCCTTTGAGTTTAACCCGCTCATGGTGTTGTTGCTTCCGTTTTTGCTTTACGCGCTGGTGCGTTACACAGCTGCAGCCGTGAGGGGCCGGCCACTTCAAAAACACTACGTTGATGCCAAATACATCTGGATGTTGTTCGCGGTAGTCATGTCGTTTTGGATTTTCCGCAACACTCGATTTTATCCATTTCCCATTTGAACGCAGCAGGCGGCGCGCGCTGCCTCAAAACGTCGGAGGCTCAAGATCATCATGCGTTTATTCTTTGCCTTACTTCTGACCATTGCAGTCACTCCAGTTTTGCAGTCGCAGCAAACCAGATCGCAGTGTGAGAAATTCGTCACGCCCCTGCGGCCGGTTCACACCTTCTCGATTGTGGCGCGCGACCCTGCAACCGGCGAACTCGGAGTTGCCGTTCAATCACACTGGTTTTCGGTCGGCTCGATAGTGCCCTGGGCGGAGGCCGGCGTAGGTGCGGTGGCCACACAGTCATTCGTCGATCCCAGTTACGGCAAGCTCGGTTTGGAACTAATGCGCACCGGCAAGAGCGGGCCCGAAGCGCTGCGCGCGCTGCTGGCGGGCGACGACGGCCGAGATGTGCGGCAAGTGGCAATGATTGACGCGCAGGGACGCGTTGATGCCTGGACCGGGAAGAACGACATCTCAGCAGCCGGCCACTTCGTCGGGAAAAACTTTTCAGTACAGGCAAATCTAATGGCCAACGACAAAGTCTGGCCGGCGATGGCGCAGGCTTTTGAAAACACAAAAGGCGACCTGGTGGATCGAATGCTGGCGGCGCTGGACGCTGCCCAGGCCGTTGGTGGAGATATACGTGGCAGGCAATCCGCAGCGCTCGTCGTGGTCACGGCAAAGTCTACAGGACAGGCGTGGAAGGATCGGCTTTTTGATTTGCGTGTCGACGATAGTCCCGAGCCGTTGCAGGAATTGCGCCGGTTAGTAACTTTACAGCGCGCCTACAATCACATGAATGCCGGTGACCTGGCGGTCGAGCACAAAGATAACGAAGGAGCTTTGCGTGAGTATGGCGCAGCGGAGCGACTGGTTCCCGACAATGCCGAAATGATTTATTGGCACGCCGTTGCTTTAGTAAACATGGGACGCGTGGATGAGTCGCTGCCGCTATTCCGGAAAGTGTTCAATATGGACAAGAACTGGGCAATACTGACGCCGCGACTGCCTAAGTCAGGACTGCTGCCGGATGATCCGAAAGTGATGGAGAAAATTCTTTCGGTTGCGAAGTGAGCGACGGACGAGAGCTGATCGAGCGAGGGGTGAGTCAATCGTTCTGGCTCCAGAGGAGCCAAATGTTTATAGCAACAAGATATGGGAGATGAATCTTAGCTCCGTTAGGAGCGAAACTAGTAAGACTTGAGACATTCAAGTGGCGAGGCATAACGTCATAACAATTCAAGAATTCAACTGCTCTTCGATCTCCTTAACATCTTTATCGCGGCGGTGATAACCCATTTGCTCAATCATTTCTCTCGCCGTCTCCCAATGCTCCCGGGCCTTCTCCTTGTTCTGTCGGTTAATATTTGCTTCATTATTCTTTTTTTTCATTGCCAAATACAGTCGCGCGTATTCCAACTGGCAGTCAGCTTGACGCAAACCCATCTCTCCTCGGGCGGCGATGTTGAATGCCTTACCTAAATCATGTTCTGCCAAGATCAAGTTGCCTAGGCTCCTGTTCAGCTCCGCCCGCGTTAGTAGGCCGCTGGGCAAATAATTCACATCACCAGCTTTAAGTAAACTATCCACCGCTAAATTCAAAGAGTTTGCGGCTAGAGAATAGTCAGCAGTGTCTTTTTGTTTAGATATTAAGAGACGGGCCTTCCCTAGAAAGAGGTGGCCGAGTGCAACTTCCAAGAGCCCATGCTGGGACTTGGCGATCTTCAGAGCTTCGGTAGCGCGAGTTTCTGCTACCTCACTGAGTTCTTGGCTTAACAGTAAGTCACAATAGAAGAATCGCCAGAGTGTGTAAGAATAACTGGATTCTCGCGATACAATCTTTTCGATCTTCTCTACCTTTTGGAGACAAGTTTCAGCCTCGTTGTAGCGGCCCATTTGGATGAGACCGTTGGCCAGCATAGACCATGGCGCGATCTTTGATGCAATCTCGCGACTCTTGTTTGATAGATTTATGCTGTAGCGGGCCGACGCGACCATTTGGTCTAGATCGCCTTTATTTAAAAGCATGTCGCTAATGCTAACGGAGAGAATAGAGGCGAAAGTCCACTCCCTACGCGAAACAAGGATCCGTCGCGAACGCTTTGCAAGCGGAAGCGCTTCGGTGGTTCGGCCAAGTGCGTGCAACGCCCAGCTTGTTTGATTGAGAATGAATGCCTCGGCGGATTTGCCAAGACCGAAAGTTAACTTTCCCCAAGGTACATTAAAGAAATGGGTCAACGCAGCCAAGTCGGCGCTAAATGCGCCAAGTCTCTGTTTACTGAATCCCTCGATCCCCCTCAAGATCCGCTTATTATATATCTCGTCCAGAACCTCTTCATGCCTGCTTGCTTCGCAACCATGAGCAATCGCTTGGTAAAGCGGTTCCATCTCCTCAAGCGTGTTCGGGAAGTCTTTTGCAGTGGATACAAGGTAGTCAAACACTCTACTGTGCGCTTCGCGCCAACCCTTTTTGCTTTGCTTCTTAAGCCTTTCGCCGAAGTACTCGCGAATAAGTGGATGCGCGTCAAGTTGAGGAGCTTCCAAACTACCCGGGTCCGCCAGCATCCCCCACTGGCGGAGGCGGCTAATAGACTCCCATAGTTCGCGGTCGGTTGCGTTGACAAGGTGATCGGTAACGTTCTTGATCGGTGGTGCAGTTGAAAGTGCTTTCAGCCACTCCCATTTTGTGGGTCGATCAAAGAGCCCTAGAATACCAAGGAGTTCAACGTCCAGCGGATCTCCATCGAGCTCTAACGATTTCTCATATGCCCCCATAACTGACTTGGCATGACGACCTTCTTTTGTCTTCTCTGAAAGTAGAGGGATCTCGTAGAGCCGGTTCACATCTCCCTCGGCAAACGTATGGAGGTACTCAGCTGCCATTACGAGGGCTAGCGGGTGCCGCCCCAGATACTCAACTGCTTTAGCGATCTCCCCATCGGTTCCGCGCACACTTCGGGCTAGCATTAGATCGCGGGCCGCCTCGGGAGAAAGTATGTCGAGAGATTTCTGCACAAATGATGTGCTTTGAAGATCGTCGTCGGTGAGTGGCACACGAGTACTGACAATAGTGAGTACTTTACCAGGGTGTTCTGCTAAATGAGCCAACATCGCATGAACACCCGGGTCCTTCAACTGTCCTTCAAGATGGTGAGGTCCCGGCCCTCGTTGCAGTGGTTCAAGGCCATCGAGGACGAGCACCGTAGGCTTTTCGGTGAGTAGTTCCGCCAAGCGCTGCCCTCGATCCCATGCTGATTTCGCGGCTACATGCTCTTCGCCGAGCAACTCCAGGCTCTGAATTAAGAACTGGTCGGACGACCCTGCTTCTTGCTCTCGAGTTCCCTGACTATAGAACGAGACTCCTAGAAACCGTGGAAGCGCTTCCTCGACTTCAGAGAAGCGAGTCTCGAGCCAGTGACGAACCAATGCGGATTTGCCAACCCCACCAAACCCCACGAGCGCCAATACGCTGATGTCTGAATTTGCATAAGCGTGGTCTAGCCAGCGGAGTGCTTCTTCGCGTCCGAAAAGATCGCCAGTCTCGCCGGGCATGGTTTGAAGTAATCTTGTCAAAGAAAACAGCCGTGGCTTCCCTTCACCCTTGGCAGCTACTTCAACCATAGACGCTTTCTTGTGAGGTGGTTTGTTTTCAAGCTGCCAACGGAGCCCTTCGATGACTTGTGTCCAGGCCTTGTCGCGAGGTACTTGCGACATCACTGGTTTTCCATCTTCTGGAAGAACTTGAAACTGGCTAAGCCATGGAATGTGTTTCCAACTGCAATGACCGACGATGATGGGTACGATGAGGACACCGTCGTTCTTGTGGCGTTCTAAAATTCTGGCAACTTCCACATCCTGGCAAAAAGGTGAAGCGATGAAGTCTGCGCTGACGAGAAGCAGCGCCACTTCTGCTTCGTTCATAGCAGTTTCCAACTCGCTCCGCCAAATGTCGCCTGCCCCGATGAGGCGGTCATGCCAAGGCTTGGCGATAGTGCCGTCAAAGGCCAGCGAATCAAGGTGAGTAAGAAGCCGCTTCTTCTGATCCTGATTAGCCCGGCTGTAGCTGATAAAGACATTGTAGTTCTGTGCGGGCATACGGAATCCTCAGGGCGATGAGCTGGAAAGAAGCCTTGCGCGCTGGAACAATCCGTGAAGAAACTTGGGAGGCGCGCCTGCTGTTTGGTGATCGATTAAACGGCGCAAGCATATAAGCTAGCCACGATTTTGGGAAGAGATGAATGCCGGAAGCTTGCGCGAGTGGCGCCAGTTTCCATGCACTCACAGACGGGCTTCCGCAGTAGATTCTGGTATCCTTCCGTCTTTCGATGTCCGATTTAAATCAAAATCTGAAGGAACGCGTGCGCGCTTTTTGGCAGGCCAATCCCTGCGGGGTAAAGTTTGCTGACGCGGCGCCAGGCACACGCCATTTCTACGAACTGGTCGAAGCCCACCGCTACACCAAAGAGTGGCACATTCCCGCTGCTGCCGACTTTGCCGGCTCACGCGGCTTAAGGGTCCTGGAAATCGGTTGTGGACTTGGAACAGACGGGGCGCAGTTTGCAGAAGCGGGTGCCGACTACACCGGCGTTGATCTTACCGAAGCGGCGGTTGAACTCGCGCGCCGGCGTTTTGAGTTGTTCGACCTTCCGGGAACATTTCAAACTGCTGACGCTGAAAACTTGTCTTTCCCAAACGAGAGTTTTGATCTGGCTTACTCGCACGGCGTTTTGCATCACACCCCGGAAACTGGAAAAGCGATACAGGAAATCCATCGCGTGTTGCGTCCGGGCGGACGCGCTGTAGTTATGCTGTACCACCGTGGTTCGTATAACTATCGCGTGAACATTTCCCTGTTGCGACGCGCTGGGGCGCAACTGCTAAAGTGGGAAACCGGGATCAAGCTGGTTAACAAGATCACGGGCGAACCGCTGGAGTCGCTGCGCGAGCACGCCAGGCTTCTAAAGACGGAAAAGGAATCTTATCTGAAGCCGGACGAGTTCCTGAGTCAGAACACTGACGGTGCCGGTAATCCGCTGGCGCGAGTCTATTCCAGAAACGAAGCACGCGAGCTCTTCAAAGATTTCTCGGAAGTGACTTTGAGGACCCATTTTCTTAACAAACGCTGGCTGCCGGTGATTGGCAACCTCTTGCCGCGGTCTTTGGAATCGCGACTAGCCTCTCGTTGGGGTTGGCACCTTTGGATCTATGCAACTAAATGAAGGTCTTTGGTCTTAGGCCTTGGTCTTTGACCGGAAACTTCGAGAAACTTCCATTTCGCGTGACAAAAAAGTACAAAGACCAAAGTCCAAAGACCTAAGCCCAATTATGCGAAACATTTTAGTAACAGGCGGCGCGGGTTTCATCGGATCGCACCTTGTCGATCGTTTGCTCTCTGAAGGCGAATGGAGAGTTTCTGTCGTCGATGATCTCAACGACTTTTATGATCCCGCGATCAAACGTGCGAACGCGAGCACTCACGAGAAGAATTCTAACTATCAGTTATTCAAAGCAGACATTCGCGATCAGGCGGCGCTCCGAAATATCTTTGCCGGGAACGGCTTTGATTGCCTTGTTCACCTGGCAGCGCGGGCGGGCGTGCGACCGTCACTCGATCAACCACGGCTCTATGCCGAGACAAACATCAACGGCACGCTGAACCTTCTGGAACTGGCCCGCGAGCATGGCATCAAACAATTTGTTTTTGGCTCGTCATCGTCGGTGTATGGCATCAACGCCAAAGTGCCCTTTGGGGAAGACGACCCGATTCGTCAGCCAATCTCTCCTTACGCGGCGACCAAGGCCGCCGGCGAATTGCTCTGCCACACGTATACGCATCTTTACGGCATAAGGTGCGTCTGTTTGCGATTCTTTACGGTCTATGGGCCGCGCCAGCGCCCTGATCTCGCGATTCACAAATTCGCGCGGTTGATTAGCGAGGGCAAACCGATCCCGGTTTTTGGAGACGGCACAACACGCCGCGATTACACATTTATTGAAGACATAATCGCGGGTGTGCGGGTCGCGATCGATTACAGTAAGACTGATTACGAAGTGATCAATCTGGGCGAGTCGCGCACCGTCGAATTGCGCGAACTAATTTCGTTGCTCGAGAAAGAGCTGGGGAAGACGGCGCAGATTAATCGACAACCGTTGCAGCCCGGCGACGTGCCGCAGACTTTTGCTGACATCGCCAAAGCTCGCCGGCTGCTTGGTTACAATCCGCAAACCCAAATCGAGGAGGGCATCCATACATTCGTTCGGTGGTTTCGAGAGAATAAAGTCTGAATGTTAGTGTAGGTCAGCTTGGCGGGGGCAAGCCCGCCTTCCCAACCCTGAGATTCTGTTAGTAGTTCGGATGATTCAAGGGCTTTCACCGGCGAACCAAAACTCAATCTCAATCAGCTCGGGGTTGGGAAGGCGGGCTTGCCCCCGCTACAATGCTAGAGCCCTGCTGATAGGTCTTCAATGGCAACTACCGCAAACACAGTAACGGAGCCGCTGCCGCGCGAGATGCAGCAACACACCTACGCGATCATGCGCCGCGTGGAGGAAAGCCATTGGTGGTTTTTCGGGCGCAGGCAAATTATCAGGAGTTTCCTGGCACTCATTTTTCGAGATTGGAAGGCGAGTGGCAAAAAAGACGGCTCACCCTTCAAGATCCTGGACGTAGGTTGCGGCACCGGCGCGAACCTCGAAATGTTGTCAGAGTTTGGCGTAGCCGAGGGTGTAGATGTCTCCCCGGAGGCGCTTTCATTTTGCCAGGCGCGTGGATTAGAGAAGGTGAAACTGGGCGCGGCGGAAGCTTTACCTTACGAGGACAATTCATTTGATCTGACGACTGGCCTTGATGTAGTGGAGCACCTGGATGACGATCTTGCCGGTTTGAAAGAGATGCGACGCGTGCTGCATCCCGGCGGGCGGACGCTGCTGTTTGTGCCGGCGTTTATGTTTTTGTGGGGCGTTCAGGACGATATTAGTAATCACAGGCGCCGTTACACACTCAAACAGTTGAAAGATGTAGTCAAGAAAGCAGGATTCGAAGTTGAGCGTGCTACTTACGTAAACATCAGTTTCTTTACACCGATATTTCTCGGTAGACTCTTAATGCGCGCGACTGGCTTGCGACCGGAGTCAGAGAATAATATTACGATTGGATTCATGAATGGCGTGCTGGGAAAACTTTTGGCAGCAGAGCGTGGCCCGTTGCGCTACATGAATTTTCCGTTCGGTGTTTCAATAATCTGCGTGGCCCGCCGGATTGAGTAATAGATGAAAACTTACGAAGAAGAAACTTTGCTGACGACTGAACCGACTGTGGCGGGTGATGACCGGCCCGAGGTGTCTGTGTTTCTTCCCGTCTACAATGAAGAGCCCAATTTGCGACCGCTACATGCGAAGCTGGACGCGGCTTTGCGGGTCCTCGGACGGTCATCGGAGATCATTTATGTCGATGACGGTTCGACGGATGGCAGTTTGAAAGTTTTGCGCGAACTGGCCGAGCTCGACGATCGCGTTCGCGTTGTGGCGTTACGTCGAAATTACGGACAGACCGCGGCGATGGCCGCAGGCATTGATGCTGCGACTGGCGAAGTGCTGATTCCGATGGACGCCGATATGCAAAACGATCCGGCAGATATCGCGCGCCTGCTGGAAAAACTGAATGAAGGTTATGACGTGGTTTCCGGCTGGCGTAAGAACCGCCAGGACAAACTGATCACGCGCAAAGTTCCCTCGATGCTGGCCAATCGTTTGATTTCTTGGATTGGCGGCGTGCCCTTGCATGACTACGGTTGCTCATTGAAAGCCTACCGGCGCGAGTCGATCGAGGATGTCAAACTCTACGGCGAGATGCACCGCTTCATACCCATCTATGCGTCATGGGCCGGCGCGCGCGTGGCCGAAATTCCAGTCGAGCATCACGCCCGGACAATGGGCAAATCCAAATACGGATTGTCGCGCACTGTTAAGGTCGTTTTCGATCTGATTACGATAAAGTTTATGGCTTCATATCAAACCAAGCCACTTTATCTATTTGGCTGGGCGGGATTGCTCACTTTTGGTGTCTCTTTATTGTCAGCTTTGTGGGCTTTCTCAATGAAGTTCCTCAGCTGGCCGCATCATGCCGACTTCATACAAACGCCGTTACCGATCATTGCGCTGGTCACATTAGTCTTAGGTGTGCAACTTTTCCTGATGGGCTTGCTCGCCGAGATGATGGTACGCACTTATCACGAGTCGCAGTCGAAACCGATTTACGCTGTGCGAGAACGCGTTGGCTTTACCGCGCAGATGAGGTAAACAAGAATGTCGGTGTTACTCCTCGTCCCTTTTTTCTTGAGCATACTTACCCTCTCGCCGTTAGCGCAGACTGAGTCTCACCGCAACGAGAACCCGGAAAAAACGATAATCAGGATGGAACGGTATCAGTGTTACGGATTCTGTCCGGTCTACTCAGTCGAGATTCGTGGAGACGGAACTGTTATTTACGAAGGTAAGAAATTCGTTCGGGTGAAAGGCAAACGAGAGTTCAAGATTCCCGCGGCCAAAGTGATGTGGCTTGTCAGAGAGTTTGAAAAGGTCAACTACTTCTCTTTGGCCGCCGAATACGTCACAGTAGTTAAGGAAGATGGCACTGTAACCACAATTAGCGATTTGCCGGGCACCGACACATGGTTCTCGCTAAACGGCAAAACTAAGAGCGTTTATGATTATATTGGCGGACCTGACTCGTTGCGGGAACTCGAGCGAAAGATAGATGACATCAGTGAGTCCGCCAGATTTGTAAAGAAAGGCTTTTAACTTCTTCATGTGCGGAATCGCTGGTTGGGGCAACTTAGATTCGCGAACGCCGCCACCTGACGGCGCAAGAGACTTGCTCCACTCGATGTGCGAGCGCATGGTTCATCGCGGACCGGATTCCGAAGGGTTGTTGGTTGTAAATGGCGCGGCGCTGGGAATGCGTCGCCTTGCAATCATCGATCTGGTAACTGGCGAACAGCCTGTCTACAACGAAGACAAGAGCGTAGCCGCAATACTCAACGGCGAAATCTACAACTACCGTGAAATACGCGAGGATCTCGAAAAGCGCGGACACTCTTTCCGAAGTCAATCCGATACCGAAGTACTTCCACATCTCTACGAAGAATATGCTGACGATATGGTGCAGCATCTCAACGGGATGTTTGCGTTTGCCTTGTGGGACTCCAGGCAGCGCCGGATGCTGATCGCTCGTGACCGTTTCGGTGAGAAGCCGCTCTACTGGGGTGTTTTTGACAACACGCTGCTTTTTGCTTCTGAGCCGAAGGTGCTGTTGGCGCACCCGGCCGTCAAGACCTCGCTGAATCTTCAGGCGCTGCGCCACTATCTTTCCTTCGATTATGTGCCCGCCCCGCTCACGATCTACCAGGGCATTAACAAGCTACCGGCGGCGCACACGCTGACGCTCGAAAACGGCAAGATTGAGACGCGACCTTACTGGTGCATGAGTTACCAAACCAGGCAGCCGGTGCCAACTGAAGCGGAAGCTGCAGAACATTTGCGGGAACTGCTGGCTGACTCAGTCCGCATGCGTCTGGTTTCGGATGTGCCGTTAGGAGTCCTGCTCTCTGGCGGTGTCGATTCATCAACGGTCGCGGCGCTCGCAGTTGAGGCGTCATCTGAAGCCGTCAAGACGTTTTCTATTTCGTTTGCGGAATCGTCGTTTGATGAATCGTCTTATGCGCGGGCAGTGGCGAAGTTTCTCGGTACGGATCACCACGAAGAACGGCTCAGCGCCAACCTCGCCGCAAACCTGGTTGGCGAGATTGGTTCCTGGATGGATGAGCCCTTTAGCGACCCATCGCTAGTGCCTACGTATCTGTTATCTCGTTTTACGCGCAAGCATGTGACGGTTGCCCTGGGCGGCGACGGAGGCGACGAACTCTTCGCCGGCTATCCGATGTATCGCGGACATCGTTGGGCGGAAAACTACTTGAAGGTCCCACAGTTTCTCCGCGCCGGCTTCGAACCGTTGATCGGGCTCCTTCCGGTAAAGACTAAGAACCTTTCGTTTGACTACAAAGCAACCCGGTTCATCAGCGGCACAAAATACGATCGAGTCGCGCGTCATCACATTTGGTTTGGCTCCTTTAATCCAACCGAGCAGGAAATGCTTTTGACGCCGGAAGTGCTCGGCGCCACGGACGGCGATATTTATCGGGAACCGCGAGTAATGCTTGATGAATGTGATTCGGCGGACGTAGTAGAGCAAATGCAGAGTCTTGATACGCGGCTATACCTTGCGGAAGACATCCTGACCAAGGTTGATCGTGCCAGCATGGCAGTGTCGCTTGAAGTGCGCGCACCTTTTCTTGATCCGCGAGTGGCTGAGTTCGCAGCTTCGTTACCGCCAAACTACAAATTGAGAGGTCGAAAGACAAAGTATATTTTGAAACGCGCCATCGAGGATTCGCTGCCTTCTTTTGTAACTCGCCGAGGTAAGAAGGGTTTTGGCGTGCCGGTGGCCGAGTGGCTAAAAGAAAAATTGCGACCACTGGCGCGAGACCTCTTGTCGCCTGACCGGGTGCGCCGGGCCGGTGTTTTCAATCCCGAGTATGTGACTAAACTACAGGACGAACACGAGCGCGGCGTGGCAAACCATCGGAAACTTCTCTGGACCTTGCTGATGTTTGAACTGTGGCACGAGAGCTTTATCGAAACACCGCGGCGGATTGAGACATCGGTGGGCAGTAGGCGGTGAGCACCCGTGGATTTACGCGAAGAGATGCGGATCAGATCGAAAGAAAACAAGCGAGCCGTGAAGGCTTTCAGATTCGCCCAGTCTGCGTTAAGGCCGCGTTAATCCGCGGCTAACGATCCGCCATGCGCACTTCAATTGAGCAGGCATTCGCCGATCTCCTCGCATGGTGCCGCGGGCGCGACTTCGCCGGTTATGATCCATTCGATGCCTTGAACAGTCGGGTGTTTCAGTCAACTCCTCTTAATCATTCCCGAACAGCACGACTAATTTGGACCCAGGCTATCAAGCGCTTCCCTCTGAACCTGCGCCCGCTGGCGCTTGTCCCGCCACAGAAGAATTCAAAAGGACTCGCTCTATTTGCGCTTGCAACGCTCGCCACCTATCGGCGGGTGAAAACAATCGAAGCTGAAACTGACGCCCGCGCTCTCCTCGACGACTTATCGCGTGCGCGAATTCAGGGCTACAGCGGGGCTTCCTGGAGTTACAACTTCGCGTGGCAAAGCCGGAACTTCTTTGCGCCGCAAGGCACGCCCATGATCGTGCCCACGGCCTTTGCAGCGCGGGCACTCATTGAAGGGCACCAGGCATTCGGGGACGATGCTTATCTACAAATGGCGCGCAGCAGTTGCAACTTCGTTCTCAGTGATCTCAAGCGAACGATTGATACGAAAGAGGAAGTTTGCTTCAGTTATTCGCCCTCGGACAGCACGCAGATTTTCAACGCCAGTTTGCTGGCCGCCGAAATATTGGCGAGCGTCGGGGCGTTGACGAGAGAAACAGCACTTTGTGATTTGGCTCTTCGTGCTGTCCGTTATGTTGTTCATAGACAAGGCGAAGACGGCTCATGGGCGTATGGAGCGGAGGCGGGCCAGCGGTGGATAGATAATTTCCACTCCGCCTATGTGCTGCTCTCGCTCGGGAGGATTGCGAAGTCTTGCGTTGGTGCTAATGCTGAACTCAATAATGCTTTGCAACGTGGATACACGTTCTGGCGCGAGCGCTTCTTTCTTGCGGACGGTTGGCCGAAATACTACCATGACAGCCTTTATCCAGCGGATGCGCACGCGGCGGCAACGGCAATCATTACACTCCTGGAATTTCGCACCTTGGATAGCGGCGCGCTGCCGTTAGCCGAAACGATTGCCGCCTGGACGATTCGCAACCTGCGTGACGCTCGCGGATTTTTTTACTATCAACGCCGGCGATTTTATACCGTTCACACGCCTTACATGCGTTGGACACAAGGCTGGATGCTTTACGCGTTAGCGCGTTTGCTGGAAGAAGAGAAAACGTAGATGCCGATTGGTGCTGATGTCTCGTTAGGTAAGAACGTAAAGATTTTCCAGCCCGAACTGGTGAACCTTTATGGTTGTACAATCGAAGCAGAAACGAAGATCGGAGCGTTTGTCGAAATACAAAAAAACGCTTCCGTGGGTGCCCGCTGCAAAATTTCATCGCACACTTTCATATGCGAGGGCGTGACCATTGAAGATGAAGTGTTTGTCGGCCACGGGGTGATGTTTACCAATGACCCCTTTCCGCGCGCGGTCAACGACGACGGCAGCCTGCAAACGGAAGCCGACTGGGCCGTGATCGCAACACGTGTAAAGCGGCGGGCGTCAATTGGGAGTAACGCAACCATCATGGCGGGAGTCACTATTGGCGAGTCAGCGCTGGTGGGAGCCGGAGCCGTCGTGACGCGAGATGTTCCTGACTATGCGATTGTCGCAGGGGTTCCGGCCCGCGCGATCGGCGACGTGCGCGAGCGGCGAGATCGAAATACACTGGACAGCAAACTGGACTACGCATGATTAAAGTTGGAGTTATTGGTTACGGATACTGGGGACCCAACCTGGTGCGCAACTTCATGGAAGCGCCGGGCTCGACGGTGGTTACGGTGTGCGACCTGCGAATCGAGAGATTGGGAACGCTAAAGGCCCGCTATCCGACAATTAAGACAGTCGACAACTGCTGCGAATTGCTTGCGGATCCGGAAATCGACGCAATTGTCATTGCCACGCCAGTATCATCGCATTTTGAGTTGGGGATGGCGGCGCTCAAAGCCAATAAACATGTGCTGATCGAAAAACCGCTCGCCGCCAACTCGGAGCAGGCGATTCAGTTGATTGAAGAGGCGCAGGCGCGCAAACGAGTTTTGATGGTAGATCACACCTTCGTCTACACCGGTGCGGTACGAAAGATTCGTGAGCTCATCACGCAGAACGCCCTCGGCGAGATCTACTATTACGATGCCGTGCGCATTAATCTGGGACTCTTTCAACACGACGTGAATGTAATTTGGGACCTGGCGATTCACGATCTTTCGATCATGGATTATGTGTTGCCGACAAAGGCGACGGCCGTTTCTGCCACCGGAATCAGCCATATTCCTGGTCAACCTGAAAACGTCGCTTACATAACGCTTTTCTTCGCGAATCCTCAGATTGCACATGTTCACGTCAATTGGCTTACGCCGGTCAAAGTCAGGCACACTCTTATTGGCGGTAGCGAGAAGATGATCCTTTACGACGACTTGGAGCCGAGCGAGAAGGTGAAGATATATGACAAAGGGGTCACACTTTCGCAAAGTCCCGAAGCAGTTTACGAAATGCTCGTCAGCTATCGTTCCGGCGACATGTGGGCGCCGCGACTGGATGCGACCGAAGCCTTGCAGACTGAAGCGCAGCACTTCATTGATTGCGTCGAAAATAACAAGCAACCTGAAACGGACGGCCAGGCCGGATTGAGACTTGTGAAGATCGTAGAGGCGGCGGAAGAATCACTACTGGCTCGCGGACAACTCGTCGAGATCAGTAATGTTTGAGCTGTTCTAACTTAATCGAAGGTTTGTATCGATGCCTATGATTCCTTTAGTAGATCTTAAAGCGCAGTACGAGAGCATTAAGGGAGAAATTGATGGCGCCCTTGCAGACGTGCTGGCGAGTTGCCAATTCATCCTCGGTGCAAAGGTCGAAGCTTTTGAAGCGGATTTCGCTGCTTATTGTCAGTCGCGTTTCGCGTTTGGAGTTAACTCCGGAACGAGCGCTTTGCATCTGGCGCTGCTGGCGGCAGGCGTGGGTCCCGGTGACGAGGTGATTACCGTTAGCTACACCTTCGTCGCCACCGTCGCGGGGATTTTGTACACCGGGGCGACGCCGATTTTAGTCGATATCGATCCGCTTACCTGCAACATCGATCCGGCGAAGATTGAAGCGGCGATCACTCCAAGAACAAAAGTGATCATGCCCGTGCATCTTTACGGAACCTGCGCGGACATGGATCCGATCCTCGACATCGCACGCCGGCACAATCTGTTGGTGATCGAAGATGCTGCCCAGGCTGTGGGAGCGGAATACAAAGGACGGCGCGCCGGAAGCATGGGCGACCTGGGGTGCTTTAGTTTCTATCCGGGAAAAAACCTCGGCGCGTATGGTGAAGCCGGAGCGGTGGTTACGAGCAACGAAAAATACGTCGAGATCCTTAAACAACTTCGCGATCATGGACAGAGCGCCAAATATTTGCACGAGCGGGTTGGTTACAATTTCCGCCTGGAAGCAATCCAAGGAGCGGTGTTGGGCGTAAAACTAAAACACCTCGACGATTGGACCAGCGCACGCCGGCGGCACGCGAAAACGTATTCAGAACAACTGGCAGATTCAGGGTTGCGTTTGCTGGAGGAGCCGGCGGCTTGCAAGTCTGTCTATCACATCTTCCCGTTATTCACCGCGCAGCGCGATGAGCTGCGCGAACATCTCCAGGCCAACGGGATCAGCAGTGGCATCCACTATCCGATTCCCGTCCACATGCAGCGCGGCTTCAGCAATCTTGGATTCAAAGAGGGCGATTTGCCGCAAACCGAGAGCGTCTGCCGCAAAGTGTTGTCACTGCCGATGTACCCGGAGCTGGCGGATTTAACCGTGATGCAGATCGCGGAGTCGGTGCGACAGTTTTGCCGTCAGCCAATGGCGGTCCATCCGTAGCTGGTTTGCTTATCAGTGTAGCGCGTCGTCGACGGCCAGAATTCTCTGTCCGGCACAGAGACTGAAGAATTGGTTCCTTTGTTCACTATTCTACTCAATGCGAATCTGGATAGATCTGGCAAACTCACCGCACGTTCCATTCTTCCGCTCGCTCACAAATGAGTTCATTCGACATGATCACGAAGTAGTCGTCACGGCGCGCGACTTTGCCGAAACGGTCAAACTTGCTGAGGCCGCCGGGTTCGCCGCTGAAATTATTGGCGGACATGGCGGCGGCAAGCTTTCAGGCAAGGCGGGAAATCTGGTGCAACGGGCGCTCGGGCTTGCGCGTTGGGCGCGTGGACGAAACGTCGACCTTGCAGTTAGTCATAACTCGTACTCTCAAATTCTGGCGGCGCGCGTGTTGTCTTTGCGAGCTATCACGCTGATGGATTACGAACATCAGCCCGCAAACCATCTCGCGTTCCGCATGGCTACGCGCATCATTGTTCCAAATGCTTTTCCTGAAGCAGCGCTAGTGCGGTTTGGGGCGTCACCGGCAAAGGTGAAGCGATACGCGGGGCTCAAGGAAGACGTTTACCTCGCTGATTTTCAAAGCGATCCCGAATTCCAAAAACTGCTTGGCAAACTGGGAATCAACCAGAGCAACGTGCTGGTGACTGTGCGCCCTCCCGCTAGCGAGGCGCTTTACCATCGCTTTGAAAATGAGCTGTTTGACGAATTGCTCGAACGGCTGTTAGCAACGCCTAACGTGAAGGTCGTGCTGTTGCCACGCAACGATTTACAACGGGATACCTATAACGCACGCGCCGATGAGAGTCTGATTGTACCGGCGGTGCCCCTTGATGGGGGCAATCTGATTGCGCACAGCGACTTGGTAGTGAGTGCCGGCGGCACAATGAATCGAGAGGCCGCAGCCCTTGGCATTCCGGCGGCGTCGATCTACTTAGGTGAGTGGGCTGCAATAGACGAGCAATTGGTGAAAGATGGACGCCTGCATAGGATCGCCACGCGTGAGGCTATTCGCGATCTGCCAGTACAAAAAAAGGGACCAACGAATGCACGCCGCGAGGTTCAGGTTGCCGCCGAAGTCGCGAATCTAATACTCGAGGCGTGAACTTTGCTATCCTATGTCTTTCGGAGCGAGAGTGCGTTTGGGAAATCAGTGAGAGTTGAGCGAGTCAAAAATCCGTTAGTTGAAGCAAGCATCGTGCGTGCTCCTTCGCGCGCGCCTCACTGGGTCATCCCCACCATCAAGACAGCTTTATTGATAACGGACAGTTTGATAGCGACGGTTTCAACTGGCGCAGCCTACTACTTTCGTGAAGGCGGCGCGATATTCCACCGGACAGCCGATGGTGGTCTTGCGTGGAGCGCAGGTTTTGCTCCTTACGGCGCGCTGTTATTCCTGGTAATCGTGATACGCGTGCTCGCGTTGCGCTACTACGATCTATACCGGCTGCGGGGCGAGTTCTCTTTTTTCGACGATGGCATTCGCGTCTTCAAGTCAACGGCCATCGGATCATTACTTATCGTTGCCGCTGCATTCTTATATCGCGGCGGTTTTAACTTCCGCGCGTTCTCCTATGCTCGCAGTGTCTTCGTGCTCGATTTTCTCATCGCCATGGCGAGTTTCTATTCGCTAAGGCTAACCGTGCGCAGTGCGCAGACGTTTTTTAGACTACGTGGCATCAACTTAATTCCAACGCTGGTGGTAGGCCGGGGTCCTGAAGCGACTTTCTGTATCAAGGAGATGCGCGAACGGCCGTCACTCGGATATCGAGTGATCGGCGCTGTTGACATTGGCAGTCCCGGCCCGACCGGGGAATACGAAGGCGTACCAGTGGTGAGCAATCTTGCGGGACTGCCTGAAGCTATTCGCGACTCGGGCGCCAACGAAGTAATCATCGCCGACTCTCAGGTTGACGCAGACGCGCTGTTTGACGTGATGATGCGTTGTGGCCGGCGTCGTGGAATCGAGTTTCGTATTGCCCCCAGCCTGTTCAATTGTTTGCCGAGTAAAACTGAGGTCGACCAAATTGGCGCGCTGCCAATGATCCGGTTGTTTCGCGAGCCGCTCTCCGACTTCGCGCGCGGAACCAAGCGCATCTCGGACATTCTTATCGCGGCATTTACACTTGCACTGTTTTCTCCCTTCTGGCTCTTGATTGCTTTGCTGATCAAGTTTGACTCTAAGGGGCCGGTCTTTTACGCACAGGAGCGCGTGGGTATGGACGGACGAATTTTTGTTGTTTACAAGTTCCGCACTATGCGCATGGATGCTGACAGTGAGATCCACCGCGAGTACCAGCGAAAGTTTATCGCCGGCCATGCCGAAGCGAATGTCGGTGACGCCCACAAGCCCGCATATAAACTGCGCGACGATCCGCGCATTACGCGCGTGGGACGTATGCTGCGTCGCTTGAGCCTTGATGAAATTCCGCAACTGTTTAATGTATTGCGTGGCGACATGAGCATCGTTGGTCCACGCCCTCCAATCCCGTATGAAGTTGAGGCCTACGAACTACGGCACCGCAAGCGACTCGACATGAAGCCCGGGCTGACGGGATTGTGGCAGGTGTCTGGAAGAAATCGCCTGCCGTTCGAAGAGATGGTGAAGCTGGACTTATTCTATATCGAAAACTGGTCGCTGCTGTTTGACCTGAAAATCATCCTGCGAACCGCCCTGGTAATGATGCGCGGCGATGGATACTAGAACTATGAGAAGAGTGGTTCATCTTTTGTTTCTGGCCGTCATCGCGGTCTGGGTCACTCCAATTGTAGGTTTGACTAAACCAAGGTGAAATCGGAATCTCAGACTAAGAGTCGGGGGGCGAAAGTGCTTGATGCGGCCATCGTCACCTTTCTTTTTGTCTTTGCGGCCGCTGCACCAAACTCGATTGCGGCAACTCAAAGCGCGTGGCTGGTTGGTCTGGCTTTATGGCTCGTGCGTTTTCTTTTTCGTCCCCGGTCTAAATTCTATCGAACACCTGTTGATTACCTTATCTTCGGCTTTTTTGTTCTCACTGTTCTTTCGACCTTCCTCTCTTACGAGCCGATCGTGTCCACCGGAAAACTACGAGCAGCAAGTCTATTCACGATCATTTACTTGTTCGTCGAAAACGTAACTTCGTTGCGAGTCGCGCGCTTGCTTGCGCTCACGCTGATCTCGGCGTGCATGGTCAACGCACTCTACACCGCCGGCGAGCGCCTGATGGGACGGGCGGTAAGAGTTGATGGCGTCTCGGAAAACAGTCCGCTCTACAAGGCGGGAATCCGCAACGGCGACACTCTGCTTGAGGTTGACGGAGAAAAGTTGCGAGACCCACGGGAACTGATTAATGCACTCTTGAAGCCTGACAAAAACCCGGCCACCGTTCTCACCTACCGTCATGAGTTACAACCGGTTTTCAAGGTTCCACGAGGCAGCCTGTTGCCTGGCAACAGTGTGCTGGAACAACTGGGAATTGGAAGTTGGTCGAGAGGACGCGATTGGCGGGCGACCGGTTTCTATGGCCAGTTTGTAACCTATGCCGAAGCCCTGCAGTTGATAATTGCTCTGGCGATGGGAATTTTTGTTAGTCTGCCAATAAAGCGAAGCTGGGCGGGTGCGTTGTTGCTGGTTGCGCTCGCCGGATTAGGCAGCGCATTGCTGTTAACCGTAACTCGGGCGTCATGGCTCGGTTGTTTGGTTTCCACTCTAATTGTTCTGCTCTTCGGGGTTGGACGACGCGCTATGATTTTGATGGCCGTCATGGCAGTTCCACTAATACTCGCAGGCCTGTTAGTCCTTCAGCAGAAGCGCAACGTTGCCTTTATCGATCAAACAGACCAATCAACAACCTGGCGCGAAACTGTCTGGCGAGAAGGCGTAAATTTGTTGGTGAGCAAGCCGCGGCACCTGCTGTTCGGCATTGGCATGGACTCGATAAAATGGCACTGGCGCGAGTGGGGAATGTTTGACGGCGGCCGCATACCATGGGGCCACATGCACTCCAACCTGTTGCAAATCGCGCTCGAGCGAGGCGTGCCGGCATTGATCCTGTGGTTGGCATTCCTCTACGTTTATGCCCGCACGCTTTGGCGCTCACTACGGAATGGCGGGAAACTCGAATGGATCGAACGCGGAATTCTGTTGGGAGCATTGGGCGGACTGGCCGGATTCTTCACTTCCGGATTGGTGCATTACAACTGGGGTGACTCGGAAGTAGTAATGCTCTTCTACATGATAATGGGACTGGCTCTGGCAGTTCATCGAAATCCCAGTGTCGCTACCACCTTACACGCCACCGACTAATCGGGAAACTGACCCAAAACATAAGTAAGATCAGGCTGACGGCAAAGTTGAGTTGGGTGAACCCAACTCAACTTCGCCTACTAGATGACTGGCACTCCTGAGGGTCGAGTTGTGAAGAGGCGTGAAACGGTGTAGTGACGGTTGGCAGATTGGCTAGGGTAAAAACAACCCACAACTTCAAGCAAGCGGATAAGATAAGCGACTAGTCCGAAGGATGTATGTAACCACTTAGAACATTTGCCTGATGAACGGAAAACCTTGAGTCCGTCGAGTTGCTCGGTGCCGAATCTTTGACGACGATTTCCATTACTCTTTACCTTCCTCAAAGGTGGGGTCGGTTGATTTACTGGGACCTCACCGCATTGGCATATAGCTTGCGAAGTATCATCGCGCGGGCGCTTTATCAGCTGTTTTCTCGCCAAACTGAACGATCTTTGAAGAGGAGAGACGCATATTGACTGATATGTGGTCGCGATGACGCGATGCTCTCGGGCTGTCTCGGACTATCCAAGGATTGCACTCAGCACGCCCAAAATGGCGTCATAGGCTTCATCGGTCAATCCAGTCATGTCACCGGGTTTGCCAGTCATGTCACCGGGTTTGCCAGTCATGTCACCGGGTTTGCCAGTCATGTCGCCAGGCTTGCCAGTCATGTCGCCAGGCTTGCCAGTCATGTCGCCTGCCAGTGCCGCTGAAGACATTGCCAAGGTTAAGAGTGATGCGCAAAGGATTGATTGAAAACGTTTCATTTTATTTCTCCTGGTTTCGGGCGATTAACCGTAATGGTTGGCTAGAATGTCTTTGCCATTGGGATGTCAACTTTCGTTCTAGCGCCATGTCAACTTATTCGCCCGTCTCTATTTCAAGACTCGTGCCACCCTAGCATCGGATGCGCTAACCCTCCTTAAGCAACTCCCGCACTAGAGGTTACGCGATTTCCAGTTCGCTGGGAATCGGTATTCATCGAACAATGAAAACTGAGTAGCGCGTATACACAAGCGAGTGAATTCATCATGAAAAAGTGCTTAACTAGCCGCTTTCACAACATTCTTGAGGACAAAGTCTTGTTGTTACCCCAGTATGCACGTGTATACTTGGTACCCACCCGCCAACTTGGCGGTAGACGGCAGAGACACCATCTCAATCCGCGATCAATAAAGCTATCGATAGTCCAGGCTCTAAGCTAAGTGCCGACTGGATGTAACCTCGCTAGATCAAGAAATTCCAATGCGACTGATACAACCGAACTCCATTCAGCGCGTCGAATTCCCGCCAGCGACAGTTAGCGAACAGGTATTGGATTGTTGCGCCGTTGCCCGTGAAAAGCTTGAGCTGGGCGACTATGATGCGGGCTGCTCAGCGCTGCATCCGTGGTGGAAAATCGGAGAGTGGCCCAAGCAAACCGGTCTCAGCCAGGCTGCGGCTGCCGAGTTACTCCTCACTGCTGGAACGCTGAACGGGTGGGTCGCAACTACAACAGAACTTGCCGGCGGCCAAAAATCCGCTGAACGGCTGTTGAGCGGCGCGATTGCTTTGTTTGACCATTTTGGAGCGACGAATCGCTCCGCCGAAGGACGGGTCGAACTCGGCTTCTGTTATTACCGCCAGGGATTGTTTGATCTTGCACGCAAGACCCTCCGCTCGTCTCTGAGCGATCTCACGGATGCGGATACCGAAGTGAGGGCTATAGCGACAATCCGTCTGGCCTCGGTCGAACGCCATGCCAGTCGATTAAATGACGCCCTGAGTCTGCTGAATGAGGTTGCTCGCGGTCTCGAGTCCTTAAGCCCCTGGACCAAAGGGCGATTCTATCTCGAGTCTGCCACCACGCTGAAGAATCTGGGCATTGCGGAGGGCCGCAATCTGCACTACGACCGCGCGCTTGGTCACTACCAGGATGCCCTGGAACATTTTGAGCAAGTTGGCAACCGTCGTTACACGGCTATAGTTGAAAACAATCATGGGCACTTACTTTCGGCGTTGAATAGATTCGACGAGGCGCAACATCACCTTGAGCGCGCAAGGAAACTCTTTAACGAACTGGGAGACTCAGTTAGGCGTGCCCAGGTCGATGAAACTCTGGCGCAACTCTATCTACGATCAAAGCAACATGAACTGGCGCTGCGTGCCGTTTGTCGTGCTGTCGAGACGATGGAAACGACCGGTGAAGAGGCGTTGCTGGCGGAGGCATTGACGACCCACGGGTTAGTGCTTTGCCGCCTTGGGCGACGCCATGAAGCAAAGCCAGTTCTGGAAAGGGCGACGCGTGTAGCGGAGCGTTGTGGGGATCACGAGGGAGCCGGCAAACCTTTGCTCATCTTGATCGAGGAGATGTGTGAGCAGTTAGGAGAAGAGGAACGACAGGAAATCGGAGCGCAGGCCAGTCAATTGCTGGCGAACTCTCAGCATGCTTCAACCAGCGAACGTCTAAGGAATTGTCTGGAGCGGATTGCGGCTGCCCATGCCGAATATGAAGAGCGCCGTGAGAGAGCGACTCACGCTGAAAAGATGGCCGCATTAGGCGAACTCTCCTTTGGTGTGGCTCACAACGTCAACAATACGCTCACCGGAATTCTGGGTCGGGCGCAGCTCTTGTTACGCACGAACGACGCGGAAAAAATTAACGCCGGCATCGAAATGATTGTCAAAAGCGCGGAAGACGGGGCCCACATCATACGGCGCATACAGGACTTCGCGCGCAGACAGCCAAGCCGCAAGTTCGAGGCGGTTTCCGTAGCTGGGTTGATGAAAGACGTTTGTGAGATGAGCCGCCCGCGTTGGGAATCACGAGTCGATGGTCCGCAGATTCGGTTGGCATTGGTTGCTGACTGCACGGCCTCGGTTTTGGGTGATGCTGTAGAGCTGCGGGAAGTCCTCGTCAACATGATTTACAACGCAATTGATGCGATGCCTTCAGGCGGCGAGATTCGGCTGAGTTCACAGGAAGCCAATGGGCGCGTTGTCCTGACTATTGCCGACAATGGTACCGGTATGACACCGGATGTTAGGTCACGCTTGTTTGATCCCTTCTTTACAACGAAGGGCAAGAGCGGCACCGGGATGGGAATGGCGGTGAGCTTCGGCATCATTCGCAGGCACAACGGTTCCATTGACGTGGAAAGTGAACCGGGCCGAGGCGCCACCTTCCGTATCTCGCTCCCGGTGGCCGAAGAGACCGGCCCAGCTGCTGAAGCTATTTCCGCACCGTTCGAGGTTGGCATCAGGGAAGACAAGATTCGAGTGCTGGTAGTCGACGATGAAACCGCGGTTCGAGAAGTCCTTCGCGAAGCGTTAGAAGCAGAGGGCTGCGAGGTAGTTGTTGCCGAGAGTGGTGAGATGGCCCTGAAACTCTATGATGCCAGCGCCGGTAAACTCGATATCGTTTTCACAGACATTGGCATGCCTGAAATGAGTGGCTGGGAGTTGGCCAGCGAAATCCGGAGGCGCTCGGAAACAATACCCTTAGCTATTGTCAGTGGCTGGGCAGACGCGATCAGCTGCGACGCCCGTCAGGCAATTAAGGCGGATTGGGTGGTCTCGAAACCATTTGATATTGCGATAATTGCCCGGATTGCCAATGAAGTCGCCGCGCGACGGAACAGCACGACGAACCTCGGTTCTGAACTGGTTAGCAGGGATGTGCGCTCAGTGCTGGGAATGACCTGAGCTCAGGCGCTGGCGCTGAGTTGATAACGTTCCAGCTTGAGGTAGAGTCCGCGCCTGGTGAGTCCGAGTTCGCGAGCAGCGCGTGAAATGTTACCGCCATGCTTGCGCAGCGCATCAGCAATCATTCGCCGTTCAACATCCGCCAATGCGTCAGCCAAAGTTACGTTTTGCAAGGAACTGGCAGGCATAGAGGCCAAGGTTGATGCCGGTGAGCTGGGCGTTGCCGGCGCGGAAGTTCGTTTGAGTTCGGGAGAGAGGTGGTCGGGAGTTATCACTGTTCCGTCTTCAGCGCGCGCGACGACTCGTTGAATTTCATTGCAAAGTTGGCGAACGTTACCAGGCCAGTCGCTTACCATTAACAAATCAACCGCTGGCGGAGTGATCTGAATATCACGACGTCCAAACTTCGCCGAATAGTGGTTGATGTAGTAATTGACAATAGTCGGAATCTCCGAACGTCGCTCCCGCAACGGAGGCACACGCAAACGGATCACGTTAAGGCGATAGTAAAGATCTTCCCTGAACTTGCCCTGGGCCACCATCTCTTCCAAGTCAGTGTTTGTGGCCGCAATGATTCGTACATCAACTTTCAACGGGCGCTGCTCTCCAAGTGGTTGAATCTCACCTTCCTGCAGGAAGCGCAGAAGCTTTGGTTGTAGATCAATCGGCAGATCACCGATTTCGTCGAGGAAGAGAGTTCCTCCGGCGGCAGTGCGAATAACGCCTGCCGAATCCGTCACTGCTCCGGTGAAAGCGCCACGACGATAACCAAACAGGTAACCCTCTGAAAGCTCTTTGGGGACGGCGGTGCAGTTGAACGGAACGAAAACTTTCGAACGACGGCTCGACAACGCATGTATTGCGCGAGCCACTAATTCCTTGCCAGTCCCGGACTCGCCGGTAACTAGAACAGTTACGTCTGAAGACCGAATCTTGTGAACTTCTTCGACCAGCTTAGTCATCGCCGGGCTGGAATGAATGAACCCCGGCATTAGGCTGGTGCCGGTGAGTTCTGCGGGTTGCTGAACTCGCGAACCTTTCTGAGAGCCCGCCCGCAGGGCACAAACATCCATACCGAGTTCAGCCACTCGCATTAAAGGTTCCAGTGAAAGTCCGCCAGGAAGATTCGCGCGGCTGCTGGGTGAGATATAAAGCGTCGCTGGCAGAGCGTGAGATGATCGCAGTTGGAGAATAGCCGCATCTTTCTTTTTTGCGTAAGCGGCTTGCGACTCTTCATCGATCAATTGATCCATCTGTTCTGCAATCTGGGCGCTTTCAGCTGGTGTGCAACCGTGTGCGATAACTACACGCCGGCGATTGTGTTCGCCCGGTTCGGTGATAACTACAGCCTTCGCATTTGTCTCCTGCCGCATGATAGCTGCAAGTTCCCGCAACAGGAGCTCGCGAGAGGTTACGGCCTCGGCGAGGCGCATGGTCAAGAGCTGAGGCAGGGCTGATTGTTCTTCATTTCTTTCAGGCGCTGTGCGGTCGAGGTTGGCGAGGGCCGCTTCGGCTCGCTTCTGTTCAAGTTTTGCTCCCAACTCGCGAAAGGCGTTAACGGCCCGCGAGAGGTGTTCCATGGCCCGCCCCGGCTGGCTGGTAGCGTAGGCTCGTCCCAGGTCGCTATGGGCGCGCGCAGCTCGATAACGATCGCCGAGCATGTCGAAAATTGAAACGCTGCTGCCGAAGTGTTGGGCTGCCGAGGAGAAGTCAGACTGCACGACTGCCAGCATGCCCAGGAGTCTCTGCGACTCTCCGGCAAATCCGAGGTCGGTAGTCGATTCAGTTGTATCTTCTGTTACTTTCTCCAACTCTGCGGAGCATTTTTCAGTTTCGCCGTTTTGCAGGTGTGCTTCCGCCAAAATCAAACGCGACTCACAGATAGCCTGTCGATCACCAATGGCCAGGGCGACCGCGAGAGCCTCTTCTCCTTTCGCGAGTGCCTTGGCGTGATCTTCCATGGCGACGTAACAACGAGCCAGCGTTCTGAGAGCCTGACCTGCATACCACTTATTGCCATCTTCGGTAGCCAGACCGACGGCGCGTTCGAGATAATTCTTTGCCTCATCCAACTCGCCGCGCAACATTAGTAACTCGCCAAGCGAATCCAGAATCATTGGCACTTTTTCAGCACGCTCGTCTGCGTCCGTGGCCAATGAAAGCGCCCGCTCCAGGGCTTCCTGGGCTCGTCCCCACTGGCCCATCAAAATCAGATTAATGCCGAGGTTGTTGTAGCCATTCGCGGCGTTGCCTTTATGGTCAGTGCGTTCATAGTAAGAAATCGCCTTCTCGAGGTAGCGAACTCCTTCTTGAGGACGCTTGAGAAACCAGCAGGCGCCCGCCATGTTGGAGTAGATTTTTCCGAGGGTGTAACTGGCTGGATGCTCGCCAATGAGTTTCAGTGCCTGTTGTAAATTCTCGAGGCAGGCTTCATAGGCGCCTTCCTGCATGTCAGCCAGGGCGATGCCAAAATACGCCTCGGCCAAGCCGCGCCATTCGCCTGTTTGCCGGAAATGCTCCAACGCTCGCTGGGCGTAGTCGCGAGCAATCGGGTATTCAGTGATGCTCCGATAAACGCGCGCCAGGGCTGCATAGATCGGGCCGTTGGTCTGTTCAGTGTCGGTTCCAGAAAACTCGCGCAGCGCGCCTTTGAGAATCGAAATGGCCTTGGGGTGGTCTCCGTTATAGTTATAAGCGAGACCAATCTGGACCTTTAACAATTGAACAGCCGGCTGATCGATCTTGGCTCGCGATTCAGGAGACTCGTACATGGCCACGGCCGCGAGCGAGTCACGATAGTTACCTTGCATTTCAAGGGCTGTGGACAGAGCACAACGTGCGAGAGCGAGAATCGAGGGATTGGCTTTGGCTGCTGCGATCAAGAGTGCGATACGAGACTTGGCTTCAGCCGAGAGTCCCTGGTCCAAAAGCGATCGAACCTCATCCAGCTCTATGAGCAAGTTTTGCTGTGAAGGACGCGTTCGCGAGCTTAACCGCACACGCGCGTCTGCGAGATCGACCACACCCTTTCCGCTTGAGGATTCGTTCAGCGGCGGGCCACCAGTCTTGGAGCCTGCGTTCTTAGCCATGTAGTCCTTTGGAAACGGTCAATTGAGCCCGTTTTTCACTGCACACGTCGATTTGTCGCAAGCGGTAGGTTGGGGTGCACGCTTCTCCCACGAAGCCGCGCAGGTTATTAAGCAACAACAGGCTAGAATTTAACACATGCAATCAAGGGCGTCCACAAACGTTTCTCTTGGTTTGACTTAGGAAAAACCAATATTGCGTCGCTAACAGGACGGTCGCCGGTTTGGGCTGAGGGCTTGTTTACGATCTTATTGTGAATGACCATCGTGGCCGAGCCACCCCGATACAGGTTGATCGTTTCTCCAATGGAGACGCAGAGTCTGGTATTAAGTGTTCACCATCCGCAAGTGCTTGCCTTGACACTCTTTTACGCTGGCCGCTATCATCTCCGTTTCCGCCGCTGGCAGGAAATTCGCCTGAGTGATCTATGTTTGAGTCCTTATCTGACAAGCTGAAACGGACTCTGAAGAATCTGCGCGGCGAAGGCGTGCTGACGAAAGAGCACGTTGACGCGGCCTTGCGCGAGATTCGTCTCGCCCTCCTTGAAGCCGACGTCAATTATAAAGTCGCAAAAGACTTTATAGCCTCTGTCAAGGAAAAGGCCGAGGGACAGCAGGTTTGGCAGGAACTCAAACCGTCGGAGCAGGTCGTCAAGATAGTTTTTGACGAACTGGTCGATATGTTGGGGGGCCAATCCTCTCGGCTGGTCTTTACCAGGCAGATTCCAAACGTTGTCATGATCGTGGGCCTGCAGGGCTCTGGCAAGACAACCTCGACTGGGAAAATCGCCCGCTGGCTGGCAGCGAATCAGGATCGCAAGCCACTGTTGCTCTCGGTCGACGTTTATCGGCCGGCGGCTCGCGAGCAGCTCAAGGTTATCGCAAGGGCAACTGGTCAACAGATCTTTGAACAGACGGAGACGAACGATCCGCTGACGCTGGTTCGCGCAGCTGTGAAGCACGCCCAGCAGACGGGCTTTGATACTTTGCTTATTGATACTGCCGGTCGCTTGCACATCGACGAAGAGTTGATGGAAGAGCTGGTCAATATCAAGAACGAAACACACCCGGTTGAGATTCTGTTTGTGGCTGACGCGATGACTGGACAGGATGCGGTGCGTTCGGCGGAAGAGTTTCACCGGCGAATCGGAATCACCGGCGTTGTACTAACGAAGATGGATGGCGATGCGCGTGGCGGTGCCGCCCTCTCCATCAAACAGGTAATAGGTCAGCCGGTAAAATTCGTCGGGGTGGGCGAGAAATACGACGCGCTCGAACCTTTTTACCCGGATCGTGTTGCCCAACGTATTCTGGGAATGGGCGATGTGTTGTCGCTCATCGAAGAGGTTCAGTCGAAGGTTGATCAATCTGAAGCCGAAGAACAACTTAAGAAGCTTCAGAAAAATGAATTCACCCTGGACGACTTTCGCTCGCAGCTTCGCCAGGTTAAGAAGCTTGGTTCTTTCTCAAAAATCATGAAGCTTCTTCCTGATCAGCTCCTCGGCGGTATTGGCATGCCGCAAATGGACGAGGAACAGTCGAAGCTGATGGAGAAGGAGATGAGGCGCACCGAGTCTATCATTGACTCGATGACTCGTGAGGAACGAACGGACCATCGAATCCTGAATGCCAACCGCCGGCGCCGCATCGCGCGCGGATCCGGGACGAACGTCGCCGAAGTGAATAAGCTGATCAAGCAATACACTGAGATGCGGCAGATGATGCGTCAGCTTACGAGTTCGGGGATGTTTGGGGGCAGCGGCCTTAAGGGCAAGATGATGCGCAAGATGGCCGGCATGCCAGATATGGCAGGCTTTGCTGGAATGGGCGGCGATGTGGATGAAATGCCGACATTTCCATCGTTGGGTGCGGCGCCGGCTGGGCTATCCAGAAAGAAACTTAAGAAGAAGCGTAAGAAGAAACGACATTAAGCGGTGATGAGAATGAGTGGTGAATCAACAACAGGACTGGTTGAGTCACTCAAATTAGTCCTAGTAAGCTGGTAAGTGGAAACGGGAGGTAAGGATTTGTTAGCAATCAAACTGATGCGCACTGGCGCGAAAAAGAGACCTTCATACAGAATTATTGTGAAGGAGAAACAATCAAAGCGCGATGGTGCCTATCTCGAGAATCTCGGCACCTACAATCCGACTCGCGAACCGGCGGAAATTAAGTTGGATATGGACCGCGTTCGTTATTGGATCGAAAAAGGCGCGCAGCCGACTGAGACGGTTGGTCAACTGATCAAAGCCAGCGGTAAAGAGACGGCCGCGGTTCAGCCAGAAGCCTAAGCACGGAACCTCCGCTCGCTATGAGAGAAGCTGTCGAGATGGTTGTTAAGTCTTTGGTTGACGATGTTGATTCAGTGGACGTGCGCGAAGTGGAGCAGCAGGGTGGCACCCTTATTGAAGTGCGTGTGGCCCCCAGCGACATGGGGAAGCTGATCGGCCGGCAGGGACGCACCATACGCGCCTTGCGCTCGCTGGCTTACGCTGTGAGCCTGAAGAAAAAACATCGCTTCATGCTTGAAATTGTGGAATGAATTCGCCGAGCGAGGAAACCCGAGACGATCTGATTATCGTTGCTCGCGCAGTCAGAACAAGAGGCTTGAAGGGCGAGTTGCTTGCCGAGGTCTTGACGGATTTCCCGGAGCGATTCGAGCAGGTTTCGAGACTGACAGGAGTCAGTACCAGCGGAGAGCGTAAGCATTTTGAACTGGAAAACCATTGGTTCCAGAACGATCGGATGGTGTTGAAGTTCGCCGGTTACGACAGCATTGAATCGGCAGCGATGTTGGTGGGCTACGAATTTGGTCTTCCATTGACTGAACGCGTCGAGCTTGCCAAAGACGAGTTTTATGATTGGGAGCTCGAGGGTTGTTTAGTTGAAAGCACGCTTGGATTAACTATAGGCAAGGTTCGCGAAGTAATGAGAACTGGCGGTGTCGAGTTGCTGGTGGTCGAGAATGATGAACGAAGCGAAATCTTTGTTCCGATGGTCGGGTCGATTGTCCTAGAGATCGACATCTCTCGAAAAAGGATCTTAATCGATCCGCCCGAAGGCCTGTTGGATTTGTAGTTATCTTTGAAATTTGTATTGTGCTGCGCTGCGACATCATTACCATCTTCCCGGAGTTTTTTCGCGAGGCGTTTGACTACGGGATTATTCGCAGGGCTCGAGCTGCTGGATTGGTTGAGACGGAAGCTCATGATTTGCGCCGTTGGACCGCGGACAAGCATCACGTCGTCGACGACCGGCCGTTTGGTGGTGGCGAGGGCATGGTGCTCAAGCCCGAACCGATATTCGCTGCCGTACAGGAGCTAACAGGCTGCGGCAGTCGTGAAGAGTTTTCGTCGCAGACTCGGGTAGTGCTGTTGTCGCCGCAGGGTCGAGTGTTTACGCAGGAAGTTGCGCAGGATCTTTCACAGAACGCGTCGCACCTGGTTTTAATTTGCGGTCGCTATGAAGGCGTTGACGAGCGTGTGGGTGAAGGGTTGGCGACCGACGAAGTCTCGATTGGAGATTACGTGTTGTCGGGGGGCGAGCCAGCGGCGGTCGTCGTGATCGATGCGGTCGTGCGGTTGCTACCGGGAGCGTTGGGCAACGAAACGTCGGCGACCAACGAGTCTTTCTCCGAACGACGTCTGGGTCATCCGCAGTACACGCGCCCGACCGAGTTTTCCGGAATGAACGTTCCGGATGTTTTATTGACAGGTAACCATGGCGAGATCGCACGCTGGCGCCGCGAAGCAGCGCTACGGAAAACGGAGCGGAATCGTCCCGATCTTTTGAAGTGATGTTGATTGGCTGCCGCCGTTGCAGGTTGGCGCCGAGTCTCCCGGACTTTCAGGTTCTTATTGGAGTAATGAAATGAATCGATTAGATAGCATTGAAGAAACCCAACTGCGTAAGGGTATTCCTGATTTTCAATCAGGCGATACTGTGCGCGTGCACGTTCGCATTAAGGAATCTGAGACGAAGGAACGTCTACAGGCGTTTGAAGGAGTCGTCATCGCTCGGAAACACGGTGGAGCGAGAGAGACAATCACTGTTCGCAAGACCAGCTTTGGTGTAGGCGTTGAGCGAATCTTTCCGCTTCACGCCACCATCGTCGACCACATTGACGTGGTTAAGCGGGGGCGTGTGCGCCGGGCCAAGCTTTATTACCTGCGTGGCTTGCGCGGTAAAGCAGCACGCATTCGTGAGCGCGACACACGCGTTCGCCAGAGTGATTCACCCGCGGCGGCAGCAGCCAAGAAATAGTTCGTTACGCAGATCCAGGAGCCGTAGGCGCTTGCGAATAGCAATTGACGCCCACTCAGTTGGGACTGGACTTGGCGGCAATGAAAGCTATGCAACAAATCTGATTGAGGCGCTCGCTGAGATCGATCAGACGAATTGTTATACGTTGTACGTAACGAAGCGAGAGGCAATGGAGCGCTTCGGCAATAGGTGGCCAAATTTTGTGGTCCGTTCGACGCTGCCACACACCCCTCTAATTCGCATTCCTCTAACTCTCAGTGCAGAGCTGAGACGAAACCCCGTCGATGTCCTGCACGTTCAGTTTACAGCCCCGCCTTTTTCACCTTGTCCCGTCGTAGTCAGTATTCACGATCTTTCATTTGAGCATCTGCCCCAGACCTTCAAGTGGCGTAGTCGGAAGCAGCTGCGGATCACCGTTCGCCGCACGGCGCGTCAGGCTTCGCAAGTGATCGCGCTTTCGGAATACGCCAGGAACGACATCGTCAACACATATCAGGTGAGCCCCGACAAAATAAGCGTCATTCCTTTGTCGGCGGCCGGCCATTTCCACCCCATCAGGGACGAAGAAGAACTGCAACGCGTTCGACAAACTTATGGGATAGACGGGGAGTACATGCTGTCGGTCGGCGCCATTCAACCGCGCAAGAATTTGGGCCGTCTCGTCGCTGCTTACTCTCACTTGCGTGGTGCCAAACCGGAGGGTAAGCTTCCTAAACTAGTACTCGCCGGCAAATGTGCCTGGCTGTATGATGAAACGCTGCGCGCGATTAAAGAACTGGAGCTCAGTGACTCGATAATCCTGACGGGGTATGTACCAGAGAACGACTTACCGGCACTGTATTCAGGGGCGCTTTGCTTTATCTACCCCTCATATTTCGAAGGTTTTGGCCTACCGCCGTTGGAGGCAATGCAATGCGGCGTGCCCGTTATCGTAGGAGACCAAACCAGCCTTCCGGAAGTAGTCGGAGATGCAGCGGTACTTGTAGATCCGTTTGACGTGCATGCCCTGGCGGCGGCAATTGACAAAGTAGTAAGTGATTCAAACTTACGGGCCGAGCTTAGCGTCCAAGGTCTGGCCCGTGCGAAACTCTTCGAGTGGCGAAAGACCGCTCGGCAAACTCTTGCGGTTTACCAAAAGGCTGCCCGTATAAAATAACCGGGTCGATAGGTTAAGATTACTGCTGGTAAGCAGCTAACGAATCAATTTCAGTTCTTTATGCGCATCGCGATTCTCGGAACTCGGGGCATTCCGGCCAGCTACGGCGGATTCGAAACCTTCGCTGAACATCTATCAACCAGGCTTGTGGCCCGCGGGCATGAGGTTACCGTGTATGGCCGAGCACACTACGTCTCACCGCGGCAATTGGAGTATCACGGTGTTCGGCTGAAAGTTCTTCCCACCATTCGGCACAAGTACTTTGATACCGTTGTTCACTGCTTCCTATCCGCGGTCCACGCAGTTTCGGCGCGGTTTGACGCCGCCTTGATTTGTAACGCAGCTAACGCCCCATTCGCTCCCATTCTCAGGCTCACCGGAACGCCGATAGCACTCAATGTCGATGGCCTTGAACATAAACGAAAGAAGTGGGGTTGGCTGGGACGACGCTACTACTTAGCGGCAGAGCGTTTGGCGACCATGCTGCCAAACGTCATGGTGACGGATGCACAAGTTATTCAGGATTACTACATGGCGCGCTATAACGCTCCGTCAGAGATGATCGCATACGGCTCGGAAGTCGAGCGGCGTCCTGATCGCGCTGCGGTTCGTCGCTGGCGGGCCGAGCCAAATCGGTATGTTCTTTATGTCTCCCGGCTGGAGCCGGAGAATAATGCTCACCTTGTTATAGAGGCTTTCAAGAGGGTGCGCACTGCCTATCGTCTACTGATCGTGGGCGATGCGCCCTACGCGCACGACTACATCACCGACCTGAAAGAGCGCGCGCGCGGCGACAAACGCATAGTTTTTACTGGTTTTGTCTTCGGCCAGGACTACCGGGCGCTTCAGCAGAACGCCTATTGTTACGTGCATGCCACCGAGGTGGGGGGAACACATCCTGCCTTGTTGGAAGCAATGGGCTACGGGAACTGTGTGTTGACCCTGGCGACTCCGGAAAATATTGAGGCCGTGGGGGATGCTGGAATACCCTATGAGAACGAGTTTGATCTCGCGGAGAAACTGCAGCGAGTCTTGCGGGACGGCTCTCTGGTGCAGAGTTATCGCAATCGGGCACAGGTTAGAGTGCAGCGATATTATGATTGGGATCGAGTAGTCGATCAGTATGAAAAACTCTTTGCGGAGATGAGCGGAAAGGCTGACGAGATCCGGACTTCCGTTTCCGCGGCCCAGGCGACACCGCAGAACGAAGAGGTTCTTGCCCGAAAGTAGTTCTAACCGCATAGGCTAAAAGAGAGGTGCCCCGCCAATCACTTAAGATTGGCGGGGCAAATACTTTCCGGCAGGTTCGGGTTAATTCAGGGGTTGCAAAGAACTGAGAATCGTCATTGTGGACCGATCCCGTAAACCAGAGGGTGCGATCTGCGGGTGGATAAAGCCTCGCCGCGGCGATAAAAATAAGCCGCATCCCTTTTTCGGAAAGGCACATGTCAAAATGAAATACCGTGTTCGTGTGCGAAATTACACGAACTTACCGCAACGTGTCAAGCACATCTTTACAAGATTCTTGTGACATTCGACGTTTTTGACTCCACGGTCGCGGGGTGTGCCCAGTTCATCAGGGTTTCACTCACCGGAGCGTGCCTGGGATAGGCGTTGGGCCTGGCGGCGAGTTGCCTCGGAAACATTTCGATTCTGAGTCAGATTCTTAAGATCCTTAGTCCGAATGCGGGGAAGGGTGCTGAGCACAGTGGGAACCGGTGTGCGTGGGTTGCGAACGAGGTTGTGAATAATGGGATAGGATCGGGCCCAGTTGCGATTGAGCGCGATTAGCCGCAACACTTCATCGGCCACCGTTCTCATGGCCGCAATGTTTTCAACTTCCTGGTCGGTGACCCGGGGATTGTGAATCACGGCTGTAGCTACCATTCTATTTGAATCGCGAATCAGGATACTCCTGGCTTCGCGGTCACCCTTCATGGCCAGCTTCATACGGTCTCTGGCATTCAAGAACATCAACTGTCGCATCAGGGAAACACGTTCAGGAGGAAGCTCGCCTACTTCGAGTCGTTCAGACTCGACAGCGCGTTTGAAGTTGGCGTCTCGTTCTTCCTGAGTTTCCATTCTCAGTTCTTCATAACGTTCGGTAGGCAGCCAGGAGTTATCCAGTTCAGCATCCGAAACCTCGATGTGCTGCGCTATTAACCAGGCCTCGTCGACACTTAACCCGCCGGTCAGGTCGGAGTTTTCAAAAAACTCCGCTGCCGCGCTATTGCCCCGCCTTCTGAGTTCCTGGGCAATCTGCTGGGCGCCTCTTTCCTTCTCAAAAAACTCTTGCCTGGTTTCACGGGCTCGCCGTTCGGCTTCACCGGAGCGGTCGGAATTCGCCAGGATCGCATCGATGATTTTCGGAAAGCGGACCAGTCGCTGCTGATTGGCAGCGATTAGATCAAGCACCGAGCTATCGGAAGTGGTCGAAGCCAGGTCAGCGATCGCCTCATCAGGAGTCCGGTTATTCAAAACTATCGCTTCATGAATCTCACGATTGTCTTTGGAAAACGCAGCCAGATAATTAAGCACCGCTGGAGAGGTTTCGCTGCTCTTAGCGGCGGTCAACAAGTCGTCCACAGCCTGGGACGCAAGGGTCTCCTTAGCAGCCCCGGCAATTTCAGAATCCTCTACGTCCTGCAGGACTACCAGCACCTCCAGCAGATCAGACTGCGGCAGCGGCAAAAACCCACTGGCGGCCGCAAGCCGCGCTTGATGAGGCGCAGTGCCGGCAACGATCGCCTGGACTGCTGGATTCGTTGACGTAGTGGTGCTCATTTTGGAAAACTGGCGCGATATGCAGGGGGCAATAACAAAGTTACTGGGAGTTTACTCGATCTAGCCAAACCACGTCCCACAGTCAGCCTAAATTAAAGCGGTATTCAAGCTGCATGAACGTCGAAACAGTTCGACCATCTTTGGTAGCAGGCACGAACTTAATCCGTCGCGCGGCACTTATCGATTGTTCCGTCAAGCCAGCCGGCAGTCCACGTACAACCAAAAAATGTTTCACTGCACCGTCGGCAGTAAAGATGCATCTCAAAACAACCGTTCCCGTAACTCCCATGGCCCGCGCCTCGTTGGTGTACTGAGGTTCAGGCTTGGAGAGAACGCGCACTTTTGTCGTGACCTCTTTCCCAGAAAAGACGAGCGGATCTTCGCCGGGCTTTCGTGGGTTCACAAAGAATCGCAAACTCTCCAGTTGTTCAGTCCAGGTGCTCTTGTTCTCGCTATTTGGATTCAGCTCCAAATATCTGGACAGGGCTTCGGCTGCCGCACGATTGCGAGCCATTCGCGCGTCCGCTGAGTCCTCTGCCTCTCCAACGAGAGCATCGCCAAGAAAGCTGACCAGCGCCTGGCTCTTTAACAGGTAGGCTGCAGCTACGTTAGGTTGAAGCTTAATGGCAGCCTCGGCGTTCTTAAGTGCATCCTCTCTCGCTCCGGCGCGTAGACTGGTAACTCCCAGGACGTAATAAGCGTCACTGATCGTTGAGTCGATCTCCAGCGCCGCCCTGGCTTCGCGGGCAGCGGCGTCCGTTTTGTTTCTAAGCATCAGGGCGTAAGCAAGTCCGGTGTGAGCCGCTGCAAAATTCGGGCGAAGCTTTACTGCCGTTTCAAATGCTTTCGAAGATTCCTTCCAACTTTTGGGATCGGTAATGAGCGCCAGTCCGAGGTAATACCAGGCATCCGCGTCAGTCTTGTCTTTAGTGATTGCCTGCTTTAATACGTCAGCTGCTTCGCTGTACTTTTTTTGATGGTAAAGTTCTATGCCGCGAACGCGCAGTGTCAAAGTATTGGCGGACTCTGTCTGGGCAAAGGCAGAAATTGCGCAGCCGCTGGCAATGCAAAGAGCTACGCAAAGGAGGAACGGTGCCAGGACCGCTAAGCGTTGATGAGAATTACGCATCTGGCAATACTCGGAAGCAGTCAGCACTCAAACAGACATTCCGTGACACTTCTTATATTTCTTGCCAGAGCCGCAGGGGCAAGGCTCGTTGCGACCTACCTTCGGTTGGTCGCGAACTACGGTCTTAACCTTTCCTGCTTCTTCTCCCGCGGGAGCGGCTCCCTGATTTGGGCCAGTGAAGGTCATTGGCGTTGGCCGCCGTGGCAGACGGCGCCGCTGTAGGGCCTCGGGCGGTTCTTCCGCAACAATCTGCAGGTTGAAGAGCGAGCGGATCGTACTGGTATCGATGCGGTCGAGCATCTCCTGAAACATATCGAAGCTTTGCTTCTTATATTCAACCAGCGGATCCTTTTGACCGTAGCCAACCAATCCGATGCCTTGCTTCAGGTGGTCCAGCGACAGCAGGTGATCCTTCCACTGCGCATCGATGATATTCAGCATGATGATGCGTTCGTAAGTGCGCATCGCTTCCGGTCCGATTTGCTGTTCCTTGTTGGCGTATTTGACCTTGAGCTTTTCCCAGATCTCATCCACGACTTCCTGCGAAGTGAAATTCGGAATATCCAGTCGTTCAGAATCAGCGTCGAAATCGTAAATAGTCTTAATTTGAATCTTGTAGTTTTCGACGTCCCAATCATCGGGTGCAACGTCCGGATTCAAATACTGTTTGGTCAAATCTGACAGCAGGTCATAAGCAACTCCGGCTTGGGGCGGATCACCCATCAGGTATTCGCGCTGATCCGGCTGTTCCATCAACTGCCGGCGCAAACCATAAATCGTCTCGCGCTGCTTGTTCATGACATCGTCATACTCGAGCAGGTGTTTGCGCGATTCGAAGTTTCGTCCCTCCACTGACTTCTGCGCCGACTCAATGCGTTTGGAAACCATCTTGGATTCAATGGCAACGCCCTTTTCCATTCCCAGGCGTTGCATCAGCGCTTTGACTTTGTCGCCGGCGAAAATGCGCATGAGGTCGTCTTCAAGCGAAAGGAAAAAGCGCGACGAACCAGGATCGCCCTGACGCCCGGCACGCCCACGGAGCTGATTGTCGATACGCCGGGATTCGTGACGTTCAGTGCCCAGGATATGTAAGCCACCGATTCCCACTACCTCTTTATGCTCGTCTTCGACAATCCGCTTCGCGCGCGAGAAGGCTTCCGACCACTGTTCCTCGGTCGCCTCATCAGGATCGATTTCCTGTTTCTTCAAAAACTCACGGGCCATGAAATCCGGATTTCCGCCCAACAAAATATCGGTGCCGCGTCCGGCCATGTTGGTGGCGATCGTGACTGCGCCCTTGCGTCCAGCCTGCGCAATGATCTCCGCTTCACGCTCGTGATACTTCGCGTTCAAAACGTTGTGGGGGACGGCTTCACGTTGCAACCGGGTCGCGATCAGTTCTGAGTTTTCAACTGAAACGGTACCCACCAGCGCCGGCTGGCCACGCTCGTGACAGTCCTTGATCTCTTCGATTACGGCGTCCCATTTCTCGGGCAGCGTGCGATAGATCACGTCAGAAAAGTCGCTGCGCACCATTGGCATATGCGTCGGAATAACAATAACGTCCAGCTTGTAGGTAGTTTGAAACTCAGCTGCCTCAGTTTCGGCTGTACCGGTCATCCCGGAGAGTTTTTCGTACAAACGGAAATAGTTTTGCAGTGTAATAGTCGCAAGGGTCTGATTCTCTTTCTCAATCTTGACGCCTTCCTTGGCTTCCACCGCCTGGTGCAACCCATCCGACCAGCGACGACCTTTCATCAATCTTCCGGTGAAGTCGTCAACGATGATTACTTCGCCATCCTGCACCACGTATTGGTGATCAAGCCGGTAGAGCGTATGCGCTTTCAACGCCTGCTCGACGCAGTGCAGCAACTCCATGTTCGAGGGATCGTAAAGGTTACCAACACCCAACAGCTTTTCTGCTTTATCGACTCCATCTTCCGTCAACACGGCGGTGTGCTGTCTTTCATCAACCACGTACTCGCCGGTCTTCTTGCCTTCGACCTCTTCGCCTTTTTTCAACTGCGGAATGATTGCGTCGGCTTTGTAGTATTTATCAGTCGCTTCATCGGAAGGACCGGAAATGATCAACGGCGTACGCGCTTCATCGATCAGAATCGAATCCACTTCGTCGACAATGGCGAAGTAATGGCCACGCTGAACGCAGGTGGCGAGATCAAACTTCATGTTGTCGCGCAGATAATCGAAGCCGAATTCGTTATTGGTGCCGTAGGTGATGTCGGCCGCGTAGGCTGCCTGGCGCTCGAAGTCGTCCATGTCGTTTTGGATACAACCGACTTCGAGACCGAGGAAGCGATGGATTTGACCCATCCACTCCGCGTCGCGCGAGGCAAGATAATCATTCACCGTGATTACGTGTACGCCGCCGCGTCCGGTGAGAGCGTTCAGGTAGGAAGGCAGCGTGGCGACGAGCGTTTTGCCCTCGCCCGTTCGCATCTCAGCGATCTTGCCCTGATGTAAAACGATGCCGCCGATCAACTGCACGTCGAAGTGACGCATCCCTGTGGTGCGCACGCTCGCTTCTCTAACGATCGCGAAGGCTTCCGGAAGAATCTCGTCAAGCGCCTCTCGTTCGCGACGCTTGCGCTCGCCCATGTCAGTTACGCCGGCAACGGCTTGTTGCAGCTGTTCCTTAAACTCCGCCGTGCGCGCGCGCAGTTGTTCGTCAGTGAGATTCTTTATCGCCGGCTCGAGTTCATTGATTTGTTCAACAATCGGCTGGATTGATTTGAGGTAACGCTGGTTGCTGCTACCGAATACTTTAGTCAGAAATTTATCGAAACCCATATCTTTTCTTAATCCAAACGGCGGAAAACCGCGCCTTTTCTCTAGTGTTTTACAGTTTGTTGATTTTAGTTGAGCATGAAGAACGTATCAAGCGGGTCGCATGGCAGTCTAGCTTGGTTTGTCGGCGAGTTGCTTCTTTATCAGATCGACTACAGCCTGCCGTGGCATTGTAAAATTGAAGACGATTTTCTTGCCGACCGGCTCGGCGCTGGTATTTCTGAGCAGCGCTTCTTCATCTTTTCCCGCGCGCGATTGTGCGCCGATGGCAAGCGCCAGTTGAAACCCTTTCGCCAGCACGCGCGCGCTGTCCTCAGACGAAGCTTCCGACTCTACTGTCGCCAACACTTCATTGTCGCCTTGCTTTACGGTGAACACGACTTTCGAACCAGGGTTATCTTTGTCGACCGGCTTTAAATAAACAAGAAAACCGCTATCGTTCAATGCCGCTACCATGTGACCAAACAAATCTACCAGGTTGGCATCACCAGCCTTCTTCGTAAACTTGGCGTCTTTCAGCTTACCGTCTTTATCGAGTACGGCTTCGATGATTATCTCGAAGGGCTGATTCAGATCGAGCTTACCCTGCTTCCTCAATTCGTTGGCATAGTTGGCGAAGTCTCTCATCGCCTTCTTGTTGATCTCGTTTTCCGTCGGCAGGCTGAGATTATTTTTTTCCGCAGTCTTCTCGAGTTCAGTTTGTGCTTCGTCGGCCGTCATCGCCGGACTTTGAGCTGGAGTCGGACTAGCGTTTGCTTGCGCAATCGTCTGTGACGGCGAAGCAGTAGTGTTGGCAGCCGGAGACGGCGATGCATTCGGCGCCGGAGTCGGAGAAGGCGATAGTACTACCTCCGGCATGACCGCGGCGGGTTGCGCCTGGGAGACAAACGCTGGAGCCGGCGGAGGTTCAAGCGGTATTTGTCCTTCGGGCGCGAAATAGCCCTCGGGGTAGTGAAACTTGTCGCTGGCTAGTTCTACCAATTGGACGTCATCACCGATTTGTGTTTTCTCATAGGCTTTATCTACAAACCTGGTGTCGGCAATCAAACTTGCCAGATTAAACGCGCTTCTGAGACCGGGGACATAAAGCACACAAGCAGCGAGGCTGACGTGCATGACGAGCGAGCCCACCAGCAACTTCGAAACGATCGGCCAGCGCGGCTGCTTATTGACTTCAAAATTTGCGAAAAGTTCTGACATTCCCTATTAAAACGCCTTGATCAAAGATAATGTTCCCTACCTTAGACGCGCATCAACGGCCTCGCGTTGTGATCTTTCCCGTCTTTCTCTACGTTAGCACTTCGTGGGCAGTGTGCCCAAAGCTAGAATGAACTATGCGCCGTTCTCGTGACAGAGTTGTCAACAAGAAGCGTCGATCTGGTAACAAAAACAGAACGCGCGGTCCGGAGCAGTCTTCGAAACCTTTTCGCCAAACCTCTGCGGGCGCGAAAGAGGTTGAGCCCACCCGCGCTCAGTCTGCCGAGATGAAAAGGTTGTTAGCGGGGATCGGCACGCCGCCGCGTACCGAGTCATTCAAGCCCGATCCGTTTCAACTGGAAGCGCTCGCTGCGGTGGAGTTTGAAGATGTGCTGGTAACGGCTCCAACCGGTAGCGGCAAGACCTGGATCGCGCGGGAAGAGATTCGACGCTTGCTGGAAGCGGGACGGCGTGCGTGGTACACCACGCCGTTGAAAGCGCTAACAAATTCCAAGTACCAGGAGTTTGCCGAAGAGTTTGGCGCCGACCGGGTAGGGATACTCACCGGCGATCGGAAAGACAATACCGACGCACAGCTGATTGTCGGCACCACTGAAATATATCGCAATCAACTTTTCGATTCCTTGCGAGGCGGCAACGACGTTGACGCGGATCTGGTTGTGCTTGATGAGGCCCACTACCTTGGCGACGAAGATCGCGGCCATGTTTGGGAGGAGGCAATTATCCTGACGCCGCCGCGCATCCGGCTGTTGCTGTTATCGGCCACTGTAGGAAATGCAGATGAATTTGCGGAGTGGATCGCTGAGGTGCGTGGCGTTCGCTGCGGTGTGATCACGCGGCCGGGCGCGCGACCAGTTCCGTTACGAGCTGCGATGCTCTTGCCGGACAAGAGACTGCTGCCGCTGGTTGGTGACCACGGAAAGCTAAATCCGGAAATTGCTCGGTTGTTGGAAGAAACCGCCAAGACGCCAAGGTCGCCAAGATCACGCGCAAGAAGATGGTAAGAGAACTCTTGTTGACTGGTTCAGATCTTCCTTGGCGCTCTTGGCGTCTCGGCGGTTAGTTTGATTATGAAACTTCACATGCCGGAAATGCCGCCTGCCACGCTGCTGGGCGCGCTCGGCTCTTACAACTTGCTACCCGCGATCGTGTTCATGCCAACGCGCCGGCGCTGCGATCAGGCCGCATCGGAAACTGCTCTAATGCGTCGGGATGGAAACGTTGAACGTAGCGAGTCGAGACGCGACTTCATGCGCGCCTGGGTTGAGCAGCATCCGGAGATCCGCGGGCATCGTCATTGGGACACGATCATTCGAGGCGGTGTCGCTTCGCACCATGCCGGCCATATTCCTGCCTGGAAGATGGTTATTGAAAAGCTAATGAGTGCGGGTTTGCTCGACGCAATCTTTGCCACGGCGACCGTGGCCGCCGGTGTTGATTTTCCTGCGCGCACGGTTGTCCTAACGGTTGCCGACGCGCGTACGGGCAGCGGCTGGCGACAGTTGAATGCTTCAGAGTTGCAACAGATGACCGGCAGGGCGGGCCGGCGCGGACGCGACAATGTGGGATTTATTATTGCAGCGCCGGGGTTGCACCAGGATCCACAAAGAATTGCAGAGTTGTTAAGGGCCCAGCCCGATCCGCTCATCAGCCAGTTTCGCGCCACTTATACAACGTTGCTGAATCTGCTCGATGCGTTTGGCAACTTTGCGCAAGTTCGCGAAATTGCGGAAAGGAGTTTTGCGCATCGCGAAGCCGCTATGGAGATCGGGCAACTTGAAGAACGTCAAACTGAAATCGAGCGGCAGATCCAATTGAAACTAACAGCAGCCGGGTGCGATCTGACGACATCCACCGTGGTGGGTTTTGAAAGACTAGTCAGTGCGCGTGCGCGCCTGCATGAGTCGCAGCCGCAAACGCGAGCCGAAGTTTTGCATCGCTGGCTGGATGAAGTAGTGCAGCCTGGTCGCGTCGTGGGCATTGGCCGCAGCGGCCGCCGGCTGGTCTTGATTACCGAAAAGCGTGCAGGAAATGTCCGCGGGATTCGTGAAGACGGACGCAGCGCGAGCTTTGCACTGGAACGCATTGGCCGAGTCTACGCGCCCATCTATCGTCAGCGTGATGAATTCACCGACGAGGGGTTCGCCGATGTGCGCGAGCGTGGCCGGGAGTTGGTGATTCCTGAACCACGTTTGCGTGATGCGCAGGGTGAGGAGAGTGAAGCCGTAAATGTTTTGGACGATCAGATCGAAGCAATCCTGCCTGCGGCGCTCGACGCTGAGAAAAAGTTGCAGTGTACGCAGACACTGTGGGCAGTGCTCTCCGATGCCGAAGATCTTGAGCGCGCCACGCGTCGAGTAGCGCGGCTGCGTGAAGAAGTTTGGGAACCGTTTCATCAACGGGCGCGCGTGCTCGCCACCTTCGGCTATCTCGATTTTGACGCGGAGAAGATCACGGACCGCGGTCGCTGGCTGGCTGATCTGCACGTCGATCGTCCACTGCTGGTTGGCGAAGCGCTTGAGAACGGTCTTTTCAATTCGCTCGACTTTCAGAGAATCTCCGGCGTAGTAGCGGCGCTTACCGCCGACGAAGAACGCGACTACGGCCAGCTTGAACTGGAGGACAGTTTGGTAAACGCCCTGGCCCAGTTTGAGGATATTGGGTTCAAGGTTTCATCGGAAGAGTGGAAACTCGGAATAGAACCCGCCCCTGAGCTGAACTTCTCGGCTGCTGCCGCGGCGGCTGCCTGGGCGACCGGAACGGCGTGGACGAAATTGGTTCGTGAGACAGGCGCCGAAGAAGGCGATCTGTTTCGCATGCTTTCACGTACGGGCGAAGCGCTGCTGCAAATTGCGGGCTTGCGAAAGACTCACGCCAATGCGGCTCGCACAGCCGCTGTTGCCGCGGACGCAATTCTGCGCGAACCTGTGAGATAAGTTTGGAGTGCGGTGACCTGTCACCGCTTTGTTCATTGGCGGCTTGACGCCACTTTTCGTGAAATGAGTTCAACCTGCGAGCGCGACCGGTCGTGACAGGTCAGCGCACTCCAAAAAATGCCAACAGTATCCCTTCAATCTTCTCCGCTTGTTCCCGGCGTTAGTCCGGTAGAGATCTATTACCGAGAAGAAGGCAAGGGCGATCCACTTGTCTTGTTGCATGGCGGCTGGGGATACGGACTGAATCCTTTCAATCTCCAGCTAGAAAAACTGCGCGATGAATTCAGAGTGATTTGTCCTGACCGTTCCGGCTATGGTGGCTCGACCCGGCTCAGTAACGGTTTTTCTATGGACTTTCATTATCGTGCAGCCGCGGAGACTTTGAGTTTCCTGGATGCGCTCGGTATTGAACGGGCTTTCTTTTGGGGACATAGCGACGGCGCAGTCATTGCGGCAATCATCGGCTTCACCGCGCCGGAGCGCGCGCGCAGGCTTATTCTTGAAGCGTTTCATTACTACCGAATGAAGCCGGGCTCAAGAGAGTTTTTCGAAACGCTTGCGAATCAGCCTGAAGCGTTGGGGGCCGAACTTTGCGGGCGATTTGCGCTCGAGTTTGGAGAGAAGAATTGGCGACAGCTGATCACCAGTCACGCGAAGGTTTGGTCGGAGATTGCTCAAAAGAGCGCCGGACCCGAGGACGATCTCTATGGTGGCAGACTAAACGAAGTGCCGGCGCCGGTGTTGCTTATTCATGGACGTCTCGACCCGCGTACCGAACCTGGAGAGCTAGACGCAGTCACCGCACAGCTGCCACACGCAGAAATGCAGCTACTCGATACCGCAGGTCATAGCCCGCACAGTGAGGCGGCGTCTGCCGATCCAGCGACGCAATTTGCGCGAGATTTTCTCACAGCGCATTGGTAGTTGGGTTTTGTGTCGTCAGATTTTGTGCAGTTAGTTTTTGCGGCTTGCCGCCTTCCGTGCGGAAAGCCTGGCTTTCCGGGAGGCTCTTTTTCTTACGAGGCTGCGCCTCCGTTTCTGAGGCGTAGCCTCAAAAGGTTATGGTATACGGCTTCCGGAAAGGCCCAGCCTTTCCGCACGGAAGGCGGCAAGCCGCGTTTCGTCCGTCCGGACAAATTTTTGCCGCGGCAAGCCCGACCTGGAGGATTAACTGCATGGCGCTTATTACAGCTAACGAACTGAAACGAAAACTCCTGATCACGGTTGACGGTCAACCGTATGTGGTGCTGGAAGTTTTCTTTGCGTCCCCGACGGCCCGCGGCGCCGCGACGATGGTGCGAACGCGCCTGCGCCAGCTCCTGACCGGCGCCGTCCTGGAAAAGAGTTTCCGATCGAGTGAGAAGTTTGCCGAGCCGGACATCGAGCTGGCGCCCGCATCTTTCCTTTATAGCGACGCCCATGGGTTCCATTTCATGGATGAAAAGAGTTACGAACAGTTTACTTTTGACGAAGAAGCGATCGATGCGGATCGCGGCTATCTTAAGGAAGGCGTGTCGCTACAGGTCTTGAAGTACAACGGCGCGCCGGTTTCGCTGCAATTGCCGCAATACGTCGAGCTCGCTGTTACCTCGACCGAACTGGGACTGCGCGGCGACACCGCCGCCGGCGGTGCAACTAAAGTAGCAACACTGGAAACAGGAATCTCTGTGAGAGTGCCGCTGTTTATTAAGGAAGGCGAGCTGGTCCGTGTGAATACACAAACAGGCGAAGTCGCCGGCCGCGCGTGATTCAGTGAAGATCTCCTGCGAATTTCCTTCAAGTTGAACGATCATCTGTACCCCTCTGCAACAAAAGTTTGCCTTGTTTGAGTACGTCACATCGACGGTCTAAGGCAACAAAAACGTAGCAACTATCACAAGAAAAACATCGTCTTAATGACGGTCGCGAGTTTCAAGGCGTTCAGTTCTTTGAGAGTCGGTAGGCCATGCGCAGCGATAAGAAGCCAGGGACCAAAACGCGGACGATATCCCCCGCGTTCCCAGGTTAGAAGCATTAATCTTGGTGGTCTCTGGACCATCGCTCACATGGAGAATTAGAAATGAAGTTTCCCCGTATCCCTCGAACTGCGCCACATGTGCGTTCCGCGAAATCCATTCCGTTCTTTATCATTTCGCTCTTCGTATTCTTCAACTTTACCGATGTCGCATTCACCCCGGTAATGGCACCGGTTGTTAGCGCTGCAGAAGTAGAGGCCATTCCCGCAGACATTCCTTTGTCCGGCGATTGTGATCTTGACTGGATCATCTATCGTGCTGGGCAGAAATCCGGCGTTGACCCGCGCTTCATTCACGCCGTCATCAAACAGGAATCGAAATACAATTCGAAAGCTGTTTCGCCAGTCGGCGCCCAGGGACTTATGCAAATGATGCCGGCGACTGCAGAACGTTTTGGTCTTAAGGATCCCTTTGATCCTGCCGCGAATGTTGCAGCGGGCACAAAATATCTTAAGTGGCTCTTGAAGAGATTTGATGGCGATGTTTCGCTGGCGCTCGCCGGCTACAACGCCGGTGAGGGAGCTGTCGACAAGTACAAAGGCGTGCCACCTTACAGCGAGACTCAGAACTACGTCAAAAAGATCGTTTTAAACTACGGCAAAACTTATCATCCCGTGCTGTCACCGGACGACGCTAAGGTGGCGTTTCACCTGGATGCGGTCGAGAGTACCAGTGTAGCGGTGGATAGTGGCAGCACTGTCGCAGTCGATGACGGCACAATTTCCGCGGGACTCTAGTCGAGGCCACCAGGAAATATTTAGCCGCGGATAAACGCAGAGACACGCGGATCCGAACAAACATTGTTATTGTTTTTGTTCAGACCCGCGTGTCTCTGCGTTAATCCGCGGCTGACGAATTCTTCTTATTCCGCCAGGCGCTTTACTCACCTAAGTTCCCCCTCGTAACATAGCGGCCACACGCCAGTTGCTTTCAAAACCAAATTCGGGTTGGAGTTGAATATGAATTCAGCACGTCGTATTTCTCCGCGAGTTTTCTTAGTCCTACCGCTCATAGTCGTCGCGCTGCTCAGTCTTCCTGTCACAATTCGGTTCGCTTCTGCGCAGAAAATGTCAGCCGCAGAAAAACGAACTAGGTCGCATGCAAATGCCGAGACGCCTGCTAAGAGCGCCGCGCCTGCTGCCGCCGAGAACGACTATTCAAAGAAAATCAAAGAGTACACAACCGAAAAGTTTTTCCTGACGGAGCTGGTGGATCACTTGCCAATGTCTGACACAGTGCCATCGCCGGACAAAGTGCTCGGCTACATAGTTGGTACGCCAAACAAGCTCACCTATTCGCAGGATCTCTATCGGTACTACCGCGAGCTGGCGCGAACCAGCAAGCGAGTGCGGCTGTTTACAGCGCCGGAAAAGTCAGAGGAAGGGAAGGAACAAATCCTCGTGGCTGTAGGTGACGAAGCGACACTCGCGAAGCTCGATCGTTACAAAGACATCACCGCGAAGCTGGCCGACCCGCGCAGGATTTCGGAGACGGAAGCGCAAAGCCTTATTGGCGAGGGCAAAGTCTTTTACTGGGCCTCGGGGTCCATTCACTCGCCGGAGACAGGCTCGCCCGAGATGTTAATGGAGTTGGCTTATCGGCTGGCAGTTGAAGAGAGTCCTTTCATTCAGGCCATCCGCAAGAATGTAATCGTTCTGATCACGCCGGTGTTGGAAGTTGATGGCCGCGACCTGATGGTCGACACCTACAACTATCGCAAAGCGAACCCCGGCAAAAACGCGCCGGGCCTGGTTTTCTGGGGCAAGTACGTAGCGCACGATAACAACCGCGATGGTTTGGGAATGGCGCTAGCTTTGACGCGCAATCAGATGAAGACTTTTCTCGAATACCATCCGGCGATCCTTCACGACCTGCATGAATCGGTCCCGTTTCTTTACACCTCAACCGGCACTGGCCCCTACAACGCTTGGCTCGATCCCATCACCATAGATGAGTGGCAGTTGCTCGCGTATCACGAGATCGAAGAGATGACGAAGCGCGGCGTGCCCGGTGTTTGGACGCATGGTTTCTATGATGGTTGGGCGCCAAACTATATGTTCTATGTTGCCAACGGTCACAACGCCATCGGACGTTTTTACGAAACTTTTGGCAACGGCGGCGCCGACACGATCGATCGGACCGTGCGTGCGGAGTCGCAGCGCGATTGGTTCCGGCCCAATCCGCCGATGGCTCGTGTGAAGTGGTCGCTGCGCAACAACGTCAACCTGCAGCAGTCAGCAATACTGCTGGCGATGAACTTCGTCGCGAACAACAAAGACCGGTTCCTGCAAAACTTTTACCTTAAGAGCAAACGCTCGGTGGCGAAGGCCACCAACGAAGGGCCGGCTGCATACATCATTCCTGCTAACCAGTCGCGTCCGGTTGAAGTTGGCGACACAGTTAATCTGCTCCGCTTAATGGGAGTGGAAGTGAGTCAGGCAGACAAGGAGATCGCCGTTAAGGATCAAAAATTTGCCGCCGGTTCATATGTCGTGCGGATGGATCAGCCGTATTCGCGCATGGCAGACATGCTGCTGGACACCCAGTATTACAACGTGAACGACCCCCGGCCTTACGACGATACCGGCTGGACGCTGGGACCACTGCGCAATATCAAGACGGTCCGCGTCACCGACTCCGCCATCCTGAAACAGCCAATGAGCCTTCTTACCACCGACGTTCGCGTGCGTGGCAGCATCAACGGCTCGGGCGCGGCCGGCTTCATAATCAATCACAATACTGACAACACGCTGGCGACCCTTCGTTACAGACTCAAAGATGTGAAGATGAGTGCGGCTGAGGCGTCGTTCAAGATTGGTGACAAGCAGTTCAATGCCGGATCGTTTTTAATTAAAGCTGAAGGCAATCCAGCTGATGTGCGTAGGCAATTGGACGCGGCCGTCAGTGAACTGGGGCTGACGGCGTTGGCGGTCGACAAGTTACCGGACGTAAAAACGCACAGCCTTGGCGTGCCCCGAATTGCAATCCTTCACTCGTGGACAAACACCCAAAACGATGGCTGGTATCGCATCGAGTTTGATCGACTGCAGATTCCCTACGCGTACATTTCCGATCAGGTGGTACGAAACACAGCGAACCTGCGCGACAAGTTTGATGTGATCATCTTTCCGCCGCTCAATGGAACAGCCCAAGCCATCGTCAATGGCATTCCCATGCGCGGCGATCCGATTCCGTGGAAACAGTCAGAGATAACTCCGAACATGGGACTCTCGCCCGATCAGTCAGACGACATCCGCGGCGGCATGGGACTGAGCGGTGTGTTGAAGCTGCAAAAGTTTGTTCAGGACGGCGGACTATTTGTTGTTGTAGCCAACACTGCTCGATTGCCCATCGACTTCGGCCTCACCACCGGCGTCAGCATTCAGGAGCCGCGCCAACTGCAGGCACGCGGGTCGATTTACAACGCGAAGTTTAGCGATCGGAACAGTCCGATCGCCTATGGCTACGAAGAAACGCTACCCATTTACTTCAATCAGGCACCGCTGTTTCAAGTGGCCGCTATAACTTTCGGTGGGGGAGACGGCGCGCCGGCAGGGCGACCGTCAGGTCGTGGTTCGTTAACCGATCCGGATATCGTGCAGGGAATGCCGCAGCCTTCGCCGACAGCTTCGCCCTCGCCGGCGAATCGCGGCGAGGAGCAACTCACTGAAGAACAGCGACTACAGCTCGGCGCCTTTTATGTGCCGCCGGCGCAAAGACCGCGCGTGGTCTTGCGCTTTGCTTCCGATGAGAAAAATCTGCTGGTGAGTGGCATGCTTGCCGGTGGCTCCGAACTGGCAAACGCGCCGGCAGTGATTGATGTGCCGGTTGGCCGCGGTCACGTCGTGATGTTTGCAAGTAATCCCATGTGGCGACATCAAACGCAGGGCAGCTTCTTCCTGCTATTCAACGCCGCCTTGAATTTTGATTCGCTCGACACCGAGCGAGCGGCGCCTCCAGCCAGGCCATAGGAAGATAGCTCACTCGAGCGCACCTCGCTCATTTGATCTCGTCCAGTCGTGTTTTTGCTTCGACGATGTGTGCTTTCAGTCTATCCAGGTCATCGAGGGTCAGCAGCGCGGTAACCCGATCACAAATGCCGCTTGTCACGGAAGCTGCAATTCCGCTGCGGCTCTGGCGGAAGACAACAATCTCAAGGTCACCTACGGTGCGATAACGAGCCTCGAAGCCGGCGAGCTTGGTAACCGATTCGTTTACGCGCCCGATCGCAGTCAAACCCTTCAGTAAGCGATCGATCTCGTCGTAGTCAACAAACGATCTGTTTTCGCGAGGATTCTCACCCGTTTCTCTCAGAGCAATAACCAGCCCAATGGCCCGTGTCGCAGAGGCGGTGTCTTTCAGCTCCACCGCGTCAACCCGAACCTCGACGTCACGAACAGTGAAAGTAGCGATCTGGCTAAAGCCCTTGATCAATACTCTCTCATACTGCCATTCGATGGCCTCGAGTTTTGTACGTGGTTCCACTGGCTCGCACGCGAGCGGGCGACGAAACTGCGGCCCTGGTCTTTGCGCGAAGGTCGTGAGGCAAAAAAGCACCAACATTGTTATGGCAAAAATAGTCTGACGGAATTTGGACATGAACAACTCCTTTGCGATTCTTGCAGGTCTCGATATTACAACTGTATCCACTGAGGCACACGTTGCCAGCAGATGGAGTTCGTCGTCCTGTTTGATTGGTCATAGGGCTAAAGTCGCATTGCTGCATGAGAAAGACAGTCAAGTTAAAACTGCTCCGGCAACATTCCCAACTCTCGCTAGCCTCTCGTTGACACCTCGGATAGAATGCGCACATTGACCGTTTAGCGTCAGCAGTCCAGGCTCGTCCAGCCTCGCGGTATTTCGTATCCCTGGTGTTTGCAGTTCTGCGATGCTTTCACGCTCCGATGGAACAACAGATTCATTTTTGTACAACAGCTGACCGTGTTTGCATTCCCTTGCGACAGCATAAAGGAGGCTACGATGAAGATTTTCCTCACCAGTCTATTGTTTATCTTGCTTGGAGTCGTGGCTTTCCGCTTGATTGCGGCTGATAACTCAAAGATACCGAATTTTGCAAATGACGATAGCGCTCTTTTTGTTAGGAGTCAGGTTACACCCCTCAAGGCTCTTGTTGTTCAGGGGTTGGTTGGTACATTGGGAAGCAGCAGCGAGGGAATTCGCATAAACGGCAGGAGACCTTTGGGCTCGTCAATTCATTCTGGTGACCAAATTGAAACTGATCCTGGTGGGTTCGCAACAATCCGGCTCGGCCAATCCAGCAACATCAACCCCGGACTTTTGAAATTGGCTGGCAACACAAAGGCCACCGTGACAATAGATTCGAACGACACTGTAATTGTTCGTTTAGTCAAAGGCTGTTTGATCCTGCGCGCCAACCAAGGTGTAGTGTTTACTGAAACGGGACTCGCAGGACGCACCGGTTCTTCGCCACGCGGGACCCTGGACGTATGCATGATCGACGGGGACCTATTTGTTAATAAAGGAATGGCGGCCGCCGCCCTGGGTGTGACTGTTGATTTGCCCTCGCCGTATCCGGTGCCGTCGCCTTCGACGGAACCGTCTACAAGGCCGACGGCGACGCCGACCCCGAAGCCGACGGCGACGCCGACCCCGAGGCCGACACCGATCGGGACACCGTCGCCGAGACCAACCCCACTGGCAACGCCGACACCAAGACCCAGCGTCAGGCCAACTCCCGGACCGATTCCGACGCCGCTAGTCAACCCGTCGCCTGGGCCCTCGGTCCTGCCGTCGCCATCACCTGCAGCAAGTCCATTAACGGAATTAGATAAGGTGGTTAAAGACCTACCTTGGGGAAACATCGCTTTCAATGTGCCTGAAACGATTCGCCTCGATGAGTTGAAACCCATTCAGCTGGTTCTCAGCCCAACCAAGTCAATTGAAGAGGTCAAGAAAGAGGTTGTTGAGACCGGTAGAGTAGAGAGCAGTCGGATACAGATCTCAAACTCAATGGAAGCTATTTTGACCGGCTCAAACGAGGCCTTTAGTATCACTCAGGTCCCACCACAGCGGCGACCAATTAGTGGAACTGAGGATACAGTTTGGAGATGGGACGTTAGGGCAATCAAGCCTGGCAGGCAGAGACTTCATGTGGTCCTAAATGCGTTCGTAAAAGTGGATGGCGTTGAGAGTCCTCACCCGGTAAGGGAATTCGATCGAGAGTACGAGATCTTCGTTCCCTGGCAACAGAAGCCATTCTTTGCATTTGTTCGAAATAACTGGCAATGGTTATGGACGGCAATCTTGTTACCGGTCGGAGCCTGGATATGGAATCAGCGAAGAAAAGGAAAAAAGGTGAAGGGTAAGAAACGAATACCGAAGGGTTCGCTTAGGCAGTAGATATCCTTGCGGCTCACCGCAATGGAACAACAGATTCATTCTTGTACAAATCCGCATTGGATGGAACGGCTCGGGCCGTGCGGTCGTATTTGACTAGTGCTAAGATACTCAAGCCGTAGGAATTCACCGCGGTTAAAGGCATTGGGAGGAATTAATCATGCAGGAAACAGCGGAATCCGAGTCGCAAAACGAATGTGGAAGCAATATTGTTAACGAGCTGTCCGATGCGCTTCGTTATATCGGAGACGTATCGTACGCGATACTGCCGAAGGAACTAGCGCATAACCTGGGCGACCTGAAAAAATCGTTTCTGACCACTATTCGGTCTTTAATTGATAAAGACATTGAGTGGGTTGAAGCGCGCGTAGCCGGTGGCGACAGGGTTCGCGAAGAATGGCAGCAAAGGTGTAATCAGGACAAATCGGAAGGGGCGCCTGAACCGATAGTCTGATTTGTAACGCAAGCTGTTAGCTTGCGTGCTGATAAGGGCGCAATCTAACAGATTGCGTTACCTAAGTTATGGAAGTTCTATTAGCTGAAGAATTCGGATTCTGTTTTGGCGTCGAACGCGCCGTCGAAATGGTTGAAGATGCGCTCGACGAAGGCGTACGTCCTATTCGCTCGCTCGGACCGTTGATTCACAACGCTCAGGAGATGGAACGATTGGGCGAACTCGGCGTTTCGACGATTGACGAGCCAGGCGAGGCCGACGCAGACACGATAGCGGTAATTCGCGCGCACGGTGTAACGCCGCAGGTTCAACGTGATCTTGAAGGCCGCGCCGCGAAAGTTATTGACGCCACCTGTCCCTTCGTTACCCGGGTTCAACATCTGGCCGAACGCGCTGCCAAAGACGGCCGGGATGTTGTGGTAGCCGGTAATCCCGATCACCCTGAGATGATCGGCGTAGTCGGATACGCACCGAACAATACCTATGTCGTGCGCGACGCCGGCGAAGTTGCTGCGCTTCCGCAACTGCGATCACCGCTCGTGGTTTCCCAAACGACAATCAAGCTGCAGACTTTTCTCGAAGTAGCAGAAGCAGTGCGCGCGAAATCGGATGCTGAACCACAAGTAGTTAATACAATTTGTTCAGCCACTCGCGATCGCCAGGATGCCGCTCGCGGCCTGGCAGGACAAGTCGACGTTTTCTATGTGATCGGCGGCCGCCACTCCTCTAACAGCGTCAAGCTGCTGGCGGTTTGTCAGGAACAGTGCGCGAAAAGCTATTTGATTGAGACACCGGCAGAGATCAATCCGGCCGACCTGGGGAATGCGAAGCGCGTGGGCGTAACCGCCGGGGCGTCAACCCCGAATTGGCTGATTGATCAGGTTGTGAAGAAACTGCACGAGATTGGCTCCGCTTAGAACTAACCGCCAAGGCGCCAAGAGCGCCAACAAAAGTGTTATTACCGCTCACCCGCTTCAAATTGCCGCTTACACTTCGAAGACAATAACGGTTTGGGCCTGGATCTCGGCTCAAGAGGGGCGGCTCTATGGGTCCGAAGAATAATAGTCTCATCGGTAATCTCCTCGCGCCCAAACGACAAGAACCGGATGCAGAACTTGATGAGTTCGCGCGCTTGGTGATAGGCGCTGCAATCGAAGTGCACCGACATTTGGGTCCGGGTCTCTTGGAAGAAGTCTATGAAGAGGCTCTTTGTATGGAGTTCGAACTTAGGAAAATACCGTTCATGCGCCAGGAACGAGTAGGCATAACTTACAAAGGACGAGCCGTGGGGAAAGGTAAGCTAGACCTACTAGTTGGTGGGCGCCTTATTGTCGAACTGAAATCGGTTGAGAGGCTTGCACCGATTCACTCCGCCCAAATAATTTCCTATCTGAGAATGACAAGTCGAATGCTTGGCCTATTGATCAACTTCAACGTGCCGGTTTTGAGGGAAGGAATAAAGCGAGTCGTCTTGTCTTAATAATTTTGGCGCTCTTGGCGTCTTGGCGGTTCGTTTTTGAAATGCTCCTCAGAAGTCGTCACTAGACGCATCAACCTGTGCCAGTGCATTCACAATCTGTCGTGCTTCTTCTGAACCATAATCCATTGCCTGGCGGCGTAAAGCGTCGCGCGCTATTTCCGAATCGACCGGATCACCCAACAAAGCAATTAGCGACGACGTGGGAAACTGCGCCAGTGTCTCATTAGCAAGCGCCCTAACGACTACATCCTGTGAGCGCGCCAATTCGCAAATCTCACTGGGCGCGAAACCTGTCAATGCATCTGCGAGCATATCGATTCTCGCGTAGTCGCGCCGGTTGTCGGCCCGACGCACGAGCTGAGCAAAGACTTCGGCGGAGCGCGTTTTTTCCTGCAACACCGCGGCACAGGTGTCAGCCATATGGCGGAGCTGGACTTCTTTTTCTGCTTCCAGCGAAGCGTCGGTTTCCAAAGCACGTTCGTCAAGAGCTGCCAACAGGCGGCTTAATTCATTGTCTGCGCGCGCATCGTAGGGAGTGCTAGCGGTGTTTGCTTTGCGGACCGCCGGCGAACCGCTCGGCGTTTGCAGGGCGCGTTCAACCAGGCCACGCGTAGTTGGCCGGAGTTCCGACCAAACGCTGGCGAGTCGCCCACCAAAATCTTCAATCGTTAATGACAAGTCTCCAAACTCTCCTAAAGCGGCCCCCTGGGGCCAAAACTAAAACGGCGTACTATAAGCGATGCAAGCGGGAAAAAACAGTCAGGCGGCAGGAAAAACGCAAAGAAAACTACGGTTCTCCTGTTCTGCCGCGTGCTTACTGACGCTTGCCGTTATGGTCTTTGATTTCCGAGATTGAAGGAAACGGTATTTTTACTATCTCACCATTCGCGCATTCCATCTTTACACTGGGAGTGGTAAGGGCTTGAGTGGTTTTCATGCTGCGAACGACGCCCCGCACACGCTGTCCATCCACCGTCACAATCTCAACATTATCCTTACCGTAGAGCGGTTGTAGAGCAGCAAGTGCCTTGGTAACTTCCACGTTATTCCTCCAAAGTTCGATAGCCCCGTGGCCATTGAGCTCAACTAAACTTGAAAAGATATTGCACCCAACCAGGACGGATGTCTAACGGCGGTGCAGGGCTAGGCCTTTTGGAACTGACGAAGCCTACGTTTGAGTGAGCACGCGCCATGCCAACCGCAAAGGAAACACCTACAGCTATGGGCTCCGGCTGTTTCCTCTCCGAAATCCTTCCAGATAGCGGTTCGTTTATCATGGGGATTACCATAGATGCAACCGGAATGCTCCGTTCGGCGTATAGAAATCTGCTATTCTTTTGGTGACAGCGTACCAAAAGTCTCATCGACTTAGTTTACCCGAGAAGTGAAATGTCTATGAATCCCGAAATGGAAGCCGGCGGTTCGACCTGCGGAAACTGCCGATCCCCTATGCCTGCAGGGTTACGATTTTGTCGTAACTGCGGGTTTCGCCTTGGGGAAGGCTCCGCCGAGTACACCGAGACAGTTCGCTTTCAAAATGCGCCTCCCGGAACACTGCCGCGGAACAACGTGCCAAATTCCGGCCCTTACGGTTTTGCGGGTGCGCCGCTTTCAATCCCGCAACGCGGTGGAATCGGGAAACGCCGTCGTCGCATTAGCGGCACGTCCTGGATGTTCATTGGTCTGCTAATCTTCTTCATGGCCGCAGCTGGACTTACAGCCATCGTCAAACAGATACCGCGAATTCCTCGTGGCGGTGTGATGACTGTTGCCGCGCCGAAATCCTACGCAGGAGTTGATGATTTTGAAACGGCTGATGGCAATATCGGAGTAACTTTCGCCAACGTCGACACCCCAGACGGACCGGCGGACAAAGCCGGGCTGGTTGGCGGCGACATCATCACTACGGTTGACAACCAACCCGTCCGTTCAGACGACGAGATGACTGCGCTTATGCGTCGCACTCCGATTGGGAAGACAGTCGACATTGTTTACATTCGCGATGGCGAGACTAAGAACACGAAGCTCAC
>Ga0070697_100000069_pt1 | contig 82627 bp, 100 predicted proteins | sample KBSK1501metaG_FD_65475 | JGI IMG/M metagenome (GOLD analysis project Ga0070697, IMG submission 65475) | Corn, switchgrass and miscanthus rhizosphere microbial communities from Kellogg Biological Station, Michigan, USA - KBS K1-50-1 metaG | ecosystem: Host-associated > Plants > Roots >...
TGCGATGTTCGCGATATCGTATCGGTGCAGGAACTATCCATCGCAGTTGAAGGCCGGTTTCATCGCGTCGACATCCTGATCAACAATGCCGGCATCGGTCACGAAAACAAGAACGTCGATCAGTTGTCGCTCGACGGCTGGCGCGAGGTCATCGACACTAATCTGAACGGCATGTACCTGGTTACGCATTGCTTGTTGCCACTGATGACACGCGGCGGCACCATCGTCAACAATCTCTCCATAGCGGCCAAACGGGTTTTTCCCGGATCGTCCGCCTACAACGCGTCTAAACACGGAGCGCTGGGATTCACCAACACCCTGCGAGAAGAACTTCGCCCGAAGGGAATCCGAGTGATTGCGCTGCTGCCGGGCGCGACTAAAACGGAAATCTGGAAGACACTCTGGCCGGAAGCGCCGCGCAAAAGGATGCTGTCGCCGGAAACGGTAGCTGAGGCGATGGTGAATGCGATCGCCACGCCCGCGGATAGCACGGTGGAAGAGCTGGTGATTATGCCTGCCGCTGGGACACTCTGAAGCAGGCGCTCCAAGATGACCGTCTGAAGTCTGAGGTCCGACGTCTGACGTCCGCTCTTCTACCACGTCCCGTACCGCACCCGTCCCTGCCTCTGTGGAAAGATCTTGATCATCACAATGCCAGCCACGAATCCACCCACATGGGCCCAGAACGCCACGCCGCCGGTGCTCTGACCGGCAGTAGACACGGCCGTCGCTGCCCCACTCAGGAAGTTGATGACGAACCAGTAGCCGAGCATCACCCAGGCGGGAATCCACCAGAAGGGAAAGAACACGATCAAAGGAACCAGCGTCAGCACGCGCGCTCGCGGATACAGAACGAAATATGCTCCCATCACCCCCGCAATAGCCCCGCTCGCCCCCACGCTCGGTAGGGGCGATCCCATATTCAACAGAATGTGCGTGACCGACGCAGCCAAGCCGCAGAGAAGGTAGAACAGCAGGTAAAGAAAGTGCCCCAGGTAGTCTTCAATGTTGTCGCCGAAGATCCACAGGAACCACATGTTCCCGATCACGTGTAGCCACGAAGCGTGTAGAAACATGGACGTGAGAATTGGGATGAAGGCCTGTCCCAGGTTGATCTGCGGCGATCCCGCAAGAGCCGCACTGATATTCTCGGGAACCACGCCGAAGGTGTACATCAGGGCATTCAATTCGCGCGGGCTCTGAGCGCCCACCCACAGTTCGAACACAAATACCAGAATATTGATCGCAATCAGAAAATACGTGACGTAGGGTGTACTGAACCGCGGCTGGTCGTCGCGAATGGGGATCATGTCGGATTCACTGATCGGGCAATTGGGTTATTTGGTAATTTAGTAATTTAGGCATTTGCGGATGCCTGGATTTTGGAGCAGAGCGCAATCGAAACGATCGCTTTCAGGCAAATTAAAAGATTACCCGATTACCAAATTACCAGAATCCCATGAACGGCGTTCTCGTCATCGACAAACCGGCCGGGCTCACCTCGCACGACGTGGTCAATCGCGTCCGCCGCATCCTGCAGCAGCGGGCAGTCGGGCACCTGGGTACGCTTGACCCGCTGGCCACGGGAGTACTCCCGCTGGTAGTCGGAAACCTGACTCGCCTGGCACAGTTCTACACCAAATCGGAAAAGACTTACGAAGGAGTCATTCGGTTTGGGTTTGCCACCGATACCTACGATGCGGAAGGCGAACCGGCAGGGCCAGCACAAGCAGTTGTTCTCTCAAGCGAGCAGGTAGCGGCCATCGCCAAAGATTTTGAAGGAGTGATCGAACAGGTGCCGCCGCCGTTCTCCGCGAAGAAAATCCACGGCGTGCCTGCCTATAAGCTGGCTCGCAAGCATCAGCCCATCGAACTCAAGCCAGTCCAGGTCGAGATCAAGGAGTTCGCTATTCTTTCGGTAGACGGAGACCGCGTAACATTCCGCGCCCGCGTCGCCTCCGGAACCTACCTGCGGTCTGTAGCCCACGAGATGGGACAGCGCCTCGGCTGCGGCGCTCATCTTGAATCCCTACGCCGCATGGCGTTGGCTGAGTTTCAGATCTCCGATGCGCGCACGCTCGAGGAAGTTCAAGCGGCTATGAACGAGGCTCGCGACCATGAAGGTGGGGAAGACGACGTTTTTATCCATCCCCGGAGACTTCTGCCCCAAATACCCTCGGTGACCGCTACCGACGGGAGCGCGAGTCTTATCCGTAGCGGACGCGCTGTGAACCTTCCCGAGCTATCCCGCGCCCGCCAGGTAAAGGTTTTCTACGGACAGAATCAGCTGATCGCCATCGCAACCCGCGTGGCGGGAACACTGTTTCATCCCGGAATCGTGCTCGCGCCGGACACTACGGCGCGTTCGCCGCAGACGCAGAAACGGTCCCTCCATACGGGACATTAGGCAAGCGCATTCGTTCGAAATGACGGTCTCCGAGACCTTCCGTATCCTGTCGTTTGTGTCTAGAGAGTTGTCAGCGCGCTCAGCGCAGTTCGTGTTTAATGAGTCAAATCCGGCCAGATTTCTCGGCGTACTTGCGGAAAGTCCGCCTGCTGTTACGCTCATACACCCAGAGCTGGGTGTCGCCGGGCGACATCCCTTCCAAGTGAGCAGGCGTCACGTAATGGTGCTTGGCTCCCAATACCTCTACCTCGCAAACACCTGGCTTGTCACTATTATCTAATATCTAATGGCTTTTTAAAATCCGATCCCGACTGCGAGGAAAGTGCCTGCGCCAACGACTCCTCCAGTGAACCTACCGGTAAGGTGCATAAACAAAAAGCCTCGACCAAAGGTCGAGGGCGCTTTTCCGTGTCGTTCGCCTACGCTGTTAGCACCGGAACTCCTGACATAGGCTTGATTTCATCTGGTCCATTCGCCATCTACTCCCTCCAGTCTTATGGGAGCTGACAACGACGTTGCACCGCCAGCTCCCAGAATGTCTTTCATTAGCCCGCCGACTGCGCTTTAAAGTACGCAGCCTCGTCGGACTTAGTTTGTTTGCTTCCTTCGTCGATTTCAGACGCTGTTGTCTCCGTTCTACCAGCCGCCCAAAATGGAAATATAACCTCGCGTAGCCTGTCATTCTTCTCCAACAGAAGAGTGGCTTTGTGATTCGCCGTCTCGTCATAAGCCCATTGGAAGAATCTCAAGGCATGACGGATCAATTCCGCCCGCGTTGGAAGGCCGGTCTTCTCCTTGAGGTGATCTAGTTCATCAATAGCCTCCTGTGTGAAATCGAATTGCAAACGCTTTTTGTCCATGGTGGGTTCTCCAGGTTCTCGATGTCGATGGAAAGTAATTCCATTTAGATTTGTCCAGCTCTCTGTTCCTCGGATCTCTGTCCTTCATGTCTCATGCGATCACGTAGCAAAATGGGCATGCCCCTGAATCCTTGGACGATTTCGGTTCCGTCGTCAGGATACGGAAGCTCACTCGCGTCTTCAATGCTCCGCGCTTCAAAGCCTCTTTCAGGATCAATCGTTGGTAGTTCATGTTTGTTTCCAAGTCTTCCTGTTTTCTCCTGCATCGGATTCCTTGTACTTCTGTAGCCTGAGTACATTATGAGTATTAAATGAGTGTCAGTCAAGCTAGAAATGAGTACTGGCCATGCGCCTGAAAACAGGCTTCTTACGCTTGGGAGATGAATTTGGCCAATGGGCTTCATCGCGCCCGCGATTAGAACGCAGCCATTAGGGTTGTCCGAGCTGGCACCGGGCAGTCTTGGCTTGGGCTGGGACCTCCAATTGTGCTCGCGCCCGACAACACTGCGCGTTCCCCGCAGACGGAGAAACGGTAGTGGGGCCCGCGACAGCTTTCTGTATTGGGCCTGCGGACACTCACTTGATTTTGAACACCATGGCTTTTCCCAAGCGCTTTTTCAGCTTCTTCGCTTTGCCCATGGCGACCATCACATAAAGAGCGTTGAGCCGATCGAAGTATTCGCCAAACAAATCTGGACGATGTGCCTGGGATTTAAGGCTGCTGACGGTTATCTGCGCACCTTTGAATTTTCTGCTTATTACATCAGGAGCGTCTGACTGAATCACAGTAAGCGAATAACTGTTGGCCGCTTGCGGAGCAGCAACTAGATAACTATTAGCGGTTTGGAACACGTAATAACTCCGTCGATCGCCTTCTGCCTGGCCTATAAACTTCGCGTCGGCGAACAAATTCTTGACACCCATGGCGGTTCCTTTCCCGTGGGAGACTCTCTAAACGCGGTTCCAAGTGTAAAGCATAAACGCAAGTTTTTAGTGATCCCAGCTTCCGCTCCAGAATAACTAGCCAACAGCTTTTACCGCATCGCTAAATCGACTTCACTGGAATTGCCAGCAGATCGTCTACCAGGCCAACTTCCTTCTGCAGAAACGGCTCCGCATAGGTCACGCCACCGAGCATCCCGTAGAACCGTGCCATGGCTTCGATGCGCGAGCGAAGCTCCGCTTCCGCAGGGAAAAGATCCTTGCCCGCTTCCTGATCGCTGAACTGCGACTTGTAGGCCATCAATGAGCGGAAGCGAGCTTCGAACTGGTCGGTGATATCGACCACAAAGGTGGGCCTGACGTCATAGTACAAAGTGGCATACACAATCTTGAAAGGCCGGTGAGGGGGCAGAGGCAAAGCCTGGTCGCTGACCGTAGCGCCGGCGTCTCGCCCGCCACTCGCTTCGCCGCTGTGACTGACCGCAGACTGCTGAGTGCTGACTGCGGACGTCAGCTCCAGCTTGGCCAGTCCGGCTGCAAAGCAAGCCTCATAGCCCAGCACCGAAGCCGTGTAATGGTCGGGATGCCGGCCCTTCCAGTAGGGAAGTATCACCACCCGCGGACGCTGCTCGCGAATCACGCGAGCCACCTTGAGCCGGTTCTCCCACGTGTTCTCGACCCGGCCGTCCGGGATATTCAAAGCCTGCCGCCAAGCCACTCGCAGGATCTTCGCCGCCTCGGTCGCCTCGTGTGCGCGTTGTTCTGTCGTGCCGCGCGTCCCCATCTCACCTTGCGTGAGGTCAAGAATGCCGGTGCGATGGCCACGCTGCGCCATCTTCAGCAGCGTGCCGCCGCAAGTCTGCTCCACATCATCGCGGTGCGCGGCAATGGCGAAAATGTCGAGCGCGGAAGTCATGGACTGTGGATGATAGCAGGGAAATTCATTACAGGCGCATCTTGGTTTCGGAGTCGCAACCCGGGAGATTGCAACCGGGAAGGGCACGGCTTCAGCCGTGCCGATGACGTTCTAAGCGATCGCGGCTTCAGCCGCTGAGGCTCAAGGATTCCTGAGAAAGCCAAAAGCAGGTCCTTCGCTTCGCTCAGGAACACAAGTCGTTGCTTAGGTTCGTGAACAATACTTGGCGTAAGGTATCTCGTACTCCAAATCAAGCTGACCGAAGCCGCCTCATTCCTACTTACTTCTTTCTCTCCACCAAAAACCGCGCCAGCGCCTTCAGCGTCTCCCCCCGCTCCCCGAACCCATCCAAAGCCGCACAGGCCGCATTCACCAGGGAATCCGCCTTCTTCACCGACTCCTCTATCCCAAACAGTGACGGATACGTCGCCTTCTCCGCCGCCGTATCTTTTCCCGCGGTCTTGCCCAACTGCTCCGAGGTCTGCGTCACATCGAGAACATCGTCGACAATCTGAAACGCCAGCCCGATCGACTGCCCAAAAGATCGCAGCTTGCACACGGCATCATCGTTCGCACCCGCGTACAGCCCGCCGCTCACGACGCTGGCGGTGATTAGAGCCGCTGTCTTCGAGCGATGGATGTACTCCAGCATCTTCAGATCAGGCCGGGTGTGCTCGGCCTCGAGATCGACAACCTGCCCGCCAATCATTCCGTCCACGGTTCCTGTGCCGCGGGCGATTTCTTCAATGATGCGCACCCGCGCCGCTGGGGGACAATTTACCCGTGCCAGCACCTCATAAGCCTGTGTCTGCAGCGCATCGCCTGCCAGAATCGCGATCGCCTCGCCAAAAACTTTATGGCAGGTCGGACGCCCGCGACGCAAGTCGTCATTGTCGAGTGCCGGCAAGTCGTCGTGGATCAAGGAATAGGTGTGCAGCATCTCCAGCGCCGCGCCCAGATCTTCGATTCCGGCCGGAAGGGAACCGGCGATCATCCGTCCCGCCTCCATGCACAGAATGGGTCGCAGCCGTTTTCCTCCAGCAAATACGCTGTGCCGCATCGCTTTATGGATGGACGTGGGATGCTCCGTCTCTGCGGGCAGCAGGCGCTCCAGCGCGGCGTCGGCCAGCACGCGCCCCTCGTCCAGCGTTTCTTTCAGCATGGGGGTGAGTATAACAAGGCAGGATGGCAACTTCGTATTGCGCAGAGCGAGTGGGGACACACTTACGCTCACAATTGGCGCACTCAACTACGAATCTTCAATCGTCAATCGTACTTCGCAAATCGTAAATCATCTTCACGCTACTGCAGAGCGCGAGCCTGCAACATTCCGCAACGCCGCGTTGAGAATGCCCGGCGTATCAAATGACGGACAAACATCCGCTGCCCCGGCATCGAGCGCGGCCATCCACATCTGCTCGTCGGCGAGGCGATGCGTGCATACAATGCATGCCCGCGGAAACTCCCGCGACAGCTCTTGCACCGCTTGAATTGAAGTGTTTTCGATATCCAGGATCACTACTTCCGCCCGATGTTTGGCGACACTATTCCGAAGCTCTTCCAGCGAGCCCACGCAGCGCACCGAGCGGAACTTCTCGGACAGGGAAGCAGAGAGAGATTGCGCGACAGCGGGATTACCCTGCAGGAGTACTACACCCAATGACTTCATACCACCCCCCTCAAACTGCACCGTCATCAACGGCGACTGGCTGCACCGACTTAAATTCGATCAAGCGGCGCAGGCGTGAAAACTACGAGCGATGACGAACCAAATCGGCGCTACTTGCGCAGCGGCGCCTTTTCGGACAGGGGCTCGAAAGGTTCGGCCTGGAGCTTTCCATTTTGTTTCAGCAGAATCTCCACCTTGCCTTCCGCGTCTTCCAACTGCTTACGGCACGTGGCGGAGAGCTGCATGCCCTCTTCGAACAACGTCAAAGATTTCTCCAAAGGCACATCCGCCTTCTCCAGCTCCTGGACGATTTTTTCCAGGCGCTGAAGGCAATCTTCAAACTCTGCCAAGAGGGTAGCTCCTATCTCTATTCTAATTACCGTGGGCCCAATCCTGTCCAGTAAAAACAGAAAGAATTTTCGCGGGAGTAACACTTTGGGGACACGACGCTGCTGTGAGTGTTGAGCGCGGCTCAGGGGGATAATTTCGTGAGATGAACGACGGATCTCACACGCCGTGACGATCTTTCGGCACGCTAGCCTCGGACCCGGATCACAGACTCGTCTCTGCCACATCCATCAACAACTCACCACAGGACCCGATGCATAAATCCGGTCCTAGGGGAAGCAGATCCTCAAGTTTGTAGGTTCCCGTACTCACGGCGATGATTCGGGCCCCCACGGCGCGCGCGGCCCGGATGTCGTCCGGAGTGTCACCCACAAAGCAGACCGTGGCGCCTGCACCCAATCTGCGGTGGACTTCAGCAACCGCTTCCGCGAAAAGCTCGGCCCGCGTCTCGCACTGATCGCTGAAGCACCCGAATGAGAGGAATTCCCGCAGCCCAGCGGCCGCGATCTTCTGCCAGCCCACCGATTCCAGGTTCCCTGAAGCAACTCCCAACAACTTGCCCGCCGCCTGCAGCCGCGCCAGCACCGCCGGAATCGAAGCGCACACATTCGCCGCCAGTCCGTGGACGTTCTGCGCCACCTCGCGCCGCACCAACTCCAATGCTTGCGGCAATTTTTCTTCGAATGCGGCCGGCGTAATCCCTGCTCGCTCCAGCGCCGCCCGCAAGATTCCCGGGTCGGTTTTTCCATGAAAGGCGATGCCGTCGATGGTCGTGTCTGCCCCATAGACTTCCCTCATGGCGCAGTTGAGGGCGTTGTAATGGACCAGATCCGTGGTGTTCAGCAGGGTGCCATCAATGTCGAACAGGTAGGCGTCGGCATCCATCCACAGGAAGCCGTTCGCTTTTGCAGCGCGGGATTGCGTCATGGCAACAGGTTCGAGGTTGAGCTACGGCGTGCCAGCAGCAGGGTTCTGCTCACGCGGATCTCCGCCAAGAAAAGAATGCGATCAATGCGGCGATGATCACGATTAGGGCTACAACTTCTGAGACTATGTTTTGTGGAGCTACTAACCTCCATTGCACCGCAAAGTGCGTTCCAGTCAGGACCGTCAGGAGGCAATACAGGCCAGACAGTGCAATACCAGGTCTAGGATCGCCGTTCTCTCGCCAGCGTCGCACCGCCCAGAACATGGGCACGACTGTCGCGGCTTGAATGGCAAATATTGTAATTGCTGCCAAACCAACTCTTGTCCAACCAATTCTGAATCTCAAGTGTGTCAGTGCTGTTGCGACTAGCATAACCGCCGCTAAGGTAGGCACCGTCTGCGCTGTCCATTGACGCAGGTTATAGCGCTCTGCTCTGTCATACTTCATTTCATTTGCCAAGTGGAGACAGACGTGTATCCAGAAAGCTGTTTTTATCAGCAGTTCTGGTTTAGAACCGCTTTGCCTCCAGCACTCTGCATGCGACTGTTGATTATCTCAGGTAAATTCGGAAACCCGAGCCTCCTAACCTGGAGCGGTTCTTACCTGAACATCAATCTCTCAATCTTTTTCGCTCGTCCGGTGACATCGTCGCAGTCCACCACCACCGCGCACAGCCGCACATCCCCAGTTGCAGGCTCAAAGCGCATGGGAAGGTTGTTCAGAAAGCGGGCGATGATCTGTTCTTTGTTGATCCCGATCACGCTGTCATATGGACCCGTCATGCCCACGTCCGTGATATACGCCGTACCTTGGGGCAGCACCCGCTCATCCGCAGTCGGAATGTGGGTGTGAGTGCCCACAACCGCAGTCACCCGGCCATCGAGATACCAGCCCAACGAAACTTTCTCGGAAGTCGCCTCCGCATGCATGTCAACGAAGATGATCTTGGCATCGATCCCCTTCAGCAACTCATCAGCTACGCGGAACGGATCGTCATTGGGTGACATGAAAACGCGTCCCTGCAAGTTGATGACGGCATAAGGAACATTTTTCTTCTTTCCCTCATAGACGCCCCATCCCGGCAAGCCCGCAGGATAGTTCGCCGGACGCAGCAACCGCCGAGCCGGACTGTGCGGGTTGCCGTTCGCCATCTGGAAGTATTCCAGCATCTCGCGCTTGTCCCAGACGTGGTTCCCGGTCGTGATCACGTCAATGCCGAGATCGAAGAACTCCTCAGCCAATGGCGGCGTGATGCCGAACCCCGCCGCGGCGTTCTCTCCGTTGGCGATGATCAGGTCGGCGGCGAGCTCCTTCACCAACTTGGCCAGGCGGTCCTTAACGATATTCCGGCCCGGCCTGCCGAAAATGTCGCCAATAAAGAGGATTCGCACGTTCTACCTTTTACCTACTCGCTCCAAGACGATAGCCGCTTCCCAGCCATGCCGCAGTGAAAGCCCAGAAAATCAGGCTTTTTTCTTTGAGAAAGCTGCCCTTGAGCCTCAAAGGACATGCCCGACAAACCCCGAAACAGGCAGCTTTCGATATGCCAACGTCCCAATTTCGATGGTACCACGCAGCCTGCAGCCAACCAGAGAGCCGGAAAACTAATCTGACAGGCGCTCGGGGAATATCCACATGGCCGAAGTTCGGTCGGTAGAAGTTGAGTCGGCAAACGAACGGCTGGGAAGAGAATCGCGCCGCTGGTTAATTGCCCTGCTCGTACTCCTGGCCGTCATCGCCGGGGCGGTAATCTGGCTAGGCCGTTACTTTTCCCCTCTGCTTCGCAAGCAAGCGATCATAATGCTGAGCAATCGCTTTGACAGCCAGGTGGAAATCGGCGACTTTCACGCTTCTCTCTGGAATCTGCAAATTCAAGGTGGTGGGCTGGTGATCCGTCATCACGGACGCCGCGACGTTCCACCCCTCATCACCATCGACAAATTTTTCGCCGATGCCGACCTGATGGAAGTATTCGGCAAGAAATGGCGCATCCACAAGATCAGGGTCCAGGGACTCGCCCTACAGTTTCCACCTCGCAACCAACGCGACGGAAGAGTGGTTGTAAAAGGTCGCGACATCCCGGTTGCGGTAGACGAGTTCGTCGCCGACAACACTCGGCTTGTGCTCATCCCTTCTAAGCTGGGCAAAGATCCGCACGTATTTGATATCCATCAGCTGGTCATGCACGGCCTGGGCTTGGGACGCGCCGCCTCGTTCCACACCGAGCTTACAAACGCGACGCCGCCGGGCGAGATCCAGTCCGTCGGCCAATTCGGTCCCTGGGACAAAGAGGAGCCGAGCACTACGCCGGTGCGGGCCACCTACACTTTTTCCAACGCCGATCTTTCAGTCTTTAAGGGAATTGCAGGCATTCTCTCGTCAAAGGGGGAGTTCGAGGGCCCCCTCGACGATCTTCAAGTAAAGGGTGAGACAACCACCCCTGACTTTATGGTGACATTGGGTGGACACAAGGTTTCACTTACCACCGATTTCCGCGCCGTCGTCGATGGCTCGAATGGCGACACATTGCTCTATCCGGTCGTAGCGCATTTCCTGAACACCACGCTCACGTGTAACGGTGGAGTGGTGAAGCTCGCTAACGGCCAGGGACGCGCCATCAAATTGCATGTGACTTCCGACAACGGCCGCGTGGAAGATTTGATGGCGCTGGCCGTCAAAGCCAGCCGGCCGCCCATGACCGGCACCGTGAAGCTGAATAGCAGCTTTGAGCTTCCACCGGGACAGGGCGACATCAGCGACCGTCTGGTGCTCGCTGGCCATTTCGCCATCCATCAAGGCAGGTTCACCAAGGAAACAGTACGAGAGAAGCTCAAGGCGCTCAGCCGGCGCGCTCTAGGCCAACCCAAAGACGAAGACGCCGGCAGCGACGTCACCGATCTGGCAGGACGATTTGCCCTGAAAGACGGCCTGCTGATTTTCCGCGATCTCACCTTCCAGGTCAGCGGAGCTCTGGTCCAACTCAGCGGAAGCTACGGCCTGAAAGATGAAAACCTGGACCTCCACGGCAAGCTGCACCTGCAAGCCAAGCTGTCGCAGACCATGACCGGATTCAAGTCGGTGCTGATGAAAGCGGTCGACCCCTTCTTTCGCAAAAATGGAGAAACTGTCCTGCCCATCCGAATCACCGGCAATCGCGAGCATCCCTCGATCGGACTGGATTTGTAATCTGATTTAGCGTTGCCCTAGCTCCGCCGTCCGCAAGAAATCGTAATTCCCTGAAGTATTCATCCTGACGTTCCCCACCCGCCTGGAATGCACCACTATATTGTCCTGATACCACAGATTGATGTAAGGCACCTGCTCCGCCAGAATCGCCTGCACCTCGGCATAAATCTGCTTGCGCACATTCTGATCGAGCTCGCTGCGCGCCTGATCGATTAACGCATCCAGCCGGGGATTGGAGTAAAAACTCCGGTTCGCCCCATGGGGAGGGAACTTGTCCGAGTGAAAGCAATACTCGAAGATGTCGGGATCTTCATTTCCTCCAACCCATCGCAATGAGTACATCTGATAAGACCCGTGCGTCACGTCATAGAAGAAAGTGGCAAACTCATAAGTCCGGATATCGAGCGCGATGCCAACCTCCCGTAACTGCTGCTGCAATACGGCAGCCAGCAGCCGCGTGCTCTCCTCGGTGGAAGTTTTCATGGTGAGGTGAAAACGCACACCCTTCACCGTGGGATAACCCGCTTCATCCAGCAATTTGCGCGCCCGCTCAGGAGCATAAGAATAACGCGGCACGTCGGGGTTATAAGCCCAGCTTTCCGGCGGAAGGATGCTGTCCGCCGGGCGCGCCAACCCTCGCTGCAAATACGTAAGCATGGGCCGGCGATCGATGGCATACGCCAGCGCCTGCCGCACCCGCACATCTTTCAGGATGGGGTCGCGCATATTGAAGGCGATGTAGCTGAGCACCGTCCCCGGTGCGCGCTCGATGGCGAGCTTAGGCTCGCGCTCAAGCGCTAGGACCATATCCGAAGTCAATGCATTGCTCAGCAGGTCGGCGCTGCCTTTACGCAATTCCAGCGCGCGCGTTGTCGTGTCCGGTACTACGGCAAATCGCACCCCGGCCACTCGCGCCTTCTCGCCCCAATACTCGTCATTGCGTTCGACGACGACTTCCTTATCCGGCTCCGCACTTACGAAACGGAACGGCCCCGAGCCCACCGGATGCCGGCTCATCTCGTCCAGCGTGCCGTAAGGGACGATCCCCATCGCGCCATCGGAGAGATTCCACAACAAGGTGACAAACGGCTCCTTCAGGCGAAATATAACTGTGTAATCATCCGGTGCGTCGATGCGATCGACAAACCTATATGCCGCCGCCCGCGTGCTACGAATCTTTCCCTGCAACAGCGAATCGAAAGTCCACTTCACATCCCGTGAAGTGAGTAGACGCCCATCGTGAAACTTGACCCCGCGGTGCAGATGGAAGACGTAAGTAAGCGGATCGCGGATCTCCCAACTCTCGGCCAGCGCCGGCTTCACATTGAGGTGTTCGTCGCGGTCCAGCAGATCGTCGAAGATCAATGCGTCAATCCGCTCCGAGTACGCGTCAATCCCCACCCGTGGATCAAGATTGGTGGGGCTCGACTCGATGATCATCACCAGCGTGTCGGAAGCGGGCTTGGGAGAACAGGAAAGAAATGATGCGAGCATGGCGAGGCCTGCAAAAGCCCGAAGCGCCACAGCCCATGTGGGGACAGCCGCCTCCGCCTGCCCTGAGCGAAGTCGAAGGGGCTGTCCGTTCGTCCCGCAGGGACGAAGACTCCGCAGATGCCTGCCGATGCGCCGCGCCAGCATCATTTGCAGTCCAGACACATCTGATGAATGGCGTTCACGGTGTTCCAGTTGCGCGTTGTGGTCACTACGGCGAGCGCTTTCTCCCACGGGACTTTCCACAGGCTGCTTCCAGAGAATCCGTTGGGCAAGTATAGAAAGATTTCCTTGCCCACACACCGCGACTGGTCGGGAGCGACGGTGAAGTCGGCCAACTTTTTCAGTGCGGGTGCCGCGGGAATTTCCGACAGAAAGGTGACATGAAGTTTCCCGTGGTCAATGCCGCGCTGTTTCAGGAAGGGGTTGGCTGTGATGGTGTCGCCCAGTTCAGCACTCGTTCTCACAATCACGGAGGCAGAGAAGCCAAAGTCGCTGACAATCCTGTTTTCGATTTTCGTGCCCAGCGCCGCGGAGGAAGTTTTGCCGGCCTTGAAAACCACGTTTCCGCTCTGGATGTAAGTCTTCACCTGCTCGAAGCCCAGCGCTTCGCATGACTTTCGCAGCTCCCCCATCTTGATTCTCTTGTGCGGGCCAAGATTAATCCCGCGCAGCATCGCAACATAAATCGCCATAGTTGATCCATGTAGGGACAGCCGCCCTTTCGGCAAGCTCAGGGCACGTTCGAACATTCGGCTGTCCATTCGCCGCGGAACGGCGAGGCCACTAAACATACGAAATCTTTCCCAACACCGCCGCCCGCTTCGCCCCTGTCGCCGACGGAATATTAGACGGCCGTCCCGTCCACGTCTGATACGCCAGCACCGCGAATGCCACCGCCTCTTTAGCCTCGGAAGGCAAACCAAATTCATCCGAGCTCCGCAACTTCAGCCCCAACCCGTGCAGCTCATTGGCCAGCATCGCCATCAATGTGGGATTTTTGGCGCCCCCACCGGAGACGATCATCTCGCGATACTCTCCGTGCACCACGAATCGGCGCAATGCGTCTGTGATCGATCTCGCCGTCAATGCCGTCGCTGTGGCCACTAGGTCCTCTGCCCGTGCCCGCCCACAGCGACGCGCCACCTCCCGCACAAACTCGCGCCCGAACTCCTCACGCCCTGCGGTCTTCGGAGGCTTGCGCCGGAAAAACGGCATGCGCAGCAGGTCGTCTAATGCGCGTTCCACAACTGTACCTGACGCTGCATGCCGTCCATCTCGGTCGTAAGGTTCGCGAAACAGGCGTTCGGTTAGCCCGTCGATCACCATGTTTCCCGGACCAGTATCAAATGCCATGACTCGTTCCGGCGTAGCGTTCGGAGGAATTGCCGTTAAATTCGCGATTCCGCCGATGTTCTGCACCACGCGGCCGACACGCGCATCGCGATAAAGAAGATAATCGAGAAAGGGAACCAGTGGGGCGCCTTTGCCACCCGCCGCCATATCCGCGGGTCGGAAATCCGAGACCACCGGCACGCATACGCGGGCGGCGATCACTGCCGCTTCGCCACTCTGCCAGGTCACAGCGAGCTTGTGTCCAAAAAAATTCGCCGGCTCTCCCTGGTGATAAAGCGTCTGCCCGTGACACCCCACCAGCTCAGCTTTCACTTTGAACCGATGTTGGGTCGCCAGCACCGCCTCAGCGTACAGCTCACCCAGCAAGAAATTTAGCCGAGCCAAGTCAGCCACGCTGGCCGAACTGGCATTCATCGACGCCAGCACCGCTTCCCGCACGTTTTTCGGATAAGGGTGCTCTGCATGTCCCAGAAGTTTTAACTTCAACCCACTTGAACGAGCGTGGAGCGGGCGCCCCCGCCCGCTGGAGATTGCCATCGCACGTCGGCTCGAGGGTTGCCGAGGTCCAGAAATTTTAACCAAAGCGACATTGATCCCGTCCGCCGAAGTTCCGCTCATCACTCCGGCGACGATCACGCGCTCTCCTCGCGAGCCAGGGTTTCCAGCCTGACCTGCTCGCTGAACTCCCAAAGCCCGCGCGAAAGTTTTTCTAGCTTCCCAGCACTGAGCGAAGAAGTTCGCCGCTTCACCTCCTTGGATTTCCTCTTGAAGGCCAAAACTCGCGCCGACGACTCGGCCACCCGTCGCGCAAACTTGCGATCGCGCTCCGCCTCTTTTATCAGCGCTTCAAAGGCGCCTAAAACATATCCTTCTTTATGACAAATCAGCGCTAGGTCGCCGCCTGCGCGAATGAACTCAACCGCTGCCTGCCCAATCGGAGCCGCTGCCAGTACCCCACCCATCTCCAGGTCATCGGAGAGCACTAGCCCGCGATAACCAATTTTCTTCCGCAAAATATCAGTAATGATTTTCCGCGACAACGAAGCCGGCCTGCGATCATGCGTCACCGGCGGATAGCACGCGTGCCCCACCAGGATCATGGGGAAGTCCCGCCGCATCAGCCGATACGGCTGCAGATCCTCTTCCCACAGTTTGTTCCAGGGCTTCTCAACCGCCGGCAATTCATGATGCGTATCCAGGCTGGCTTCCCCCAATCCGGGGAAGTGCTTGCCGCAACCCAGCACGCCCGCCGAGCGCAATCCAGCCAGGAACTCGCGCGCATATACGACCGTCTTCTTCGGATCCGCCGACACCGCACGCGATCCCATCACGGTTTGTGAAGTCTCTAACGCCAGATCGACCACGGGAGCCAGATCGGTATTGAACCCTACCACGCGGCACGACTCACCGATGATTTTTCCATGCTTGCGGAACAGCCGGCGGTCGCCGCTGGCAAACACTTCTGCCGCCGAAGGCGCGGGCGCAATCGCATTCTTCAGGCGGTCAACCCGGCCGCCTTCCATGTCCACGCAAGTAAACAGAGGAAGCGAAACGCAGGCCTGGCAATCTTTCAGCAGTTGATACGTCTGCTGCGGGCCAGCGATGTTGCGGGCAAACAAAATCACTCCAGCAGGCTGGATACGGGTGAGAAGGGAACGGAGCTGAAGAGACATCTCGGTTCCGTCGAAACCGATGACAAGCAACTGACCCACCTGCTCGACGACGTCTCGGTTTGTGTTTTGCTTCCCCAAGGCCTCCGTGTCCTCTGTGCTTAAAGCTCTTTTTTCAACTCGGCCAACAGATTCAAAGCCTCCAGCGGTGTCAGCTTGTTCAAATCAACCTCCCGCAATCTTTCCACCACCGGCTGCGACAGAGCGGTAAAGATCGTCAACTGCGCCGCCGGTCGTGGCTTCAAGTCATCATTGGCCAACTGATCCGAGAGCCGTTGCTCCGCCGACTCATGCTCCTCCAGCACCTCACGCGCCCGTTCGATCACTTCATTCGGCAATCCCGCGAGCTTCGCCACTTCAATCCCGTAGCTGCGATCCGCTGCCCCGGGCTCCACTTTCCGCAGAAAGACGATTCCCCCGCCGGTCTCTTTCACCGAAACGTGATAATTCTTCACGCCTGACAAACGATCCGCCAGTTCCGTCAACTCGAAGTAGTGGGTGGCAAATAAAGTTTTTGCTCGCGTGCGTGCATGGATATATTCCACCGCCGCCCAGGCAATCGCCAGTCCATCGTAGGTCGCCGTTCCGCGTCCCACCTCATCAAGCAGGATCAACGACCGCGGCGTCGCGGTATGCAGGATCGCCGCCGTCTCTGTCATCTCCACCATGAAGGTCGAACGCCCGCGCGCCAGGTTATCGCTCGCGCCAATACGCGTGAACACGCGGTCCACCACGCTCAATCGCGCGGAGGCAGCCGGGACAAACGATCCCATCTGCGCCAAAATCACCACCAACGCTGCCTGCCGCAGGTAAGTCGACTTGCCGCCCATATTCGGCCCCGTCAGCACCAGCACGGTGTGTGTGGTCGAATTCAAAAACAGATCATTTGGGACGAAGCGCTCTCCGCCGCCGATCTCCTGCTGCTCAATAACCGGATGCCGCCCTTCCACAATCTCGATGTCGCCGGACTCATCGAACGCCGGCCGGCAATAATTCCGCAGCGCCGCAATATGTGCCAGAGAAGCCAGCACATCCACCTCCGCCAGCGCCAGCGCCGTGTGACGTATACGTTTCGCTTCTCCCGCAATCGACGACCGCAGCTCGGCAAACAACCGCCGTTCAATCTCGACGATCTTCTCCTGCGCGTCCAAAATCTTCGATTCGTATTGTTTCAACTCCGGAGTGGTAAACCGCTCCGCTCCGACCAGCGTTTGCTTGCGGTCGTAATCGGCAGGCACCAGATGCAGGTTCGACTTCGAGACTTCGAGGTAATAGCCAAAAATGGAATTGAACCTGATCTTCAGCGAAGTGATCCCCGTCCGCTGCCGCTCCCGCTGCTCGATCTGCGCCAGATATTGCTTGCTGTTGCGGCTAAGGTCGCGGAGATCATCCAATTCCTTATCGACTCCCTGCGCAATAACACCACCATCATTCAACGAAATCGGAGGCTCCGGAACGATGGTCGCATCAATCCGCTGCCTCAAATCGCCGAGCTCATCTACCAAAGCGTGCAGCGCGGCCAGCCGTTCCGCCCGCCGTTCCGAAGCCAAGCGCCCTAGCGCGACTCGCACCGCAGGAATCTTGGCCAGCGAGGCTGCCAATGCCAGTACATCTCGCGGATTCGCCGTCTCCAGGGTCACGCGACTGAGCAGCCGTTCCAGATCGAGTATGCCCTCCAGAGCACGACGTAACTCCTCGCGTGCCACAATATCTTTGACCTGGACTTCGACCGCATCCAGCCGCGCGCCAATTTCCGCCGCATCGATCGATGGCCGCAGCATCCACGAGCGCAGCAACCGCTTGCCCATCGGCGTAACCGTCGCATCCATTGATCGAAACAGAGTCACACCCGCGTCTGTCCCGGCAAACAACGGCTCGATTAATTCCAGGTTGCGCACCGTAACTGCATCCAGCACCAGGCAGTTCTGCCGCTCGTAGAAGCCGATGCGATCCACGTGATCGAGCGTGCCACGTTGTGTGGAGCGCACATAATAGAGGATCGCGCCTGCCGCAGAAGCGGCCGCCGGTTTGCCCGCAAGTCCAAAGCCTTCCAGAGACAACACTCCGAAATGATTCTCAAGCAGGGGGATGGCATGATCCGCCGCAAAAATCCAGTCGTCCAGCGGAGTCTCAGCCCAACCCCCGCCATGGGACAAAGACCCACCCGCAGGCCCACCGGCCTCAGGTGGGGACAGCTGCCCTCGGCTGTCCTGCCGGGCGAAGCCCGGCTGTCGGCGCGACGCGCCAGCATTCACCTCAAACAGCGGCGCCGCTGATCCATACAACACTTCTCTCGGACGCAACTGCTGCAACTCATCCTCAATCCGCCGCCCCGCATCCTCTCCCTGAAATTCCGTTGCCCGAAATTCGCCGGTAGAAAGATCCAGAGCCGCAAATCCCACGCGGTCGCCGTTCTGTGCCACTGCGGCCAGGAAATTGTTCTCTTCCGAACTCAGCGACGAATCCGCCGCCGTTCCCGGAGTGATGACCCGCGTCACCTCTCGCCGCACCAGCTTCTTCGCCAGCCGCGGATCCTCCATCTGGTCGCAGATCGCCACCTTAAATCCCTTGCGGATCAACTTCGAGATGTATCCATCAGCCGCGTGATATGGCACGCCGCACATAGGCACGGCAATCCCTTTTTCTTTATTGCGTGAGGTCAGTGTGATCTGCAATTCGCGGGAGGCCAGCACCGCGTCTTCGAAGAAAAGTTCGTAGAAATCTCCCAGGCGGAAGAACAGCAGCGCGCTGGGATGTTGTTTCTTGATCGCGGCATATTGCCGCATCAGCGGCGTGGACGGCTCACTCATCTGCGGGGCTTCGTGCGCGGATTATAACAAACAGCCGGCGGGTCTTCGGTGGTGGAAATCACAGCAGATACAATTTTGTAATTGAGCAATCGGGTAATTTGGTTATTAGGTAAGTGACGACGTGAAATCAGGCGCTTTGAACTGGTACACCGCATCAAGCCGTTCTCTCCGCTTTCTCGTTTTGAAATTACTCAATTCTCAAATTACTCAATTTCACAATGTCCCGATTTGACTCTCCCCCACCATTTTGTTTTCCTACAAACATGGAACTCCGCAAAGATCCCATCACCCGCTCCTGGGTGATTACCGGCGACGACGTCCCCGACACCGCTCCTCGGTCTGAGGTATGCCGTTTCTGCGCTGACACATCCGCGCAAGCGCAGGTCGTCTCCAGCCGTCCCGGAGGACCGGGAGGCACGTGGTCCACCCGCGCCGTCGTACATCCGTCGCCGCTCTATCACATTGAAGGCGAGCCGGCGCGCCGGGCGGACGGGCTGTACGATCGCATGTACTCCGTCGGAGCCCACGAAGTGCTGGTCGAGAATCCCCAGCATGATCGCCATCTCTGGGTTGCAACCGCGGCTGAGATCGAGCAGTTCCTGTTGCTGGCAGCCAACCGCATTCAGGATCTCAAGCGAGACCAGCGTTTTAAATATGTCAGTATCTTCAAAAATTACGGCAGCAACGCCGGACAGGAATTTGAGCATCCCAACGCTCAGTTGACGGCGACCACGTTCGTGCCGCGCCGGGTGCTTTATGAACTGCGCGCCTCTCGCGATTACTTCTCGCAAAAAGAACGCTGCGTCTTCTGCGACATCATTTCCCAGGAGATGCGCCAGAACCAGCGCGTACTCGAAGTCGGCGACGACTTTATCGCCTTCTGCCCTTACGCTCCGCGTGTCCCCTACGAAACCTGGATCCTGCCCCGCACCCACGACGCCTCATTCGAACGCTCCGCAATAACTCGCTCCGGAAGCATGCGGGAACTCGGCGCCATCCTGCGCCGCACGCTGCAAAGAATTCGCACCATCACCGAAGAATTCCATATGGTGCTGCACACCTCGCCCAATGCGCTGCACAAAAGCGAGAGCCTCGGCTACTGGAAGACGCTCGACGACGATTACCACTGGCACATCGAGATTCTGCCGATCGTCTCGGCGAAAGCGAAGTCATACACGTTTAAAGAGGTCTATTACTCCCCGGTGGGATCGGAGACAGCCGTGGCACGCCTCCGCGAAGCGAAAATCGAGTCGTAATTGGCGGGGGCGAGATAAATATCTGATGATCACCTGACCGAAATAAAAATCCGATGAGTGTCTGGTGCGAGATTAAGAGCCGACCGAAGCCGTGCAGCGGCGCAAGACTAAAGCCCACGGCGCCAGCCGTGGGAAACCGGCGGGTCCATACATGAAGCCCCTTTGGGGGCGAAAGACGACCGCAGCCTGAAGCGTCAGAAGACCACCCTAAACCCCAGCCAGATGTGAGCCGCGAAGCGGCGTAAGACTAAAGCCCACGGCGCCAGCCGTGGGAAACGTCAGAAGACCACCCTAAACCCCAGCCAGATGTGAGCCGCGAAGCGGCGCAAGACTAAAGCCCACGGCGCCAGCCGTGGGAAACGTTAGAAGACCATCCTAAAGCCCACTCCGATGTGAGCCGCGCAGCGGCGCAAGACTAAAGCCCACGGCGCCAGCCGTGGGAAACATCAGAAGACCACCCTAAAGCCCACCCCGATGTGAGCCGCGCAGCGGCGTAAGACTAAAGCCCACGGCGCCAGCCGTGGGAAGCGTCAGAAGACCACCCTAAACCCCATCCCGATGTGAGCCGCGCAGCGGCGCAAGACTAAAGCCCACGGCGCCAGCCGTGGGAAACGTTAGAAGACCATCCTAAAGCCCACTCCGATGTGAGCCGCGAAGCGGCGCAAGACTAAAGCCCACGGCGCCAGCCGTGGGAAACCGGCGGGTCCATATGAAGCCCCTTTAGGGGCGAAAGATCATCCCCAAATGTACCGCTCGTCATACGTGACACCATTCTTCTTCAAGAACGCTACGAATTCCTCCTGAAACGATCTCTTTCTATGATGTTCTTCTTGCATTGCAATGTACCGATTGAGAGCCGAAACTTTTGACGCGCTTACGCTGAATGCGCCGTATCCGGTTTGCCATCTAAAATCCTTATGCTCCGGTCGTCGTTCATGCACCCAGCGTGATGAGTTTGCCTTTACAACCCGGGCCACCTCTGCGATTGAGTGCCCGGTGGGTATCCTGACCAGCATATGCACGTGGTCCGCGGTTCCATTGACGATCAAAGCGACGCCGCCCATTTCGCGAACAATACCGCCCAAATAAGCGCACAGGTCCTCTTTTATGTCAGTGCTGATTACAGGTTTACGCTCCTTAGTGCTGAAGATCAGGTGCACGAGCAGATTGGATGCGGTGTGCGACATTGTCTTTCGCCCCTGAGGGGCTTAGCTTTAAATTGTTCGGCACCCATGGCTTCCGCCATGGGCTTTAATCTTGTCGCCGCGTTGCGGCTGGTTCGTTCGACCGAGCAAACTCTTCAAGGCAACAGCATTGTTGAACCCAGCTGCCTGCCTGTCTGTGACCAATGAACATCACCGCTAAAGAAGCCGCGAAGCGGCGCAAGACTAAAGCCCACGGCGCCAGCCGTGGGAAACCGGGCGGTCCATAAATGAAGCCCCCTTTAGGGGGCGAAAGATCCCGCCACCCGGAGTTTTCCCTGAATACCCCAGAACTTCTTGTCCATCCAACCCCACACAACCCGACCGACTTATAATGTCCCCTCTTCCCTGGAGGCCCTTTGAAACATTTCTTCTGCCTCTTGCTTCTACTCGCGACCTCATACGCACAAAACTCAACCGCCACCACTAAGCAGCAAGTCCTCTGGCAGAAACTCGCCGCCAATATCAATGAGGTTGATCAAGACCTCGATGGCGAAATAGGCGTCGCCATCGAAGATCTCACTACTGGCCAGAAATTCCTGCTCCACGCCGACGAAGTCTTTCCCCAAGCCAGCTCCATTAAGATCGCCGTTCTCGCCGAGCTCTATCACCAGGCGCAAACCGGAAAGCTCAAGCTCACCGATCTCTATACCGTCAACCCCGCCGACCTCGTCCCCGACAGCGACATCATGGGTGGCCTGACGCCCGGCATAACCAAAATCACCCTGCGTGATCTCGCGACCATGATGGTCGTCGTCAGCGACAACAGCGCTACGAACGTCCTCATCGACCGTGTCGGGATGGAAAATGTGAATGCCTTGATGGATTCACTTAGCCTGCCTCACACCCGCCTGCGGCGCAAGATGATGGACGTCAAAGCTGCCGGCGAGGGCCGCGAAAACATATCCACTCCAAATGAAATGCTGACCCTGCTCGACTCACTCTATCGCGGCAAGGTATTGAACAAAGAAATGACCGACGACTTCTTCGGAATGCTCAGCACCCACAAGAGCAGCTTCATCCCCCGCGATCTGCCAGACGACCTGAAAATTGCCAACAAGCCCGGAGAGCTCGAAGGCGTTCGCAACGACTCGGGCGTAGTTCTTCTCGCAAAGCGCCCCTATGTGATTTGCGTAATGACCACTTACCTCCACCGCGAGCGCGACGGAGAAGAAGCCATCAGCAAGATTTCAGCCGCCGCTTACCGCATGTTCGATCGCCTGGCGCGAGCCTCGGAGTACGGAAGGGTAGTCTCACCGGCCAACAGCAGTCGTTGAAAGACTACCCACACTCACGTAGAGACAGCAACCCCGGTTGTCGGAACGAAGAATTAGAATAATGGAAGTTATTAGCTGATGACGGAAGACAGCCGACTGACCACTAACGACCAAAATCAACGCCCGCTCCGTCGCATGAAGACCTATACCGGCGGCCAGGGATACGTCTACCAGTACTACTTCGTCGGCAAACGCCAGTCCAACAGTACCACCAGGCCCACCACCGAATACATTTTCGACGTGACCTCCGACCGCAAGACCATGTTCGCGGTCAGCGTTTTTCTTCCCGATGAAGCTCTCAAGACCTGGGCCGCTTCCCACGGGCGCGCCCTCACTGACGCCGAGCAGTACGGCGCCATCAAGATGCGCCTGTTCCGCGCTTTCGACGAAATCGAAGACATGATGGCAAACGGCCGCAGCCTGCAACTCGACGCCAGCACTCTCGAAGAACTCCTATCCACATTGGGCGTCACCTAGTACGGCTTCCTTACAGCCACATCCCCGTGGATCCCAATCACATCCCCCCGCGACCTCCCCCGCAGCCTTCTGCACCCTGCTCTGGGCAGACTATAATCATCCCACGCGGGGTAGGGACATCCGCCCCGTACCGGGACCCGTACTCTTACTTATGGCTTTACTTTGGCTGCGAGTCGCGCTGGGCTTTTATGCGGTCGGCCTCATCTACGCTCTGGTCGCGCTTACCCGCACCAGCGACCTGCTCAGCAAGCTGGCGCTGCATGCCGCGTACGTCGGCATGATCTTCCATTTTGTGGCGCTGGCGGAATCGGTTTGGCTCACGGGAGGACTCGCCCTGGCCTCGGTCCACAACGCCGAATCCCTGCTCGGCTTCCTGATCATGATGGTCTTCATGATCGTCTACCTGGTTTACAAGACGACTTCGCCTGGCATTGTGGTCTTTCCGCTGGTATTCCTGTTGACCTTCGTCGCCGCCACCGGCCAGCAGCCCTTTCTGCTGACCTCGCCCGGCGTGCGCAGCGGCTGGCTGTTCGCGCACATTGCCATGATTTTCACCGGATACGCCGCGCTCTTTCTCAGCTTCGGCGCCAGCCTGCTGTATCTTCTGCAGGAACGCGGCTTGAAAACGAAGAAATCGAGCCGCGTGTTTTCCCGCCTGCCCGCGCTCGAAGTGATTGACGAGATCGGCTACCGCTCCCTGTTGCTGGGCTTTCCTTTTATGACATTAGGTCTGATCGCCGGCGTTGTCGTCGCCCAGGCCGCATACGGACGCGTCGACCTTCTCGATCCCAAGATTCTGTTGTCGATCCTGATGTGGTCCGTATACCTCATCATGCTCTACACCCGCTGGAATGCCGGATGGCGCGGTCGCCGTGCCGCCTATCTCGCGGCGGGTGCATTCGTCGCTGCTGTGGTTGCATGGATGGCAAATTATTTCAGCACCATCCACAGGTTTGTGCGCTCATGAATTTTCAGCTCATTGGCGTGAATCACAAGACGGCTCCTGTGGAGGTCCGCGAACGCCTCGCCATCCCCGACTCACGCCTGCCGGAAGCCTTGCGCCACCTGACCCAATTTCCCGGCATCGACGAAGCGCTCATCCTCTCCACTTGCAATCGGGTAGAACTTCTGGCGCAAACCCGCAACGGCAGCGCCGATCTGCGCGGATTCCTTTGCCAATACTTCCATCTCGACTCGGCGGAGCTCGATCCGCATTTCTACGAGTACCGCGAGCGCGACGCCATTCGCCACATCTTCCGCGTGACCTCAAGCCTCGATTCCATGGTGGTCGGCGAGCCACAGATTCTAGGTCAAGTCAAAGAAGCATATGCGACGGCCCGAGCCGTCGGCGCGGTACATTCGCAGCTTGATCTGCTGTTGACCCGCGCTTTCGCGGTTGCCAAGCGCGTACGCACCGAAACCGCGGTTGGATCCTCAGCCGTGTCGGTTGCCTCGGTCGCGGTCGAATTGGCAAAGAAGATTTTCGGCGACCTGCACGGAAAGACCGTATTCCTGGTCGGGGCAGGGAAGATGAGCGAACTTGCCGCCCGCCACCTTCTCGCCCATGGCGCCGCTTCCATCTTCGTAGCTAACCGCACCTACGATCGCGCCATTCGCTTGGCCGAAAAGTTCAACGGACAAGCCATCGAATTCACCCGCCTTTACGACTCCTGCGACCGTGGCGACATCGTCATCACTTCGACCGGCGCGCCGCACGCCATCTTCCGCCGCGAGCACGGCGAAATGTTTCTCAGCCGCCGCAAGAACCGTCCCATGTTCTTCATCGATATCGCGGTGCCGCGCGACGTCGATCCGGAGATGAACAAGTTGGACGGTATCTTCGTCTACGATATTGACGATCTGCAGCAGGCCGTCGCCTCGCACGTCTCCGACCGCGGCAAACAAGCCGAGCGGGCTGAAGCCATCATCGCCGCCGAAGTCGAACGCTTCCAGGCGCGGCTGCAAACCCTGGATGTCGTTCCCACAATCGTCTCGTTACAAGACCATCTCGAAACCATCCGCCAGGCCGAAATCGATCGCGTGCGTGGACGGTTGGGCCAGATCAGCCCTGAGCAGGAGATGGCCATCGAGACCCTCACTCGCGGCATCGTTAACAAGATCATGCACACCCCGATCAGCACCCTGAAAACCGCCGCGCGTGAGGCTGAAGCCACGACTCTGATCGATTTGGTGCGCCGCCTCTTCAACCTACAGGAGAAAAAAGCGAAGTCCGGCGGAGACTCCGGAGCCGAAAATTAGTGCCCCGCCTGCGCATCGGCTCCCGCGGATCGCAACTCGCCCTCTGGCAAGCCAATCACATCAGCGCGCTGCTTCGTGCTCAGGGGCATGAGGTTGAACTCGAGATCATCAAGACTACGGGCGACAAAATTACCGACGTTGCCCTGGCCAAAGTCGGCACCAAGGGAATGTTCACCAAAGAGATCGAAGAGGCGCTGGCTGAAGGCCGCGTGGATCTCGCAGTGCACAGCTTGAAAGATCTCCCGACCGAACTTGCTCCCGAATTCGAGATTGCCGCCATCACCAGGCGCGAGAATCCGCGCGACGTTTTCTGCTCGCGGAAATATTCCAGCATCGCTGATTTGCCGCAACGCGGGCGTGTGGGCACCAGCAGCCTCCGGCGCCAGGCACAATTGAAAGCCCTGCGGCCGGATCTGGAGATTCATCCGTTGCGCGGCAACGTCGACACTCGCCTGCGCAAACTCGAAGCCGGCGAATTCGACGCGATTATCCTCGCGGCAGCCGGGCTAAATCGTCTGGGTAAAACTGAATTGGTGAAGCAGGTGATCTCGGCCGAGCTGATGTGTCCCGCCGCCGGTCAGGGAGCGCTGGGAATAGAGATCCGCGCAGGCGACAACTCTACCCGCCAGCATCTGGCTTTTCTCGATGATGCGGCTACGCGAGCCTCGACTGCCTGCGAGCGCGCTCTACTGAACAAACTCGGCGGAGGCTGTCAGGTACCCATCGGCGCTTTCGCCGAGATGCGCGACGGCGTGTTGCACCTGGAAGCCATCGTTGCCCACCCCGACGGATCGAGACTGCTTCGCGAATCGCGCGCTGGCCACGATCCTGTGGCATTGGGAGAGTCCGTCGGCGAAACTCTGCTCCGCCGTGGTGGCGACCTCATTCTGCAGGAAGTTTATGGCCGCGGTGTAGCCATCCCGCAGCAGCCGTGAGTTGCGTCCTTCATGCTCCGTTGCGTCCTTAGTGGTTCCTGATTTCCGGAACTATGCAGGAACCGAGGCATAGAGAGCCCCCGCCACTCCTCTCGATGGGTGCCCCGTCCTTTGCCGTCTTTGCAAAGGGCGCGTGCATGCACCATCACGCGGTTGACGCAGTTTCGCATCGCTTTTGAATCCTTGATTACAAACCCATTCCCGTGATATGCATCCTAAGCCGCGGGAGCGTGCGCGTGTCGAATTCCGATCTGACTTCAATCCTCTTCATCCTCTTACTTCTGGTCGGATTGGCGCAGTTGCTCGGCTACTTCTTCGTTAAACTCCGGCAGCCGAAGGTGGTCGGGGAAATCCTGGCCGGCATCGTCCTCGGCCCGGCTCTGATCGGCCAATTGCCGTTCGCTTCCGGGCTCACTGAAGCCATCAAGCAGCAGGGGACTATTCTGAATTTTGTTTATTGGCTTGGCTTGTTGCTGCTGATGTTCCTCTCCGGCGCCGAGACGCGCCATCTGTTCAGCCGCGAGGAGCGCCGCGAACTCGGATGGCTCGCCATCGTGGGCACGGGCATACCGTTCATGCTTGCGCTGGTGCTGGGCCCGTGGCTCATTCGACCCGCGCTCGCTGGTCCGAACGGCAATCGTATTTCGCTGATCATTATTCTCGCTGTCGGCGTCGCCGTGACGTCGGTTCCTGTGGTTTCGAAGATTTTCGCCGACCTGAAAATTCTCCACACCCGTTTCGCCCGTCTGGTCCTCGGCGTCGCCGTGCTGGAAGACATCGTGCTGTGGCTGGCGCTGGCCGTGGCAACCGCGATGGCCGGGAAAACCGCCCTCAATCCACGGGAGATGTCGTATCACCTGATTGCCACCATCCTATTCTTCGGACTAGGCCTGACGATCATTCCTCGCTTCATAAAGCGAATCAACAGATCGGAATTTAATGTCTTGGCGAAGCACGCGCCAGTGGCCTATGCCATCGCGGTGCTGCTCGGATATTGCGTCGTCGCCGGAGCGCTCGGCGTCAGCGTGGTATTTGCCGCCTTTCTCGCCGGCTTTGCCGTGGTGCATAAGAAGCGCAGGCTCTTCGCGGAGGCGCTCGACTCCATAGGCAAAGTATCGTTCGCATTCTTCATTCCCGCGTACTTCGCGCTTGTCGGATTGAAGCTCGACTTGGTCCGCGGCCTGTCATTGTGGATGGTGGCCGCCTTCATCGTGGGAAGTTGTGCGGTCAAGATTCTTTCAGTATCGCTGGCCGGACGATTCGCGGGATTCCGCGGATTGGATCTTCTGAACCTTGCGATCACCACCAACGCCCGCGGTGGACCAGGTATCGTCCTCGCCAGCGTGGCATTCGATGCCGGCATTATTAGCCCGCAGTTCTATACCACGCTTGTGTTAGCCGCCGTTCTCACCTCGCAGATGGCGGGTGCGTGGCTTGACTACGTTCTGCGCCGCGGATGGCCGCTGCTGACGCCGGCTGCGACTGATAAATCAGCCATGGTCTCCGCCGAAGAGACTCCATCCGCCGCCTGAGTCTGATTGGGACAAACGCACACGCGGGTGCCCCGCTCAAGCTCCGCTTTGGCGGGTGGTGTTGATTAATCCTTTAGGACTTGCATTTCCAACATATATAGAAGTTGTCATTTCGAGCGAAGCGAGAAATCTGCTTCTCCGGACATTCAAGAGAAAGCAGATTCCTCTCGCCTGAAAGGCGTTCGGAATGACAATGACAACAACAACGTGCAATAAGTAGTGGAGCAGGGAAGCGCGTTCCCCTCGACGGGTCACGCGCAGCGGCATCCCCGTTCCTTTTTCTTGTCATCTCGAGCGGAGCAACCCGATCCGCCCCCCGGACTGGTTGCGTAGTCGAGAGACCTCGTGATTGACGGGTGCCCCGTCCTTTGCCGTTTTTGCAAAGGGCGGGTACCCAGATCCCCTCGATCACGCTCAGAAGTGAAAGCCTAATTCAGCAGTGTAGCTTCGCGGACTGACGAAGTGCGTCCCGCTGAACGTAGACAAGAAATTGTAGAGTGCCACCTTGTTAGTCAAGTTAATGGCAGTGAACTGAAGACTGACCTTGTACCTTTCGGCGTGGAAGATGTTGTCGTGCCCCACCGCCAGGTCGAAGAGATGACGCGGAGCAATGCGCGGCGGATTGTGATCGTCATTCTCGGTTCCCGGCGCCGGTATCGAAACCCGCGTAGACCCGTACAAAGACGGAGCACAGCTGGTAAGCGGCGAGCTCAATGTCGGAAACACATTCCCGCAGAAAAGTCCGGCTTGCAATTGCTGGTCTGCAGTCAAGCCAGTCAAATCCACCGGCGTGGTCGTATCGCTGGCAAATGGAACTGCGCCGGCCACCAGGCCGCTGTCGTAACGCCAGTTAAATCCAACCCAGGGGCCACGCTCCCACGGCTGATATTGCAGGTGCGTCGTCTGATTGAATTTCTCGTCGTGATCGATGCGGAAAACCCCTCCCGGAGCCAGGGGAGTAGCTCCGGCTCCGCTGAGCTGCGGCAGGAAGAACCGTGCAGCCACACTGGAGAAGACCATGAGCGCGGAGAAGCCGTGAAAGTTCGGCACGCTCACCCGGCCGGCAAATGCGGGAATCTTGGAATTGTGCCACGCGATCGGGAAAAAGATAGGCGTGTTCCCCAATATGCTGAAGTCGTATGCATTGTGTGTGTACTTCCAGATGTATTCGCCCGAGAAAACCAGATATCTTCCGAACGCTTGTTGCAATCCAGCGTGGAATTCATTGCGCCAGCCCGGAGCCAGTGGCGTGGCATTTGGCGCGGCACAGCCAAGCAGCGGACTTAGCACGGCGTCACTGCATCCGATACTGGAGACGATCAGATTCTCATTGAAAGGCGTTTCCAGCACGCGTGCGTAAGAAACACGCAGCACCGTGTTGCTCGGCTTGATGTTGTAGGCGATGCCGATGCGAGGCTCGGCCTCCTTGTGCGTAGTCAAACCGTTATAGAAATCTCCGCGCAGACCCACGTTCAATGCCCAGTTTCCTTTGGTGATCTGGTCCTGGACATAAAGCGCAAGCTGCTTCACGTCTGTATGGCCGCGGAAAGTAAACAGACCTCCTCCACGCGTCAGATCAAAGCGAAGCAGGTCCGTACACGGGGATGCCACGGCGACGTTAGCCATAAAGCAAGGATTGCCATTCGCATCCGTAAGCGAGGGAAGAAAACCGTTATCGACGATCCCAAGATTGTCATTCTCATCGAGGAAGGTCTGCTGATACGTGGCTCCCAGCTTAACGTTGTGGACCCCTTTCACATACGACAGATCCGAGCGCAAGCCCGCATTCGTGAGCGTCCGGTCCTGCGCCACAGTCTCTTGCTGGATGGGACTGAGATCGGCGAACGCATCTGGGCTCGGGTAATAGTTGTACGCGTCCCGGCGAACGAATGCGCCCAAAGTAAACACCGTCGTCGAACTTATCAGGCGAGTCCACGAGGGAGCGATGTTGAAGGTCTTGATTTGCGAGCGCTGATCTGTGGGAGGAAGCGGATTGCCGAAAGGATCTGTCTGGCCAAAGTGCAGGTTGTCAATCGCATTTGGATTCTGGAACCATGACCGCGTGAAGCCCAGATTCAGGTGAATCGAGTCGGCGCCGGAAATCTGGAAATCCACTCGATCAAACAGATTTTCTTCATTTCCCTTGGAGTGAATCACCCTGAACTCCGGCGGATCCAGGAAGCGGCCGCTGTTGAGCCCGCTGAGAGAAATAAAGTTTCCCCATTTCGGCCCACCGTACGCCAGGTTGAAATCGACGTTGGAAGTCCCGAACGAACCATAGGAGGTCGTCAGTGAGCCAGTCGGCCTCGTAACTCCCTGGCCCGAGCGGGTCGTGACGTTGATTACGACGCTGGTCTTTTCGCCATATTCCGCGGGCGGCGCGCCGGCGATGACCTCCAGGGACTGCACCGAGTCCAGCGGAATCTGGTTAGAGAAGACTTTGCTTTGTTGATCCGTGATCGGCTGGCCATCGACGGAAAACGAGTTCTCCGCGTGATCGCCCAGTCCGTGAAAGAGACCATTGGAGTCCGCGGCGATACCTGGTGTCGTCAGCGTGACCAGAGAACTCAGCGACGAGGACGCGCTCTCCAGCGGAAGCTTATCGAACAGTCCACGATCCACGTCGGTGTGGAAAGTCGGATCGTTCTCGATCAAATCTCCGCCGCCTTCGACCGTGACGCTGGTCGACGATCCTTCCACCTTGAGGTTGATTTTCACGTCTAAAGGTACGGTAGAACGAACTTCAACATCTTGCGCGTAGGGAGCGAATCCTCCTGCATTGATGCTGAGGTGGTAGGGATTGAACGGCACGTTGGGAAAACTGAACTTGCCCGAGCTGTCTGTGCTCGTAGATCGCGCAAAGGCGCTGACCGGGTTGTGAATTTCCACGGCTGCATTGGGTACAACTGCACCCGAGGGATCAAGCACAGTTCCATTCACTGTGGTCGAGTTCCCGCCGGATTGCGCGTAAGCGCCAAGGCCAAGCAGGAGATGAAACATCAGCAGAAAAACGGACGTCCTATAGAAAGCCAGCATGAATTCCTCCAGAAAGAAAGCGAATAGGCGTGCAGAACGAATCCAATGACAAATTGTCGATTCCTCTGAAACCTAAACTTCCGGAGGCGGTCGTACGCTGAGCGCGAATGCCAATACGCACTGCTGCGTGGAAACTGGCTGTGGGAGAAAGACAGCGATGCGAATGAACGTCGCATTCTGCAGGCGGGCAGTAGCTCTAGGGGCAGTGGAATGCGCGGCAATGCAGACCGTGCATTTCACGGATTCAGTCGCATTCGAATGATGGTGCGCAACCAATGCCCATGCTGATCCAAACGTCAGCAACAAGCACAGCAACGCTATACCCTTCAATCGTGACCGCATCAACAAATTACCTCGTGCTACGTAGTCTGAATTTACACCGAAAACGGAAGGTAACGCAACGCGGGTAAGTCATCGGGTAATTCTTGGCGATTACGAAGGGCCGAGTACCGGCTGACAAGGGTGTCCTGTTGAGTGTTGACCGGTGGGATTTCTGGTTGGGATCAATCCCGTTGTGCCCGGCAGCATTTTCTGCTTGGGCGGTTCTTCCGCCGCCGCCGGGAGAAAACCCGCCAAACTGGGATTGGCCCAAAACCTTGTCAATCCCCCTAGACCCTCCGTTTCTTCTTAAACTCCTCATTCCAACCCGCAAATAAACTCCCCAACCGTGGCGGGTTAGCTATATCCAAAGTGCTATACTGAACTTATAGATAAGAAAACGGCAGCGCGGCCTCACGGTCGCGCTTTCTTTTTGCTCGGTACAATCAAGGGAGGAAGTCACTTAGGCGTAGTGCGCGCGTGTCCCTATTCTTCTCGCACTTTTGCGAGAAGCGGGGATCGCGCATTGCGCCTTTTTATTTATGGGCTCCAATCGCAAGATGGCAGTCAATCGATCCCGTCGTACCCGCACCTCCGCGCGCATACCGGAGATCCAGGCCATCGGTCTCTCCACCCGCAAGCGCCAAGGCGAAGTGGCTGAGGCCGCCTTCCTCGCCAAGGCTTCCGCCCTCGGCTTCGGCGTCGCCAAACCCTGGGGCGACAGCGAGCGCTACGACTTCATCCTCGACGCCGGACACCACTTCTGGCGCGTCCAGGTCAAATCCACCGAGCGCTTTGCTGAATCCCGCTACCGCGTCAAAGCCGCGGGATGGAAAGCCAATTACACCCGCGACGAGATCGATTTCATCGTCATCTACATCGTTCCTGCGGACGTGTGGTACGTTGTCCCTGTGGACGCGTGTGTGGGCCACGGGTTGTTGAACTTGTATCCGCACGGCGAGCACAACGGCCGGCTGGAGAAGTACCGCGAAGCCTGGTGCCTGATGGCTTGCCATCGCGATGCGCCGGACCCGAATCCAATTACCGTGTCCCGCTGCTGCCAGAGCAACCGCGACGTGCTATGCAGCTCCACGTGCCCGCTACGCAGGTGACCACGCTCTCATTGTCGTCCTGAGCGGGGATAGACGGTCCTCAGGGTTACCGGCTGGGTGCCCCATTTCTCGCGTCTTTTGCGAGAAGTGGGGATTTTTGTGGCATCCGCGAGAACTGACGTTTCTATTTGTCAGCGTGGACGGCGGGTGCCCCGCTCAAGCTCTGCTTGGGCGGGGGTGTTCGTTCATTACAGATGCCCAACGTGATAAGACATTGTCATCCCGAGCGGAGCAGGCTCGTTCGCTTGCGAACGAGCCTGCGGAGTCGAGGGACCCCGCCACCATTTAAACCCGGCATGGACCTGAATGGGAGTTCGCTGCACAAAGGTTCGCGGTGAACGTCAGTTGTAGGAATTCCCGTCCTCGGCAGTGACTCCGCAAGCAGATGCGGGGTCCTTCGACTACGTAGCGGGTGATGACTTGAGCGCGAAATTCCCATTCTTTTCGCGCCTTTTGCGAAACGGTGGGATCGCGCGTTAGGACGGGCCCTCACCCTGATTTATACTGACCCTGATGGGTGAGACCACGACAAAGACGTTTTACCTCGAAACCTTCGGCTGCCAGATGAATGTGCATGACTCGGAAAAGGTCATTGGCACGCTCATCTCGGAGGGCTACCGCCGGGTGCCTACCGTCGAAGAAGCCGGGCTGATCCTCTACAACACCTGTTCAATTCGCGACAAGGCTGAGCAGAAGGTCTTTCACCGGCTGGCGGATTACAAGAAACTGCAGGCGCAGGGCAAGAAGTTTGGCGTCCTGGGATGCGTGGCGCAGCAGGAGGGCGAAAAGATTTTCGAGCGGGCGCCGCATGTCTCGATGGTGTGTGGATCGGCTTCGTACCGCAATTTGCCGGCCATGCTGGTGCAGATCGAGGCAGGGAAGAGCCGGGTGACCGGACTGGACGACCGCGAGACCGACGAGTGTTTCGAGACCGAGTTCACCGCGCGGACCAATCCTCATCGCGGATACATCACCATCATCGAAGGTTGTGACAAGTTTTGCGCCTACTGCGTGGTTCCTTTTACTCGCGGCAAAGAGCGCAGCCGGACTTCGGAATCGGTATTGGCGGAAGCCCGTCAGATGGCGGACCTGGGGTACACGGAAATTCAGTTGCTCGGGCAGAACGTGAATTCATATCACGATCCGCTAGGAAAGAAGTCGTTTGCCGAATTGCTGGCGGCGGTAGCAGAAGTCGGAGGCATCCGGCGGGTGCGGTTTACGACTTCGCATCCGCGGGATTTTGGGCGAGACATTGTGGAAGCCATCGACGCGGTTCCAGCATTGTGCGATCACGTTCATCTGCCGGTGCAGAGTGGATCGGCGCGCGTGCTCCATGCCATGCAGCGGCTCTACAACCGCGAGCAGTACCTGGAGCGCATCCAATGGATGAAGGCGGCGCGGCGGGACATCAGCATCACCAGCGACATTATTGTGGGATTTCCGGGAGAGACTGAGACGGATTTTCAGCAGACGCTGTCGCTGCTCGACGAAGTTGAGTACGACGGGATCTTCGGATTTAAGTATTCGCCGCGTCCCAATACGCCGGCGTTGAAGCTGGAGGACGCAATCGCCGACGAGGAGAAGGCCCGGCGGCTGGCGGTCCTGAATGAGAAGCAGCGGGAAATTCAGAAGCGTCGCAACGCCCGGCATGTTGGACATAACATTGAAGTAATGGTTGAAGGGAAGAACGAAGCGCGCGCACAGTGGATAGGCCGGACGTCGCAGAACAAAGTTTTGAACTTCAAGGCTCCCGAGGGCGTGGTGCCGGCAGTGGGGAGCTATGTTTCGGTGTTGGCGACAGGATGTTTTCCCAACAGTCTTCTGGGGGAAATGGTGGTATAAGCTCGTAAGGTTTGGGGGTCGCGATGGAAGTGGAAATGAAAATCCGTGGTCTCATGATGGATCCAGTGACGAATATGCCGATCGTGATCCTGAAAGACTCGGGCACGGACACGGTGCTGCCAATCTGGGTGGGAATCTATGAGGCGAATGCCATCGCGCTGGAGATTGAGAAGGTGACCACGCCACGGCCGATGACCCATGACCTAATCAAGAACGTGCTCGTTGGTTTGGACACGCAAGTCCACAAAGTCGTCGTGACCGAACTGCGCGAAGACACGTTTTATGCGGTGATCTGGCTGGAGCGCGAGGGAAGGATCATCAGCATTGACTCGCGGCCATCGGACGCACTGGCGCTGGCGTTGCGGGTGGATTGTCCGATCTTCGTGGAAGACGACGTGCTGAAGAACTCGAAGCTGGCGACGAATATCTCCGACCGCGTCACCAGTGAGGAACTGCGCAAGTGGCTCGAAGGGCTGAATGATGAGGACTTGGGGAGATACAAGATGTGATTGTAGATTGCAGATTGAAGATTGCAGATTTACAACACGACATAAAGACACATAAACACACCATTTCGCCGTGTTAGTTCAATCCGCAATCTAAAATCTTCAATCTGCAATCATGACGGATCCCGCGGAGCAACTGCAGCGCATCTACCTGGCCGGATTTGAATTCCAGACATTTGATCGTTTTCCGAAGTGCGTGGGCGTGGTGCGCGACGAGTGCATCGCGCTGCTGGTGCCATCTGTGGACGGGCTGCAGATGCTGGGGACTCCTGGCTGGCGCATGGGCGAAGTGATGGGCGTGCTGGTGGAAAGAGAAGGACGGCAGGTGTTCCAGGCTAAGGATGAAATTGTGGAGGCCACGCCGGAGCGGCTGGAGATGCTGAAGAATTTTCGGGAGGAACTGCAGAAGTTGATTCAGAAATAGGGTCGTGGATAGCGATCTATGCAGGCTCCTAGGGCCGTGTCCACACCCGCCCTTTGCAAAAACGGCAAAGGACGGGGCACCCCGACGATAGAATCGAAACTACTTCTGCGCGGGCGTCGCACTCTCCTTCTGATACGCGGCTGAGAGAGTGCCCTTGCTCTTGGCGATCGGCAGCAAGGTCGGATAGAACTGGACAAATGTGGTATCGACCGCGGCGTGTGCGGCGTGGCAGCCGTAGCAGTCAGCTTCCAGTGGAACCATTTTGGCGGTCTTGGCGTCATCAAAGCCAAAGAAGGCCCACTTACCCGGAAAACGGGCTTCGTCTTTTACGTGGACCTCAACCCCCATTCGCTCAGTACTCTGATAGTTGCCTTGCTTATTGATTGAACCCTTGCTCTCCGCGCCGCGAACTTCGAGCACCAGCATAGTTTTGTCGGGCCAGGTGCCGGTCTCGACAAATGTCTTGTACGCCTCAGGATTGACAAAGACGTTGTCGAACATATCGTGGCCCATGCGCATGGCCGGGTTATAGCTCATGTCAAATCCGGTAGTCAGGTACACCCATTCACGGTAACGCTCGGGGAACTTGAGCTGAGCGTCGCTGGTGTATTCCGGCGCGTTCTGGCAAAAGGCGGCTAAGGAAAATAAAACCATCAGACCGAGGAGCACGGTTCTTATGTTGGTCATGGTTTGGGCAGTATAGCGTGGATTTTGTGGCTCAGGGGCTCTTCCAGTTTCGGGATAGGTGACGTAAACGCCCGATTGCGACAATACGCCTCATTGACAGTGGAATACTCACGAGAGTAAGGTTGGGCGGTTTCTCAGCAACTCCCACAAAACACAAGGAGATCAAACATGCGTGTGCGACTAGCGCTGTATGGGTTGGTGTTGGTGTGCCTCTGTCTTGTCCCCATTGTTTCGGCTCAAGATGCGGTCAAGGTTGATCCCAAGCATTACACGGTCGTGAGTGAAAATGATCAGGTGCGGATTCTGAAGGTGCACTACGGCGCGCACGAGAAGTCGGTGATGCACAGTCATCCCGATACGGTTGCGGTGTTTCTCACGGACGCCACTGGGCAGTTCGCCTATCCGGATGGGACAAAGAAAGACTTTAACGTCAAGGCTGGCGATGCGCAATACGACGCCCCCACCATCCACTTGCCGGAAAACACTGGCGACAAGGCGCTGGATGTGATCGTGGTCGAACTAAAAGACCATTCGGCCATGCCGCAAAAGTCCGACAAGAAGTAAAGAGGTGAACTAATGTCCGGCCCTGTCGCTCTCCATCGCTGCCGTGAGATGGATGGCATACGTGTCTCCTCACGTGAGCCGTGGCTGTTTTCGTCAATCTAGAACGGGTTCGAGAAGACGGGAATACGCTCCGGCTGAGCCGGCGTTATCGAAAGGAACTGCAATCCCGGTTGGGCGGACGGCGTGGGAATAGGTTCTAACAATTTCAGGACCTCCGCTGCTGCTTGTCAGACGCGAACCTTCGGACCCCACGGATTTGCTCACGACGCTTCCTTCCATACGTCTATGAATCGTTAACGACCCTCGAAGGAGGAGAAGAATGGGCAAATCCGTGCTCTGGGCCGCTTTCATTCTGATCCTGATCTCCATAGCGGTGTCTCCGCTGGAGGCCCAGAGTCGCCCAGCAGTATTTCACCTGCCAGCGCCCGGAGGCTGTCATCCGGTCGGCAGCAGAATGGTGGTGCTTAGAGATGCGTTCCGCCACCGGGATCTGGTGGTCACTTTTTGGTATCCGTCACGGCGTGGCTCGGTTCTTGCTCCCTACATGGACAGCAGGACTGCATCGGTACTAGCGGCAGAGTGGAAACTGCTGCCGAATTTTGCAGGCTACGTCCTCACAAATGCCAACCTTGGAGCAGCGATAGAAAAAGGCGGGCCGTTTCCGCTTGTCCTCCTGGAACACGGCTCCGGAGTGGTGCCGGGAATCTATACGATCCTTGCCGAGGGTCTGGCGAGCCACGGCTTCGTAGTCGCGGCACCGAATCATCCCCCCGATTCTCTGATAGCGGTGTTCCCGGATGGACATGAAGTCAGAGCCAAGCCCTATTGGCCGGCAAGCGCCGATCGAAGAACGCAGGGTGTCGCGATTGGCAGGTTCGCGGAGGATGTTCTGGTGGCGGATGTGCGATTCGTGCTTAACGAAGTTCAAAAAATGAATTCGCGCGACGAATTCTGGCATGGTCGCATGGATCTATCCAAGATTGGAATCGTGGGTCATTCCATGGGCGGCACGACTGCGGCGTTGGCGACGAAGGAGGAGGCGCGTATTTTAGCAGGCGTAAACCTCGACGGGTCCACTTTTCCGGGCATGAATGGTGACGTTCGTCCGGTCGAGCTACACAAGCCTCTGCTTTTTGTCGCGACCGAGGAACACACTTCCGACCCTGGAACCCGGGGCAGGGAGTACTCCGGGAGCGACTCCAATACGTACTACGTAGTGGTTCCAGGCAGTGACCACATGAGCTTTACCGATGCGCGCCTACTACAGAGTCGCTTCTCTGTCGAATCTCAACCGAACGGTAGTTCATCGCAACGCGCGCTGCTCGCGGTCGAAGTAACCAGATCGCTGGTGGAGGAATTTTTTGACAAGTATTTGAAGGGCAACTCTGCGCCTAGTCTCGATTTGGCCGTCCGAGTGGATAGGAAATAGCGCGCAATTGGTCTTGGCTTAATAGGTGTCGTTCTTTCCACCGCAATTGCGTCCGGCGCCGCAACCCTATCCACCGGCGCGTCGGATGGGAGTGGCGTCGCTAGCGATGCAAACCCAGGTCCCGTTTCTTTCGATCCAGGTATCGATGAAGCGCTCTCGGCGCACTCCGGACTTTCCCTTCGCTCCGATCACGCCCATGGCAATAGCGGTCTTGCCGAAGACGTGAACCGTGAGGGATTCGGGGACGACCTGCTCTTCATTGGCCGTGGCGGCTTTCACGGTCTTGAGAAACTCGGCCTTGGTTTTCATGGAGCCATCGTCCTCCACCAGGAGCATGTTGTCGTCCAGAATCGCGCCCAGGGCTTTGGTGTCGCCGACTTTGTAGGCCTGATTCCAGGCTTTTTCGAGGGCGAGAACCTTGGCGCGGGCTGTCGCATCCGCGTCGTCCTGTGCAGCAGCGAAGGTGGGAGTTAAGCATGCAAGTAACAGCAGGGAAACGGCGAGTTTCATGCTGCGGGCCTCCGATGGAGACGACTATAACAAGAGCGTGGGAAAGTGCTTAGTCGCAGGTTGGGTGCGCAGGCGGGGGAGCGGTGGCGTTGGAGGGCATGGCGATGGGCGAGGATTTTTGTGACTTTACATAATACTTGTTATCGGACATTCCCGCCGACATAAGCCCTCCCACAGCGTGCGTGTAACCCGGAGGCCGCAGCATGCCAAAGCGGCCTAGCTTGACCCTGCTGATACAAGCGGCGGATGCCCAGCCCATCCCCGGTTGTCTTTTCCCGCCGCGTTCTGGCCCGGCTGTGGGAAGCCGAGCTCGCCGAGCCCAATCCCCACTTCGCGACCGACATCCGGATCGCCTGGATCACGGTCTGGTTTGCCGTATGCGGCTATCACGCGCCGCACGTCGCCGCCTGCTACGCGGTCTTAGGGCTGCACCCCAAAAAAGTTTGGCCCGCCATCGTCGCCCGCCGAAGGGCGCAATTGGGGCCTTTCTACGCCGAGTTCTGGGGCGAGGGCCTCCCGCCAAAAAAACCGCCGCAATCGGTCGGTCTGCCGCTGGAGGTTGAGGCGCGGATCGTAAACGCGGGAACAAGTCCACCAAACAAAAACGGCGCTGGAGTCGGAAGTCCAGCGCCGCTAAGCCGAAAGTCGAGAGCCGCCGTCGAGATGGCCTCAACAGCAAGAGAGTACCGCAACTCGGGTCCGCGCGAAAGCGAAAATTCGCGCTTCACTCTGCCTACGTTGGTCGAGGCCTCCAACTGGCCCGCCGCCTATCAGGCGCTGCTGCTCGCGATGCTGGAGAAAAACAAGTTCGGCACCGAATGTTTCCGCTCGACCTCGAAACTCGCCCGCCAACTGCGCTGCTCCTACTCGACCGCCAAGCGCATGATCGACCGCCTGGAGAACGGCTGGCGCGACAAACAAGGCGTGCTCACCCTCGTCTACGAAGCCAACGCCCGGCCCGGCGGCAAATTGCGCCGCGCCCGCACTTACCGCATTGAGCCGCAAAAGTTTCAGCGCTGGCCGACCGAGCAAGAACACGACGACCAATCGCGCGGCGCCCTGTGCCCCATGCGTCCCAAGCCGCCACAGCCCCATCCCGAGCCGCCGAAGTCTCCCGCCGGCAACGGCCACCGCTCGAACGGCGGAGGCATCACTCGCAACGAGCAAAGGTTGCAGGTCCGCCGCGCCACGGTTGCCGCCGAGATCGGAAGGCTGATGAAAAACGGCCTGCCCCGAGAGACAGCGGTTCTCAAGTGCTGTCCGGTATTCGGGATGACGGCGGCGGAGATTAACGCGGATTTAGATGCGGTGCACTTCGTCGAGCCGGAGAAAGCGAAACCTATTCCGCCACCAGGGAAGCACGATGGCTCGCCCTGGCAAGACATTCTCAAACGGTTGGAGGGCAAGATAAATCCCCACTCGTTTGAAACTTGGCTGAGGCCCACACGCTTCGATCACCAAGATGCGGGAGTGCTCTATGTGCGGATTCCGACGGCGGAATTCCGCCACGTGCGCGACAAGTACGCCGACAAAATCGCGGACGCCTGCGATGAGCTGGGATTGGAGTACCGAGATGTGAAGTTCGTGACCGGCGAGGAGGACCAAGGCCCATGAGCGAACGCAAAGGAGAAAAGAATGCCTAAAACGCAAGACGAAATTCGGGTCAACGAACGCTCGCCGCTGAAGTGGGCGGAAGGCTGGACCCACACCCCGATCGGCGACCGCAAGCCGATGAAGGCCTGGAAAAAGCCCTTCGCCTATTACCGCGATGCGCTGATCGAGCAATTGAGAAAAGTAGGCGCGACCGAAATTCTCATTTCCTACAACGAGGGCGACGACGCGCGGCGCGATCCCGGCGTCACCGTCTACTTCTCGAAGCCACTCCGAGAAGACTTCAGCTGGCAACTGGGATTGGGAATTGACAACCCCGCGCCCACGCTAGCGGAGATCGATGCCGCTTACCGCCGCAAAGTGCAGCCGGTACATCCTGATCGTCCCGAGAACGCCGGCGGCGACGTGGAAATGTACCTAAAGCTAGGAAACTGGCGTGAACAGGCAAAGGCGTGGGTGTTGGATACACACCGGTCCGAGCACGACTTCGCGCTTCCCTGCGACCGCTTCACCGAGCCGCGCTGGAACCTCAACGCATTGAAGTTGGGGATTGCCGCGTTGCGCCGACTCGAAGACTACGGCCTGCCGGGAATGCTGGAGCGCACCTTCCGTGGATTGCGTGTGCAGCTGGCGGAACACGCCGGTACAGGAGGAAGCGATGTCAAGCAAGCCGTTAATTCTTAAAGGCATCGTCAGCGAACCTGTCGAGCACGACGACGGGCTGCTGCGCGAATGGCGTCGCGAGAAACAGCAACTCGAAGATGACCTGCGCAAGACGCGCCGCGAACTCGAAGATGTGCGGCTCGAAAAAGAGCGCATGGAGAGGAGCGTCAAGAAGCTGCGCGAAGTGCTCACCCCGTTGCACCACTGGTTGCGGGCGCTGTTTGGCGAAATCGAATTCGCGGTGGGCGCGGAAGAACCGCCGACGCCCGGCAATTCTTCGACGGCAAACGGCCGAGCAGTGAGCGACACCGATCCGCGCTGGCAGTCATACAAAGAGAATTTTCCCGGCGCTCCGGCGCGAATCATCGACGCGCTGCTCTCGCACCGGGAGATGACCCTCACCCAGCTGAGCCGCCTGCTGAAGATGGACTACACCACGGCCCAGAAGGCCTTGTCCAAACTGAAGGCGGCGGGTGCGGTCCGAAAAGAAGGGAAAGGCCCGGTGACGCTGAACGTCTGAGGACACCATGAAACCTCCACCCCTGGTATTCGCTCTCTCCGTGGGCCTGATCCTCTTCCCCACTTCCACGGTTCCCGAAGCCGAGCAAGTCGTCGCCTGCGACGGAGTAGGCAACTGTGTGCTCGCGGCCATCGACTTTTCGGAGAATGCGCTCTATGGACACGTGAAGCTGGCGGTCTCGAACGATTCCGGTGCAACCTGGGCGGAACAGTTTTTGCCGAAGACGGATTTAGAGCAGCGCGATCCCTCGATTGTGATTCGCGGATCGGACGTGTGGATCGGGGTGCTCGACGAAATTCCGGGAGGCGAGCGTGAGAGTGAACAATATGCCAGCGGCGGCGTGGACAATGACACGCGACACGTGGGGAGCGTAGGGCCGAAGACGAGCTTTCCCGAACGGATGATCCTTGCAAGCAGTTTAACCACGTGTAAAACGCTAATTCGGGACAGTCAGTGCGATTCTGACCCGCTGGCATCCAACAAACTGCAATTCTTCCCCGGCGACGTGAGCGTCTGTCACGGGACCCTTCCCTTGTTGCAGGATCTCGCCTGCAATCCAGTGTTCACGTTTCTCTCCGGGTTTTCCGCCGACTCGCCGAAAATCGCGATTGACCAGTCCTCCGGCGAACTCTACGCGGTGTGGGAATTGTTCACCGGCTGTGGGACCAAGAGTTGCGCGGGGAAATACATCGCGTTCTCGGAATCTGCCGATGGCGTGAATTGGAGCGCGCCCTTGCAGATCAATCCGGCGTCGCAGATCGGGGTGAGCTGGCCACAAGTCACCGTCTCCTCGGGCGTGATCTACGTGGTCTACGACTACCAGCTGGTGAACGGCCATCAGCACTGGTGCGCCCTGTCGAGCGATGGAGTCAGTTTTTCCGCGCCGGTCGCGACCACGCCCATCTTTCAGGCACCGAACTACGCCTCGATTTTCCGCAAAAATGTTTCCCCGGCGATCGCCGTCTCCAATGGCACGCTTTATGACACCTTCCCGGCGTGGACTCAAGGACGCTCGCATATCGCGGTGGCGGTCAACGGAAAAATGTACAAAGCCGACGATTCGCTCACCGGGCAACGCTTCATGCCGGCGATTGCGATTGATTCGGATGGCTTGTTAGTGCTGACCTGGTTCGACACCCGCAACTCGCCGTCGAATGTCGCGCAGTTCGATATTTACGCTTCGACTTCGGCGGATGGAAAACTGTGGGCGGCCAACACGCGGATCACGCAAAGTCTGGGGAACGCGGGGAAATTTCTGGGCGACTACTCCGGGCTGTGGTGCGGAACCGGAGCGTGTCAGGCGGTGTGGAACGATGGAGTGAATTTGCAGACGGCTACGCTGGGGGTGCCGTGATGGAACGTCATCACCATTGTTGGGGCGCGGATGGGAAGTGTCTCAAGAATTGTCTTGCGATTCGCTGCGCGGGCACGGTTGTGCAGTTTCGCCGAGGGAAGCCGCACATGGTGCGGTGCAGAGCGCGAACGTTTTCGAGCGATGGCCCGATCAAGGGCTTGTGCGGAATGTGCAATTTGAGAGCAGAACGCGTGTGGAAGGAATCGGCGAATGCCTGACCAAACAACCACATTGCCGACTGCGGATCGCCCGACCCCCCAATTTGAAGTCCATGAGCATTGGTTCGTTTCCGGGCCGAGAAGCACAGCGGGTTACCGTAACGGAAAGTGGACTGAGCCGAAGTTCACTCACTCGCATCCAGGCGGCGGCGTTCCCCATCGTCATCCGAATACCGGCCCGTCGTTCTACGGCCATCGCAAGCCCAAAGTCACGAAACGACCGACTGGTGAACAGTTTGAGTTGGTCGCGATGACCGAAGAGGAATCGAGTTTCGAGCTGGTGATTACCGATTCTGCCATAAATGGCGCGTGGGATGGCCGCCGGATAGTCAAGTTCCCCGCCAGCGACACGCCGATTGAGGACATCCACATGCCTGCTGCCGAGCGCATGAAAGTCGGATCGCGGCTGAAGTGCATCGTGCGCGACGAACGCGGCAAAAAGCCGAAGAGGTCAGCATGAATTTGCCGACTGCGGATCGTCCGACTCCCTTCGCAGCCGTCATCGGGGACGGTTCAGAAAGCCTCTGCGCCGTCCTCGAAGTTCCCTTCTATGAGCCCATGTTCTGCGAACGCTGTTTAGGGCAATCTCTGTTCGTGTTTGAAGTCGCGCTCGAAGCCGGGTATCTGGGGCAGTGCACCGAGTGCGGCGACCTGGAGTGGAAGGAGTTCACCCGGAGCGTGGGGGAATGACAGCGATAGCGAGATCCTTCCCGGTCGAGGTCCTGTGGTGTCCCAATAGCGGCAAGGGCCGCTCGAATCGCTGGAGTTTTCCGCCGAACGTCGAGAAATTGTTGCGCCGCGAAACCGAGGGCAAGCGCGTGCTTCATCCCTTCGGCGGCCGAGCGAAGTGGGGCGTGCGCATGGATATCGATCCCATCGTGCGGCCGGACGTAATCGCCGATGCCTGGATGCCGCCCTTCGGCCGCGACAGCTTCGATGTGGTGATTCTCGATCCGCCCTATGTCCACTTCAACGCGCAAATGAAAGTGGCGCTCTTCCGCGCCTACTGTTGGATCGCCCGCGAGCGGGTGATCTGGTTTCACACGCAATGGTCGAGCACCTATGGCGGGGTGAAGCACGAAAAGGCTTACCTGGTGCGCGTGGGCGACAACTGCCACGTGCGCTGCCTGCAATTTTTCACCCCGCGTGAGCCGAAGCGGCCGCCGTTTCGCCGATTTCTGCGAGGTCCAGGCATCAAGTACAACCGCTGGTTCGCGGGCGAGATGCCGCTGCCGTTTTTCGAGAATGATCCCGTGGTGCAGGCGGTAGAGAAAGCAGATCCGCATGATCTCGAACTTCCTCTTGCTGGCCCGCTTCTTAAATCACCGTCTTGCTGCGCACCGGACTCGGCCCCGCCTTCGCAGCTCTCATCCTGGCCGAATTTTGGAGTCACCGTTATGCCCAAAGTCATCGTCCGCGTCAGCTGTTCCTGGTGCCAGGAATTCAACGAAGTTCTCGCCGAGCGCAAGACCTGGTGCTTCAGTTGCGGGCACCGCGCCGACGTGCCTCGAATCGAGTGTGATTGTCCGCAGTGCCGCGCCGCGCACGCCAAAGAGCGAAGACGGCAGGAGTGAGCCGCATGAGCGTGCAAGAGAAAACCCGCATCCCCATCACCGCGCCCGAGATCGCGGCCCAGCTGGCCATGATCTGCCCGGAAGACTTGTATCCCGCACTCAAACTTCTAGCCGCCCACGTCTACCAAGCCCGGCTGAGAAATGGCTCGCGAGTTTTAGACGCCAGCGATTGCAAGGAGTGGCTGGAAGAGCTGGCCGAGGAGGCGAAACGGTGAATGCGTCTTTTCATCTTGCGCCGACCGGCCCGCCCGCGCCTTGCGGGTATCCCGGCTGCATGCTGGAAGATTTTCACGAGGGCGATCATCTCTTCGCCGAAAAGCCCCGCGAGTTAAAGATCGGCGCACGCTACTACCGCTGCGTGATTTGCCAGCGGCCAACCGTGGTCTACGGCGAAAGAATTCCTGGCTCGAAAGAGTTGTGCGCTTCGCCGAATTGCTTGCTGATTTTCTGCGCCCGCGAAACCGTCGCGATTCCTCTGGCTTGTCCCTGCCGTCAACGTCCTTACGCGCACGATCTCAGCGTTCACCTGGAACTTCGCCACGAGTCTTATAACCCGGCGCTCCGCCACGTGTGGCCGTGGTCGTTGCGACTGAGTTCGCGAATTCAGCCGAGCGCGGAAACGGAAATAGAGTTGAGGGCGTTCGCATGACCCAGCACTTCACCCGTCTCACTTACTCCGCCGCCTTCTACTGCTCGAAATGCGGGAAATCCACTCAGCACCGGATCGACGATACCCGCAAAGGCCCGTGTCTGGAGTGCATCGCACGGCTAGAAAAAGCTCACAACGAATCTTCGGCGGTCGAGCCGGAGAAGCAGCGGGAATTGTTCGCATGAAGTACGTCGCAATTTTTCTGTGGCTGGCGATGCAAGCGCACATCGACTTTCTTGCGCCTTGCAATCAGCCGGGCATTCCGCCGGACCAAGCGTGCATAATTGTCGAACCGCTTGACGTGCCTGCGATCCAGATAGAAGTACCTCCGCCCCATCCCTGCAATATCCCAACCGGAACCTTAGCCTGCGTAACCGGGCCGGAGAAGCATTGGACCTGCGGCGATAAGTTCCGCGTTTTGGAGCACGATGAGTATGATCCGCCGCATTGGTGGTGCCGCAAGGTGCAGCCGTGAAACGACTTTTCGCTCGCTCCCCTCATCCCCCGTCCACTCCACTAACCCCTAACCCGGATAACAAAAGGAGCACTGTGATGAACGAGAACACGAAAGTGCCGATCACTGTAATCACCCGAGGCTTCCAAAGACTCACCGGCCAGGCCAAGACGGATGAGTCCAAGGGCTGCCTCTACCTGACGGCCAACGCTCTGGCCCACACCATCAACTCCCAAGACAACACCGTCGGCGTCGAGGAATTCCTCCTCGCCTGCGGCGTTCAACCCAACTGGAAACAGCTGGCCGCGGCCTAACCTGGGAAAAAGCGGGGATCACCAGCCAGGTCCCCGCCGTGAAAGAGGACAAAACGATGGCCTACCGCGAACAGAACGGACAGGTGGTGCTCACCATGAGCCGGGAAGATTTCTACATTCTACTTAGGTTGCTTGGCGGCGTGCTGAGCTTTGAGCGCATGAATCCCGGTCGAACCATTCTGCCGTGGGAGAAACAGGTGGAATTTTTGAACCGGCTCAACGAGGGCAACCCGCACTACACGCCCTATGCCACGCAAACCGAAAAAAGCGTAAGAAGCCCCAGATGCTCTGGGTGCGCACCACTGAATCCAGACATGGGTTGCTGATCGAGATCCAGAGGACGAGAAAACGCTGATGTGCTTGAAGATGGAATTGCCGGGCGGAGGATTCGGTATTATTTGCGGCGTTCGCTCGAAGCCCAGGGTACTGCGCCTGTGGCCGAGCCGCCGATCTGCTCTGCGAGTGGAAGGTGAAAGAGAAAAAGAGCGGGACCTGCGACGCGCCGATCTGCGCGAATCACGCGCAACAAGTGGGACCGGACAAACATCTTTGCCCGCTGCACCAGAAAGCGTGGGCCGATTGGCAGAAACGTCGTCCCAGCGCGATCTTGCCGCCCGACTACGGCCAGCTATCCCTTCTTTGAATTACAGATCCTCATCGAATCCCGCCCGATCAGCTCGATCCCGCTGAAGCGATTAGCCCAACACCTGAAGTTCAAAGCACCGCGGTAACTTGCCCTGCCCCTTATTCTTCCGCAGACTTGAGCGGAGCCCGCCCTGGGCAGTTATCAGCAAGCGCCGAGCGCGCGCGAAAGCCGCTCCTATTTCAACGGGAAAAGTGCGCCCTTTAAGAGCTTACTTATGAGCATCCGTGTATACGGCTGGCAGAAGAACCCCGCTGTGGATCATTATTGTTATCGTCTTTCCGATTGTCGTGGCCAGCACCTACTGGAAACTCTGGCTGCCATTGAAATTCTCGACGGCGACGGCCGTCGCGCGATCCAGCTCCTCGCGCCGAGAGAGGTCCAGATCGAACAGACTCCAGGCATTGGGAATCTGATCCCATTCGGTCGATTGCGCAATCCACTGCTAACGCCTGACAAGCTGCATTACGAGATCCCGATGGCTGGCGATCGTACATGTCGGGCGCGGCACCGTCGCAGGCGCATCCGCGTGTCGTGCAGAAGTAAGTTTTCGAAGCAGCGGATCGCCAATTGCGCATGAACATGCCCACGATGGACCATCGCTACGAGGCCTATGTCGATTGGTGCGCAAAGCTCGGGATGCCGCCGGCACCGTTTGATATCTGGCGCCGAGAGCTGACGATTATCTCAGAAATGCCGCTGCCCGACGGCAAAGAGCGAACGCGGGTCCTGCTTTCGGCGAAATAATGGTTCCCTCTGAACAATTTGAGTGCGCCAATTGTGGACATACCGGCGAGCTTGATCTCCACGGCCGTTGCGGGTGCTGTCAATCACTGGCCGTCATGTCTTTGGAGAAGGCTGAGGCTTTAATTCTCCGTACGATAGCCGCTAGCGGCTACCAGGCCGTCCCGGCATGAACTCTTCACAGCCAGAAACGGTTTACGCAGTCGGCGCCGCTGGCTACTGGCTACAGCATTATCGCGGCCTGAGGGGAAAACCTCGTCCTCAGCGATCCCTCTCTATTCGGCGGCAACTGTTGATCGCCTGGATCAGCGAAGTCGCGGCCATCGTAAGCGCCGGCGGAGATCCAACCCCGTCACGAACGCAATGAGCAATGATCGGTGCAAAGGTTCGATCCCCTCGATAGCCAGCCGTTGCTGGTCGACTTTGACGGACAGCCATGGCTGGAATGGTGCCTCGACCTGGTCGATACAATCATGACTTTCCAGGATTACAACCAGCGAACGCAGGCGCAGATCATTAAGGATCTCAACGCTGCACACGACAAGATCAAGGCCATGGAAAAGAGCTTAGGACGGCGTGAAGCGAAGATACAGGAACTCACCATCAAGTTGCGTCACGGATATCTCATCCGCTGGGCGCTCACAGCCGCAGTGCTCGTCCTCTGGGAATTCTTCAAGCTCCTGCTGAAGCACTGCTAAGCCATGGCTTCAAGAGCACTGACGATCTGCCGACAGCCTGGCTGTGGACGGAGATGCCGCGGCCGCTACTGTTCGTCCCACTCGGCCGGTAATCCCGAACAGAATGTTGCTCGCGAGCGTGAACGCAATCGCCGCGCCGCCGGTATTCGACGTCTTTACGATTCGGTCGCATGGCGGAATCGCACACGTCCTTACATCCTCGCTCGTGATCCGCTCTGCCAGATCGGCGTTCTCTGTGGCGGATCCGCTCCCAGCACGGACATTGATCACGTCATCCCCGCTGAGCAATACATCGAGATGCATGGCGGCGATTACTCCTTCTTCTACGACGAAAGTAATCTGCGAGGCGCATGCCATGCAGACCATACCCGCAAGACATCGCTGGAGCGCCACGGCCTGTGGAAAGAGCGGGACAGAGGGCTGGTAATGATCCCGGTATGCTTCCCGCCTGGCGCTATGTCAGGGGGTAGGGGGGTCGAATCTCTAAAAGCCGAACTCGCACGACCGGCTGCCTCTCACGCGCGCGTCGCCGCAGCAAAAGATTTTTTGTCCGACAACGGATAAATGGGTGGAAAAGGCTCAGGCGGCCATAACCGGAAGTGCACAGCGCAGAAAAAGCGCGAGGGCAACCGCGGTCATCGCAAGCTCAATGAGAAGGAACCCAAAACACCGCTAGGAGAGCCTGAGATTCCGAAGTATCTGACCTTGCGCGCCCGAATTTATTGGACTCGCCTGGTTCCAATGCTTCTAAAGATGCAGGTCCTGACTCAAGCTGATGGACACGCTCTTGGTTTGCTGTGCAACTCCCTCGCCGAGGTTGAACTCGCGCAGGGCGCGATCGACCGCTACGGTCTGGTGATCGTCACCCTTGATAAGACGCCAGGCGTCGTAATTATGAAGGCGAATCCGGCCGTACGTATCAAGGCGAATGCCATGCGTCAGGCGAGTTCGGCTCTTGCGAAGTTTGGGCTTGATCCTTCATCGCGCTCCGGACTCAGTGTTGCTGACCTCACCGTGCCTGAAAAGGATGCGATCGAGCGGCTGATGGAAGAGGGCGACACCGAAGTCGTCAATTAAACCACAGTGATTCAACACACTACGTCCTGGAAGACTTCGGAAGCCGAGGCGTTGCTGGCGAAGACGTCGGGGCGCATCCCGACCTTCGCGCGCTATTGTCTCGACGTCCTGACTGGCAACATAGCAGCCGGGCGCCTGGTTTTTCTGGCAATCGAACGTCACCTGAACGACTTGCGTTCAGGCGATAAGCGCGGGATCCACTTCGACCATGACGCGGCCGCAAAAATCATCAAATATGCCCGCGATTGTGCTCCCTTCAAACTCGATCCGTTCCAGCAGTTCATCGTGGGGTCCATGTTTGGCTGGAAAGGTGCCGATGGCTTCCGCCGCTTCCGAAACGCCTATGTGGAAATGGGAAAAGGCAATGGCAAATCGCCACTGGCCGGCGGCGTCATCGGCACCTATGGACTCCTGCTCGATAAGGAGCCGGATGCGGAGATCTATTGTGCCGCGGTCACTAAAGAGCAGGCCGGCATCGCGTTTCGCGACGCACTTATCATGCGGGATCACGCGCCAGCACTGAGAGGGCGCATCGCAAAAATGGGCAATGCCGTGAAGCCTTGGCTCGCGAATCTCTCCGTTGCTTCCACGAATTCTTTCTTCCGGCCGATTTCTTCCGAACACCGCGGACTCGATGGCAAACGGCCGCATATCGTCATCATTGACGAGGAACACGAGCACCCTTCGAACCTAGTTGTCGAGAAAATGCGCGCCGGCACCAAGGGCCGGCGCCAGGCGATGATCTTTCGGATTACGAATTCCGGCTACGACCGGGAGACGGTCTGTTTTTGGGACCATGAGTATTCGCGTCAAATCCTCGAAGGCGCCCTGGACAATGATTCCTGGTTCGCCTACGTCTGTCAGCTCGACGTCTGCGACGACTGCCGCGCCAAAGGGCGCGAGCAGCCTGCATGCGACAACTGCGATTCCTGGCTCGATGAAGAGGTGTGGATCAAAGCCAATCCAGGGCTGGGCACCATCATTCAAAAGCGCTATCTCGCGGAGCAGGTTGCTGAAGCACTCGCCATGCCGGCTAAGCAGAACATCGTCCAGCGCCTGAATTTCTGTATGTGGACACAATCGGAGGAGCGCGCGATCTCCGCCGATGCCTGGAAACAGTGCGCATGGGAAGAAGGAGATCCCGCGACCGGCGATCCTGTCGCCTGGCGCGAAGCAAAGCTCAAGCAACTCGCGGGAAAGACTTGTTTTGGCGGCCTGGATCTGGGCGTGGTCAACGACTTCACCTGCCTGGCGCTCTTCTTCCCGACCCAAGAGGGCGTGCCCAAACCCGTGCTCCTGCCTTTCTTCTGGGTCCCGGAGAATGCCGAGCAGCATCGGCAGCTGAAGGAACGTGTTCCCTACGATCAGTGGGTTAAACAAGGGTTCCTGATCACGACTCCCGGCAATGTCACCGACTATCGCTTCGTGTTGAAGCAGACACTCGATTTGCGCGAGACGTTTTCGATCGAAGAAATCGCCTTCGATCGCATGTACGCGACCATGCTCGTTCAGATGCTCATGGACGAAGGGTTAAACATGGTTGAGCACGGCCAGGGCACAGTCTCGATGTCCCACCCCATCAAGGAGTTCTACCGGCTGATCACCGGACAAGAGATTGTGCATGGCTATAACCCGCCGCTGGCCTGGATGATCGACAACCTGGTGGTGAAATCGGATCCCAATGGCAACCTGCGATGCGTGAAGCCGCAAAATCCTAACTCGCCACGTAAGATCGATGGCGCAGTCGCCTCAATTATGGCGTCTGGCCGCGCAGCAGCGCATCCCGACTTGGGATCCTCCGAGGTCTTTTTCATCCAATGAGCTTGCGCGGGGCAACCGGAGAGCTGCTGTTCCGGACACTCAAAGTGAAAATCTTCACGCCGCACAACCTGAAAGCGAGGAGCTTCATTCTTCGGGCAGAAGGAAACAAGGCTTTTACGAGAGAAGGGATCGATGCGCAGCTCGATCACATCGCTCAGCAAATCGAAGAGCAATATCCGGAACATGAATATCGCCTCATTCCCATCGGCGGCGGAATATTCAATTTCGTTTGGCAAGCGGAGAAAGCAACGACATGAGCATGCTTGCGCGGACGCGAGCGCAGCTGTCGTCCGTGTGGCAAAGCTTTCGGGCGGATCTCGGATTCGGCTCACCATCTCCAGATTCCGATTTCTGGTATCACCGCCCAGGGTTCAGAACGGCCGCCGGCACCTACGTTTCTCCGGAAACGGCAATGCGCCTTGCGGCCGTTTTCGCGTGCGTGCGAGTGATCTCAGAAACTATCGGTTCGCTGCCTCTGGTGATCTATCGCCGGCGGTCGGATGGCGGCAAGGAACTAGCCAAGGATCATCCTCTGTACCCGGTGCTCGGGAAGCCTAATGAATGGCAGACGGGATTCGAGTTTTGGGAAATGATGCAGGGACATCTCGAGCTGAGGGGCAACGCCTTCGCTCAAATCGTGACCGGAAACGGCCGCGCGATCGATCAGCTGATCCCCCTGCATCCCGATCGCGTGCGTGTCTACCGTCTTCCCAACGGCCGACTGCGTTATGACGTGACTTCGTACTTTGATGGAACAATTCAACGCGTCGCCCAGGATGAAATGCTTCATCTGCGAGGCCTGTCTTCAGACGGCATCATGGGCATTTCTACGATCACCGCGGGATCCGAGGTAGTGGGAACGGGGCTCGCGCAAATGGAACATCGCGCTCGCTACTTTTCGAATCACGCCATTCCCGGATTGGCAATCAAGAATGCCCAGAAGCTCAACGAGGAAGCCAAGGAGAACCTGCAGAACACGATTCGTGAGGGTTTTGCCTCCGCAAATGCGTTCAAGGTGCTGGTGCTGCAACCAGGCATGGAAATCCAGAGCCTTGGACTGACCAACAAGGATTCCCAGCTGATCGAAGCTGGGCAAGCTACTCGCACCGATATTGCGGCTATCTTCCGGTTGCCTCCACATAAGATCGGCGATCTCACGCGCGGGACATTCTCCAATATCGAGCAGCAGAACATCGAGTTTGCGACCGATTCCATCCGCCCACGTGTAGTCAGGCTCGAGCGCAGGATCGACGCCGATCTGATCGATCCGCTCAGCCAGGCTCTGGGAGCCGGACCGGGAGAGTATTACACCGTTTTCGACATGGATGCGCTCTTCCGCGGCGACATGAAGAGCAGATACGAGGCTTACAACCAGGCGCTGCAATTCTGGCTTACCGTCGATGAGGTGCGCATGGCTGAGGGCAAAAACCCGATGGGAGGCACCGCGGCCGAACTGATGCGTCCCGTCAATATGCAGCTGGCAAGCCAACTTCCGGTAGCTGACACAACTGCAGATCCCGAGGAGACCCAGGATACGGCGAACAGCGGCGAACCCACTCCTGATAGCCCAAACGATGAGCAGGCCCGCGCATTGCAACTTGAGGCGCTGGCCATGAGCGCCGCGGGCCGGGTAGTACGCCGCGAAGTCAAAGGTGTGCGCAAGATCCGCTCCCGCGAACTGAAAGCTGAAGACTTCATCCGCGAGATCGAAGCCTTTTACAAGGACTTGGCCACAGTAATCTCTGACAGCCTGGTCATCTCGGAGCGGGCAGCAGTTCGCTATGCGGAAGGCCATTGTTTGCTGATTACCAGCGCGAGAATCGACGCTCTCGGATCAATCATTGATGAAATAGAGAAATCGAGTTCATCCCTTCTGGCCGATCTCGCGTTAGGGGAAAGGAAACATGAAGTACGCACACATCATTGCTGAATTCTATAGCCGCGTCTGGGCCTTGCGGCCGGAGAAGCTGCATGCCATCAATGAGCTGATTCGCATGCGTGCCGACGGACAGAAATTCACCGCGGAAGAACTTCGCGAACGCATCGGCGCCGGGCCAACCAGCCCGCGGCCGCGCGCCAGCACTCCTGGGACGCTGGCAATGATTCCCGTCCTGGGAGTTATATCTCACCGCATGAACCTGATGGCCGATATCTCCGGAGGAACGTCGATCGAACAACTTACTGCCCAGATCCGCGCCGCCCTGGCCGATCCCGCGGTAAAAGCGATCGTGCTCGATGTCGATTCTCCAGGGGGAAGCGTGGATGGGGTTGCGGAGCTGGCCAGCGAAATCTTCGAGGCGCGCGGGCAGAAGAAGATTATCGCCATCGCGAATGGAATGGCGGCAAGCGCCGCCTACTGGCTGGCCTCGGCCGCTGATGAATTCGTTGTCACGCCTACTGGCGCCGTAGGTTCGATCGGAGTTTTTGCGGCCCACCAGGATCTCTCAAAGGCTCTGGAAGCGGAGGGAGTAAAGATCTCGCTCATCTCGGCCGGCAAGTATAAGACGGAGGGCAATCCTTACGAGCCTCTTTCTGATGAAGCCCGCGCGGAGATGCAGTCGAAAGTAGACGCGTTTTACGGCATGTTCAGTAAAGCGGTCGCTCGTTACCGTGGCGCAACGCCGGCAGACGTGCGTTCAGGGTTCGGGCAAGGCCGCATGGTCATGGCCGCCGATGCGGTGCGAGAGAACATGGCCGATCGCGTGGCCACTCTTGATGACGTCCTAGCGAAGTATGGTGCTTCTACCACTTCTGGAACTAGCCGGCGGATTTCCGCATCATCCTCGAGTCCGAAGGCCTCGGACGCTACAGACGAGGGGGGCGCCGAATGTGTTTGCGCCTGCAGTGCATGTAAGGCATGCGATTTGAAAGACGGCGCACAATCTTCTCCGCCAGCGCCGACGCCAATCGATGATGGGGACGAAGACGACCCTCAGCAATGCCGCTGCGAATGCAGCGCTTGCAAGACTTGCGAAATGAAGATGAGCCGGCCGCAAAGCGCTGCTGAAGTACCAGCGATCGCGCGACGTCGGCGGGAGCTCTCGCTTTATTCCTAAGTTTCACGCGGGCCGACGCCCGCTAGTACGTCCTGTTCTACCTCGCGAGCATAGCTTTCAATCCTTCGATTGAAGGACCTCCGAGAACCCCGATCAATCCCAATTCGAAGGAGCAACTCTGTGAAGAGCAATATCCATGCTATTCGCCAACGCAAGGCCGATCTGGAGAAGAAAGCTCGCGCTTTGCTCGATACTGCTGCAGCGGAGAATCGCGATCTCAATGAGACCGAAGCCGCGCAGTACGATGACAACCTGAAAGCCCTGACCGCGAACGAGAAGCAGCTCGAACGCGAGGAAAAGCTGTTGGAGATCGAGCGCCGCTCCGGAACTGTGATCGACGACAATTCCACTGCCGCCGATCGCGCCGGCGCGCCAATCGATAAGAGCAAAGGCTTCACCAGCTTGGGCGATATGCTGATGGCGGTCGCCGCTTCCGCGCGCACTGACGGACGTCACACGGATCCACGGTTGATGCTGGCCGCGGCCGCAGGCATGAGCGAAGCTGTCCCCTCCGATGGCGGCTTCCTGGTGCAGAAAGATTTTGCTCCCGAGATCCTGCAGCGCACCTACGCCACTGGCCAGATCCTGAAACGAGTCAAGAAATTGCCTCTTTCCTCGAACGCGAACGGCATGAAGCTGAACGCGATCGATGAGGACAGCCGGGCAGATGGATCCCGATTCGGTGGCGTGCTGGCCTACTGGATCAACGAGGCCGATGCTCTGACCTCAACGAAGCCCAAGTTCCGGCGCATGGAGCTGAACCTGAATAAGCTGATCGGACTGGTCTATGGAACCGATGAGCTGCTCAGCGACGCTGCAGCGCTTGAGGCCTGGGTCATGATGAACCTCCCAGCAGAATTGGCCTTCCGTGTCGAAGATGCAATCTTCAACGGCACTGGCGTGGGCCAGCCCTTCGGCGTGCTTAACTCGCAAGCCAAGGTTCAGGTCGCCGCAGATGGGACGGAAACAAATCACTATCCGTCGGCGAACGACGTCCTGAACATGTGGGCACGTCTGTGGGCGCCAAGCCTGGAGAACTCGATCGCCTCGATCGCAACCGAGGGCTTGACGCCAGGAAATGCCGGACAATTCCCGACCGCGGCCTGGTTCGTCGATCAAAGCGTGCTTCCCGGGCTGTTCGGTTTAACTCTCGGCGCCGGCACAGCCGCGATACTGATCTACCACCCGCCGGGATATTTTGGGCTGCCTGGTCCTTACGGCCAGATGCTCGGTCTGCCGGTGATCCCGGTCGAGCATTGCTCGGTCGTGGGAACTGCGGGCGATATCGTCCTCGCCGATCTCAGCCAGTACGTGATGATCGATAAAGGTGCGCCGCAAGCCGCTTCCTCGATCCACGTGAAGTTCCTGACTGATGAAATGACCTTCCGCTTCGTCTACCGCGCCGACGGGCAGCCGACCTGGAAGAAGCCTTTGACTCCGAAGAGCGGCGGACCAACGCTGGCCCCGTTCGTCACCCTGGCCGCTCGGTAAAGCGGAACGAAAACAGTAGCAGGGGCGCTGGTCCGGAGGGATCGCGCCCGTCAAATCTTCCGATGAGGAACAACTTCCATGTTTGGTTTCAATGTCTCTGAAGCCGGTCACGTCGTAAACATCCTTCCGCCCGTGGACGTCACGGGCGGAAAGACGGCGCAGGCCTTCTCTATGGCGGGATACAAGCACGCATCGATCATCATCCAGATCGGCGTTTCTGCAGCCGCCTTCACCAAAATCCTTCTGAACCTGTGCAGCTCCGCAGCTGGAGCTGGCGCGACTGCGATTCCCTTCTCGATCTACAAACAGGAAACCGCAGGCGCCGGCCAGGATGTTCTAGGAGCGCGCACGGCGGTCACCGCAGCCGGCTATACGCCTTCGGCGAATGACAACATTTTCTATGTCATCGAGATCGATGCCAACGAACTCGAGGCCGCTGGCGTAGGGCTAGGCGAATCGGGAGACGATGCCTACCTACAGCTGCAGTTCACCAATGGCGCCAACAGCGTGATCGCAAGCGCTGTCGCGGTGCTCTCGGGAGCACGGTTCGCAGAACCATCGAGTCCGACTGCCACGGCGTAAAAGGGCTCTCCATGAGTCAGGCGCGGGGATATATGTTTTTCCCGCGCCTGATCTTCCTTCCCCGTTCCACAAAAGAGAGAGGTAAATCTCTGTGTATATCCGCATGCTCACCGGTCCTTATAAAGACCGAATCCGCGATGTTGTGTTTGAAGCTGCGCGCGACCTGATCAAAAGTGGCCAGGCGGTAGAAGTCGATTTTAATGCCGCCGATGCGCAGCAACAGATCGTCACTCCGTCCGTTCCAGCCACGACTTCGCCAGCGGCGCCGAGAATCGCGAAAGCGTCCCGGCAATCGAGGAAACACTAAGTGTCCTCAGTAGTTCGAACATCCATCATCGGGGCTGAACCTGTCGCCCTCGCTGACATGAAGAACTTTTTGAAAGTGTCTTCAGGCGTGACCACCGACGACATTTTGATCCAGAACCTCATCAAGGCCGCGCGGCAGCAGGCCGAGATCCTCACCGATAGCGTCTTAGTTCGCTCGACTTTTGTTCAGTACATGGATCACTTTCCATATTGGAGGATCCGCGAGCGCGGCTATTACGTGGGCCAGGTAGGGTACGCCTACGAACATCACAACGCTCACCGCGGCGAGATCCGCTTGCGGCGAACTCCGCTGATCTCGGTTCAAAGCCTGGTCTACATTGGCGCGGATGGCGAACCTCACACCCTCAACCCAGGACAAGACTTTGTCGTCGACGGTGCCCAGCAACCCGGACGGATCCGGCCGATTCCTTATACTGTTTGGCCCCTCACGCTGAGTGTTCCGAATGCGATTGCGATTTCATTCACTGCGGGGTACGCACCTGATAGCGAAGGCGTGGCGGCCGGCCAGGCGGCAATTACGGAGCCTGAGACTGTAAGCCATGACCTTAATCCCAGCTGGCAGCCGTCAACCGCGGTTCCGCAGTGGACCTTCCTGGTCGATCCCAACGGCAATATCGAAGTTCAGATCAATGCCGGCAGCCCGCTTACGGGCGCCGGTCCGAATCCTCCAGCGTGGCCAGCGATCGGCGCGGAAGTCGTCGACGGCGCATGTCTCTTCCACAACTATGGACCACTGCGCGGTTTCTGGACTCCCGATACGAAATACTCCGGAAACTGGATCATCTTGGATCAGAATTCGAACTTGCAGCTGCTCGTGATCCCCTCGTTGATTAGCCAGACGTCGCCGCCATCCGGCATCGTCGGATCTGTCACGCCGCCTTTTGCAAGCGAGGTGGCAGCGATCACTGTGGACAACGGCGAAAACGCCTGGCGATGCCTGGGCGCTTATAGGGGCCTTGGTAACCAGGGCGCCTCGATACCCACGGCACCCGAGCAGCAGGCGGCATACACGATCGACTGGACGTTGCCCGATACGGTCTCGATGGCGATCATGCAGCTCGTCTCTCATTGGTATTTCAATCGCGAGCCGGTCGTGCCGGGATCTGTAAGCGAAATCCCCCTCCATATATCGAGTCTTCTCGCGACGGTTGCAGTGCCAGATTACGCGCCCACTCCCGACAATTGATTTTCGTTCCAATGAAACCACGAACAGATGAATTTGCGCCTTCGAGCGCACAAGGAGACCATCATGCCAGCCAGAACCGTACTTGCTATCCAGCAGCTGAGAGCGCTGAATCAGGCCGCTCCCACTCCGGGACAACTTGATATCACCTTCACTGCGGCCGACGTCGCCAACGGCAATGCCTTCCCCTTCAGCGGCAGAGAAGTTCTGTTGGTCCAGAATGCCGACGGCGCGGCTGCGCATCACTTCACAGTTTCGAGCGTTGCGGACGGCCTCGGCCGGACTGGCGACATCACGGCATACACCGTGGCCTTAAGCGGCTTCTCCGCGATCGACGCGAACACGCTGCAGGGATGGCTCGAGGGAGACGGCAATATCTATCTCTCCGGCGACAACGCGAGCATTAAGTTCGCCGTTCTGCGCCACAGCTAAGGCTCCTAGATGCCGTTGCCCAGAATGAGTTTCCAGCCGCCCTCGGCGAGCGCCTATACGCCCGTGGGATCGATGTGTCATGCGATCACCTTTCTCGCGCCTGGCGATCGCGGAAACGACGGCGGCACTCAGCCTCCAAGCCCGGTCGCGAGTTCCTGGGCCGCGATCCGCGCGCTCGCCGGCCAGGAGCTCTATAAAGCGCAGCAAATCGTCGAGGAGGTCACTCACCTGGTCACGGTGCCTTACCAGCTGGGCTTGACCGAATCCATGTTGGTGAAACTCGACAACCGCATCTTCCAGATCAAGGCGATCCAGGATCCGGACGAGCGCAAGGTCGAGCTCCGGTTGCTCTGCGTAGAGCGCAATCAGAACGGATAACTTTCATGCCCATCACTCACAGATTCCAATCCGCGGTACCAGCCGGCGGCGTCGTAGGCGACGTCACCACCGTCAATTGGAATGATAGTCACGTCTTCATCCTGTTATCGACGGCTTACAACGCGAACGCCAATGTGGCGGCGACCGCCGAGGTCCTCGAGGGAACGGGCGGATCCGGCGGGATCACGCTCACCCTGCCTTCGGCCGCGGCGAATACTGGCAAATTTTTTTACGCGATGAAAGTCGACAGCGGAGCCGGCGCCGTCACTCTCGTCGATGCTGCGGGCGCTCTATTCAATGGGGACAATTCTTATGTGCTCGAAAATCAGTGGCAGGCCGTGAAGCTGCAATCGAACGGAACCCGCTGGAACGTGATCGGTCAGGCCAACTAACAAACAACTCCGGACAAATTCCAATGAAGACAAAAGCGATCGCGATCGCAATTCTGCTGGTGTCTCTACTCTCGACTCTGCCGGCATTCGGTCAGGGCGGGACTGCGACTGTCGTACGTCTGGGACCCGCGCTTCCTTCGGGAGCAAAGCAGTGGCAGATGTTCATCCTTACACAGACTTCAGGCGGCCTGCCTCCTGGCCCCTATCTTTGCGTCAACAATCCGACGTGCACATCGAACTCGCATTGGTCGGGAATGGGAACGACGTCGGCGCCGGGATCTCCGGGGCAGCTGATCCTCAACATCGCCGGGCTGCTCGGCGCGAAGGCCGATATCTATGTCGACGCTAATGATTTCCTGAATGCTCTCGGCCTCAACATCAATGGCACCGGAAACTTTAGCTTGTCGGGAGCCTACGCCCTAGTGACCGATTGCACGCCGGTGTCCAGCCAATCCGAGATTTGCTTCGGGCTCGGCGGCGCGATCGAGGGATCTGAAAACGGTGACGCGATGGCGCAGTTCGGCCGCAAGGGGCTGATCACCGGCGCCTTCCTAAAGCTCGACGGAAACAATTGCTTGGCGCTCGGCACAAACGGTGACATCGGCCCATGCCGCTTGAATACCGGTGTCACCATGGACCTGGATCCCGCCAACCCGTTGCTGCCCACGAAGCACATTTTCATGAAGGATTTCACTTCCACCAATGTGTGGGAAGGCCTCTCCTGTGGACTCGACACCGTCGATAACGTTTATGTCTGCGGTTCCGATCACGGATCCAGCGGCGGATCCAACTTCCCTTTCTACATGACTGCGGGCGGAGGTACGAATCCTTTTTGGGGCGTGGTGGGCCAGGGCAACTTTGTTTGCCACACGAAGAACCCGAACTGCGATCTCGGCTCGATCACGCTTGCGCAGCAGGTCCGCATCGAGTGGATGAATCAGTTTCTGGCGCTAAACGGCGCCGGGATCGGCCCGATGTATCTGGTCGACACCACCACGGGCGTGCAGATCGGCTTGGCCGCGAAGAGAACCTCTGACAATCCCTCGAAAGTCGTGTTACCGGCGACAACTGATACTAATGGCGTGTTAGGCGCCGTCATTGGCCTAACGAACGGCAGCGTCACCGGAGGCACTATCGTCGCCGGCGGATCCGCCTACGTAAGTCCGACGTGCCAGATCTCGCCCCCGTCAGGCAACACGGGCGTGACCGGTCTTTGCACTGTCCATCAGACCGCTGGCGTGATCGATTCGATCACCATTAGTAATCCCACGGGGAACAATGGCTATCAGTTCCTGCCCACGATCACTATCAGCGATTCAGCCGGAAGTGGCGCGCAAATCATTCCTGTGGTCACCGCGAAGACGGGCAGCGCGATCATCGCGGCAAACGGATCCCTGGTTGGCGGGATATTCGATGGCGCCGTCACCATCCGCGACCGCGTGCGTCTCTCAACCACTACCGCCGGGCAATTCAGCGATTCAGGTATCCCCTGCGGCGCTGCGATCCCGCAGGGCTCCCAGACTTTCGGGTGTCTGAATCAGACCGGCAGCGGAAGCGGCATGACCTGGCAATTTGGGGTGCACATGCACGATCAGGAAGCCGCCATGCTGATCGACGTTGCGCCTTCGGCGACGAGCTGCCCGACGGGAGCGACGATCGGGAATACCTGCAAAGACACGATCTCGCTCAGTCCGGCGATGTCGAGCGCCAACTATATCGCCAATTGCCAGATCACTGGAGTGACCTCGGGCGTGCCGCTGATCCAGGGCGAACTCACGGCCGACTTCAGCGCCGGAAGTTTCAAGATCCAAGTTAGTGCCGGCAGCGCAGCTGCCGCGCAGGCTTCCACCTATCGCTGCCGAATCTCTCAATGAAATTAGGTTTTCGTTCTACCCCGGTCGTTCTGCTACTTACAGCGGCGGCCGTGGGACAAATCGCGACCTGGAAAGGCACCTTCACCGCGAAGGGAACTTTCCGCTCGCCGGCGCCGTTGGTATTGGGCGGCACTCCGATCGCAGCCTCTTCCTGGGGCAATCACAATCACCTGCCATTAATTACCCAACCCACGATTCCCTTTGGCACCATGCGTCTCTGGGGCTCGGCAAACGGAGTCTGGAACACGATCGAGACCCAGGGCGTGGGATCGGTCACCGTGACCAATGGCGGGAGCTGCTCGTCGACGCCCATGGTTTCATTCTCCGGAGGCGGCGGCAGCGGCGCCACCGCGACCGCGAGTCTTACCAGCGGCCATGTGAGCGCGATAACCGTCACCGCTCAGGGCAAAAGTTTCTGGTCAGTTCCCAGTGTCGTCCTCACTGGAGGTAGCTGCACGGGAGTCGTGGCGACGGCCAACCTGGTTCCAGTTTTCGATTTCTCTGGAATTCAGTACTGGATCGATTACGCGAACACCCACAACGTGGACCTCTGGTTCACCTTCGGCCAGATGCCGCGCTTCGGCTCGACCATGCCGAACGATATGCCCGGCAACTACCCGCTGCCATTCCCGGTCGCGAACAATGGGATCTCCTGGAACAATGGCGTAGTTACAGTCTCAACGCTCGTCCGCGTGAATGCCACCGCGGCCGCGCCTAACTTCGATAGCGTCACGGTTGCCGGTGCGACCGGCTGCCCCTTCACCGTCAACAGCACCTTCACTCTCACCGGCGCGAACAATGGAACCCCGAATGCGCCCTGGACCTATAGCTTCAATCTGCCCGCGGCGACAGGTAGCGGGACGTGCGGCGGATCCGCGATCACCTTCACCGATACGAACAAGACGCTGAGCGATTGCAACGGCACCGGCAGCCCGCCCAACGGCCAGGGCGGAGGGTGCTACTCGCCGGCCGATATCGCGATCGATGGAACGGGGACGGATGCATTTCTCATCAACCTCGAGACCCAGTTCCTCGCCTGGCTTTCGACGAATGATCCCAATCACCGCATGAAGTATTGGGAAATGTGGAACGAGCCGCAAGGCAAAGGATTTTTCAATGGCTCGATCGCGCAGATGGCGAGGATGCAGCTCGATACTTTCAACACCGTCGCGTCTTCCGGGCGGCCGGATATCGTCGTCACCGCTCCAGCACCCTCAGGAGGCCTCACTTCTCCTGGGAATTACCTCGGCCTTTTTGGCGCAGATCCATCGCAGCCTTTTCAGTTTGTGAAACTGATCCCATTCCACTCTTACAACTTCTCAAACAACAACGTGGCGCCGAATCCGCTCGACGTGCTCACCACCACAGCGAACGTCAAGGCCGCGATCGCCGGGCTGCCTTTTGCAGCAGGCAAACCGCTGGCCGTCTCCGAAGGTGGGTGGGGCTCGGGATTATGGGCCACGCAAGGTGCTCAGGGCCCGAACAACGGCACCGCGGCCGCTCTCAATCACGCGAACTGGATGGCGATCTGGCGCATGGGGCATATCTGCGCCGGCATGAGCAAGTATTACGACTTTGGGTGGGATCAGAACATGTTGTCCGGCGAGATCACTGGAACGACGCCTCCAATCTCGATCTTGCCGTCCGGACTTGCGGACGGATTCGCCCACGACTGGCTGGTCGGCGGAACTCTAACTCAGACGTGCTCCAAGGACACGTCGAACAACTGGACGGCGCAGATCACGCGGCCGGGCGGCTATACCGGCATGATGCTCTGGAACCAGAACCTCTCGGCCGTCGGGAGCTACACGATAACCGCTGGCGTGTGGATCGACTATCGAGATATTTCCGGAAACATTTTCACGATCCTGCCGAACCAGACCAGCGTTCCCGTTCAGGGCGATCCTATCTTCCTCGAGTCGAAGAGCCGCGGCTCGATCATGGCGGCCCCATTCATCGCGGGAACTTTGCCCAATGGCAATGCAGGCACGAGCTATTGGGGGCCGCTCGCGGTCCTCGGCGGCGTTCCGCCTTACAGCTGGAACGATCGAATGCTTCCATCCGCGCTCACCGCGGCTGGGCTTTCGATCGATCCGGTAAGTGGGCTCGTTAGCGGCACTCCCACCGTCATTGGAACCTACAAGCCGGTGATCGGAGTGATGGATTCGACCGGGCAGACCTTCGCGACAAACTTCACTATCGTCATCAATGCGCCTGGGACCTCGTGCGGCGCTCCAACTTTCCCATGCTCGAGTCGAAGCACCGCCCCGGTCCCGAATCCGACGCCGCCTTTCTCGAGCACCACCGCGGTGAATCATATCGCGTTCGATACGAGCTTGAATCCGTATGGGCTGAACCCATACGTGCAGGCGACCGATTCGACAACGCACAGCAATTGGTCGTGCACCGTAAGCCCGAGCGGCGGCGCGAACGACAATCTCTGGGCCACGGACAAGAGCAAGTTCTTCGGCACCTGCATAAACGGGAACTCGACGCAGAGTTTTATCTTCTTCTTCGATCCCACGAACTTCCAGATCACCGGGAAAGTCGCGGCGCCCGCGAATACCGGCGGCGGGGTAGCATTTTCGCGCACAAACCCCAATGTCCTCTACAGCTCCAATCAGGGGACATCGGATATTTACCAGACCACCTTCACCGGAACCAGCTTCGTTCAGACCCTGTTTTATTCTCCCCGGACGAGTTGCGCCCCACTGGTTGGGACCACGGGCACGGCAGGGGTTTTATCGCTGGACGTCAATGATCTGAACTTCGAGCTCGACCAAGTCTCGGCGGGACAAAATGCGCCCGGATGGATCATGCACTATGACGTCGCCGCGAATAAGTGCGAGGTCGTCGACACCAGCACCGGAATCGTGACTCTCGAAGACGGTTCGAGCGGAGCGGCGGTGGGAACGGGTCTTTGCTGGCCGATCGGCGTTCACGCGGGATACATGTTCCGGAATGGCTTGTGGGGCAGCTTCTCGACCGCAGCTATCACGGGCGGCGTTTGCACCAATGCCCCTCACCACTGGCAGTTCGGAACCCGCAACATCAAACGCTGCGATGATTTTGGAAGTGGAACCTGCGGCCCGAACCATGACACCAACGGATATGCGGTGCGGGTAATCTCGCCGACGATCACCGGCCAAGGAGGCAAGCCGCAGCTTTATTACTACAATCAAACCGACACCTTACCCCCGCCGGTCGGGCAGTTCTATGGCACCATCCCAAACCAGAATGATGAGCACTTTACCTCGTTCGGCAATGGCCCGAACATCGACACCAACCCGATAGTTGGGGAGACCGACAAGTTACTGTGGGACGGGTCGCCATTCACCAATCCGGGCGAGGACGAAGTGTGGGCGATGGCGCGCACACCGCTGCAGCTCGCTCCCCTCATTCGCTTGGGCCACAATTTCACTTCAGGCGCCGCTCAGTGCGCGAATTGCGACTTTAGGGATCAGCAGGCGATCGGCGCGACCGCGCAAGATGGCAGCGCAATGGTGATCACCAGTGACATGGGCTTGACGATGGGTACCGACGCCCATGGCGATCCAGCCCAGCATTTATTCGTCATCGGCCTTGATAGGTTCTTCGGCTCGAGTTCCTCGGCCGCGCTCATCGCGAACAATACTCCTGGATGCACCGCGAATGGCTCGCCCGATTCCGGCTGCAACGGGGTATTTATCGGGACCGTTACCACCGCCGGGAATACCAACGCGCAAACCAAGACGGTGAATATCGCGCCCGGCCAGGTCTCCTCGAAGCAGATTCCGAGCCTTCTCTATAGCGGATCGACGACCGCAGTCGATTGCTACTATCAGCCCTGGTTTTGGAATTCCGCCACTCCGCCTTTCACTGGCGGGTCTCCCTACAACGGGCACGTGAATATCTTTCAGGACGAATCGGCGACCGCGACGATCGCGAAGCAGGCAGCCGCCATGGTGGCCCGCGGCTGCACTGACGTGGTCTTCGATTGGTACGGCACGGATACCTTTCAGACTTACACCCTGGCTGTGGTCAACGCCTGGGCTGCTTACCTGGTCGCCAATCCTTCCGTAGCGCTGAAGATGGCGATCATGATCGACAAGGGCGCGCTCAGCCCCTTCTGCCCCACCGGATCAACCGATCAGACCAGTTGCCTGATTACCCAGCTCGAAACCTTCTTCGACTATATCGACGCAAATTATGGACCGGGATCTGGGAAGAATATCTACGCCCTGGACGGCAGCGGCAATCCGCTGGTGTGGTACTTCATCATCAAGGCCGCCTGGAGCGGCACGAATTTCTCGACCAACTCATCCGGCGTCTATCCGCAGGTTCAGACCTACGCGCACGCCCATTACTCGAAGCCTTATCAGATCCTTGATGAGAACGCCGGCGCCTTCACCGAGCTGGGGATCGATGGCGGCTATGCCTGGCTTCAGCCACCGGTCTATTCAAACACCAACAGCTCGCAGCTCTGCTGGAACGATATCGTCGGTGAGACTTCTGGGCATCCCTGCAGCGCAACTACCGGCGTCGGCGGGGGAGTGGCTTATCTCGGAAACTTCTACTCGACCGCACGCGCCCATTCCTCAAAGCATGCGGTGGGCGCGATCTATAAAGGCTTCGATTGGTCGATTGCGGGCTGGAAGGACGTCGAAAAGATCATCGCCCAGCAGTGCGGCAATGTCCTGCTCTTTACCTGCAACGCGATCGGCTCAGCCGGCTACTCCAGTTCTTCGCAGCTCGAGCGCGTGGGAGTCATGTGGAACGATTACGAAGAAGGCCACGCTACCGAGACGGGCATCGATAATTGCGTCCGGCCGAGCGCCTCGATCTCGAGTGGCGCGCTGTTCAGCTGGCTGGTGAACCCGACTGATACGACTTATTACTCGGTCAACACGATTGATCACTGGACGATTTGGTACGGCCCAAACGCGAACAGCATGGCGCCGGCGCTCGATAACATTTCCCCCAGCGTGAGTTTTGAAGACCTGACCACGCTCGTGCCGCACGGCAGCTGGCAGGTCGAAGTGTGCATGACCGGCAAGGCAGAGATGGAGAACCGCTGCAGCAATCCCGTCACCCTCGTGCAATAGGAGACACCCAACAATGAAACGATTTTTGCTTGCGCCTCTCATCCTGGCGCTGGGCGCGATGTGCGCCTTCGCTCAGGGAACCTATACAGAGAATCTCACGGTCACCAACTCCCCGACGCCGATCGTAATTCATAACGGATCGACTTTTGTTCTGATCCGCGAAAATGCCGCGACTCCAACGGCCGTGTTCAGCGTCACGCCGGCCGCAGCAAACTCCGTTGCTGTCAATCTCGCGGCCGGCCAGGCATATCAGTTCTCGAACGGCTCTTTTCCCTATGCCTCGGGAACAACGCTGGGAACGATTCAGGCGACAACCGCTGGGCCATTCACTTTCGTGATCTTTGAGATGAGCGCGTTCCAAGCCTTTCCATCGGCCTCAATCATGGCAGCCGCGGGCGGGAGTTCAACCGCCAATCAAGGCACCGCTGCAGCGGCGTCGGGCGCATGGCCTACGAAAGTCACGGATGGAACTAACATTGCGGCCGTAAAACCTGCTTCAACTGCGGCCCAGGCGGCCGACTCCGCAATCGTGGTTGCAGAGTCCCCGAATACCCCGCTGCCCCCGGGATCAAATCTGATCGGTAAAACCGGGTTCGATAATACGACGCCAGGAACGACCAATGGCGTGAGCATGGCGCAACCTTCGAGAACGACGGGCACAATTACGACGTCTGCCTCGACCGTCTCCGTTTCGTCAGCTGGATACTCGATCGCGACCGTCACTACGAACGGGACATATGCGGGCATTACGGTGAATTTTGAATTTTCGGACGATGGCGGCACGACCTGGTACAGCGACACTTGCGCTAGAACTGATACCAATGTGTTAGAAAGCAGCGAAGCTCTGCCAAGCAATCAGACGCGAGCCTGGGATTGCTCGATTTACGCTGCGACAACCTTCCGCGTGCGATCTTCCGCTTATACGAGCGGCACCGCCAATATAGGCATCACGCTCAGTGCAGCTCCTGTTGAATCTGCTCCTACGGTACAAATGGCGTCCGGATTTACGCAGCCGGTCAGCGCTTCATCCTTGCCTTTGCCTACTGGAGCTTCCACCTCCGCAAAACAACCGGCTCTCGGAACTGCGGGATCGCCTGCGGCCGATGTGATCACTGTGCAGGGCGCAGCCTCCATGACTGCTGTAAAAGTGGATGGCAGCGCTGTTACGCAGCCCGTGAGTGCTTCATCCTTGCCTTTGCCTACTGGAGCTGCCACTTCTGCGAAACAACCCGCCCTCGGAACGGCCGGCACACCTTCCGCCGATGTGATCAGTGTGCAGGGTGCCACTTCCATGACCCCGGTAAAAGTCGACGGGAGTGGGGTCACTCAGCCAGTCAGCGGAACTGTCACGGCGAATGCCGGCACGGGAACGATGGGCGTACAAGGAGCCACAGCTTCAGGCTCGGCCGAATCGAATGACAATCCGGTAATGCAGGGCGGTTCCGACGGAACGAACATTCAAAAGAGTCTCACGGCATCCGCCTCGAATATGGGCGGGACGCTTACCACTACGGAAAAAGGCGCACGCCTGATGGAGAAAGGCCCGCGGTGGTCTGTCTCCTCGGCTCCTGCGGCCGGATCGCAAGCCACGGCCTCCAAATCTGCGGGAGGCGCAGGAGTGCGGCACATTCTGGATTGCATCAGCTTTTCGGCGGGTTCAACGAGCGCTCCCGCGCTGACTCAGCTCTCGATCAACGTGAGGGATGGAGCATCGGGAGGAGGAAGCGTAATTTGGCAGCATACCGTGATCATTCCAGCAGCGACCGGCCAGAACGTCTCGCCTTTCGGCTTGTGCGGCCTAGGACTCGTCGGATCCAGCAATACGGCTATGACAATTGAGTTCTCCGCCTCCCTCGCCAACCTTTTTGAGTCGGTCGATATTTCCGGAACGGATGTCAACTAAATCGTTGCTCCGAACAAAATGATTCTTTCCGGCCTTTACAACCTGCTGCTCGCCGATCCGGGCGTAAGTGCGATCATCGCCGCGAAAGGGGTCTACTTCACCCTTGCTGCCGAGCAAGCCGCGCGGCCGTTTGTCGTGATCCACATAGTGAGCGCTCCGCCGGCCGAGACCAGTCTCGATGGCGTAAGCGAGCTCATCAGCGGCCGCTTCCAGTTCGATTGCTATGCCGACGATCAGCTCAGCGCGCGCAAGCTCTCTCGCGCCGTGCGCGATCTGCTGAAGAACTACTCCGGAGGCCTTTCGGATGGTACCGCCATTCAATTTACGGCCGTAAATCTGGATATGGATGATCCCTACGAAGTCGGCGGCCAGGGATTCGTGTTCCGCTCGCTCCTTGATCTCTCGGCGTTCTATACGGAGGGCGCGTGAGCTCGACGGTTTACATGGGGCGCGGCTCGAAGCTGCAGATCAGCGCGGATGGGATCAACTTTCTGACCGTCGCACAACTCCAGAAGTTTGCCTTCAGCGGGCTCAAGACGGTCCTCGTCGACACCACCAATCTGAGATCACCGGGCAATGCTAAAGAGAATCTGCCGGTCCAGGTTGATTCCGGCGAAGTGACTTTCAGCGGCGTGCTCAATCCCCACGATGCGGTGGCTCTCGACATTCCCTCGCTGCAGTTTGGTCTCGCTCAGATTTCGGTGAAGATCATTGTTCCCGACGGAACGACGTACAGCTTTATGGGCAGCATCAGTGAATACGTCCCGGTGGCGGTCGAGTACTCGAAGGCTCTCACCTTCTCGGGAAAAATAAATATCTCGGGCGCGCTCACCATCATCCCCGGATCGACCGGAATGACCGCTCGCGGCTTCCAGGTGCCCGGATTCCAGTCGCCGGGATTCCAGTCGGCTATCGGCTAAAACTTTCAACACTTCAACTCAGGAGAAGCAACTATGACAACCGTTTCCTATCAAGGCCGCGGCTCGAAGCTGCAGACCAGCGCCGACGGCGTCACCTACACCTCGGTCGCGCAGCTCCGCAACATCAAGTTCGGCGGGCTGAAATCGACCGTCGACAAAGTAACCAATCTGGACTCTCCGAACGCGTTCGAGGAGATCCTGCCCACCATCATCGATCCTGGCGATTGCAGCTACGACGGCGTGCTCGATCCCGCGAACCCCACGGTGCAGAGTCTGCTCACGCTGTTGCAGAACCAGACGCTGACCTTTTTTAAGGTCACTTTCCCTGGCCTCGCCAACACGATCACCTGGAAAGGCTATGTCGTTGATCACGTGCCGGCGGAGGTCGGTTACGCCAAGGCGATCACGTTCTCCGGGAAGATCATGATCACCGGCCCCGTCACTATAACTTAAGTTTCAGGCTGGCTTATTTTGTTTCTTCCCGAGGGCGGGATCTCCATGATCCTGCTCTTCGCGTCCATGAAAGGAGTCGTTTATGGATCCGCTTCTACAGAAAGAATTGGGCGGCCTGCCGGTGAAAGCGATCATCGGCGGCCAGGAATACCAGCTCGCTTTCCCGATCAAGGCCGTCATCCTCTACAAACAGAAGATCGGCGACAACCTGTTCCAGGTAGATACTTGGAAGAAGGTAAATCCGCACGAGGATCCAGAACGCTTTCTCGCGTGCCTCTGGGCTGCGCTGCAGACCCATCACGCAGGGCTCGCAATCGAGAAGCTCGAGCAACTCGTCGACTTCGGCAATGTCGTCGCCCTCATGAAATCTCTAACCGAGGCGTTGACGTCCTACATGCCAAAGCCGCCATCCGAGGAAAAGGACCCAAACGCATCAGCGCCGGACCAGGCGCCGGCGGATGCTCCCGAACCGGAGGCTCCGGGGTTTCGCAAACGTCCGAAGTATTAGACGTCCGCGAGCTGTGGGCGATCGCGCGCGGCGATCTCGGCCTGACCGATGATGAATTTTTGTCCATGGCGCCCGCGGCTCTCGACGTCCTGATCGAACAGCAAGGGCGCAGCCGGATTTTTCCTGCGGCGATGATTTGTGCAGCGATTTTCAACACCCACAATGACTGGACGAAGAATCCCGATGGCTGGCGGCCGCAGGACTTCATGCCGGGCGCCAAGCTCAGAAGCGATGAGGACGACATGAGGGAATTCGTTCTCGCCCTCGAGCGCGGAGACGATGTCGCGCCAACGCCAGAGGATCTCGAGCACTTCAAGCGGAACCTGCAGCAGCAATTCAGAATTCAGGCGCCAACAAGCAATGTGGGATAAAGGCGGCCTTCCGATCGGAGAACAGGACCTGTGTCAGCTTCTCTGCACGGTGGAGGAGATCCACGAAGATGGGATCGTCGTCCGAATCCTCAACTCCGATATGGAACTGAAGGTATCCGCCCACTGCGACGAGGTCCTGGGCGCGGTCGCTTCGCCCGAGCTCGTCAAATACGTTCCGCCGCCCGACGAGAAGAAGAAGCCATAATGGCTGACTCAATTACTGTCCAGATCAAAGGCTTAGATCAGCTCGGCCGCGCGCTGCAGCGGATTCCCGCGACGCTCTCGACGCGCATCATGCGCGAGGCCTTGCACGCCACCGGCGACGTGATGAAAGAAGCCGCGGAGCTGACGGCACCAGTCCGCACTGGAGCATTGCGCGAGGACATGATCGTCAAGGTCCGCGTGAGTGGCGATCTCTCGATCAACTATGTGCTGGTGGGGCCTGGATACGATCGCAGCAAATTGCGCGCGAGAAAACATGGAAAGCTCGCCGGCACGGTCGATACGACTGTCTCGCCTGGCGTATACGGAAAGTTTCTCGAACTTGGAACCAAGAACATGCCACCGTGGCCGTGGCTGCGTCCGGCGTTTGAAGCCTCGAAAGAAGCCGCTCTGGCCACGTTTGTGGCCTATATCCGCGCGGGGCTGCAGGCGGTGATTGCCGAAGTCAGAGGTTAATAACTAAGGCTTAATTATGTCACTCAACGTGGGATCCATCGCGGTCGGCATGAATGTCGATCTGGCCGAGTTTGAAACCGGAATGCGGAAAGCGACCGCGCTGGCGAGCTCGCACACGGCGCTGATGTCGGCCGAGATGAAGCGACAGTCGAGGGAAGGCGCGGAGTCAATGCGCCTCATCGATGAGGCAATTGGAGTGCACATTTCGCGGCCGCTCACCCGCGTTATTGCCCAACTGCCTGGGATTGGGACCGCGCTCGCGGCCTTAGGGGGGATCGGCGGCGCCGCCGGCGTGATCGCTCTAATTGGCGTCGGCTGGGAAAAAGTAGTCCCAGCAATCGAGCGCGTCGCGAAAGAATACGGGCTGCTCGCGGATTCGGCTGAGGAAATGGCGAAGTCGATGAAGCGTAGCGATCAGGAGATCGTGGCTGGCCTGCAGCGAAAGATCGAGCTGCAGGATGCATATAACAAACTCGTGCTTGGCATGAAAGGTGCCGAGGCCGAGTCAGCACATCTCGCAGTACTGAAGCAGACGCTGGAGGTAGAAGCAAAACTTTACGAGCAGCAGGTGAGAGCGCTTCAACTGCGGAGTTTCAATCCCACCACGGGGGACTACCTAAAGGGCCTTCTGGGCTCCCTCCTCGAGTTAGAGTCCAGGAATATCTTCAGCGGGCAAGCGCCAGCCGCGATTCAGGACAATGGCTTGGAGAGATTCAAAAAGAGTCTCGAGGGGCTGAAGCCGCTCTTTGACGAGATCCGCAAATTGCAAGTGGATATCCAGAAGTCCTCGTTCTCGATCATCGCCGACGATCGCGAGAAGATTCAGGAACAGAACGAAGGCCTCCACAAGCTCGGCGACGCTCTATATAAGCTCCACGAGGCGGCGGTAGAGAAGGCGAAGCCAGCGCTCGAGCAGCTCGGCGATGAGCTTCAGAAAACGGAGCTGAAGGCTGCGGGATACTATCTCATCGTTGGGGACACCGGCTGGTATGCCAGGTTCCGGCAAAGCTATTCGCAATACATTCAAGATCTGCGCGACGCGAATACGCAGAAAGAAGCGGCTCTGCTTCTCGAGAAGGCGCTCAAAGAAGAGGCCTTCGGCAGCCCTAAAGATCGCGCAACTTCACTAAGCGGGATTTTTGCTCCTCCCATCCTTCCTACGCTCGCAACTGGCGCCAGTCCGTTATCTGGGGCCTTCGATGAATTCGCACACAATGCCGTCGAGCAAAACAGGTTAATCGAGAAGGCTTTCCAGGATGCGCTCTCCCCGGCCGATAAGTTCAAACTGACAATTCGGGAGCTCGATCTTGTTCTGAAGAACGCAGATGGAACTTTCAAGGCGGCCGCCGCGGGAGCGGCGGCCTATGCCGGCGCGGTACAAAAAGCCCGAGAAGAACTCTTGCATGCCGAGAGCGCGCTGGTTCGCATGCAGAATCAATTGCAGAAGCTGCTCGAGCATACCGATTCCGCAAAGGCCGGATTTCAGGCATTTCTCATTCAACTGCAGATTGATGCCGCCTCGACCGGCAGGTTTACGTTCGAGATATTGAACCGCGGGCTGCAGGGATTCGAGGATAATCTCGCGCGCACGCTCACGACGGGGCGGGCGAATTGGCGTCAGTACTTTGAAGAGATCGAGCAGCTTGCCATCAAATTCGCCCTTAATAAGGTACTGGCCGGAATCCTGGGCCACATAGGGTTCGGAAGCGCCAGCAGCGCAGCCTCGGGGGCCACACTCACAGCTGCCGGCACAACTCTTACCACCGCGGGCACTCTTCTGAATACCGCCGCGAGTCAGCTGATCGCAGCTGCAACGACGCTCAGCGCCAGCGCGGCGGGTGGATCGGGGGGAGGAGGTTTCGCCGGTCTCATAGGACTTGCTTTAGGCGGCCGCGCATCCGGTGGCGACGTTACGCCAGGCGGAACCTATTTAGTTGGAGAGAATGGTCCAGAAATCCTGAGCTTGGGCGCCGGCTCTTCCGGCTATATCACCCCCAACTCCGACCTCGGCAAAGGCGGCGGGGATTCTTCCCATATTTATATTGATGCCCGCGGGGCGGATGCTGGAGTGGAGCAGCGCATCCACCGCGCAATGCGGGCCTACGCGGAGGTCGCGAGCGCACACGCGGTAACGATGGTCAGCGAGAACGGCAAACGGCGGCCCAGATAAAGATGCCGATACTCTATCCCCTCTTCCCGCCGCCTTTACCAGGGCCGCGAAAACTAAAGTTCGCGGCTAGCAATTTGGTGGGGATCAGCTCATCTCCGTTTACGGGGCAGCAGGAGATCCAGCAATGGCCTGGTGAATGGTGGGAGCTGGAGATCGGCCTGCCCCCCATGTTGCGAACTCAAGCGGAGCAGTGGGTCACGTTCCTGTTATCCCTGAGGGGACAAGTCGGAACTTTTCTGATCGGGGATCCTTTGGCCAATATCCCGCAAGGCTCCGCGCTGGGCGTTCCGGTGACTGGTATCGTTCCCTGGACGATCGGGACTGCGACGAGAAGCGGCGGCATGGTCACCTGTACTCTTCCCTGGAGTTTCAACGGACGCGATCCAGCGCCAGCGGCGCCCTTCGTGATCGGCCGCTCCGCGGTAATCCTGATCAACACGGATGCTTCTTTCAACGGGACGTTCGTGCTTACCGACGTTCAACCGATCATCAATGGTGAGGTTTTTGCCGGCTGGACCTTGAAGTGGGCGCAGGCGGGCGCCAACGCGCAAGGTGCCGGCGGGAGTGCGCTTCCAGTTGTGAACCAAGCCCAGGACAACGTACTGTGGACGTCGGGCTGGACTCCGAATCAGAGTGCCGCGCTCAAGCCTGGCGATTATGCGCAGGTGGGATCCGGCAGCACGCAGCGGCTGCACAAGGCGCTCACTATCGCGCAGGTCGACACCGCCGGCAACGCCGGCATCGATATTTTTCCCGTCATCCGCGAATCTCTCCCCGATGGGACTCCGCTGATTCTGAATTACACCGCGGGCTGCTTTCGACTGAGCGCCAACCGTCGAGAGTGGGATATCGATTATATGAAGACCTACGGAATCGATTTCAAAGCGATCGAGGCGATCTAATGGAAGAAGAGATCGCGAAATGCGCGTATGAAGCTTTCATCGAATCGGCCAGGCCGTTCTTGCCCGCGGCGGAGAAGCCTTGGAGGGATCTCCCCCTCGTTCTGCGCCAGGCCTGGATCGATGGGATCAGGGCGGCTTTCGCCCGTATAGGAATAACATGCCCAGAAACTTAAGCTCGAGCGTGTTGGCGCAACTGACCTCTGGGAAGTTTTCCCCGGCGCTATTCGTCGAGATCATTTTCGAGAATGAAACCGTGTGGCTCTGGAGCGGCGTAGGAACGATTACGCCTGAAGGAACAGCAGGTGCCCAAACCACGTTCCCATACGGGCAGTCCTGGATCGGGATGGGCTGGCTCGGGCAGATTCCGACGGTGCCAGAGGTCACGGACGTGATCGCTCAAAACATCACTCTCACTCTGAGCGGTGTGCCAACCGAGCTAATTACGGATGCCATCAACTCGGTGCGTCAGAATTCGAGCGCGACGATATGGCTCGGCTTTCTCGATCCCAGCAATGTGGTGATTGGCGATCCCACGCAGATCTTCCAAGGGCATCTCGATGTTCCCACGATCACCGAGGGCGCCTCTACTTGCACCATTTCGATCACCGCAGAAAATCCTCTCATCGACTTGAACCGCGCTCCCAACCGGCGCTTTACCGACGTCGACCAGCAGATTAACTTTTCTGGAGATCTCGGATTTTCCGCCGTGGGATCACTTCAGGGCCTCTATCTTGGGTGGCCCAGATATCCCCAAAAACCCAGCGGGGGAATAGGTCCAGGAAGCGGCTAATGGCACTCGTTCGTTTTCCAGATTGGGAGCGCCGCCTCGGGGAGTGCCTCGCCGCCGCAGCCGAGAAACCTTTCCAGTGGGGCAGCTTCGACTGCGCTCTCAGCGCGTGTGACTGCATTCAAGCGATTACCGGCATCGATCCGGCCGCGGAGATACGCGGAACGTATTCGACCGCTGAGCAGGTGCGAAAACTATTTGTCGAACATGGCGGCACTCTCGAATCATTGGCCACATTCTTCGCATCGCGCCTGGAAATGCCGGAGGTCGGCCCTTTCTATGCTCATCGCGGGGACGTAGTGCTCGTCAACAATGAGACCCCTGATCGGGCCCTCGCTATCGTTGATTTTAGCGGACGGTTTGCCCGTTGTGCCTCTGAGAACGGCCTGGCGCGCCTCGCAATGAAGCGATGGATCCGCGCCTGGCGCGTCGGCTGATTCCATTTACAAACCCAATGTCTAAAACTGCTCTGGCCATCGGCGAGATCATCGGCGGCGTCGCGCTCCTCATTTTCTCCGGCCCGATTGGGGCCGCGTTCTTTCTGAGCGCACAATCGCTTCTAGCGCTACAAACGATCGCGATCACCACAATCCTAACCGGGACGATAGGCTTAATCCCTCAGCCCAGCACTCCGGTTTCGGTTGTCAACGGCTCGCTGAGCGTCAACAATCCGGTCGCTTTCCGCCGCGTGTGTTACGGCACGACTGCGATTAATGCGGGTGTCCCCACTTTCAGTGACTACCCGATAGCTTCTGGAAACTTTCAAAACTCCGGCTACGACTACCAATGGCTGCATTTCGTTTTTACTCTCACGGGGCATCAGATCTCGCAGTTCCTGGCTGTGGTCATTGACGGCATTTTCTTCCAGATCGGGACCGACCTCGTGCTGCAGGGAAACGGATATTACGAGCTAACCTCGGCCGCAGCCGCCAGCGGCTATTTCGACGGCTCGAGTGGCTACAACACTGGCAGCCTGGTCGCATTCGAGTTCGACACTGGAGATCCATTGAACGCGGCGCAGCCTTTCCCCGGCCTCGCCGCCGCTTCGAGCACGAAGTGGACCAGTGCCTGCAAGCAACGCGGTTGTGCGAAGGTACACGTGGCATTTCGTTATTGCGCCGACCTCGCCAGCAACCCATCGAACTTATCTCCGGCACCATTCAATCCATACAACGGGAGTCGGATTCCTCGCTTGAAATTCCACTTCGTGGGCAAGCCGCTTCTCGATACTCGCTCGCCGGTCGGGAGCGTCGGCGCGCAGACTGCAGTCAGCAGCATCAATCTTGCGAATGGCATGGTGACCTGCGGAGTCGCCGATCCCACAAACTTCGCGGCCGGCGCCATGGTCGAAGCGGGTATTACATATGCTCTGGGATTCAATCTCGTGCGTCTACAGGGCAGCTTCCCAGTATTTCGCGTCTCCGGCGGCTCGGTAATCCTGAAAGTGCCCAACGCGAGCGGCGGAAGCGGAAGCAGCGTCGTTGGAACGCTCACCCTGCTTTCCAGCGGATATGGCGCCGCGGCCAATCTCTCGAACCCCGCCCTCGCGGTCTATGACTATTTAACCGACACCGATTACGGCATGGCAGCCGATCCCATCAGCGTCGACATCTCGACCGTGAACGCGGCCGCGAATCTTTGCGACGAAAATGTCATTAGCGAATGGACGAACATCGGAATCGTAGAAGAGAAGCTGTATGCCTGCGACGGCATGTTCGATCATTCGCAGACGCGCGGCTCGGTCCTTAAGTCGCTGTGCGACTCAATGGCTGGATTCGCGGTGCCTCCCGGAGATCTCTGGCGGATCTATGCGGGATCCTCGTACGCGCCCAACTTCACTCTCACCGATGCGGATCTCCGGGATTCGATCAAAGGAGACTTCCGCCTTTCCCGGCGCGATATCTGCAACGGGATTAAGGGCACCTTCTTTCCCTCGAATGTGCCCATCGCCGCGAACAGCCCGCTCGCGCACTTGCCGCCTGCAGCCTGGGAGCAGACGGATTTCCCGCCCTATCAGGGGAACGGGCTGAACAAACATCCCGATTACATCACTGAGGACGGCGGCCAGATTATCTGGAAAGACATCCAGCTGCCCTTCACCGTCTCGCTTTACATGGCTCAACGCCTGGCGAAGATCACGCTGCAGAAGCTTCGGCGCCAGGTAACGCTGAATCTGGCCTGCAAAATGACGGCCTACCAGGTGCAGGCCGGGGACATCATCATATTCATCCATCAGCGATGGGCCGCGCTGAATCCTGCTCCGCCCACCTGGTTCTTCGTGCAGCAGGTCACGCTCGTCCTCGACACCAGTAAGGAAAAGCCAGCGCTGGGCGTGGATCTGGTACTGCGAGAGATCGACAACTTCGTCTATTCGTTCCTTGCGCCCACCGGGCCGAGCGATCAAGGCGAGTACTCGCCTTACGGAACTACCGGCTTCGAATAAGAGAGCACATTCAATGACGTTGCCCATCACTCCCGAGCGCATTGCTGCGCTTCTACATTGCCCCGCGGAAAACGTGAGCAAACACTGGCCACTGATCGAGAACGCGATCGAGGCCGTCGGGATCGGCAGCGTCCGCGTCAAGTTCGCCGTTCTCGCAACGGTACGAGTCGAGTGCCCGCCCTTTAAGCCGGTGCACGAATACGGCGGCGAGGATTATCTCAGTCACATGTATGACGGGCGAGCGGATTTAGGGAACACCTCACCAGGCGATGGCGCGCTCTACTGCGGTCGGGGCTTCGTCCAGATCACCGGGCGCAACAACTATCAGCATTATGGAGATCTCTTGGGTATCGGACTCGTCGCACACCCCGAAATCGCGCTCGAGCCGGTGACTGCAGCAGCTATTCTCGCGCTGTATTTCAAGGAGCATCGAATCGCGGCCGCGGCGGATGCAGAAGATTGGCGGAAGGTGCGACGTTTGGTGAATGGCGGGACGAATGGTCTCACCGATTTCTTGCGATATGTCGCCGCGCTGAAGGCTGAACTAGAGCAGTCACCAGCCGATCTAGAAGGGCGATCCCGATGATCTATCGCCTTCTCGTCATCGTTGGCATTCTCGCTCTCGCCGGCATCGTGGCGCTTATTCGTTTTTTCTCCAATCCGGAGAACTATCGCTGATTTTTCATGGAGGTAACCAACATGGGGTTCACAGAAGTTTTGAAAAAGGCTTTTCCGTTTCTCAGCGCCGCCGCCTCTCTCGGCGGCCCGCTCGGGATCATGGCGTCGGCGGCTGTGGGCAAGGCGATCGGAGCCGACAAAGTGCCCGCAAACTCCCCCGATGCCATCTCTAACGCCATCGCGACTGCTTTGGCGGACCCGGAACAGCGGGCCAAGCTGATCGAGGCCGAGCACCAGTTCCAGTTGCAGATGGCGGAGCTGGGCTACAAAGATGCCGAGGAGATCGAAGCCACGGCTGCCGCCGACCGCGCCAGTGCCCGCAACCGGGAAATCCAGGTGCGGGATTGGATGCCGAAAGCGCTGGGACTGGGCATCGTGGCTGGATTCATGGCCGCCGTCTTTATGGTGCTCTCAGGGCACGCCAAGGCGGAATCCGTGATCGCGGGAACGCTGATCGGCTACCTCTCCGCCAAAGCGGAGCTGGTCGCATCGTACTACTTCGGCAGTTCCTCTGGCAGCGACCGCAAGACCGAGCTGATGGCCAGCGCAAACGCTTCGAAGTAAGTCAATCCTGTTCCCGAAGGGAGAATTACATGTCAGTCGCAGTGGGAGTCGTCTCAGCAGTCGCCGGTTTTGTGGCCGGCGTCGTATTTCACACGGCCGTGGTAGCAGAGGCCCAATCCGTCAAACGACACATCTCGGACGAGATCAGCAAGCTCCGTGTAAAATCAGCCGCTTCAAAGGTTTAGTTTCGCGGGTAAGATGATTGGCAATGAGCCGCGAGCAAGAGCATCGTGGATGGGAACCATCGAGCGAGTATCACGTTCATCCGCTCGACGATCCTGAGTGGTCTTTCAATGACGTGAACGAGGGATCTGGCGCGGCCTTCATCGCGTTATTGATTATCGGAGTGCTCGCGGTCGGCGGGATGTTGCTCCTGACAAAGTGGGTCTCGCCGCCGCCAGTCGTGTTCCAGCCTCCACGCGTAGTGGAATTCCTGCCGACACAGTTCAGCGCGCCTCAATCATGCACAACGCCGCAGGGCATGACGTCACTAAGATCGTGGGGGCCGATCCCTAGCGATTGGCACTACTCCTACCTGCGCATCGACGAGAAGCACAAGATGGTCATGGGGAACTGCAAGGTGTATCCGACGCAGTGATTTGTCAAGGCGTAATCGTCAACTGAGCTTGTCCTGAAATGTCCGGCATTCCGGCACTGGAGAAGATCGCCAGCACATTTGTTGTCGTTGGCGAGATGGTTGCCTGCAATGTCAGTACGACCGGATTCCCCCCGGTCGAAAAGGAATATTCCGAAGGGGGGATATTCGTGTTCGAGAGTGCCCACGACACGGTACTGGTCACGTCGACGACACTGCCATCGCTCGTAGTTGCCCACGCTGTGTAGCCGATTTGGCCGCCAGCGCTTAGCGTTGCTGTTGCTGGGCTAACGTTTATGGCAATGATTGGGCCGCTCGTTACGGCCAAGTTGAAGTTCGCGAGGCCAGCGGCAGAGAATATCTCGACCCCTGTTATCCCCGATTTGATCCCTGTCGCCAGCCCAGCAGAATCAATGGCGGCAATCGTGGGATCTAGCACGCTCCAGGAAACGAGCGAGTTCACATTCTTGGTTGAGCCATTCGAAAACGTCCCAACAGCATTTAGCTGAAGTGTGCTGCCCGCCTGCACCACCGGCATCGCTGGCGAAACCGCCACCGAAACCAGATTCAGCTTCGACGTTTTCCGGGCGATAGAGCCGCCGCCCCCACACGAAACTGACAGCGATAAGGCAAGGGCAAGGGCAAAAATCGCGATTGATTCCCTTTTCATAAAGGCCGAGCGTCGCGAATGATCCCATCATCGATCCCGTCGCGTCAATAGCACTAACCCATCTCATGAAAACCGCGGTATCTCTGACCCCTGAAGAACTGGTGCGCATCCTCGCCGCTGCCAGGGCTAGACGCTTGCGGGATTGGGTAATGATCCTGATTACGTATTGGCATGGCCTCAGGGCCTCGGAGACGATCAATCTGCGCGTGAAGGACCTGGCGGACGGCTACTTGGCAGTGACCCGGGGAAAGGGCTCGGAGGCGACGATGCAGCCCCTACAGGAGCACACTAACCCGCTGCTGAACGAGCGGGCCGCCATCGAGACCTGGCTCTCCCAACGCGACGCCCAGGGGAAGAAAGGCGGACGCCGGAATGGCTCAAAACGCTCACCGCAGAAAATGCGACATTCTGCGGAGAGTGTTGCATTTTCGGCAGCCCGACCGATCGAGAACGAGCTTCTCTTCCCTATTACCCGAGGTCAATTCTGGCGCCTGGTCCGCGGTTATGCCATTGCTGCAGGGATCGCCGCCGGCCGACGCTACCGGACCAAACGAAAGACCCATGCCCTAAAGCACACCATCGCCAAACACCTGATCTCCGATGGGGTGCCATTGAACGAGCTACAAGCCTGGCTGGGTTGGAAGGACATCAGAACCGCCGCGATCTACACCGTCGCCGATGAAGACGAGGTCGCGCAGCGCGTGGGTAGGACGATCCGCGACAAAACCGCCTTTCGGCGCGAGATTCAGGACGTCCTGTTTCCCAGGACCACGGAGCCATCTCAGAAACCGAACTGATCTGTGAAGGAGAGTGTTTTCATATGAGTAAGTGTGATGATTACCTGGTCGCCGCAAAGACGGTCCTGAGCCCGGAGGAGTTCGAGCGTTTCGAATTCTATATGGGCCACTACCGTCTAATCACGTCGTGGGCTACATCTGGAAAACTTTCGACCGCGAGTTACCCCGCATGGCGGCGCCTGGCCGAATTTCTGGAAGGCGAGATGAGAGCTATCTATCCCCCTATTCCGCTCGTCCCGAGAAACCCGCTCTGATTCGGTACTGATCTAATTTCAGCCAGATCAGCACCTCTGATTCATGGCGAGACTTTAACATGCTCTGGCTTCTCCTTTTGTTGCACTCGGTCGCCTGGAATCCCGACACTCATGTATGTACAAGTTTGCTCACACAGTTCGCCGCCGACTCCGAAGCCGGATGTCTGAGCGCGTACGGTCTTTCCCTTCCCCACGATGAGATGATTTCGTTTCGTCCGCTTCCCGCTGCTGGGATCAAAACCGAGGATTAACAACCAACACCATGACTTCATTCCCACCCCAACTCTCTTCGCGAGTGGAAGGCTGCGCGCTTGTCGTCGATCTTTTTCCAGCCTTTCTTTTTCGCGCGCGTGAGTTCATGGAAATCCCGCACGTGCTGAGTGCGTAGTTTCCGTGTGGGGAAGGGTTTACGGCAGTAGAGGCACCCGAAACCCGCGCTGGGGTCGAGGGCGACGCCACATATAGGATCTTTAGCCGCTAGCGGCTAACTGGCTTCAGATAGCAGTGGTTGTTTCAGTACCGGCACTTCGAGCGTCTTGTCGACCTTCGACCCTGGCATACGCCTGAGCGCGCGTTGTGGACTCACCATCTGCTCCCACGCGGTCTCCGCGATTGTTTTGTCGCGGCTCACCACGTCCTGCAGGATCCCATAGACCGCCAGATTGAAAGCACCCTCTGGAGCTGGGCCTAGCGAGATTGAGACCGCGCAGCGAATACAGAATACCGTGCGTTGCGCCCGCGATTTAATTCTCGGCCGCACGCCCACAGTGAGAGCGGAGACGAAGATGGCGATCGCTTTGTCGCCGGTGACGTTGATGCTTTGAGGGGCTTTCAGTGTGCAGCCACAGCGTACGCAGGACTGGAATTCCATAAACTTCCTCCCGCCGTCCACTTTAGCCGCTAGCGGCTAGAATTTCGACTTATCCTGAACCTAGTAAGTTAACCGGGCTTAAATGTTACCTCGGTGATGGGTTGAAGCAGAAATCAGTAGGCGGTCCACGATCTATTTCAGGAGAATGACCTCGCGGAATTTTGTTATGCGCAGATCCACTCCCAAAACCGTCGCTGAACTCTATGCCGAGCATGAGGCACTGAAAGCCAAAGCGAAGGTTCTTTACGAGGAGGCGGACTCCATCCTGCGAAAACTGGTGAGGACCTGGAAGAAAAATCGCGATGCGCGGATCGACGAGAAACACTGTCTCGATATCGAAGATAACTTCCGCGGAAAAACGAAAGCCTTCGCACCCGCATTTGCTCATCGCTACAACCTGAAACCCCGCACGATCCAATCGTAGTTCCCGCAGTTCGTCTCGCTTTTCCCGCCGCGCGTCTCGGCAAACTCCTGCGTTCGTTCCTCCTGCTGGCACCCGGATTGCTTCGCCGCATTCACAGGCGAGTTTTTGACGTTGCTCGTCCGAAAAACGCTTTGCCGATCCGCGCCGGTTGGATCTCGCGGGCTTTTTGGGTGCGAGTGCGCGGCTCCGATGAGCCGTTGTGTTTTGTTGGGGACCCCTCTTGAATATTCAGCTCAAGTACTACCACTACTCTAAAACCCTAAAGTCAAAAGCTTCTTTGTTGGTCAATCTGACCCCCGTCCCCGTGCAAAATGAACCCGGAGTCAATCTGCACCCGGTGCAATCTGACCCCAATACCTAGTTGGTTAACGGGCCGAGTAGTCAGGCTGTGGAAGATTTTACTTGCTTCCTAGGAAGCATCGGCGTATACATTCGGCTCATGGCAGACGGAAGCCCGGAAAAGTTCACCCCCAAGGAGTGGTCGCAACGCGGAAATGCGGCCAGAAGCCGCAAGTTAAGCCCCGAGCGACGCAAAGAGATCGCCCGTCTGGCCGCGCAAGCCCGCTGGAAAAAGAAAAACGGCGGCGGTGGTGGCGGCGGAGGCAACAACGGCGGCGGAGCGCCCGCGAACAAACCGGACTCTCTACTTGTTATCGGACATTACACATTGTTCGACATTTCACGCTTACTCCAGACTGAGGAAAGCTCGCCGAGGGGGACAGGATGAGGATGAAGCGTACAGCACGAGCTGTGTGCGTTCATTTTTCCCACACCTTTGCACAGAACTCAAAGGTAGGACCGACCGCCCGATGTTCTAGAGAACGGCAAAGATGGGACTCTCCAAAGCTCACTCACTTTTTTTGCGGTCTGTAAGGCCGGTCACCCAGCGAAACACGCGGCGACCAAGTTGCCGGTGACGAAGTCCAATTCCAAGGAAGATCGAGTTCCCGTAAACGTTCGAAGTACTCTGGGGATGGTGGCTTCGGCTCCTCTCTCAGGGGCGCGAGAAATTCATCAGGCGGCTTGTAGTGATGGATCAAAATGTAGTGATATATGAGCGTGGGGGCAGCGTAGATCAAACCGTTCTTCCCAAAGACACGGATCTCGGAGGTGCCGAGGAGGAGCTTTTCTCCTTTCCGTTCACCCTGATACCAGTCTCCGGACGGGCAGAATTCGCATTCGTGTATGCCCCTCGTTTGTGCGACGGAGACTTTGCAATATCGCCATACTAGATCCAACAGATCCTCGGTTGGCTGCGCCGTTTCGAACGCATAACCCTTCCCTAACCACCCGACATTCCTCGTTACCGGTCGGCAGAACATGGCACGACCGTAACTGTAATCCGAGAGATCCTCGAAATATGTCATGGTAACTCACCACCAGAGCTCGACAGTAAATTGCTTAGGCACGCGGCGCTGTTGCAAAAGCCCAGGGTAGCGCATGAACTGCCGAGGTGATCGTTATCATAATGCCTCTTCCGCCCCTCCGGGGCTTGCACGTTTCCCACATCTCACCCACGGCTGACGCCGTGGGCTTTATTCCTACGCCGCT